>Ga0116228_10001010_pt1 | contig 22877 bp, 25 predicted proteins | sample S1TSphfallax_2_FD_89694 | JGI IMG/M metagenome (GOLD analysis project Ga0116228, IMG submission 89694) | Host-associated microbial communities from peat moss isolated from Minnesota, USA - S1T2_Fc - Sphagnum fallax MG | ecosystem: Host-associated > Plants > Peat moss > Unclassified | place...
CTTACTTACTTTGAACGTGTGGAAATGAATGTTATTACAAATAACAATAATTCAAACCTTTCAAAATGCATGGTTAAGTATGGAGGTGTTTCAATTTAAGAGTTTGCTTCATAATGGGTATGCTTTGGTTGTGATGGAAATTATATGTTCCATAGACATTAGATTGAGGTAATTTTTCAAATGAAATTTCATACTACTCCTTTTCTTATTGGTGTGCATTGCACGACACATAAAACCAATCTAACAATTGTTATTTTGTCCAAATTGCCTTTGGTGTCTTGCATTGAGTTCATGATACAATCCTTGTATTCATTTTTTGCACACAACCCTAAGAAGTTTTTGGAGTTCATTAAGCTAGTAGAAACTTTGGAAACCAAAGAGCTAAAATTGTTGAGGAATGTGAAGATCCATTGAATCTCCATGTTGAGCCCTTTGAAACGTGTACTAACCTAGTACAAGTCTTTGGTTCTGAATATGCATTCTAATTATGAAAAGAACAAATATGTTCGTGAACTTTGAATTATTCTATGACCCATACCTAATCCTAGGTCTACCATGTGTTATGCCAATCTTGTAGGTTGTCCATTCTCTCATAAAATATGCCCAACATGGGGATGTTTATCATGGACTTTCTAGATGTGATAAATCTTGTCAAGGCTAAACTTTTCCACCTCTATATTGACCCATTTTCTAGTTTTGATGATCCATTGTTTAATGATTTCACCAAACTATTTCAACAATCTAGTGGTGTTTTGTTGATCCAATGGTGCTTGGATTTGGTTGAACCCCAAGCTTTTCTTGGTTTTAATATTGGTGGACAAATCTTTGTTGTCTAAACTTGGAACCTAGTTGATGGGTTTCATATGAAGGTTCATGAAAAAGATTTTAACAAAACCATTATTATTGTGAAAAATTGTTGAAGCAACCCAAACCTTAATTTTTGAACTACAATGGCAATTTCTAGAGCAAGAAGTTATGATGGTTCTTATAATCATGTACCCCCAATACCAGCTGAATCTTTTGTTGTAGAAGGATCAATTTGTTTACATTTGAATGTTATCAAATCTACATTTTGTGTTGTTTGCAAGATTATTGATGGAATTATGGTCTCCCCTCTCTTGGATTCACATATGCTTGATGTGCAATCCTTTTGTTTTAGGTTCATTATGTCCCACAATGTTGAAGGGGCAATGATTAAACATTCAAAGTTGAATCCAGTGACCAAATTATGGATGGGAATAATTCTTTTTCCATTTTGAGTGAAAAAACTTAATGAGTACAACAAATTGGTAGATATTGCAATGGTTCAAGTGTTGGGGTTTGTTGAGGATGAAAGAACATTCAACAATCTTTCTTTCATGAAGAGTAAGCTCTGAAATTAGTTGACAACTCACTTGGACTTGTGTGTTAGGATGTTTAATCATAATTTTTTTGCATTGTCTAACTTCCCATATGATGATGCAATTGCATTATGGAAGGAAGTGACAATGAGGTATCAAGTTCAATTGTAGATTTGATTTCTAGTTTTGGAGGTTTTTGCTTAGGTTACATAATTGTGTATGTCAAGAGTCTTGCTAATTTGGTTTGGATGTTGGGATTGGTTGTTTAAAACTTGGGAGGGGGATTTCAAGGTTGTGCAATGTGTGGGTGCAAGACTCTTTTGTTTCAGTAGGCAAGACCCTTTGTGGGCAGGGTTCAATTCCCCCGAGGGAGATTTGTTTCAATGGGCAAGACCCTTTGTGGTTAGGGTGCAATTCCCCATAGGGAGATTTGTTTCATTGAAGTAAATAGACAAACACAATTTAGCAATCACCAAAATTGCTTCATGGGAATATAGGTAGTCACCAAATGTATGATAAACATGAAATCTAAGTAGCCAATTAGGCTTCATTTGAAAAAAAATCAGTTGCCCAAATGCTATTTTTTTTAAAAACATGTAGGCTAATTTTTTTCCCTTCAAAATATATTTATAGCAAAATATGCTCCACTGTCCCATTAGAGGCAGCCTTTCTGGCACTCTCCATATTTTGAAAAAAAACCCTGAAACATACCATTAGTCTTAAATATGCCACGTCAGCATTACATGTCAGCAACCTATCAATGAAGGCAAGCATATGTGCAAAGATACATTATTGTCATGTCACCAACTATGCTACCCCAAGTGTGAACTAAACTATAGGTCGAGTTATTTGCAGTAGCAACACAGGGGAGGGAGGGAGAGGGGAGCGTGGGGTGGAGGGGGACTAGGTGACTTGGGGCTTTAGGTGTGGAGGGCTTTGGGACTTTACATGTAAGGTCAAGGCTGAGGGCTACAGCATAACTGAAATAAGGACACACGAGGCAAGAGCTGAGAAGAAGCCTGATTTAAATAATGCTCCCACCCACGGGCTTTATGAAGCATAAAAATGGATGCAACCTTGGTCAAAGCCCGAAGAGTATGGGGCTTTATGTTTTTTCTATTAAAGCATAACACCCACCGAGAAAAACAGCATAATTGCTCAGAGTTGCACAGGAATAATTGTGCACAATAACTAACATTCCTCCAGTTACACTACAAAAAATCTACAAGCTTTTGATGGAAGTAAGAACGTGGGAGCAGGTTCACCCCATACTGTAAACCATGCACCTTTTGTTTTAGTTAATTCGTCCCCTATGATAGGCCAAGCTTAGTGACATATTAGGAAGAAGAATGTGTCTCACAAGGTGCATTCCTGAGTGTAAAGGTCCAGAGACAAGTCATAAACTAGTGTAAGTAGGTCCCTATGTCACATAGGTAGGTACGAAACGACCGAATTTGACTGATTCTGCAATTTAAGACGGCCTGAAAACCTGCAGAATAAGTGGGTGTGGACCTTTATATTGGCATTCAAATGTAGTGCATATCTAACCTATGTGTGTGTATGGTTATTTATTTATTTATTTATTTATGTGTGTACATGTACGAGAGCCTTGAGATGAAATCAAATAAGTACCCCCAGTTTATAATGGGGGTATTAGCTCAGGCCAAAAATGGTGATGAACAGTTTTGAAACATAGAAATTTCATGCAGCCAATGGGAAGGCTCAGCATGCACTCAAAGTGCCTTGATTTTTTTCTTTCAAGTTTGGGGGGGGGGACAAAAGGATTTTTTTAAAAAATTCCTTTGTTCCCAAACATGTTCCCTTCAAGTTCCCAATGGGTTCCCATCAGGTTCCCAATGTTTTCTCCAAGGGTGTTTCCAGTAGCACCTCACTTTAATCCCATGGGTTTTGCCCAAAGTCCTCCCCTTCTCACCTATATAGGTGGGCCAAAGGGGGAGGCACTCCATCTTTCCATAGAATCTTCTATTTTGGGGAGTCTCCATAGTTTTAACTTTTTTTTGCAATGGGCCAATCAAAGTGGCTCATTGGGAAAAACAAAAACAAAAATAAATAAATAATGTTCAACTTGTGAGGCACCCCCAACTAATTAATATGAAACAGAATAAGTACCCCAGAATAAGGTATGACATTCTTGTGACATATGGTAGGCGACATACCAAGGGTAGAATCTTGTACCTAATACCTTTGCCAAGGTTTGCAACTTGTACTATACACAATTTGGAACAGTTTGGGCGTGCACAATGTGCATGTTTTGTGGACATGGTGGACCTGTAATTGAGTCAGCAGCATGTGCCAGTTAGGAACCATTTTATATTTGAGAAATGGGCTGCTTCTGGTTTGTTTTTTTAGACTCCTCGGCTTGTTTTGTGCACAACTTCTTCATATCTCAATAGATTTGTGTGTATCCAAATGCTATTGTGTTGTAGCCCTTGGCATCTATGTCCCTTGGGTGAATTGGAATGCCATTAGAAAAAATGCAAGGACCTACTTTGCTTAAGTGTTCCATCAAAACCCACTTACTTTATCATAAAAACCTCAGAATTTTTTTCTAGTGTATTTGTAGGGTAGATTCCAATGCAGAATTGCACCTTGCCATGCCTTATGTTTTACACCCTAGGGAGAGCTGTAAATTCCTTGGGAATTGGCATAAGATCCCTGGACGATACCCACATCTTTTCAAGGCGCTTCTTTTCTTTCAACCCACTGGAATTATTTTTTGGATACTGAACTCTTGATTTCTTTCAGGATTGAACATGCAAATGAAAATGAGAAACACGGGAAACAAGCTGAAAGAGCACCACTGATTAGATAGCAGAGAAAGATTGAGTAACCATTGATTACTAAAGAAAAGAAAAATAGCTGAAAAAATAATTCCTAGGTTTTTACAGACCATATACAAGAGGAGGACTTCCCCTATACAATTGGTTGTCTTCAAAATTCAGGTTGTGCAATTTACCAACTCATGTCAATCCGGTAATAGGTCGAATGTCCTTGAAATGTGAAACGCTATAACAACCATAATTAGTTACAAATTGGCCAAATGTACTGAGGACAACTAATGGAATTGGGTAATGAGTTGTCATTTGCATTGTTAGACAAATACGTCTGTAAGGCTTCTCACATCCTGTATACTCATACGGACATCAACTTTCCCATGTTATATTGTAATCATTTCTTTATTGAATTAATAGCTGCCTTCCCAAGTATTTCAATTTTTGTCCTGGGCGAATGTCATTGGAGGTCAAGAGGAAATTTATGATTCATGAGGTTCCAGCCAGTGTTGGGCGGGCATTAGAAAAGAGGTGAGATTCGGCCCAGGTTTCAAGTTGATTCTCACCTTGAATATTTCAGGGTATCATTAAAGGTGATGCCCTGTTTGAAACCCGTCCAAAGGTTCCCACTGGGCGGAGAACTGTCCATTTGAAACCTTTCCATTTTTATTAAAAAAAATTGATACCATATCCATGTATTAAAACCCACCAAGGTCAAGGTGTCAATAGATATACTATTGCTAGTTGGTGGTGGTAGTCAGGGTTAAAAATAGAAAAGAAAAAGAAAATTAGGTTTGTGATTTGCAAGATGTGATGCAGAACAATTGCCTCTTTGGAGCTGTCGCAGAATAAACAATCTCTATGGAGCCCCTTGTTACCCATTACCCCTTCTTTTTCCTCTTCTTATAAATAAGGAGAGAGTTAAGTATTTAAAGTGTGATTAAGTGTTTTCTTTTTCTTAATGTCATTTGCTTTGGTTTTGTTATTAATCTTCTTGTGCTTTTGTTGCTATTAATCTTTTGTGTTTTTTGTGGTGCTCTTTTGGTGTTGGTTGGTGCATAATAAATCAAACATTTCATGACTTGAAAGTTTCTATGATGAACTTTGTTGTCATCATTTACACAAAAAAGCTTAACAAATTGCATTTTTATTATGATTCCTCCATATTTTTAAATGAACATGCAATTTTTGAAGGTACATTTTCATTTTATTTCTTTCATTTGTTTTATTTTGTTCTATTTGTAAACTTCTATTCAAAGTTTCATCTTGCATATTCCATTCATTGACACAAATTTCATTTTCACCATAATTAAGATTACATTTTCATTTTGACTTGTTTCCATTTTTCTACAAATATTAAATAGGTTGGAGGAAATTTTTTAAATAAGTATAAATTTACCAAAATTATGGGTTTTGGTTTTAGTTGCTTAATGTTTGCAAAGAATATCAATTGTCAAAAATTATTACAAGCAAATGGGACAATTATAAGCATTTACAAGATTGTGGAGGTTAAAGATGTGAATTTTTCTTTTTCATGTGTGCATTTTTTGTGCAAATGGGATTCTAGTCCTACACATGACAAAACATATACAATATGTTAGATAATTAACATGGATAATTAAAATTTCAAAAATATATCTAATGAAGAATTTTTAACAATGGAAAAAAAAACTTGAAAAAAAACCTTTGAAAACAAAATATGACAACAAAAAATGAGAAAAAATTTATAAAAAGAAAAAAAACCATTTAAAAAAAAACCACAAAAAATATTTTTTTAAATGTTGGAGTTGAAAAAAAAGTTGAAAATTGTCTTCTTCCACACCTAGAAATAAAAATGCAAGGGGGAAATAATAATTTGAAAAGGGACCCAAAAAAAAAAAGTGCATTGACAAGGAACCATTGACAAGCAACAAGAGCGCACAACAAAGAGGTGATGAAAAACACCAAGGGGTTAGAGAGGAACCTAGACTAAAGGCATTGATGAATAAGGAGGCACATAGGTGACAACAAGGAAATGTCAACAAACACCAAGAATGCACAACACAACAAGGAGGTGTTGACAAGTGCCAAAAGCACATAGCCATGAGGCATGGTGACCAACAAAAGCACACAACAAGGAGGTGTTAATGAACCACAAGAGCACATAGCACATAGCACAACAATGAGGTGCTAACAAACAACAAGAACACACAACAATAAAGTGCCAATGAACAACAAGAGCACACAACAAAAAGGCACATTCATGTGCATGCTCCTAATCCAAGCACAAAAGAAATAAAATGACTTATAACATATTATAAGACATATGAAATAATGACCTTGAAAAACAATGTGGATGGGGATCATGCTATAATTGTCAATTACATTGAAAAGGAAGTAAATTGTCTAATAAAAGGGGTTCTTGAAGGACAAACAACAATAACAAGGCTTAATGTGTCCAATTTTGCAATATTTAAGTTTTTTTTATTGTCAAAGATCCTTTTAAAAAGGATGATGAGCAGCAAAATGACTTTTTGCAAAACCTTGGCCTTTTAATCATGTAAAATCAATTATCATTACAATTTGTGGAGGTATTTGGTTCAAATGCCCAATTTTACATTTGTGTCTTTGAATTATCTTCCCTTTTTAAGAATAAAATTTTCATGGGATATCATATAAATTGGTGGAAAAAATGAAACATGCATATGTTTTACCAAAATTGGTAGACTATTTATTTACAACAACTTTTGACTTATGGATGTCCAAAGGGGCACATGATATTTTTGTTCTTATGATTTTTTTTGGGGATTTAATTAGTAGCCTAAACAAGTGACTATTGGGCTAATTGAAGCAACAAAGACTACTAGTCAAGCCTTGGTGTTAAGGCCACTCAATGAACTACTGAGTTTTGAAAAGAATAAAATAAGGGAGTAGAAGATAAAATCTTCATACTTTCTTTAGGTAAACAAAAAGCTTCAACACAAAAGGGATTGTTAAATTTTAGTAAGATAACTTCATAACCTTTTTATAGAAACAAACTTGAAGTAAATACAAGGAAGAACACCTGCATACAAAAAGATAGAATACTCACAACATACAAAAAAAGAACATCACATAAAGTTTTGCATATAAAAATATGGCAAAAAAAAGTTAATTTATTTTAGAAAATATTCCCCTATCTCCAACATACATGGCCTTAAATACCTCCAAGAAAGATAATAATAAATGATGGAACTAGTAATTGGCCCGACCCAAAAGAATCGATCTTAAATATAATTTATTTTAAATTGGTAATAAATTTGATTTTAATAGCAAGGTTTTCAGTAGAAATTTTTTGGTAAATCACTTTTGATGAGAAAATTCTGGTTTCAATAAAAACCCCAAAAAACTTTGGTTTTCGTAAAATTTACTTCTAACATCATCCTACTTTCTAATTGGGATTATGTCCTCATAATTATAGTTTGTAGTTGTCTATGTTATTCTTCCATAGTTGTAGTTTTTGTCACATCTACAACTTCTACCCTAACTGTTAATCCTACATATTTTGATGTGATAGAAAAACTTGGTGTAATATCAACAAGGACAATAGTTGATTCTAGTTGTACTAAAATCGAAGCCTTAGCCTTCATACTAGTTCCAATTATTGGAATCTTAAATTCATTTGACTATTACACTAGAAAGTGTCGAATTAGTTGTGTCATTGAAAAGTGCCCTAACTCTTACAAGGTTAGGGGCTTGAACAGGTCCAAATCCCTTTGCACCACTAGAAAGGTTTATAGCATCAGAAATAGTTCCAATACTAGAAGCCACCTCCAACTCAGTAAAGTGTGATTTTAGTGCAACAACTAAATCCACCTCCATTTGCCCACCTTCACTCTACTCCTCACTCCTAGGTGTGTCAGATTCGGATGCAAATTTAGATTGAGTTTGTGCTTTGCCAAAATTGAAAGGTGGCATTACCAAACGAAACATTACCTTTGAGTAAATCTCGAAGTGCAATTAGTACAATTCTTCATATTTTTGGTAAGACTCAAACGCCTTTCAAATGATCTCACCAACCTACTCCTTATGTAGTTCCCATTGTTCTCCTTAGCTTTTTGTGCTCTTTTATTAATAAATTAGGAATTTTGCCTTCATGAAAACATACTCCATCCTAAGATTGTCAAACTCCTCCATTCAATTGTGGTAGAGATCAGCGAGTTTAGCCCTTTGTCTCAATGTCCTCATTTCCTTCTCTAAAGCCTTTAGCTCCTCGATCATGAATCATGCTTAAGTTATGCCTCACATCCTCCAAATCTTGCTACAACAATTGGACTTTTTTGGTGGACTATTGCAATTCTAGTTATTATATATTTTTGTATTTTTTTGGTAAGTGTTTTCTTCTGGCCCTCCAATCATTCCACCTTAACCTTTTTTACTTTAAGCATCTTGTCAATCAAGCTCAAAGATTGTTTAACAACCTTCTAATTGGCCTACTCCTACTCAAAAGTCCACTTCAGTGTAACCGGTTCTGAATCAATGGAGTTCAAAGTCTTACCGGTTTTGGTAAGTTACTTGTGCAATTCTAGTAATTCATCCTAGAAGTTGGAGTTTTTGGTTTCCAACTCATGCACCCTCTTATGTGATCCCTAGCTCTAATTGTAGCCAAAATATGTCAAGGCATCCATCTAGTTGGTAGTTTATAGCTACTACAACTATCCTTTCAAATTGGCCACCTCTTATAGGCTTTTCTATAACACTTCCTCTACTATTTCCTTTTTATTATGGCCAACTAAAAAGCCTTCAAAATGTTGCCCATAGTCTAGGCAAAGTCCTTAGAATGGAACAAATGTTCCTCCAAAGATTTTAGTGACGTCGTTGTCGAAGGGGCCATTGCCATTTCAATTATGGTAGGAGGAGGAAAAAGCCCACTCCATATCAAAAAAGAAGTGTCAAGGGGGTGATGATTTTTGGATGCCTCTCTTGAACTATGTGGAAGAGTTCCATCAAAAAACTAATCCAGTGGAGTATCCAATTATGGTATCTCCCTTATCGGAAACTTTTCTCCCTCTAATTGACAATGTATTTGACCAAAGAGAGTGGAAACGATTTCAATACCTTTTGCCATGGGATTCAATTTTGGTGGAAGCCTTGCACTAGAAATCTATGTAAACCAAATTGGACTTGGATTCTAATTCCTATTTTTCTTCTTTGGACTATAAGTGTCTGGTGATCTATCTCCGACGTGCATTTTTTTAACAATGGTATGGGATTTTTAAGACAAAACCGCCCCAAATTCCAAGATCGTAAAGTTAATAGGAGTGTTGGTGGAATTTTCAATTGCCAAAAGGTTTCAAGTTGGGTAATCGTCCCATCAACTTTTTCAACATCGTCCATCTCTTTGTCCAAATCAATCAATGGCATTGAAAATGCATTCCTAGGACTTTGTTGCCTCCTTTAACTTAAGTTTCTAGTGGAGCCCTAGCCACACCTTCATCTTCTTCCTCAAATTTTGGTATTATGAAAATCGATTCTATCAAAAACCAATTCCAAAGCAAGATGTTGAGTACTTGAACAACGCTGAATTCGATGTTATCCTTATTGCCCCAAGTTTTGTCAATGAAAACAAATCTTGTAGTCAACTATACAGGTTGTTGAACATAACTATAGCCCAGTTCATTTGATTCCCTTGCTCAACCGAAACCGCCAAGCTCATCATCTTTTTGGCTACATAGGTAAGTTAGTTGCCTTTTAGCCATATCACTTGAATTAATGTTAGTAGTTGAACTACATACATCCCTTTGAGGAGGAAAGCCTTCCACCCCTCCTAATCAATTAGTGCTTCTAGTGGGGCAAGTTTTTGGGAATTTTTAGCCTCCTTTTCCTTTTCTTTATTGTTGGTCAGCTTGGCCAATATTTTGGTAATACACGATTCCAATAGGTGGAACATCTTAGCCATTGTCTTTTAAATGATGAAAATAAAAAATTCCCTGGACTACAATTTTGATGATGTCTAGGTTGAAGTGGGTGATGGCTAGTAGGAACTCCTTCACCAACGGTTGTATTAGGCTCAACTGAATGTTGAACAAATTGAAAACTCCAACATGTTTTGCCCACTCCACATTTTTTTCGGTTGTCCATCATTGGAACTTATCCATATCTAAAAATATTATTTTTCCTTTACTAGAAAAAAAATCACTTCCCATCTTTTCTTTCTTCTGCCCACGATCTATTTTCAATGAAATTTGACTACCTTTCGATTTTGACTTTGAACTTTCCTTCCTTTTCATTTTTTTTACCACCTTTGTGTTGATGTTTCCTTTCATCTTCACAACAAGTTTAGTACAAATTTCAATAGCATAATAATATTAAAAAGAAAAAAGGATAATTGAATGAATAATGCCTCCTTTTATACTGAAGTTTAGGTGCTTAAACCCAATGCCAATTGCAAAAATTGTTTCATGGGTATGGATGAACCCTTTTTGTCCTTCTAGCATCATTCCAACTAGTTGGATGAAATAACACCCTATCATGATTACCCCAATGCCCTTTACAAAAAATTTCACTAATGATTTTATGATGGAATCCCCTATCACAGATTCCATACCAAAATTCCTCTGTACCAATTCCAAGCCGAAATGTTCAAAACCTACCACAAATGATTTTGTGGTGGAATATTCTATTGGATATTCCAAATTAATTCCAAGTTGAAATTTGTTGTTGAATCGAAATTTCCAACTGTTTTGCCAAAAAGGTATCATTCGGTGGAATTCTTTCTTTTTGATCAGTTTCTATTGGAATTTAATTGATTGAAAATCATCATCAATTCAGTATTTTGGTATTCTGATTTGTCGTTACCAAAATTATTTTTTCGGTTGACTATGATTTTTTATGTAGATTAATTTTCAGTATAAACATCCTAAAAGTCTTCTTGTAAGTCCTCCTTGTGTTCTCTTCCCCTTTCAATGATGGCTTCCAATCCTCTAGAACCTTAATCCAAATAACAATAGGGTTTTAACTTGTTGATGTTCACCAAAATGGGATTCAATTCAAACTTGTCAATGTTGACGAGTAGTACAATATTATTGGAAAATGATGTTATATTTTATATGGGCCAAACCACCATTTTTTGAACTTTTTGGAATGTTCCTTTCTACTTTTTGGAAACCAAAAAATTATGTCCCCCATAAAAAAAAAGTCTCAATTTTCTGGTTTTGTTGAGCCCACACAACGTTATGTTCCACTACCTTTTACCTATTCAATCTGCTAGCTCCTAACATGTTTCATCTAAGTTTTTCAAATTTCCCACATGACTAGTGAGAATACATGTGGGGGAAAAATCTTGATCAAGATGTAATTGCTCGTGGGTAGTAGGTATTCAATTGGTATTCACCAGCTTAGTAAGAAGTGAACCAATGACTTTGTTGGTGGATTATGCTTGGCCATTGTCTTGCGAATTATAAGTGGTCAAGGTCATATGTCGTAGTAGAAAATGGTTTGTAAAAATCTCAATGGTGTCATTGATGAAGTGAATACCTTGATCACTTACTAAAGTAAATGGATAGCCAAACCTCACGATATTGAATTCATATATGAATTTTGTAGTCATGACCACTATATTAGTGCGTAATGTCTTTGCTTCCACCCATTTGGTGGCATAGTCGGTTACTACTAGAATGTATTTGTTCCTTATGTACTTGTTGATGGGTTTGATTAGGTTGACAAAATCCAATCCCCATTTCATGAAAGATTTTGTCGACAATGAAATTATTAGTTTTGGATGAAAAACACATTACAATGTAGACAATTTTAGGGAAAAATAGGATTACATATAGTATAAAAAGTAGTAACCTTTAAGATTTCACTCATTTGAATTTGTTTTTAAATCACATGTAGTTAATTTGAACTTCAAACATAAAATAAGTTATTAAACCCATTGATATGCAATTGATTGGTAATGGTATCATTGTGTAAAAATACATCGATACTTTTATTGACATTGATTTAGAACCTCTATTTTATAGTAGATTACCATTTTTTATTAAATTTGAAATTTCATTTTTAAAAATGTAAAAAATAACATTTAGCCCATCTACAGCTTCAATGGAACAACATTTTACAATTTTAAAAAATCACAATTTTCATCATTGTATTAACATAATGTATTAACAAATGTTTTTAAAACATTTGATATGAACTTCACAACTTGAAAAGAAATTGAGAATTATAATGAAAAAGATTCTTCTTCATGGTCATGCAAAAATTTCATGGATAAACTACCATTAAATCTAGTCCTTCATAGTCCTTTTTTACAATTATAGCATTGTGATAAGATTGTTGCAAAGTGAAAATGTATTTTAATTACTAATTATTTTGTTCATATTTGCTCCAATTTCATGATACAATGATATATTGAGATGTAAACCACCATTAATTACAAATTTTAATTACAAATTGTTTTCCAAACATCCACCATGATATACCAAAGTTCCATAGGCGTCAAAAATTACAATTTTTTGTTTACACTATAATGTGCTTTCACCTTTTCACTATGTTGCTCTATATTAAATTCTTCGTTCGCTAACAATTGTCACAAGCTTGGCAATATTGGAGAGCATCCTTGTGCATCATGGGCCAATAATACTTGACATCCAAAATCTTGCAAACTATGATTTTATAGGAGGAATGACCACCATTGACTCCCTCACGCATTTCCTATAGCACTAGGGGTATTTCCAAGTCCTCAAGGCAACGTCATTAAACTTGGTATTGACCTTGACGATATGATTTTCCCTGTACCAAAGGAAAGCATAAAGTTTTCAAGGCTTTCAAAGTTAACTTTTTCTTTTGCTATAATGAATTGAAAAAAATTTGATAGTGAGGTACTTGGAAATTTCATGTAGCCACATCGATTGTAAGAGGAAGCGAATAACATTTTTTGTTCGATCTAGTAATCCATTTTGTTTTGTGAGATTGGGCATATGGGATAATGCATTTGCCACATAGTGAGATCTTGTTAGTTTATAAAATACTAAAAAATAGTACTCCAAGAAGACAAATAGCCACCTCATTATTTTCCCTAAAACCTAGGGTTTATGGACAAAATATAATAGTGCCATATGGTCCACATAAAAATTTAATTTGTTACCCAACAAATAATAACAAAATTTGTGGAGAGCATACACCATTGCAAGTGCTTCCCTTTTAGTCATTGTATAATTATGTATGGTGTTGTTGAGTAACTGAGTTGCATAGGTAATCGGCTAGTCACATTTTTCAATAAGGTTATGTGTTAGCATAACTATGATTGCCGGATTAAAAGCGTTTGAGTGAACATGAAACTCAAGGTTCCAACGAGGTGAAATCAAGATTAGTGCATCCATGTAACATTGTTTGATCTTTTCCCAAACTTGTTGGCACTTTGCTATCCATTCAAAAGCTTATATCTTTTGTAGTAACTTGGTAATGGGAACCATAATAAAAGTAAAATCCTTGATGAAACATTGATAGTATTGTGCCATGCCATTGAAAATCTAAATGTCCTTAGGTGTTTTCGATGTAGGGATGTGAATAATAGCAAAAAAATTCTTTAGATCCAATAGCTTGTTTTCCCTAAATACCACATAACCCAAGATAATGCCCAAATGCACAAAGAACATTAATTTTTCAAGGTTCAAACTTATACCAAATTCTTTACATTTATCAAAACATAGTTGTAGCTTTGTTAAATGGGTGTTCAGATCACTGAACACACTGATGTCATCCAAAAATAATTTCATGAACATTCCAAGATAGTCCTTAAAAGTTGTATTCACCACCCATTGATAAGTTGGTGGAACATTCTTGAGCCCAAATGGCATGACTACCCAAATAAAACCTCTCCAATTGATGAGGAATGTAGTCTCATACTTGTTTTCAAAGGTGATCATGATCTAATGATAACCGAAAAATCCATCCAAAAATGATTAAACCTCGTGACCTACTATTTCGTCCAAAACCTCTTTAGTAAAAGGTAAGGGATATGGATCTTTCTTGGTTGCAAAATTGAGTCATAAAAAATCCATGTAGATCCTGAGCTTGCCATTTTTTTCAATACAATGACAATTGGCAATAACCATCTAGCTTCCTCCATCAGGGCAATGAAACTTGCACTTAAAAGTTTGTCCAAATCTTGCTTGATTACTACAACATAATTTGGGTTCATTTGGTACCTTGCTGATGAACAAATGGAATGGTTGTGTCAAGTTTGATGTGATGTTGAATAATAAGTGGTGGAATTCCCTTGAGATTGGTATAATTCCATGCAAAAATGTCTTTATACTCCTAGAGTAAGGCTTTAGTGCGTATAGCAACTAGTCCATCCCATGTTGCATTTAGTTTTATTGTTTAAAGGTTGTCGATAGTTCCTAGATTGAGGAGTCGTACCTAGTGATCTTCAAGTAATGTCTAGCATGCAATATCCAAATCTTGGACTCTAATTTATGCTAGGGTAACATCTACTTGGATTTGTCCTTCAAAGTGTGAGAAGTTGAACGTAAGATCTTATGTACCAAATCCTACACAAAAAAATGTAGCACTGATTTTTTTTGGTTTTGGTAATGTAATGATTCCAATTGTAAACAAATCTGGTTTATCTATGAGAAATATTTCTTCTTTTTCATCTATGACGTTCTCCATCAGATTGTAACATAACAAAACCTTAAGACTTTTGGTATTCCTATCCAAATGTTTGGTTATGGAAATGGTTTGCACCATGCCATTGCCTTCAACGATGATGATGTTGTTTCTCCAATCATGAGTAACATGTGCATTATGCAACCATGGTCAGCCTAATAACATTGAATAATTGAAGTCCAAAACATTGTTTTTCATTATCGTGAACATTGTAATGTATGAAATCCAATGGATTTGGATTTTGAGATCCTTGATGAGTCCAACTAGTTTGGTGATGGTTTGATTTTCCATTCATAGTGTATATGATGTTGGTTTAAGGTTGGGGAATTGTTTCCAAAGTTCATTCACCATGATGTTCACACTAGATACTCCATCCAATAAGACATCTTTGATAATGTTCTTGCCCACTTGAACCCAAATCACAACCATGTGAGGATCAATTGCCACCAAGGCGATAATTAAATTAGGTTCTATTACAGTGATATTTTTTCTTCTAAGGGTAACCTTGGCAACAACATATTACCTCAAATCTAGAACAATCTTGAAAAGTTGGCCTAGGTAAGGGTATGTTTACTCTTCAATATTTGCTAAGTGACATCCTCCAAAACTTAAAAGCTTCCAATAGTTTTAGTAACATTGATATTTCCAATAGATTTGGTAGAACTGGTAAATCTGGTAGCATTGGTAGATCCAGTAGAATTGATAAACCTAATAGGTTTAGTAGATCCAATAAAATTGATAAAACTAGTAGGTCCAGTAGATTCAGTAGGTCTAGAAAATTGATTTTTGGTATCCGAACTAAAATTCTTTGTTAGGTTGGCTTTAACTTGAGTTTGTATGCTGGCTTTAGGTAGATCCCTTGGTGATTCCTTTTGTTGTATGTCCTTAATTGCTTCTTCAAACAAATGTTGAAGTTTTTTTTTTTCTTGCAATCAACTAAGCTCTTGTTTTTAAGAGGTTTTTTCTCCTTGAATACCACATTTTTGGGTATTTGACTATGGGTTGTAATTGCCAAAATCATGTTGATAGCAACATCTTCCTTTTTGGGTGCAACCAATGTTGCCTTTTCCCTAAACATCACTTGAATTGCGTCCTTATTATGATAGTTGTAGATTTTATGTTCAATGGAATTGTAGACGAAGCAATGGTAAATGATGGAATTAAATTTGTTCACTTCTCTAGGACCTCTTTTGTTATCTGATTTCTTTCTTGCACCACCACTAGTTTGGGTCAAAATTCCATTCACTACTACCTTCTTTTTGTCTTTAAGTTTGGTGTTTGGGTTGTTTGGATTCTAATGGCAATGTTCTTTGGAATGTTTCGGTTTATTGCATTGACTATAAATCACATATGTCCACCTTCCTTTGCTAGTTTTTTCCCACTTGGTTGGTGGTTCCAGTAATTTGTAGTACTCATTGGTGTCTCCCATACTTTCTTCACAAGTCATTACAACTTCTAACCATAGATTCCTTGTGTTTAAACAAAGTTTCCCTTTTCATCCCGACCATGGTTATTAGGAGGTATGGTTGCAATCTTGTTTGAAAAAAAAATGGTTAGCAAACTTTCGTCTACTTGATGTTGAAGGCAATTTGTTAGTTTCAATATATGTTCATAGTATATTTCCACCTTCTCCTCTCTGCCTTGCTTTACCACTCATAATGCCATGTACACTTGTTCATCTATCTATACTTAAAATCAATAGTGCTTACAAAGTGTGGCCTTTAGCTTTTCAAATCTACAAAATGGATGGGTTCATAAAAAAATTTCCCCATTTGGATATGGCATTGTGAAGAGTAAAAAAAAACATATTGACGATATCAACACCATTATTCTTTCCATTGGCCTAAATGGCTTTATGAAAAACTTGTACATGAACATCGAGATTTGTTCTTGCGGTATAAATGGGGTAGGGTAAAGATTTCTTATTTGGCAAAGGATTTGGTGTTATAGGGGGTTAGACAAGATACGATGAAGGGTACCGCATATTCTAAGTAGGCCATATCCACGGTCCTACTGGTCCTGTAACATATGATTTTGGATTTTGGTCTCTTAAAGGTCCGCTATTGCAACCTCTTAGAGGACCGCCACCATCACCTCTTGGAGGCATATTACCACCATTGTCGAAAGGTCCACCACCATTGTTGCTAGTAAGAATAATTTGTCCACCAATAAGAAGCCCATTAGCATTTCCAATCAACGATGGTCTACTTGTTCATTCATTGTACAATTTTTCGATAGGAACGATTCTTGGCATTTTGGTGTTGTGTTTTTTTAAAAAATAATCCTTGTTTTCATTTGAAAACTCCTTACAATTTGTTACAATCCCAACTTGTGCAATTCCCATAATTAGCTTTGGTGGGGCTATGAGGTTAATTAATGGATCGGATATTGGAGGCCACATTGTAGGAACACTCTTTATGCCTCCATAACCAAAATCAAAATATGGTGTACATGGTCCAACATGAGGATACATTCAATTTGGAAAACCTATTGGATTTTTCTCCATCACATTTTTAGTAAATGGAATAGTTTTAAGCATGTGGAATAACTAGTTCAATACAAAATACATGGTAGTGTTGAAGTATAACCCGATTTAGAACATTTGGAATTGAACTTTGAGTACGTATTCATACCAGATAAGGTTTATGATCAATCGGTATTGTGTGTGTAGGTGAAACTCAACTAGATTAATAAGGAAAATTGTTTGTTTTTTGACTCAAACTTTAACAAAAAGTACAAGTTGGAAACACATGAGGAGAAACACAAATGTTAGAAATAGGGGTTATCAAATTTCTTGATGGAACTCCTTTTCATTTGAAATACTCATCCTCAAGGACTTCACATTTTGTACCTCATCAAAAGGCTCCTTCCCCTAAAATCATCACAATTCATCAATTCACCTTTAAAGTTGATCGATTTCACTCTTTTTGGCATGTGGACTTGTCACAATGGTTTCATGGTTCCAAAAAACTATGTTTTCCATAGGGTTCCAAACTGGTTATTGTGGAGTTTTTGGTTTGGTCTTAATGCATCACAATTATAGTGGATGATTTCCGATAGGTCGTATAATTTCCAGTTCGATATTTTTGGTAACGTCTTTTAATTTGTTTTGTTCCCCATTGTGAAAGGTCATAGCTTCCTTTGGGTCAATCTTTGACTACTTTAATTGCTCCAAGTTACTTTCGTGCCCTACTTCAACATTTTTTTACAAAACTTGCTCCATTCTTTTCTTCATACTTATTGTCAACATTGTTGGCATACTATATATGACTACAAAAAAAGTTGTAATCTATGATTTTTTTGGGTTTTTATTTTTATTTGTCAAACAATAACAAGAATAAATATGTAGATTGTTTTTGGTCTAGTCAAATAGTTCGAACCAATATTTGTCCAAATAGGAACAATAGGGAACTAGAAATTTTGGATTCAATATCTGCAATATGGTCACCAAATGTTAAGGCCATTTGGTGAACTATCAAGTTCTAAAAAGAATTAAATAAAGGAGAAAAAGGTAAAATAAATGTATTTTCCTTAGGTAAGCAAAAAGCTTCAACACAAAAGGGATTGTCAAATCTTAATAAGACAATTTCATAAACATTTTACATAAATAAACCTCAAACAAATACAAAAATACCTTGCATACAAAAAGACAAAATATTCACAACATACAAAGTGAAAACAACACATAAAATTTTACATTCAAAAGTATGATAGGAAAAAGTTAATTTATTCCAAAAAATATTCCCCTATACATCTTCAAAGGTATAAAGCCCTAAGTACCTCCAAAAAAGAAAATAAAGAATAATGGAACCAACAGTTAGTCCAATCCCAAAAAAATTGACCTAAATATAACACAATTTAAACTGGTACTCAATCTATTTTCAGTAGCAAGGTTTTTGATAAAAAAAAATTGGTAAATGAATTTAGATAAGAAAATTTAGTATTTGAAATTCTAACATGCAAGAATTTTAAGGTTTTTTTCTTTGTTATTCAATTATGCTTGTTCAATACATATATTAACATTGCATGTGCAATTTTGGTTGCAAGTTTGTTGGTGAAATCCTTATGTTCTAAAAGGCCTTGCAATTCAAGGATGTTATCATCCTTTATTACAATAAGTAAAATATCATCAAAATCAATCATAGGATGCCACCTCTTCTTATTTGGCACATTTCTCAAATAATTGTGAATTGTCCTTTTCCTATAGTGAATGTTTATGTTTTAAACTAGTTTAGTAACCATTGGTTATTTTCTAATGCATTGAAGTTTTCCAATACCATGTGTTTAAAACGCAGGGAGGAAGATACAGACCCACGTATCAAAGTTAATTTGATTAATGATGATTAAGGGATCATCTTTCAGTTATTTTTGTTTATTACCAATATCAAGAAGGAAGTTTTTGGTGTTTTGGAATCTTTCCTTTCTTTTTTGAAAAGATATGAAGAGATGTAGCCTCACAACATATTATGTTTGATGTTAGACCCAAGATTTAAGAACCTTTGTATAGTATTTTATTTTATTGGTCATGAAGAAGGGGTGAACATTGTTGAAGAATATGATATACGATCATTATATCCTATATTTTTCAAATGTTGCCATTATTCACATCGAATGACAAAATCTAAAGTTGGATGTGCATATCAAACAATATATGCAAATTTTGATTTGGATATTTTGAACAAACTCCTAGCACAAGTGAACCAATGACAAAACTTGTCACCAAAGAATTGTTGATTTTTCAAGTGTTACCAAATAAATCAAATGTCTTTTTCAATGGTGGGGAAAACATAAAACCATGTTTCCTATTGTTGGTTTTTTGACCCATCAAATCCTAGGGATTGTTGGGTCACAAATTGAGATGCAAAAGATTTTTCTTTTAGCAAGCATACTTACAAAGTTGAGGAAATGTCATTTACAATTAAACAATTTAGAGAGATTGATTTTTGTGAGAAAAAATTGGCCAAATGATTTTAGAATTGATAGTAAACCACCTTCCAATTTGGTGGAGCTGATTGAAAAGGATTTAGATTTTGGGGAGTTTGAAAAGTTTGAAAGTTCTTTTGAACGAGATGAACTTGTGAACATATAAAATGGTGGAAATTTTTATTTTATTTTCATGGTATATGTTGGAATTTTATTTATTCATAACTTTCAAAATAAAAAATTCATTTTTTGAAATAAGAGAACTTTTGATAATTGTTGTGTAAGAACCACCTTGGAGAACTCACTCATATGAACTGTCTGAGAACCGGCACTTTGAAACCTGGGGTAATTATTTTTTTTCAAAATTTCCCCATTTTAACTCTTCACCTATTTTAGTTGTGGGGGCTTTCATTCTAGTGATCTTGTGCAACATGCTAGTAGCATTTATGGCCATTGGCAACAACCAAGCATTTTGGCCTTTCAAACATATCGTTTGTTTTATTCATATCTGACCATGTGGGGGTATGATTTCAATGGCCACTGTACTTGCCCCTTTTTCCCATGTACCCCTTGCAATGCAAGTAGTACTCAATGCACTTTGTACTGCCAACCAGCATAATGTGCATTGAGCCAAAAATGGACATCCTATCAAATAAATAAAAATTTGTTGGTGAATTTCTTGCAAATGTTAATTAAATAGGAATGTTCTATAACAAATTCGCTGTTTTGTTGCAGAAGATTCATCACATTTTCCATGTCAAAAAATAATAATTCCTATAGATTCTCTGTTTTCCTTCACAAAATTTTGTTCTCTTGAAAAAATAATTTTTTTGAAAATTTCAACATTTCTATAGATAAATTAATTAGTGTTGAAATTGCCAAGGTACTCTGGTAGGCCAAACAGATGTTTGAGATGCTATTATCAAAATTTGCCTCCAAACAAATGGCCAGGGTGAACCAGCACCCGCATTCGTACCTTGACCTTTTTGAGTGAGGCCTCTTTGTGACCATATTAAGCCCAAAAAATGAAATGTTAGATTTGAACTCAGAGATTTAATCGAAGCATGGGATATTTGCAATATTTAGAAATCATTTAAATGAATTTTGGAATTTTTACCATGGTACCAACCGAGGGTGCTGGTTCACCCAAGGCCAAACAATATGCTCTGGGCAAAATGGACAGGCAAATATCCAAATTTCTTAGTGTATTTGGAGGGCAACTTACATGTGTGAATAATGCCTTCTCAAAAGGAGGGAGTGTCTTATGCCTCCTTGTTACCACCTTGTGATCTACATATGTAGTGTTGTTAGCCTCTTGCTTTTTGATGGGTAAGGCCCACATACGGTGGACATTCATCAAACTTGGGGTCATACAGAGCTTTTGCCTCATCCTAGGAGGCCCCTTATTTCCAGAATGCCTTCTCATGTGCTTAGACCTTTCATAAGGTGACATCCTCACTTTGATGCCAGCATAAGATGCCATCCACATCCGACAAAACATTCCCAGTTACATTGGATTTAAAAGCAACATGAAACCACTTTATTTATTAGGCATGCTTCACTGTTTGATTTGGCGAAATATAAATAAATAAAACTGCAAAAATAAGCAGTTTTTCAGGGGTTTTAAAATCATAACTAGTGTGGCCTGTGCTGTAGGCCCAAGTGTTACCAGGTTCTCAACTGATTTATCCTTCCAAAACCTGGTTTTTTGGAATTTATTTGAATTTTCAGCAGCAGAAATCACTTAAAATTCAATATCTCCCACATTTGGAATCAAAATCTTACCAAATAAATCATCAAGATCCTTTCAACAACACCAAAGGCACATTCCAATTCCTCCGAAATTTTCAGCTACTATGTAATTTAATTTTCAGTGAAGAAATCATTCAATATTCAAGAACTTTTGCACCGCAAGACCGAATGTCATGGACAGTATAGAAAGATGCTTTTTATAAAAAATAAAAATTCAAATATAGCCAAATTTGGCTAAATTACTCCTATGCATAAATTGTCACTTTGGCTACCTTAAAAATTGAAAAAACTAAAATTAGAGCCAGCTGCCAAGTAGGGCTGCTTTTTAGATTAGGGTTAGCAGTGATGAGGGAACGTGTCCAGGATTTCGCATCAAAAGACAGCAAAGCCCACTCCGAGTCAAGCAAAGAATGCATTTGTTCCTAGAGAAGAGTGTAAGGCATGACGCAGGCCATCTCACACACAAAGCCTTCCATGTGATGACCTAACTATATATATTTTCACCATCGGCCGTTGTTACAAGAGTTTCTATGGTTTTACTTTTCAGTTAAGTATCCAGCAGAACCTACTTTGTTCACCCCTTCCTCCTTCCCTCTCTCCCCACCCATCCTCACCTCTGACCTGCTAGCAGCTTACATAAATATGGTGAAATTCACACTTGATGTTAAGTCAGTGTTGAATGAAAATCTAGGTGGCATCCTAGGAGGCACCTAATGTTAAATGGGTGATAATTTAATGTTACGTCATGTTAATAGCTTCACATAAAAATTTCATGATAACCAAGTTTAAGTCCGAAATGGCTAGCATGGTGTTAGGGGACTCAACACTATAGTCCCTAGCACCAAGTGTGAATGCACCATTATAAATAGGTATATGAGTCATTATGTTCTCAACGTATGCATGGGTTGTTAAGATGCTTTGCATTCTTGTTCAAACTTGGCTCCTTGGCTCCTCCCTTTTTTTGTTTTTAGCTTTTGGTCCTTCCTTTTTGTTTCCTCGGAAAAAAGGTGGGCAGCCCTACATCAATAATCTCTTTCCCCTCCATGGATTCAAGGAATAAATTTCTTCAAAAGCTCACAAAATTCAGAGTAGTTCCACTCGCTGTTCCTAGCTAGGCAAATATAATAGTCGTTTGGATGGATGGGCCTACTGAATCAGCAACCACCAGTGCACCTATTTGGATAGCTGATGATTTTCATGTAACAAGGTTAGGCATGTAGTTTTTTTTTTTTTTTTTTTTTATCCATTTTTTTTCTTTTTTTCTTTTTTTTTTTTTTTTTTTTTTTTTTTTTCTTTTTCTACACAGTACTTCCTTTTTCCTTTTTTATTCTTATTTGTTAAAAAGAAATGTGTTATGTCCATAGGTTGTGGTGGAATGAGCCTAAAGAAAGAACACATTTGAATGTTGCATAAGGAGATGTTTAGTTCACCGATCCTA
>Ga0116228_10001012_pt1 | contig 22851 bp, 14 predicted proteins | sample S1TSphfallax_2_FD_89694 | JGI IMG/M metagenome (GOLD analysis project Ga0116228, IMG submission 89694) | Host-associated microbial communities from peat moss isolated from Minnesota, USA - S1T2_Fc - Sphagnum fallax MG | ecosystem: Host-associated > Plants > Peat moss > Unclassified | place...
AATAAATGATTTTTGTTTTGTACTTATGATTTTTGATGTGAAATACATACAATTTACATATTAACTAAATCCATACAATTATCCTAATGTAATTTTTGCATAAAACTATGTGTTTTTTATGAATTTAACATAAACATTCACATATGTCATTCAAAAACAATGTCTCATTTTTTTGAATATTTAAGATATTGAATACGTGCAAACATCATTATATGAACCATAACATGGAATTCATGTGATTTTTGTATGAACATATGAAAATTCAATGTCGCACAAATTTTACAAACCCATGAAACCTAGTAAGTTTGTGATATATATAACTACATAAGTAAGTAGGTAGGACCTATTTACATTACATACTTATTTATCTACCTAGGTAGGTAGGTAAAAAAATAGGACCAACTACTTCTTTATCTAAGTAGGCAAATAAGTAAATAGGTAGAAAGATAAGCAAACTAAAATGTAGCTATATCATTTTCTTTTAATGTTTTTAAAAAAAAAGTTAAGTTATTTTTACCTCATCCTAAATTAGCAATGTGTTTTAATGTGAACACATAAGAAAAAACATTTTTTTAATATAGTTTGTGAAATGGGATTCAAGGACAAAACATGTGGGCTAAATTTATTAGTTGCACGTTAATTGCCAATTAGGTTATAATTTTTTTTAAATTCCCACATTCTTTGTGTTTTTAATTTTTTTGTAAATTGTACAACTAATTAGGTAATTATTTGATAATTATATATGTGAATTAATTATCAATAATTAATAATTTGGAGTAGTCATTCGAATTAATAAGTATAATTCAAATAATTAGTTAGTTAGTTATCGGATAAAATCTAAATAATTGATCATCTAGATTCCCAAAATTAATTATTTGAATTAAGCAATTGGCAAAGTATTTGAATCACTCAATCTAGTTCATATAATTTTTTAGTTAGGTATTTTAAATAAGTAATTATTTCAATTAAAATATTTTATTATCTGAATTTTATTTTGTAATTCATTACCTAAATTAAATGATGAATTAATTATTGGAATTGAAATGATTAATTCAAACTAATCAATAATTATTCAGTTTAATTTAATTGGCATGATAATTAATTAAAATTTGTATTAATTATAGTGAATAGTGAATAAATTATTGAGAAAAATTTATTAAAAATTAAAGCTTAAATATGAAGTTGGGTCGAAGATATAGTTATCATATAATTAATTATTTGAGTTTAAATAACTGACAATGTATTGTTTGATGGTAAAAAAATTGTTATTAAGTATCTAAATCTGAAATAATTAATCATCGAAAATTTTAATAGATAATTAATTATTTGATAAAATATTTTAATTCATTAATTTCATATATATATTTAGTTATTTATAATTTTTCCTCAATTAAAAAGTTAATTGTCTAAATTAACCGAATTAACTCAAATTAATATTTGAATATTTAATCTAATTAATTATTTCATGGTAATTAAGTAAATTAAATATTAATTAATATGTAATAATGATTAGTTTATTGAAAGAAATATGAATGTTTAAATAAGATTTTCCAATTATTAACTTACTAACAATTAAATAATAATCACCAAATAATTCAAAAAATAATATTTCTATCGTGCCAACATAATGGCACAACTATTTGTATCAATGCAAATCATAAGTGACAACTAGTTGAAGTATCGTATTTAATGGGTGGTGGAAAAGGCATACACATGGCATGATTTTATGTGTGCATATTGTACATTAGTTGTAATGTAATTGCTGATTGGGTGCTACATTTACCTTAGTTGTAATGCAGTTTATAATGCAACTAAAATGTAACAATATTACAAAATGTGTTATAATTCACTCCGGGTTTTATTAAATTTTGAATGAATTTGGACATTTTTACCTGGTGAAACTGTTTAACCCCCTAATGAACGGGGACCCATTGCTATAAACAATGAATTGTTTCATTAGTACTTAGTGAAATAAGATTACTCTCAAGTGAAATACAAATTTACCAAATCATTCATTCGTTAATCAATTAATTAACCAGAATGCAAATCAATTAAAATTTAATTATTTAATATATAATATTCTTGATAATTTCATGATTTCGCAACCTATTATTGACATGTGTCATTACCTAGGCTAGGTAGGTAGGCCATGTAATCAACCTAGGCACATATTCTAAAAATTAAAAAAAAGAATATTTGGTCAACATACCATTGTTGACCACACACAACACCACTCATGAGGTTTGATCCTTTGACCTTTGGCTGGAAAGCAAACACCCTTACCATCAAACCATCCCACCCCACTTGTTGTGATAATATGGTACATTACATTCTATTTATCAAATATTTCATTTTAAACATTACAAAAATATAAACTTTAAAAACTCATATTTTATTGACATTTTGTTCAAATGAAATTATTTGAATTTACTTTTAAAGAAAATTCAATAATGTACATAATTACATTTATTTCCTTTTGAAAGTTTAAAATCATTTGAACAAAAAAAATTTGAATATCATTATTCAATAACATTTCAATGGCCATTCTTTTGGGGAAAAAAAAGTTTAATAAATGGATAAAATATTTGTTCATATAATAATATTACCTATGCTAAGCTACTTTTAATTATTATATGACTATTTTTCATTAATTTAAATTATTTCACCCTACATTATTTACGGCTCTTTATGGTTATTTTCAATTATTTTCGGTTATTTTTTGTTATTTTAAGTTACTTTTGATTATTTTAGTTTATTTCACCTTAGGCTATTTTTGGCAATTGTAAATTGTTTGAGTTATTTTATGTTATTTTTGGCTATTATAAATTATTTCAGTTTAAGCTACTTGTAGCTATTATAAGTTACTTTTGGTTATTGAAGATTTCACCTTAGGTTATTATTGGCAATTCTAGGTTATTACAGGTTATTTCATGTTAAGTTATTTTTGTTTATTATAAATTATTTCACCCTAGATTATTTTTGGCAATCTTAAACAATTATAATACATGGTTATTGGTTGTTTTTTTATTAGGGCTCTTAGTGGTTATTAATGGCTATTGGCAACTATTTTATTGATAATTATTAATGGCTATTAGTGGTTATCCTAGTAATAGTTATTAGTAGTTATTCTATTAATGGCTATTGGTGGTTATTCTATTAATGGCTATTGGTGGTTATTCTATTAATGGCTATTAGTGCTTATTAATGACTATTATATTAGTGGTTATTTTATTGGTGGATATTTGTGCTTATTAATGGCTATTATATTATTGGATATTGGTGGGTATTATATTAATGGTTATTAGTAGATATTTTGTTATTAAATATTGGTGGTTATTAATGGTTATTGTGTTAGTGGCTATTCTTTTAATGGCTATTGGTTGATATTGGCATTTAATAATGTTATTATATTAGTGGTTATTGATGGCTATTATATTAATGGCTATTGGTGAATATTTTATTGGTGCATATTGTTGGTTATTCCATTGGAAGCTTTTGATGGTTATTATTGATGGCTATTTTATTAATGGTTATTAATGGTTATTGTATTATAAGTTATTATTGGTTATTATATGTTATATTACAACTATTGGTGATTATTGTATTATAAATTATTGTTGGATATTTTATGGTATAATATCATAGGCTATTGGTAGTTATTATATTTTAAGGCATTTTAGATTATTTTTCATGGGTTATTATTTTATATTTCAAGTTATTTTACCTTAGGACATTATATTTTATTTTAGATTATTTTAAGTTATTATAGTTAACAAAAATTAGAATGACTTTGAATAACTTAATGTATAATTTGAAATAAAATAACCTAAGGTATAGTTTAAAGTTAGTTGAATAATTTAATTTTAAATAACTTTAAAACTTATAATAAACTAATTAAGATACCTTAAGGTAAAATAACTTATAATTGTTTAGTGTACAATAATTTATAATAGCCTATAATAACATAAAATATAAGTTAGAATAACTAAAATAACTTAAAATAATATAGGGTATATCATAAAGTAACATAAATAGAATATTGAAAAAAACATAAAAATAAACCTATTTACTATGATAAATTATAAGATTAAATTATGTTAAGTAGTAATGAAACATGATGTTTACATAGTGATATTATAGTGAAATAACTTCACCAAGGTGAAATCAGTAAAATGCAATGAACTTATTTCACTTTTAAGGTCCCATAGTGATTTAGGCTAATAAATTTCACCCCACTTCTGTAGTAGTGTAATTTGTCAAAAAGTCAAATATCATTGACTATGTCCATATTTACAATGAATACATTACATCATATAGGTGTCCTGTTTATAACTAAATTATAATTATAATATAACTCTTCAATTTTTTTATGTGACATTTTATTCATTATTTGTTCATATTTGTATGATCTAAATGTAAAGTAGTTGTATATTAGTTGTTTTAAAGTTTTAGTTGTAGGGCAATGTGGATTCAATGGATAAGAAATCTTCCACATAATTCAATTCCATTTTCATCTTATATAATGTGAATTTCCAAAAAAAATTAAATTAATGCAAAAATTAAATAAGTTGCTTTTAGATTCCAAAAGTATTTGTTTCTGAATACTTTGCAATTTGACACATGCAAATCTTTCATTTTTAAAAGATCAACAACATAGACAATACCCTAATTGAATTCTATATGCAAAAGATGCAAATTTCCAAATTAAATTTCTTTTTTAGATTAATAAAGAACTTTCAATTGATGGGAAAATGTTTGTCTGATGATAGGATAAACTGTGTTCACGATTTAAATGTTATTTTTATTTTAAAGTTTTCAAAAATCCATGTTTGGTCATTAACCCTTATCGGCCAACTAGTTAAGATGGATGAAAAAATGTTAAATGAATGATGAATGGCACATCCAAATGATAGATGAAATGTCCTCCACATGGATGAAAATTGTTGAATTTAAAATTTTAAAAATGGTAGGTTCGGATTGACACCAAACATGTTTGTTCTTGGACCCCAAGTTCAACAATTTTGAAAACAAAAGAAGAAAGGGAAAACCAAGGTTTGGATTGGCCCCCGAATCCCTTATCCTAAAGCTCATCCAAACCTTGGGAGTCTACCAATGCTCCTTCAGCTTAGGAAGTCTAAGCTCCCTTAGACTCATGTGGTGATGGCACAATGGAGTTCCAAGCTCTCACTGGCCCCCTTTTTCCTCCTTTTGTTGTAGTAGCTAGCTACTATTGTTGTGACAATGATGATGGTGATGAAAAAATAGACAATGACAAGGAGGTAGGCCTTTTTTGCCCCTCCCTCTTATTGTTGGTGAGGCCTAACACTAGGTTATAATTCCAACAACAATGGCATTGATTGCAATGCCTCTTGCCATAGTTGTTGATGCCGATGTTGTTGTTGTGTGACCTCCTTTGTCCATGCCGAGAGAAAGGAAAGAGAAGGAAAAAAGAAAAGAGAAAATGAAAAGGAAGGCCCCTTGTGACAAAGGCCCTACCTTTACCATGTTATTTGGTTTTTTTTTTCCTTCACATAACAAAGTTTAGATGACCATCCTTCATTTGGGTTCAACTCCCAAAAAAAATTTACATGAAAATCAACCTCAACAATTACAAAATCATCAAGCAAGCTACACCCCCTAGTTATAACGAAAACAAAACAACATGACAACTTGCCACACTAAACTCATGTGCAAATCACAAATAAACACAGCAATGTGAAAACACAAATTTAGCCTTGACATTATTAAGTTAGACATCATTTTTTGTGATTCAAAATATGATTCACTTGCAACAATGCATGAATCCAAGATGAAAAAACACAATGTAAATCACGCTAATTGAATGCAAAATAAACTTGCATAAAACACATAAAACTTGCAACAATAAAAGATGTGTACATTATGGAGATTGGATTATATCCCATACACTATATATTTTGAATTACATTCACATTAAAACTAATTCCAAGTTAATTTACCTGAGTTGAAGTATAATAAATAAGACATGGAAACATGTAACAAAGAAAAAAAATTTAACAACAAACACATTCCAATAGATTGGTAGAATTAGAAACATTAACAAATAGATTATATATATATATATATAGGTTTCATTACCTATTTTTCATAATCTTATTTACCCAAAGTTTTTGCAAATATTTCTTCCCCATATGGATATGTCTTGCATATATCCAAAGGTACAAATAAGATATAAAATTTCAGATTTAATATTGCAACATAAGGGTATATTGATTTTTAAAAATGGTTTAAAATAAATAATGTACCTTATCCATACCCAAAAAATATATTTGGGTAAAAAAAACGTACACAACATTAGTAGTACCTAATGGTGAGCATGTATCTAGTACTTGGGCTTTGGATTGTTGTCACATTGCTAGTGATAATCAATTGATGGAAAAAATGAACTAATTTATTGGAAATTAAGTTCCATTTCAATGAAAATATTGAATGACATTACATGCAACTTGAATTGAATACAAGTTTTTGAATTTAATTCAAATTTATTGAATGGAATTCAAATTCCCTTGAATTAGATTCAAATTTGATTGAAGATAAATGGGATGCAAATTGATGCAAAAGGTATTCAAAATATGATGTTAAAAAAAACTTCAAAAAAAACACATCTCCAAGAAACACATTTCCATTTTTCTTTACCTGAAAATCGATTAACAAATCTTAGTTTGGAATTATCATCCAAAAGGAAGAGTCATGGAACCTAAATTATTTATTTAAACTAGATCCAATGAATCATCATTGTTAGAATATCTATTTTTGAACATATTTGTTAATTTTCACACTCCACGTAGGCTTCTAGATTGATCAACATATAAAATCAGCTAGTCACCATTTCATAGTATTATTTAGTTTAATTACATAAGCATTATTACATAAACATGGTTACGTTAACACCATTTAATATATATATTTATTGATATTTATTCAATTGTTTTCTAGTATATTTAATGGATTCTCATGCTCCTTGTTCTTCACTAGTTCATACCATAACTATATTATTCTTTTGTTCAATTTAATATTGATTGTAAATTTTTGCATGGTATTAAAACTTAGGCTTTTATCAATTTTAATTCAAGATATATAAAGTAGTCATGTTATGAATACTCTATGAACTTAACTTTAAAGTGAAAGTCAATTGTACGTAATTTGTGGGCGTAAAATTCATTGGAAAACCAATGAAATTTACTTTTGGTCTATCAAAGTTTTTATTTTTGGTGAGCTTTGCCTCCATTATTATTATTTTTTGGGTCAAAATGTCAAGCATTTTAGACAATTTGTTTTTAGAATCAAACAAGCTTGTAAAATCAACAGATTATTTCAATTTGAAAATAGAATTAAACATCTATTGAAAAGGGAAAAATGTGTACTAGGCTTGAATCTAGTAAGCTTTGTCAATCGGCCAACATTGTGGAGGAGGAAATGATTGTGGAGAAAATGAAAAACTACATGCTCCCATCATAAAACTATTTGAGGTTATAATAGCCTCAATTGACATGAATAAAAATGGCTTGAACTAGTACATTAATTTGGGTGCTTCCAAACATGTTATGGGAATACGATATCTTTGCATAACTTAAAGATAATTCCTAATGCTACTAAAGTGAGGTTAGCTAGTGGTCATGTTCATCCACTAATTGGAAAAGGCACTATGAATGTTCAAACACACTTTGAAGAAATAAAGGTCATTTGTGAAGTTTTATATGTACATGGTATTTGTAAAAGCCTTTTTTAGTAAGGTTCATAGCTTATCAAGGACATGTTGTTTTTTATGATAAGGGTTGTGGAGTCACTCAAGAGGTCATTGGTAAAGCAAATTGAGATTTAGCAAATGGTTTTTATAAATTAAAATTGTTGAATCCAAACTTGATAATCAATGTAGTTAAAGTTTGTGATCACTGAAAATTGTGGCATAAAAGGCTTGATCACCTTAACTTCAAAAGCTTACACCATCTAACAAGTAAATGCTTATATTAACCAAAATACCATAATGAGCCCAAATGTTTTAGATGTAAGGGATGCTAGCTTGGAAAATAACATTGTGAAAGATTTAAAAGTAGCAAAAATCATGCATGCAATATCCTAGGATTAGTTCATATTGACCTTTGTGGACCCTTCTTAGTCCAATTTCTTTCAGATTCACACTATTTCATAACATTCATTGATGACAAGATGCAAAAGGTTTGGGTGTATTTCATGCGCCACAAGAGTGAAGCTTTGACAAAATTCAAAATATTCAAGTAGATGTTGAAGAATGAAATCAACATGAGAATTGAAAATTTCAAAAATGATAGTGGCAACAAATGTTTATCCAAATATTTCAAACAATTTTGCCAACATGGCATTCATCATCAACATACTCAAACCCACATTTTACCACAAAATGGAATTACAAAACAAATGAATAAATCCTTGTTGGAAAAAACAAAGAGCCTAATGTGTCAAAAAAATTATGGATAGGAGTGAACATAATAACACACTTTTACAACTTTTCACCCGCTTGGTCGAATCCATGCATTACACAAAAAAAGGAATTATTTAGAAAAGAAACTAGACCTTTCCTATCTACACATTTTTGGTTCCAAAGTTTTTGTGCACATAGTTAAAGAAGATAGAAATAAATTAAAGCCAAAGTTTCATGAAGGGGTTCAAAGGATATTATTATTTTATTATCTTAGAAACATAAGATATTAGTCAGTAGAGATGTTAGAGTTGATGAACAATCATTCATGAACCAATAATATTCACCTTGGACGTTGCAAAAATATGAAAACCCCATTCCTAATCCTTGTGAAATTATTACATCACAACTTGGATTTGAACCAAATATGTAATCATACATAGAACCCAAGGTTATTGATTTTCATTGACACATTTAAGCCCACATCAGTAAGCATTGACAAGCCAAATAGTTAAGTTCAACCTAAATATTTAATAGAATTTCTTGTTTCATCTCGATCAATCATGCGGTATTTTTATTAGAACATTTTGAATCACTTTTTATCACAACAACCATCTTCATCATATTGTTTTAAGTCATCAAATTCCTTACTACTTACATAGTCACCACCTCAAAAATCATGTTTTAGGAGTGTTCCTTTCTAGATGAAGGACTGTGTTCAAACCATAGAACTAACAATTAATTTAAAGAATGATGGCCCATAGATCTTTATGCATTACAATTAAAAATACTTGATTGCCCAACATTTGTAGAACCATTAATTTTGCTAAAATTGTCACATGACCTTAGATGGTGTCAAGCAATGTGTGAAGAGTTTGATTTTATTTATTCTAACAAAACATTGTAGCTTGTAGATTTGCCTCACAACAAGAAAACCATTTTTGCCAAATGGGCCTATAAGTTGAAACCTACCATTGATGGCTCAACTTATAAGTATAACACTTGTCTAGTTGCTCATGGGTTTGAGCAAATAAAAAGGGATAGACTTCCATAAATCTTTTGCTTTAGTGGTTAAGTGGGGCAAAATCCATTGCATTGTGGCATTTGTGGCACATCAAGGATGGAAAATGTTTCACCTTGATGTGACAACTACTTTTTTTAATGCACCTCTTATTGATGAAATGTACTTGACCCAACCTAAAGGACACATTATTCTAGGAAAGGAATATCAAGTGCATAAAATAATGGAAGCCTTGTATGGCCTTCACCAAGCTCTTAGAACATGGTATGGTAAAATTGACACATACATCCATAAATAGGTCGGTCTAAAAGAAATGAAGCATACCGTAACACATCATTCCCTGAGGAAAAGGGAAAGATCTTGATTCTAATACTTTTTGTTGATGACCTTCTAGTCACTAACAATCATGAGTTCAAAATCAAATGGTTAATACAACAATTGGAATGTACTTTTGAAATGTCAAATATTGGAAAAGTTTGGTTGTATTTAAATGTTGAGTTTATTTCACTCATGAATGGAATTTTCATGTGTCAAGACACTTACATTTTAGAGATTTTATAATAATTTGGGTTAACTCATTGCAATGTTGTAACAATGCTTCTACTAGACGGGTTCAAATTGGGGAAAGAAGAAGATTCCAAGCCTATTGATTTACTAACATTTTGGAAAATTGTTGGTAAACTAATCTACTTGACCAATATTAAACCAAATGTGGTTTATGTTGTTGGTGTAATTAGTTGCTTCATGTGTGACCTTAAACAAGTGCATCTAGAAGCTACCAAAAACACTCCCAAGAGAAAGGCACATCTAAATTTGGAATCTATTATCAAGAAAGGGAATCAAATAAACTCAAAAGGTACACTAATGTAGCTTGGGTAGGTGACACTAGTAGTCACAAATCAACCTTAGGATACATTTTCCAACTAGGAAGTGGACTAATCACTTGGAGTTCATGCAAACAACCAACTATTGAACTTTCTTCAACAAAAGTAGAGTATTGGTCTCTCACTAAAGGAGAAAAAAAAGTTGCATGGCTAAAGTTGTTGTTTAGTAACATGGACTAGTCAATAAACAAGTCCATATTGATTCATTGTGACAATTAAAGTTGTATGAAAATTACAAGAAATCTTATGTACCGTGCTTAGATTAAACATATCAAAGTTCAATATCATTACATTTGTGACTAGGTATTTGACGCCAAAATAGAACTTTCAAATGTCATGTCAAAATATTAATTAGTTGATATATTCATAAGGCTTTTAGAATTATTATTTTTTGCAAATTTAGAAAAGCCATTGGAGTCTATAACTTAGAAGATGCTAAAATACTTGTAATAGTAGTAGATTTGTCAATTAAGTAGTGAATGGAATGTGAGAAGGGTTGTTAGTTTTCACACTCCACTTAAGCTTTTAGATAATTCTAGAAGCTTTTAAATTGATTAGCAAATAAAATTAGGTCATCATTTTCTAATTACTCGGTTTAGTTATGTAAGTAGTATTACGTTAAGTCATCATTTCTTAGTTACTTAATTTAGTTGTGTAAACACTATTATGTTAGGTCATCGTTTCATAGTTATTTAAATTATTTACATAAACACCATTACACAAGCACAATTACATTAACACCTTTTAGTTCAGTGTTATTTACAAATCTTTATTTAGTTATTTTATAATATACTTAATCGGTGTTCATGCTCCTTGTTCTTCACTAGTTCATACCATAGCTAAATTGTTCCTTTGTTCAATTTAATATTGACTATTAGTTTTTATGATACTAATTAATGTTGATTTAAAAATATATTTACATTTTCATACTAACATAGTATTGGTATCAAGTTTTGAAAAAAAAATTCATACTAGTTTAGTACTAATTTCAAATCACTTTTAAAAGTTTTATACCAACTTGGTATTGGCATTAGGGTTTAAGGCTGATTATTGGCTAATATGAGGTAGATATATACTTGATATTGGACTACATAATCAATGATAGTAGGCCATTTATGGGGAAAAGTCCAGCTACATGAATCGTGAAACTTTTTCTTGTAACCAGCCTATTTGAGCCATGTTACGAGACATAATTGATGAGCCATAAGACGTCACCAGATAAAATGACATAGTGGATGGGCAAGATTTCACATGCTTGTAACCCATCAGTATGCCAATGGCTTGATCTAGATTTGTAGTCGCTATCATTATGGTGTTGTGCCCATTTAACCAACTTAGTATTGGGCAAATACAACTTGTAACTTGTCAGCTTTGAGCGAATGTGATGACAACATGTCATCGAAAACCCCCCATGAATTGGTTATAAATTTTTTATGGCCCTAGTATAAAGGTAATAACATTGGATTCAAAATAAGTTGTTCTATTTTCACTTTGTTCGTAACTACTCCTTTTTTAGGGTGATAGTTTTAGGGTTTGAAGGTAATTAAAGGGGTTTTTTGAGTTGGAATTTTTGATATTGAGGTTTAGGTTTCTGATTTTAGATTAAATATGTTCAGATGGGGACATGCAATGGTAGATCTTGTTGGTTTTTCGTCCCCAAAATGTCATTGGGCATCCTAGTGCTCTTAATAGGCATTTGATGGAGAGCTAATAATTAACTTTACCCCTAAGCCTAGATGTGTTCTAGTTTCCATTGATTCGCCCATCATTCCCATCCTTCCTAGTTTACTTCGGCTAGTCCCTTTGTCCCATCTTGGTTTGTTGGCCTCTTTTCTGCTTCGCTTGCCACACCCAATAATGATTTCTTACATGGATTGCATCCATAGACATCATTGATGCTTTCCATTTGGGTTTATTTCATCTTCGTTCTTACCATCATATACCATATGCACTCTAAGTTGATGTTTAGCAAGTGTTGCATATCCTTTTATTACATTCGATCCTTCTGATATTACAACTTGGCATTTTTTTTGTTCTTCATTTTTTGGTGTTTGTCCTTTCCTCCATGGGGTGGTGAAAAAGGCCACTAAGAAACTTGCATTCATTTGTGTTGATACATGGGTGGTGACTAAGAGGCATTATAGGAGGAAGACACAATTAAAGCACTCGCTTTAACTTCTTGCAAACGTTTGGAGTCAATTCGAGATCCTACCCCACCTCCATCAACATGATTATGCTATGCATGGGCCCTTGCTCATGTAGGGGAGTATGTTCAAGCAATATGTGCACTAGTTCCAAGCATACCTATAGCCCATCTAATGAGACCATGAAAATCCTTCACCTTCTAGATCCACTTGCTAAGGTTAATTTCCCCCCTTTCATCGATGATTTCCATCTTGAGACAAAGGTTACTTTAGATCAAGACACATTTGTCTTTGCCTTAGTTTGTTCACCACATCTTTCTTCTAGTGGCCCCTCAAATATGGTGTACAAACTTTTGTGAGATTGTTTTGTCCCATATGATTTTGTGAGTGATTTCAACTTCTTTTTCGAAGTATGTGGGCACATTGCTCGAGGTCATGTTCCACCTTTAACATCGCATTTTCTTTTTACATCTCGACTCCTAATGTTGGAAAAATAGTCTAGAAGTATATGTCTTATCACAATCGGTGAGGTGACCTATTATTTAGTTGTTTACACTTTAACTATTCAGTTTAAGGATATTATTGTGGAACATTTTAGTCTTCATCAGTTTGGTGTAACAACTTGTGACGGGTGTGAGATAGTGGGTCATGACGTTTGAGTGATATTAAATTACCATCTAGATTGGGTGGTGCTATAGGTGGATGTCCATAACGCCTTTAATTCAGTGTCATGATCAACCATTTTCTAAGAGTTAAGGTGTTTGCCCAATTCATTATATGAACTTTTCCCATTTATTTAGCGATTCTACGCATGCCCATCCCCACAATATTTTTTTAAAACTTCTCGACATGGCGCTTTCATAGTCATTTTGTTGGAGTTAGGTACATGACATGGGGATTCATTGGGAGGAGCATTGTTTGTTTTGGTTCACCTTCACACTTTTCACTTTATAATGGCAACCCCCCACTTGTGTTTTCCTTTTTTTAATAAATGATACACATATATTAGGTCCTGCATTAGATGTGGTTTTTGTGTTTTTACAATTGCAAGAGGAGTTATTAGCATTAGGGCTTTCAGTGTAGCCAACAAAGTGTGTAGTTTGGTCTCCATAGGGGTTGGACCATTTTATATCACTTCGTTTTGACTTTCTTATTTTCAATTGAGTTTTGTATTTTGGGCACACTAGTGGGTTCCATTATTCGTTCAGTTGTTTGAGGTTGAAGTTTTTCATGAAGATCTTGGGATGATATTTAGTTTGCCGATGTTTATAAATCCTCACATGGCTTTTGTGATGTTTTTACTGTGTTATGCCCAATGTCTAAGCTAATTGTTTCGCGTAGTGTTTCCATCTCTAGGTGTTTTGTAATATTATGTTGAGTTCGATATTTGTACCATAACTCTGTTGGAAAAAATATTTGGTGTGGGAGCTTTTGGTGGTTTTATTGGTCATTTAGTTCATTGTTAAGCTAATTTTCTTATTTCTGTGGGTGGTTTAGACTTCTTTTATGTGGTTCGGATTGCTTCCCTTACATTCATGGGGTGTTGGGCATTTATTACTCTTGCACTTGTCATTCGTTTCCAATAGGATGATCACTTTATTCTTTTGGATGTAGTAGCACATGTTGAGATTGACATTTCCTCGTTATGGATAACACTACGAGATGTTCAAGCCATTTTACCCCAAGTTGTTTGCTTTCAAGTCCCACACTTTGAGAGCTCAATGGTTTAGTTTTATCCTTGGTTGTAGGTTTTTTTGGCAGATCACCTACACGAGTAGGAGTTTGTTTTGCTTCTAATAATTTTTTTTTCAAATATCGTGTGAGCATGTTTCCACTCATGTGTAGGTCCAGGGGTAAACACTTGGTTATTAGCTCGTCTTACCACACTTGCATTTTGTGATGCGCTCCTAAGCTCCTTGATAGACTCAAATGGGAGTTTGAGGTGAAAACATCGGAAAAGTAAGAAGTTGAGGCACGCTCCTTGGTTCGTAGCACTTTGAGGGTATTAGGGCATGTTAGAGCTTCGAGATGGAACTATGAAGAATGACAAGCACTCATTCTCTCACACGGACCTACACAAACCAAACAACAAGTAGGTTAATGCATAGTTGGAGCACTTTTGGTGGTATGACGAACCACGGGCAAACTCGGACTCACAAGACTCACCACGGCCCAAACTTGGGGGAAGCCACCACCTTCCCCCTTATAATATACTTTGTGCTTGCCCCCATGACCAGCACCCAAATGTCATTTTATCCCAAGTGAGAGTCCCGAAATTCCCACAGCTACAACTTCCACGATTTTGGGGGCCCATAATTTTGCGTGCAAACCTCTGATTGAGATGAGATCTAAAGCAAAGTTGTAGCCCTCGTTGAAAGATTTTTAGTGGTATGTTGAATGCCACCTGCATGCAAGGAAATCAGGGTGATTCCCAATTTTTAGTGGTCAAGAGTCAAACTTGCCAATTTGACTCTCGACCCTTCTTTTGGCTATAATTTATGTGTTAAGTGTTCAAATGGGTCATGCGAGCCCATTTTAGACATCTAAGTTTCAAGATCGTTCTAATGATATAAGGAACTCCTCCATCCAATGGGTTTTGACCCCTGCAATCGCCTTCTAAAAATTCGAGAGCCCACTAACACTCTAACTTCCAAAGTGGGAGTTCACTTGGGAGTGTGAAGGTTCATTTCTTCACATTTTCTTGCACTTTCGAAAGCATGAAATGTGACTTTCGGGCTTCATACTTGGCCCGCACCTTCGCAAGCCCTTGCTTTGGTTGCAAGCCCAAGGATAGGGTTGCGACATTTTGTTTATCTTCAACCCATTTTTTTACAACATTACATACTTGTCTTGTTTTGCCACATCCTATAATCGCTTATCTTTCACGGTCTCAGTGTGGTCATACCATTAATGATTTAAGTACCCATTTGCTTCAGTGCCGTTACGAAAGTGAGCATACAACATTTCATAACAAACTTCAAGATATTGTCGTAATTATTATTTTGGAAAATGGAACACATGTTTAGAAGGAGGTTTCCCACCTTTTCCTTCACCGCACCTAATGATGAGTGAATATCCTTATCACTAGATACGATTTTCGAACTTTAATGAACGTTGTCATTATTGATCTGATTTACACATATATGGTTTAATGAACATCAACGATGATAACACATGTAGTGATGATGGTTGCTAAGGAAAAAATACGATCATATGTCAAACGAACATTAGACAATGACTTCATTCCTTTCGATATTGAGACGTATGAGTGTTTTCATTATTGTTTTGATTCATTTTTTATTGCTTTTGCACAAACCATTATCGCACGTCATTAGCACTCTTCTTTATTCCCCTTGATGCTTATTTCTTACCATCGACAGTGCGTGTCCATAGCCTTGCAACGTGCACAAGCCATAACAATCCTTCAACAACTTGTTGCATTTGGTTGAAATTTGTCATCTCTTCCACACATCTTTTAGCACTAGCTAATTTGTGGGAGACAACAACTCTTTCGTCTTAGGTCTTCTTTGTTATTGTTGATCATCATTTCATAGCCATGGGTCCTATTTGCATAGGATTTTTACTTTATTTTGGTTCATTGTTTGCTTTTGTTTTTCCTTTGGGTTGTGTTTTCTTGTGCTCTTTTAGCCCTGTACTTTTGATGGATGGGTTCCTGTCCTCGATTTTTATATAAAGGGTTTTTTTTCTTTTTGAGGAGCCTTATTGCATCCTCTCCTCTAATGTATCACAACTGTCCATTTATGAAATCAAATTTCTACTAGTTTGTAAAACCCTGGCCCAAGAAATGTACACTAATTAATACGGGCAGTACAAGCGATAATTTTGCCCCCAGGAACAGGGAGGGAAATTATAAATTTCTAGGGCATCTCCCCTTTCTTCATCCACTTAACATTGGGTAGGAACATGAAAAGAGGGTTACTTTAGGGGCAGCAGCCTTAGGAAATGTTTGCCAAAATTTGAAAATTCAATTATCAAAAAAAAAATCTCAAAAAATCTCAAATCTTCTTCATTTTCCTTCACGAAAATAATTCTCTTGAGAAATTTAAAAATAAAAAAATTCAGCATTTCTTTAAAAGAAATAAAAAATTTGTGCCAAATCTGCCAAGGTAACGAGGGTAATTTGAGAAGAAAGAGGAAGAAGTGTTTCAAAGTTCAAACCAAAACAAGTCACAGTCTGGCTTGGATAATGAAGAAGCTCAGCGAACCTAAAAAGCCAACTGAAGAAGAAGCTGGCAGTTTAATTATCTTCTGGTTGTTGGTGGCTAGAGTCACGGCTAATGTTAATGGCTTCTCAGTGCTTTGCATATGTGCTCAATAATGTTAACCATTATTAGGTTCCCCTATATACCTTTGTATGGGTTTCAAGTAACTTTTGTACATTCATGGGATCAATACAATCTTAATCCAATACCTCAAGGCTGCATATAGTTTATGAATATGGTGGTAAGCTGGCTTGGTCATTTACTACACACCACTTTAACTTAACCAACTCTTAAACCAATAAATTAGCTACCTACTTGTCTTTTGGGTGTCTCTCTTCATGTGATATGATATGCCAAAGATTTGGTTTGTTAGGTTTAGGGGTTTTAAGGTCTATTATCCATATACATAATAGATCCTTGATCCTGGCATGGAACTAATTCATGTACATAAACAATAAAGAGCGAGTAATTTAGGAACGTAAATAACCGGCGGGTACTATTCAATCCTTTTGTACCTAAGTAGGCGGGATCTGAGCAGTAGTTTTCAAATACCTGGAGGATATAAAGCCAGTTCCGTACTTTCTTTTTAACCTTTTCTACCTGGGTAGTAGCAATAAGAGAAAGTTGGTGAAGGTAACAAATTACAAACGGAAAAGGTTAAAAGAAGTACCAAATCGTACAAGGCGGCTGCTGCCTGCTGGCCATGTGTGAAAAGGTAAAAATTTGAATATAGGTAAAAATTCCTGCCAGCCTTCATCGTCTCTTTTACGTTCCTTAAGGTTCGTTTACGGGTTTTTTACTACGTTTTTTCACTTTTTACTACTCTTCTTCAACCTAAATATCGTAGTAAGAAACATAGTAAAAACCGGTAACCGAAATTAGGGTAAATAAATTTGAATGTAGGTAAGTCCTGCCTGCCTGCCTGCCTCTATCGTCTCTTTTACGTTCTTTTACGTCTTTTAGGTGCGTTTTTGCATTTTTACTACTCAGGGCTTCTTCTTCAGCCCTCTGTTCTCTCGGCCTGCAAACAATCAACCGCGGCCCAGCGGACGAGAGGAACGGAGCGCGACGTAGCGACGGAGCTCGGGCGAGCGAGCATTTCACGCAGCAGATTGTTGCACACTCGTAACTGCAAAAAATTGAAGGAGAATGCTTAGGGGCACTGAACGAGAGAAAGGAAAAAAAATTGGATGTCTTCTTCTGTATTTCTTCCTATTTTTTTTTCTATTTTTTTCGGTGGGGAAACAAGGGAAAGAGAGAGATTATGGACAGTGTCTTCGTCGATGCTGTCTTGAAGTCTGCTGCTGATTATCGAGAATTGAAGTGGAGGTTCGACGAGTACGAGGAATGACGGCGACGGCAGCGTTTTCAGGGATAGCAGCAGCAGCAGCAGCGGAGAAGGACGAGAAATGGAGGATTAGGTAGCGAGGAAGGAAGAGAGAGAGAGGAAGAGGAGGAGGAAGAAGAAGAAGCAAACGCAAGACGACGTGCGACCGAAGCGATCGTGTCGTGTTTTCGAGCGCAAGAGGAACACTGAGTAAGAAACGAACTTAACAAAGGAAGTGTGATCGTGTGTGTGTTTTTCTGTGTCATGCTCTGGTTTCTCTTCGTTCTTTGTTGTGTTACCGAAGGGAAGGGATAACAGGAATAGAGAGGATGAAGAATTGTTCTGATCGTGAAGCGGAAGTGCTTATAAATTTGATGCTTGTTGTTGTTGCTTTGTGTTTCTGATTTCTGTTCTTAAGTTTAAGGAGAGAACGGAAATCAACTGGAGCTTCGCGTCGCATATGAAAGCAAGCGATGGAGCTTGTGCACTTGCAATAAATATAAGAAAGAAAACAATGGAGCTTGTGCAATGGGATCTTGTTTCTATTTCCCTTTTCTCTCGTTTGATCTGTCAGGAGAACTAGAGCACCAGCACGCGATCTTGGTAATCGATGTGTCTGTTTCTTGCTGTTTCTCTCTGTCGCTTCTCGATGTTTGAAGGCACGATAATAGGCACCAAGAGGAGCTACCTTTGTAGTCGTTCGTTCTATTACAATCTTCTAAGGAGAAACGAGAACAAGACTCTGGAAATCGTTTGTGATTTTGTGCTTGTTTCGTACTGTGTCTGTTTCAAGGAACGGAAATAAAGACAAGATCAGGGAGCACTGCAAGTGCTCCTCCTTGTTGTCGTTGTTTCTTGTCGGCACAAGAACGGAAACGAGGGGATGACAGAAGTGGTGTTACACGTGTACGATGTCACCAACAGCGGAAGTGGACGAGCAAACGCCATGATCCAGAGGCTGAATAAGATAATGCGCGATGGCATGGGCATCGGTGGTATTTTCCACGGCGCTATTCAGGTTTGCCACTCACTGTTCCACCGTCTTGTTTGTTGCAAATAAACGGCATTTTGCAAAGAAAAAGATCCTTTCAAAGTTCTTCAGAAAGGTTACGAAGGATGTGCATATGAGCCGGACGTGGTATCTCAAGAGATTCTATGGAAAGCTTAGTTTAGATTCTGACATTGCATGCATGACCAAAGTCACAAAGAACTTCTGCTTGCCATTTTTGGATCTAGAGTGCAGACTCAGGGGCAGCAGAGTTTGAACAATTTCTTGTTATTTTAGGGTTCTACAGTCTACTATCATTGATCAAATCTCTGCAAGATTTTGCAGGATTCTTTGCATAGAGCCTAATTGTTCATGTGGTGCACAATGATCTATTTTTGGTGCCATTCTGAGGATCCATAATTCAAGGCCAGCTTAGGATTTGTTTTGCAAAAGTTGAGTGTGGAATTCTGTTGGCTTTTCCTGTATGAAGGTGTGTGATGAGGAATGGTCATTTGGGTACTGTGAGTTTGGCACTGGAGTGTTCTGTTGTGCACCAACAATGAACCCTATGTACACACATCGGGAAAGTATTGTACTTGGACACATGCTCTTGTCACGCAGACGAGTTGGCCAGATTTTGTCAGAGCTTAGCCATGAGTGGAATGGGTCATCTTATGATCCACTCTCGCGCAATTGTAACCACTTCTGTGATGCGCTGTGTGAAAGGCTTGGTGTCCAAAAGCTTCCATGTAAGGCATTTCTAGCTGCTGGCATTTTTTTTTTGTTTTGTCCATCTTTGTCCAATAGTTATGTGTGAAGGTGAAAACAAAAGAAATGGTACTGCAACCACATGCTGTCTGCATACAGTACTGTACATTTGGTTAGTTTATGTTAGTATGCAGGCATTATGTGTTAGCAGGTATGGTATTTCAGTTAAATTTGCATGCCACATCTGAAGTGAGCTGAATTTTGGATGGGAATTATGGGCAGTGTGGGTAAACAGGTTTGCTAATGCTGGTGAAGCAGCAGTTGAAGCTGCAGGGAACACCATAGACAAGGTATCTTTATTCTCATCTTCACCTACTTTTTGTTTGAATTGTTTTGTCCTTCAATATTGAAAGAGTGGTCCACTTTTTCAGTCCTAGGTTTGAGGTTTAACTGTTACAGTAGTTGTGTTTCGGACACTTAAACTTCAAGCAGTGAATTGGCCTTTTCACTTTTTCTGTGTCCCTGGTTTGACATTGGAGAACAAAACTCTTATTGCCTCAATGTTCCAGACTTGTTGCAAAGAGTGATACTATAAAGAATGATGTAAGCCAGGCTGGTAGTTGGATTTTGTTGTGTTAGCATCCACCAGGAAGTTAAATATTGTCTACTTGTTGTGCAGTTACGGAAAGCAAAGGCGGAGGTGATAACAGCAGGCAGAATAGCGAAGCGGTTTTTATTCAGCAGCTGCACAACTTCAACATCAGCAGTAACACCTGACCCCTGGTTGCAAAACTTGGTGACATCCAGAAGAAATACATCACGACGCATTGGCTTTTCCAGAAATCCTTCACAACGACTCTCGAGAAACCAATCAGTCTCAAGAAGGGAGAGTGAAACAGCAGGGAAAATCATTATAAAACAGCATAGAGATGTGCGCAGGTGAGTCCCTGCCTGAAATTGCCAGGTTATGTTCTCCCTTCCTGTGGTAGTTCAAAGCAGAAGCATTGTAATTGCATCAGTCTTGTGCTCTCCTCTAGTATTGTTTTGTCCTGTACTGCTCTAAGTTGCCCTTTTCATTGAGCTGTACAAGATGTTTCTTATCACTCGCACAGAAATTTGTGTGTCTAGACAAATTATGTATGTGTTGGCACTCTTGCAGTTGCTTTCTACGAACCATCTGTGCTGGTTGCTCTGTTCGACCTCCATCACCATAAATGGACATGGAAGCCATTCCTCCCAAGATTCAATTCCCCTGAATTTAATTTGGTGGATAGGGAAGCATGAATAATTGCCTTGGTTGGATTGAAGTTCTGCAGCAAGGGTCTTTTGCAAGGTGTACATTGGTGTACCCATTTTGAGTATTTTTGTGCTGTGAGCGCATAAGGATAAATAGACTGTGAAATAGTCTCTGTAGACAGGAAACATAATGGTATGTTTCTTCCATCAAAAGCCACCTCCACTGTCTACAATTGTGTTAGTTACCAGTGTGCACAGTAGCTTTCAGACAGTTTGCCAGCACTTGTACATTATATCCAAACAAAATTAATCAGTTCCTTCTCCCTCAGTTGTCATGGTCCAATGTGATGAAACTTGTATCTGAGGCTGATTTGTTGTTTTCACTAAACAATTTCAGGTTGAAAGTATGTTTCATTAGTTGTTCAGCGTATTCTTCTGTTATGGAAATCAGTGCTTATTTTGTCGTCCTTTGAGATTAGAAAAGATAACAACCTGGTCAATCAAAGAGGTCAATAGAGTCTGGAAATCCCAATTTAGGCCCTTGTCACATAGAAATTTTGGAATTTGCAGAGATAACTTGGGTATATGACTTTTGACTTTGGGGAGCTTACCTGAGGCAATTCCACTTGAAAACTGTTAGTTCTTCAGATGAATCTACGTGAAGATGGTCAGATGCTGTTGTCAGGCGAGCATGATTGTGAGCATGGGTGCCTGTCTCTCAACAAGGAGAGCCAACAGTTGGTGTGTACTGTGTTGGTTTCATTCAGATTATACCAATATGGATGCAGCAAATTGTCACCTTCATGGTTTCAACCTCCAGGATGAGGAGAGCTTTACTGAGGATGGAGGCATCAGTAATGAATAAATGGTATGTCAGATTCCGGCCATTTTTCGATCTTCACTAGACTGCTGGTGGTGTGTTGTAGTGGATGTTATGGATTTCCTCTTGCATCAAAGTACATTCACCATCTGTGAACAAATAGAATCATGTGAAGTGCATGATGTATACTTAAAGAAATCTTCTAAAATGGTAAGCTTCGAATTATTTATGGAGCACTAAGTGGATGTTTATTGTAGTACTTGGGTCATGTATAGAAAGCCTAACATGAATGTTACTGTGTGTACTAGGATGGCACCTTTTGCATGTGGATGACTTAAGTGGATATTTTGTTGCAGCACTAATAATCATGTTTACATTGCATGTTGCCATGTTATGTAGATTAAGCACAAGGTGCATCCGAAAATTGGAAAAATTAGTCAAGTTTATACTAGAATTTCCACATTTTTTCCATATTTTCCCAGGTTTTTTTTGTTGAAAAGATGACAAAATTTGTTGGAAAATGAAACATTGTTTGTAGTCATAATATATATATATATATATATGTTTTTAATATTTGATTGCCCACAATTTGGATCCACTAAATGTTTTTGAACTTTCATGTTCATGACATGTAAAGCATTTAAGTGTCAACCATTTTTTCCTGTTCATATGTATGAAGATGGTAATGATAATTAAAATTTAAAAATGGGTGGCCATATGGCATTTAACATGCAATTAGGAACCTCCCATAGATCGAACTAATGTTTATAACTTGTTCATTTTATTGAACAACAAATAACAAGGGGATTTTAAAATGGTATCCAGACTAGAAATTTTTATTACATCAAAAAAAATGATCACATCTTGCAAAGAGACAACAAAGAGACAACTTTGTCAAGGTTTGTATACAAAGCCATTAGGAAATATGTTATCATAATCATCGAGCACACCCATGTTTGTTTCAAAAACCTCATCATCTGATATTAATGATCCATGGTATCCAGTAGTTTTGCACCTGTTGTTTTTGCCAAGTGCATTGTCAAGCTTCACCTGAATGAAAGAAAGA
>Ga0116228_10001013_pt1 | contig 22851 bp, 19 predicted proteins | sample S1TSphfallax_2_FD_89694 | JGI IMG/M metagenome (GOLD analysis project Ga0116228, IMG submission 89694) | Host-associated microbial communities from peat moss isolated from Minnesota, USA - S1T2_Fc - Sphagnum fallax MG | ecosystem: Host-associated > Plants > Peat moss > Unclassified | place...
CAACAACAGAAACCGCAACAGGGCGGTCAGTCGCCCCAATCATCGGCGCAGAAATCTTCTAGCGGACAGCAGCCGAAGTCGCCCGATCAAGATCACGCGGGTAAGGACGGTTCCGCCGACGCCAAGGACAAGGACAAGGACAAGGACAAGTCAGACGGCAAGCAGCCATCCAGTGCCGCCGCACAAGGCCAAACTGCGTCTCAGAAGCAGGCTGAGGGTAGATCCGGCAGCGCAGAAGGCCAAGATCAAGGCTCGCCGCGAGGCGACCGCCGGGCCGATGACGTCAAATCTGCTGCCGAGCAAGCGGCGCAGGCCGCCGATGACCAGCGCGCGCCGGGTCAAATGAGCCGCGCAGAGGCGCGCCAGCTGTTGGACTCGTTGAAAGACGAACAGCAACGCTTGCCCGCCGCCCCTCTCGCCCGCAGCGGTACGGCCGCCCCGGCCCCGAGCGATGAACCTCTGAAGGATTGGTAGCCATCATGCATAGCAAGACAGTCAACTATCTGACAGCAACGCTGGGCTCTTTGATCTTTGCCGGTGCCTCCCAGGCAGCCGGCGCGGGCAGTCAAAGTATCGAGCCGAGCGTCATCCGACTGGGTGAAGCGGCGCGCCTCACCATTTCGGAGTCAGGAAACTCGCCGCTGACGCCACCCATGGTCGCCGGCCTGGAATTTGTCGCGACCAGTCAGGCGCAGAGAATGGAATCGATCAATGGGGTCAGCAGCACGACCACGTCGGTAACCTATGAGGTCATTCCGCAGCAAGCCGGCGTATTTACGATACCGAGCACGCTGCCCGACGCGCAGCCGCTGGTACTCACGGTCAATCCTGGTAGCAATGCGAACACCGGTCGCAGCGCGGCTCAAGGCGGCATCGCCCCCGGAAACAGTGCGCAATCCGCGACGAGTGCGCTGCCGGCGGGCGCGACGCGGCTCAACGCCGACGGATCGGCGTTCGTACGCTTACGGCTGGCCAAGCATCAGCTATATGTCGGCGAAACCGTGCCGGTTGACATACAGGTCGGCATGCGTGAAGGCTTTGTCGCATCTTTGAACGGGTTGCCGACCTTGAACGGTGACGCGTTCACGCTCAACAAGCTCTCTACTGAGCCCATCCGCACCGAAGAAGTCATCAATGGCAAGCCGTTCACCGTACTGAGCTGGCACAGCGCGCTGGCGGCCGTCAAACCAGGATCGCTGTCCTTGACCATCGAAACGCCGCTCACGGTGCGCATGCGCACGACGGCGCGCCCCGATGCGAGTCTGCTTGGCGACGCGGGGCTCGGTGATTTGCTCAACGACCCCATGTTTCAAAACTTCTTCGGTACGACAACGGAAAAGGAAGTGACGGTCGCGAGCGCGCCCATGACGTTTTCAGTGCTCGAGTTGCCGGTGCAGAACCGCCCTGCCGACTTCAGCGGCGCGGTCGGGCACTTCACCGTCAGCAGTGGTATTTCTGAAGACCATGCGACGTTGGGTGACCCGATTACCCTGCGCATGCGGGTGTCGGGCGAGGGCAGCTTCGACCGGGTCAGTTCGCCCATGCTCCATGGGGCGCCGGACTGGAAGACATACACACCGACGGCGGCCTTCAAAGCCGACGACGATATCGGCTATCACGGCGAGAAAACCTTCGAGCAACCGCTGATCGCCACGCGAGCTGGGACGGACAGCGTACCGGAAGTCGGGTTCAGTTGGTTCGATCCCACCACCAAGCGATACGTCGAGGCGCACACCGCGCCGTTGTCCGTGACCGTGGCCCCCGGATCTGCCGGCGAAACCACCGCGGCCGACGCAACCGCCGCTGGCCAATCCACGTCCAGCCCGGCGCCGCAACAGGCTGCCGCCACTGCGAGCAACTCTGCACCGGGCGACGGGTTGCGGGCCGATCATGTGGAGACCGGCGGTGGCCCCACTACTCTGCGGCCGCACTTTTATCAGCCGTCCTATATAGCCGCACCCTCGGCGCTGCTCGCCGCCGTGTCGGGAAGTTTGCTCTGGGCTCGCCGCCGCGACCGCCGTCGCGCCGGCGCGGACGGCAGTGAAACTTCTGATCTAGAGGTTTACGTGACGCGGATGGAAGAAGCGAGCGTCTCCCGCGACGCGCAGCTCTTCTTCAAGTCGGCCCGCGCCGCACTGCAGATCGCGCTCGCCGCCCGCTGGCATTGCTCACCGAGCGCAATAGATCAAAAAAGTATCGATGCCAGATTGGGCGGCAATAACCAATTAACGCGGGTGTTCGACATGGCTGATGAGAGCGTCTACTCGGGCATCAAGCCGAGCACCATCAATTTTGCGCAGTGGAAACCGATAATCGAACGTTATCTCAGCGGCGAGGCAGTCACATGAAGAAATTCCCACGGCTGCGCCGCGCGTTTATCGCTGGAATTCTCTTGGGCGGTGGACTTTTGGGTGGTGGAATTGTCCATGCCGGAAATGCTGCCCCGAACGCAAATTACTCCGCGCCCACGCTATACAACTTGGGCAACCAAGCGGCGCGCGCCGGCAACCCCGCGGCGGCGGTGCTCAACTACGAAAGGGCAGGGCTGCTCGCACCGAACGACGCCGACATTCGGACAAATTTGCGCGTGGTGCAAGAATCCGCAGGCATATCGCCGCAACAGGTGGGTTGGCTCGCCCGGCACGATCGGCTCGCGGCGCCCAATCTGATGTATTGGGTCGGCATGCTGGGGCTCTTACTCGGCGGCGGTGCCTTGCTTGCTCATCGATTGCGCGTACCGGGGCGCAAACCGCTCGCCGCATTGGCCACCATCGGCGCAGCGATGGTCATGTTGAGCATCGGGGACGCAGTGGCGCTCATTCCTGCCCTGAATGAGGCGGTTGTGATGCGGGTTTCGCCGGCGAGCGTCTCACCGGTAGCGGGCGCCGACGCGCAGTTCACCGTGCCGGCCGCGGAGATCGTGCAGATTCGCGATCATCACCAGGGCTTTCTGTTGATTCGGGACTCTCAGAATCGCGAAGGCTGGATTCCAGCGGCCAATGCCATGCGCGTCATTCCGGCCGAGGAGCCGCGTAGCGGCCAGGTGATCGGCGGAAGTGGCTAGCGGATCGGCAGTTGAACGGTGAATGTCGAACCAGAACCGATCGCGCTTTGCACCGACACGGTGCCTTGATGTGCCTCGACGATGGCCTTTACCAAACTCAAGCCCAAACCGAGGCCGCGCTGTGACCGGCTTTTGTCGCCGCGATACAGCCGGGCCCAGATACGCGGCTGTTCGTCGGGCGAAATCCCGATCCCGGAGTCTGTAAACTGCACGACGATCCGGTTGAGAGCCGCCTGACACGTGACGCCAATATTTCCGCCGGACGGCGTGTATTTCAGTGCGTTGTCCAGAAGATTGGCAAAGACCTGCCGCATGCGCACCGAGTCGACCGCCGCATCGCACGACTCATCCAATCGAGAAGTGATCGAGATTTGCTTTTCGTCCGCGATCAATTGATAGACATCGATCACCTCGATGAGCAGCTTTTCAACGGAAGCCACATCTCGCTGCAGCTGCATCACGCCCGATTCCGCCTCGGTGATGTCCATGAGCGTCGTGAGTATCGTCAAAACCCGGTCTGATTCCTCCACGCAGTCGGCGAATGCCTCGCCCGCCGCCGGGTCGTTGGTCGTCTGCAGGGCGACTTCGGCAATGCTGCGCAACCTCGCGAGTGGCGTGCGTAAATCGTGGGCGACGTTGTCCAACGCCTCCCGCATGCCCTGGATCAGGTTCTGATTCTTGTCGAGCACGCGATTGAATTCCCGGGCAAGCTCCTCCAGGTCGGTGCGCTGATTGGTCAGCTGGACGCGAGCAGACATATCGCCCGTGTCGATGATACCTCGCGCGGTGATGACGACGTCACGTACCGGCTTCGTTGCCCGATGAGCGAACAGGGCGCCTCCCAAGACGCCAAAGAGAAGCGTGGGGATCATCACAGACAAAAAACTGATGCGAAAGGGTCGCAGCGTCGATTCGCGGTTGTTTGTCTGTCGCCCCACCTCGAGCGTCGCCTCGTCCGGCAATCTCGCCGAGGCCACCACCACGTCGCTTTCCTCGTCCTTCGGTATCCGCAACCAGACCAAGTGTGCAGGATCTCCGCCCGGCCGCAACGCAGCCGCATCGAATTGAACCCAGTCCTGCGGTACGTTCAGCAGCAAGGCGCTGCCCGTGGGACTTGCCATTCTGACGAAGAATGCGTGGGTCTTGTCCGCCTCGCGGCTCTTATCGACGAAATCCTGAAGCGCCGGCAAACCGCCTTCTTCGTAGATCGCGGCGCAGGCCTTCAGACGAGTTTCAATGACCTCATGGTCCTTCCGGTCCAAAGCCGCGGCCAGCAACAAGTAAAGCAACCAAAACAAGACTCCTGCGCTGATCGTAAAAACCAGTGCGTACCAAAGGCTCAATCGTAAGGTAAAGCTCGACACCGAACTGCTAGGACGCCTTGATGACGTAGCCGACGCCGCGGATCGTTTGCATGAGCTTCGTGGAGCAATTCTTTTCCAATTTGGTGCGCAACCTGTGCGCCAATACGTCGACTACGTTCGTTTGCGGATCAAAGCTGTAGTCCCAGATATGTTCCAAGATCATGGTTTTGGTGACAGGGCGACCCGGATGGCGCATCAGCAGTTCGAGCAGCGCAAACTCCTTGCTCTGAAGCTCGATCTTGCGGCCGGCGCGAACGACTTCGCGCGTCAACAGGTTCATCGACAAGTCGGCCGCAACGAGGGTGGTCGGTTCCGCGGTGTGGGAGGCACGCCGGATGAGGGCCTGGACGCGCGCCAGGAGTTCGGAGAACGCGAATGGCTTGGTCAGGTAGTCGTCTGCGCCCGCCTGCAACCCTGCCACCCGGCTTTCGACGCTGACACGGGCGCTCAAAAGCAATACCGGAACCAGGCTCTTATCGAGTCGAATCCGTCCCAGTACCGACAGTCCGTCGAGTTTCGGCAGCATGATGTCCAATATGACAGCGTCATACTTGACTGACGCGTGCAGCGAGAGTGCGGTGTCGCCATCAGGCGCGCGATCGACCGAAAAGCCGTTCTGCTTGAGTCCGTTTGCGATGAACGACGCTATTTTCTCGTCATCCTCGACCACCAGAATGCGCATTGGGGTGACTGCTCTCCGTTGCGAGATTGTGGGCGCGTTGAGTCACATTTTCCATATAAATTAAGAGCTTTGTCGGATATTTTGTGGCGCAATAGCGGTCAATCTACGGAGGGAACAACATGTTCGACAGGATCTCGCGAAGTTGGAGCATGGCGGGTCAGTGCTGGAAGGTGCTGAAGGAAGATCCCGCACTCTTGGTGTTTCCGTTGATGTCCACAGCGGCGTTGTTGCTGCTGCTGGCATCATTTGCGGCCCCGGTGTGGTCGGTCTACCGCCATCTCGACCCGGTCAACACGGTCCATAGCACCACCCACACGGCGCGCCTCATGTATTACGTGATGCTGGGTGTGTTCTATGTCATCAATTATTCGCTGATGATGTTCTTCAACACGGCGTTGATTGCGGTGGCGTTGCGTCGGCTCGATGGTGAAGACGCGACGGTGCGCGAGGGATTGCAGCTGGCGTGGGACAATGTGGGCTCGATCCTCGCCTACGCGTTGATCGCGGCCTCCATCGGTGCGATCGCGCGTGCCATCGAGGAGCGCGTCGGTTTCATCGGGCGGATCGTGGTCGGCATCATCGGTGCCGGATGGACGATCGCGAGTTCGATGACCTTGCCGATTCTCGTGGTCGAGAACGTCGGTCCGATCGAGGCGATCTCGCGCAGTCTGGAACTGATGAAGCGCAACTGGGGCGAGAACATCGTGGGCAACGGCGGCATCAGCCTCGGGGTCGCGGTTATTGCCGTACCGTGTGTGCTGCTTGGGTTGTTTGTCATGACGTCGGCGTTCGCCTCACGGCAGCTGTCACATATCATTCCGGCCGTGGTGCTGATGGTGCTGGTCGTTTTTGGACTCGGCTTGGTCAGCACCACGCTACATTCGATTTATACGGCGGCGCTGTATCGCTTTGCCACCGGGGCCAAGGAGAAGGCGGGAATCGACGAGGGTTTGCTGGCGGAAGCGTTCAGGGCGAAGTGAGGGGCAAGCCGACCTGCTTTCGGCGTTCACTCAATCGTACCAGTCCGTAATAGACGAGGGCGGATGTTGGCAGGCCCAACAGCCAGCTCAAATCGGCGCCGCCGAGCGCGAGCGCGATCGGGCCGTTGTAGAGCGGCGACATCATGGTCATCGCGGCGGTGGTCATGCCGGCGAGCAACGCGATAAAACCGGATACATTGATGCCGTTCCAGCCCCAGTAGCGGTTGGCGGAGCGCACCGTGCTGTGGATGGCGCGGAAATCGAAGTTGCCGCTTCTCATGAATCCGTCGCAAATCCAAACACCGCCGAAGGGTCCGACCCAGACCACGAGCAGCGCGATGAAGTTGTTGAGGGCGCTCGAGAAGTCTTGGACGAAAAGAATGTACAGCGCCACCATCGTCGAGAGGATGACATCGATGACGGTGGCGACATTGCGGTGCACCTTCAGTCCCATCGACTGCAGCGAGAGTCCGGAGGAGTAATACGTGGGGACATTGTTGGCGAGCGAGCCTCCCACCACGGCGAAGATGTAGACGATGAAAAGCCATGCGGGAATGAACGGCTTCAATCCCGCCACGGGATCGGACATGTCGCCGAGCGTGGCGCTGATGGCGCCCATCATGGTCAGGGCCAGCGAGGGAATGAAGCTGCACCCGAACACGTGCCAAAATACCTTGCGGCCGGGTGTGGCCGACGGCAGGTAGCGCACCCAATCGGGCCCGTTGAACAAGAAAGACAGGGGGTTGGACGCAATCACAGCGGCCGCGGTCAGGAAGGTTGCGATGGCCGCGGCCCAGGTGCGGGCGGCGTGTGAGGCGGTGGGCAAACCCGCGGCAGCCGCGCCGACCGCACCTGCCGCTGCGCCGGCATGCACGAGATCGACCTTGCCGATGATGAAGGCGATCACCACGAGGAGTGCGGCGCTGACGAGGAAGGCAAAAAAACGCTGAAACCACACCATGGTGGCGTGCCCGAGCACGGCGATGCCGCCGCACATCATCAACTGCAGCACGACGGCGAGCAGTTTTCCCAGGCTGCCGGGTTCTGCCCAGCCGAGTAATTGGAATAGTGCGAGCAGGGCTTCGACGCCGAAGATCGTATTGATCACTTCGAAAGCCACCGACACGATCCACGACAGGGAAGCATTCAGCAGATTGCCGCGCATGCCAAATGCTGCTCGTGTGAGCGTGCTCACGGGCAGGCCGGCACGCACGGAAACGATCGAGCCCAAGGACACGTAGACGTACGTGAGGCTGCCGATGACGCAGGCGGCAAGTGCGGCCCAGAGGCTCAGTCCTTGCGTGATGGCCAGGGCGCCGAGCGCAAAGGAAAACAAATTCACGCTATTCGCGACCCAAAAGACATCGACCTGGGGCAGCGTCATGTTGCGCTCGGCCTCGGGTATGTGATCGAAGCCGCGAACCTCGAGGCCGAAAACCTCGTTGCTGTGCGGAATCGTCAGTTCATCGGCGTCGCGCATGGTGCGGATTTCAGGGTGAGGTAGGAGAACGGCGTGCGCCCTCATTCTAGCGAAGCGGTTGCCTCGGCACCACGTCGGCAACATCTGCGCGCGCCACCCAGCCGCTGCGGCCGGAGCCGGTGCGCACCAGCACGAACTCATCGTGTTCGGCCGTGATGCTGACGGTCGCTGCTTCGGTGAGTTGCTGCAGCGGATCGCCCATCGGGACCGGCGACACCCGCAGCGGCGTCTCGTTCACGATCACCACGGCCTCGCGAAGCTTGGGCCACTGCACCAGCGCGTTGCATGCCGTGAACCCCATCGCCGTCAAGCCGACAAAGATGCCGGCGAAGCGCAGCGCGCGGAAACGCGCCGAGACTACGCCGGCGAGCAGGCTTGCGCCGGCGATGATGATGCCGATGACACCGCTCCAGGCAACGACGGTGGGATTCACGAGCAGAACGACCCGGCTGAGTCGGCTCTCAGCCTGCGGCGCCTGGTGCGCGGCAGCCCGGACGTAATTCAGATTGGCCTGGATGTCGGCATCATTGGGCGCCAACAGCGCGGCGCGCTCGTAATTGAGAACGGCCATGCCGGGCTTGCCGGCGCGCGCATAGGAGTTCGCCAGATTGTAGAGGCCGTCTGCGGAATAACCCGGATCCGCCGTTGCTTGAGCGTGGCTTTGACTGCCGATCAGACCCAGCGCAACCATGAGCGCAGCGATGTGTGCTGCTCTCATGACGTCACTCCGGCGCCCAGTTGACGGCGCACGATTTGCAGCCAACGCGCAAAATCAGGGGGGTTGCCGGCATGGCCGGCGTATTTCGCTTCATCGGCAAGCGCGAACAGTCCGTTGATTTCCCCGGCATCCGCGCCGAGCCGAGAATCCAATTCCTCGGTCGTGATGTGTTCCGCGGGCATCTGCCAACGCTGCGCGAGGTCTTGCAGCAGCAGCGTCCGTGCGGTGTCGAGAAAGATCGAGGCATCGCCGGTTCGCGCGGCGGCATCCAGCTGTGCGAGCGCACGTTCGGCGGCCCTGGGGGAAGCGTGGCTCGGCCTGCGCCGCAAACCGATCAGGCCACCGGCAACCAACAATGCGAGCGCCGCGGGGATGATGAGAAAACGTGGCTGCAGATAGAGCGGGATCAGTGAATCCGCGGTGCGTTGCGCCGGTGCATGGTCCGCCTTGAGCCCGGCGGTCAAGGGATGGGCGGAGGCGCCACCGGCCGCGCCGGCATGGGTGTCGGCAGCGGCGGCGGGTGCGTGCAGCGAACTGTCGGCCAGGGATGCAGCGATGTCGATCTTGATCGGTGCGGTCTGTGCGCGTTCGTAACGGCGCGTCTCGGGATCGAAGTAGCTGAACGACAGTGCCGGAATCGTCTGTTCGCCGGCTTGCGATGCGATCAGGGGCTGCTCGAAAATCTTCTCGCCTTTATAGCCGACGGAGTCGGTCGCGTTGAACGAGGATTTCGGCGGATAGGTTTTCCATGTGTCCAAATGATCGAGCATCGCGGAGTCGACGCGGTCGAAATTGCCGGCGCCCGTGACATGCATGCGCAGTGTCACGGGGTCGCCGGCCGCGGCCTTGAGCGTGGACACGTCGCTGGATATCTTGAACGCACCGACGGCGCCGCTGAAGTCGGCGGGGCGGCCTGCGGTGGGCAGCGACAACACGTGAAATGGTGTCGGTAGGCTCTCGATGGTGATTTCTTTGGGCGCGATACCGTTGTAGAAATTTTGCAAGAAGGGGCCGCCGAGTAAATTGGCGAAAGCGGCGTCTTCGGAGGAGCGGCTGCTGATCTTGACGGTGAGCGGGGTTTCCACGGTGAGAGAAAAGTCGCCCGGTTTCACCGCCGCCAGCACGCTGTGCCAGGTCATGGTCAGGAAGCCTTTGCCGTCGAGGACTTCCTCCTGGCGCTCGGGCTGTCGAGAAAGATTATTGAGCGTGAAGTCGCCGCCCTTGATCGTGGGCAGGCCGTTCAGCGAAGTCACCACGCCGGGGCGCACGCCCACGACAATGTCCACCGGAACGCTCTCCCCGACGTACACGGCGCCTTTTGGCATCTTCAGCTGGACGAAGGCGGATCCGTCGGCCACGAAATGAATACCGGCAGCGTTCCCCGTCTTGGGTTCCGGCGGCGGGGGTGGGCGCGGCGCCTGACCGTTCAGCGTGAGCGGAAGCGCGCCGCTGTTCCTGTCCTTGTCCACCTCCAGAATCACAGGTTGGGATTTTGGCGTGAGTCCCGGGATGCTGAAGATCCCTGCGATTTGCGGCGTGACCCGGATGATCAAAGATGAAGTCTCCGACGCGGTTCCGCCGACGAATTCCATTGCTCGCGAATGCCCCAGCACCTCGAAGGTCAGTCCGGCCACCTCGGGCATCTTGAAGTTCGGTAATTCGCTGTCCATGCTCGTGATCCGCAAGATCGCCGACTCGCCCATGACGATCTTGGACGGCTGGATGTCCTCGTAAGCCATGGGGGCGTCCGCCATTGCCATCGAGCAGGTGGCGAGGAGCAGTGCGATGGCGAGAAGCGCTTTCATCACCAGTTCTTGAAAGGCTTGTCCGGGGTGTTGTCGTGTTCTCGGTTGTCGAGCGGCGCGCCGAGAAAGTGGTGTTCATCGGCCTTGGCGGAATCGAGTAATTCGCGTGCTTCCTCCTGACTCATTTGTCCGGGCTGAGTTTGTGCGGCACCTTTTTCGCCGTCGCCGTCGGGTTGCGCCGGGGTAGCTGCGCCTGCGTTTGACGGCGGTTGCGCCTGACCCTGGCCTTGCGGCGGAGGCTGACCTTGACCCTGAGGCGGCGGCTGACCTTGATCCTTACCTTGGGGCGGAGGTTGACCTTGCCCCTGACCTTGAGGTGGGGGTTGCTGGCCCTGACCTTGCGGCGGCGGCTGCTGACCCTGGCCCTGCGGCGGCGGCTGCTGACCCTGACCCTGCGGTGGGGGTTGTCCCTGCCCTTTGCCTTGGCCACCGCCACCGCCACCGCCTCCGCCACCACCACCCCCTCCGTCCGGTGGCGGTTTGTTGAGGGCATCGATTTTGCGCTTCACCAAGTCGCGGTTGTATTTGCTGTCAGCATCATCCGGGCGCAGCTGCAGCGCGGTTTCATAAGCCTTGACGGCATCCGTCCACTTCTTGATGGCTTCCTGCGGTGCGGATTTCTCGGACTGCTGCCCCGCGCGATACAGAGAATTGCCAAGGTTATAGTAGGCGTCCTCTTGATCGGCGAGGCGCTTGGGATCACTGGCCGGTGCGAGCTGAATGGATTTTGAAAAGGCTTGTGATGCTTGAGGGTACTGCCCGGCGCGGTATGCGGAGGTACCCGCGTTATATTCAAGCAGCGGTGCTTTCTCGGGCGGCGGCAGCTGGTCGGCGCCCTTCGAGCGAATCGGCAGCAGCAGAATCAACAGCAGGCTTGATGCGACGGCCGCGGTGCTGACCGAGGATTTGCGGCGCCAGCTCAAACGACGCGTGCCGACCATGAGACTGCTCAATAGCAGCAGCAGCGATGCCGCGAGGGGCCATTGATAGCGTTCGTTGTAGACGCGTTGCTGCCGGAACGCGAGATCGTGCTTCTCGAGGCCGCCGAACGCGCGGCGCAGTATGTCCTCGGGACCCTCGCCGCGTGCGCCCAAGGGCGCGTAGATCCCGCCGGTGGCGGATGCGATGGCCTGCAGCGACGCTTCATCGAGATGCGATTTCACGAAGGCGCCATTTTCGTCCTTCACGAATCCGCCGCCCTGTTCGGCAGGTATGGGGATGAGATCACCGGACGCGGTGCCAACGCCGATGGTGTAGATCTTGACGCCGTCCTGTTTGGCTGCGGCGGCCGCGGCGGTCACGGCGCTGCCTTCGAGATCCTCACCGTCGGTCAGAATGATCAAGGTTTTGTCGCTGTCCGGATGCCGGCGCAGAGCGGATTGCGCTTCCTGTATGGCGCTCGAGATGTTGGTGCCACCGCGCGGAATGGTATTCACGTCGACGGCGTTCAGGGATTCGCGAAAAGCGCCGTAGTCGAGGGTGAGGGGACACACCAGGAAGGCGCTGCCCGCGAAGGCCACGATGCCCAACGCGTCGCCGTCTAGCTGCCTTGCCATGTCGTCGATGGCAAGCTTGGCGCGCGTCAGGCGATCAGGCTTCACGTCGGGGGTTTCCATGCTGCGCGAGGTGTCGATCGCGAACACGACCTCATTGCCGCGGCGGCTGATCTGCTCCCAGTGAAATCCGAGCAGCGGTCCTGCGAGCGCGGTGAAGAGGCAGGCGACGGCCCCCAGGAACAGGCCCCGTTGAGTAATTCTGCCCAGCTTGGACACCGAGCCGGTCAATTGGCGCCGCAGGTGAGGCGCCACGAAGCGCGCGAGCGCGGCCTGTTGCCGGGCGTCATGGCGCTGCCACGCCCAGATGAGCGTGATGCACACGAGCACACCGGCGAGCAGCCAATAGGGATCGTTGAATTTCACGGCAACCTGCGAAAACGAGTCTGTTGCAGCAAAAAGCTCACGCCTAAGATGCCAAGCGCCGGGTACAACGTCCAGCGATACAGCTCATCGACATGATCGAACTTTTGCACGGTCTGCGCCGAGGTCTCGAAGCGATTGATTTGCTCGTAAATTTGCTGCAAGGAGTCGGTGTCGGTGGCGCGATAGAACTGGCCGCCGGTCTCCTGCGCTATCCTTTGCAACGTCTTCTCATCGACATCCACCGTGGCCATGATGATGTGCATGCGGCCGGCCTCATCCCGGACCGGGATTGGCGCCTTGCCGCGCACGCCCACGCCGATGGTGTAAACCTTCACCCCGAGCGCCTTCGCGGCTTCGGCTGCGGATATCGGTGCGATCTTGCCGGTGTTGTTGACGCCGTCCGTCAAGAGAATGACCACCTTGGATTTTGCGCTCGTGGCGCGCAGGCGATTCACGCCGGCGGCGATGGCCGAACCAATGGCGGTGCCGTCATCGCCGACACCTACGTTGACGCGCTCCAGATTTTGCTGCAGCCAATCGTGATCGAGCGTGAGCGGGCTGACGAGATACGGTGAGGCCGCGAAGGCAATGATGCCGATGCGATCGTTCGGGCGTTCATCGATGAACTTGGACACCACCGATTTGACCACTTCGATACGGTTGAGGCGGCGCCCTTCGAGCGCAAAATCCAGGGCCTGCATGGAGCCGGATACGTCCAGCAACAGCACGATGTCGATGCCGTTGGCGGTCACCTGGGTATTGCTGTGCATGCGCTGCGGCCGCGCCAGGCCGACGATCATGAGCATCGCAGCGAGTATCGGCCAGAACCACATGAGGCCGGCGATGCGGCTGCGGCTGCGCCGCGACAGGTCGCGCGCGAGGCTGATGTCCGGATATTGGATGGCGGCGACCGGGCCGCGCCGTCCACGCCACAGCAGCACCAGCGGCAGCAGCGCGCAGGCCCAGAACCATTCGGGCTGGAGGAAGCGGATCATGTGGTTTGAGGCTGGCTGGTCTCCAGCACGAACTTGCGCGCGCTTTGGAAAAGCGACTCCATGTCTCGCGAGGTGAGGGACACTCCCGCGAATTTAACGAAGTCGCATTGCTGCAGAAAGTCCGACAACAGCGGGCGATGGCTGGTGAGCGAGTCGTGCGAATTTTGCACCAAGCCTTGCAGGAACTCCTCCGTCGTGCGTTGCGTGGCGATCACCGCGAAACGCTTTTCGATGTAGGTACGAACGATCTCCGAGGCCTCGATGCCGAATTCGCGCGCGGTTGCGGGCAACATCAGGGGTCTGATTGCATCGAGGCGCAGCAACGTCTGTTCGGTGAGCGTCAAGACACGCGCCCGGTGTACGCGGCGGCGCAGACGCCAGACGACGAGGGCGGCCACGGCCAGCAGCAGAAGGCCGCCGAGCAGCGCGGGCAGCAGCCAGGAACCGGGAACGGCCTTGGGTCCGCGTATGTCGCGAATGTCCTCGGCATCGGCGCTCGCGGGCGCGGGCGCGGTCACCGGGGCGGTTGCAGCGCCCGCGTTCACGGCGCCGGCGGTCTGGATCAGGGCATTCATACGCGCGACCGGCCGCGCGTCTTGAAGAAACGCTGCAAGGCGGGAATGTAGGGCGCGTTGGTCTGCAGTTGCAGCGTGTCGATGCCTTCGGCGCGAAGATCGCTCTTCAGCCGCCGGCCGCGCTCGAGCGAGAGTTCCTTGAAGCGCCGGCGCACCGACGCGCGGCCGGTGTCGAGTTCGACGATCTCACCGGTTTCGGCATCTTCCAATGCCACGATGCCGACGTTCGGCAGCTCCTTCTCGCGCGGATCTTCGATGTGGACGGCAATCAGATCATGGCGCAGGTTGGTTTGCCGTACCGCCCGCCGCAACTGCGCGCGCGCCAGGGCCTGGTCGCCTGCCGTCTCGAAGTCCGATATCAGGAACACCACCGCGCGCCGATGCAGCACGTGATTCACGACGTCGAGGATCTTGACGCTGTCGGTTCCGGTGCCCTGGGGCTCGTGATAAAGAATGTCCCGCACCACCCGCAGCACGTGGCGGCGGCCTTTCTTCGGGGGCAGGTAGCGCTCGATGCGATCGGTGTAGAGCAGCAGACCGACCTTGTCACTGTTGCGGATGGCGGAGAATGCCAGCACGCTCGCGAGTTCAGCCGCCAGGTCGCGCTTGGATATCGCGCCCGAACCAAAGTTGCCGGAGGCGCTGATGTCGACCACCAGAAATATGGTGAGCTCGCGCTCCTCGGTGAATTTCTTGACGAAGGCGCGTCCGGCACGGGCCGTGACGTTCCAGTCGATGGTGCGCACTTCGTCGCCGGGGCTGTATTCGCGGACTTCGTCGAAGTCCATACCGCGTCCCTTGAACACCGAGTGGTAGGCGCCGGCCATGCTGTCGTTCACCATGCGCCGGGTACGAATCTCCAGCTGGCGCATGCCGCTCAGCATCGCCTTGGTGGACTTGGGCGCGCCCGGAGTGCTCAAACAGCCTCCTTAAGGTACAGGCAGGGTGTTGAGAATTTTCTCGATCACGTTTTCGGAGGAGACGTTCTCGGCTTCCGCCTCGTAGGTGACCGATATGCGATGCCGCAGGACATCCATGGCGACCGTCTTGACGTCCTGGGGAATGACGAAATGCCGGCCATTCAAGAACGCCATGGCGCGGGCTGCCAAGGTGAGCGCGATCGTGGCGCGCGGCGAGGCGCCATTCTGAATGAAGCCGTTCAATTGCAGCGCGGCGGCAATGGGAGGCCGCGTCGCGAGCACAATGTCGACGATGTAATCGCGAACCTTGTCGTCGACGAACAGCATGTTGACGACATGGCGCGCTTCGACGATTTGCGCGGCGCCCACCACGGCGCGCGGCGCCACCATGGCTTCGCTGGTCGCCATGGCGTCCAGAATGGCGCGCTCTTCGGCGCGGCTCGGATAATCGACGATCACTTTCATCATGAACCGATCGATCTGCGCCTCGGGCAGGGGATAGGTGCCTTCTTGCTCGAGCGGATTCTGGGTGGCGAGCACCAGGAACGGGGAGGGCAGCGGGTAGGTCTCATCGCCGATCGTGACCTGACGTTCCTGCATGCCTTCCAACAGCGCGCTTTGCACCTTGGCCGGAGCGCGGTTGATCTCGTCCGCAAGAATGAGATTGCTGAAGATCGGACCGTGCTTGGTGCGAAAAGCGCCGTCCTGAGGGTTATAAATCATGGTGCCGACGATGTCGGCCGGCAGCATGTCCGGCGTGAATTGCAGACGCTTGAAACGCAAATCGACGCAACTGGCGAGGGTTTTCAGGGCCAGGGTTTTGGCCAGACCCGGCACGCCCTCCAGCAGTACGTGGCCATTGGTCAGAAGCGCGATCAGCAGGCGATCGAGAAGATGTCGTTGGCCGACGATGACGCGGGCCATCTCCTCCTGCAGCGGGCGAATCCAGGCCGAATTGGCGATGACGGTTTCGCGTGAGGCCCGCAGTTCGGCGCCAACGGTCCGCGAGGGACGCAGTTCCTGAACGGGGGCGGGGGTGGGCTGGTACCGGGTGGCAAGACTTTGCTCGCCGGCGGGCGGCGCAGCTTTTTGACTCATATTCGGGCAGATCCTTCGTTAAGACATAGCGCGGCCCACGCGGCCTGGCATGGGCTCATCGACAGCTCGTGATTGGCGGCGAGTTCGATACGGCCCCGAAGACCCTTCGAACGCGCCGCCGCCGCCAGGTTCCGTCGTCAGGCCCGGCGGGCCTGGGGCCTCACCGGTAATTTCCACTGCGGCCGCACGAAATGGCAGGTGTATCCGTCCGGATACCGCTCCAGATAATCCTGATGTTCGGGCTCCGCTTCCCAGAAATCACCGGCCGGGGCCAACTCGGTGACCACCTTGCCCGGCCAGAGTCCCGACGCGTCGACATCGGCGATCGTATCCTCGGCCACCGCCTTTTGGGCCTCGCTGGTGTAGTAAATCGCGGACCGATAGCTGGTGCCGCGATCGTTGCCTTGGCGGTTCTTGGTGCTGGGATCGTGGATCTGGAAGAAAAATTCGAGCAATTGACGAAAGTTGAGCACCTTCGGGTCGAAGATGATCTCGATCGCTTCGGCATGCGTACCGTGATTACGGTAAGTGGCGTTCTTCACATCGCCGCCGGAATAGCCGACGCGGGTGGAAATCACGCCCGGCATGCGACGCACCAAGTCCTGGACGCCCCAGAAGCAGCCGCCCGCGAGAATGGCCTTTTCGGTAGATCCGGTCATATTCAAACCCTCCTCAATGATGTTAATAGTACCCGATCAGCCTGCAGCGGGAACGAGCCGAATGTGCGTGATCTCGGGCGGTACACCGAATCGGTTCGGCGGGCCCCAGTAGCCGGTGCCCCGGCTGACGTAAACCCGCAAGTTTCGCAAACGGTGCAGACCGGCGGTGAAGGGCTGGTAGAGGCGCACGAACAGATTCCACGGCCAGAACTGCCCGCCGTGAGTGTGTCCGGAGAGTTGCACATCGAATCCGGCGTCGGCCGCTGCCGCCGCGGAACTCGGCTGATGGGCGAGCAGAATGCGGGCGCCCGCCGCCGGGGCCCCGTCGAGCGCGGCAGCCGGATCGCTCTTTTGAGCCGGGTCGAAATGATGCGCCGTATAGTCGGTGACGCCGGCCAGTACCAGCGCAGAGCCATTGTGCTGCAGCACTACATGCTGGTTCTTGAGGACGTTCAGTCCTAGGCGGCGCAGCTCGTGGGTCCACGCGCGCTCGCCGGAGTAGTACTCGTGATTGCCGGTGACGAAGAATGTGCCGTGGCGCGCGGAGAGATCCGCGAGCGGTGCGGTGTGCGCCGCCAACTGCGTCACCGAGCCATCCACCAAGTCTCCGGTCACCGCGATCATGTCGCATCCCAGCGAATTGACTCGGCGCACGATGCGCTCGACGAACGGGCGCTTGATCGTGGGGCCGACGTGCACGTCGCTGATTTGCGCGATGGAGAAGCCGCGCAGGCCTTCCGGCAGATTGGCCACCGGAATGTCGATCTTGACGATGCGCGGCAGGCGGCGCGCAATGATCATGCCGATCACGGTCGTGAGGGCGGTTGCAACCAGCACGCCGACGGCGCTCGGCGTGATCCACGCGCGCGCCAATCCGGCGTCGAATGCATATACCGTGAGCAGCAGCAGGTCACGCAATGCGGTGATCACGAACAGGAATGAGAAGAATCCCATGGCGGTCAAGCCCACCCACGACAGGCGGTCCGCGAGCACGCGATTGCGAATTGCCCGTGTGCGCACCGACATGGGCACGAGTACGCAGGCGGCAATCAATACCGCGATGCCTAGGCAGACGCCCCAAGGCCCCAAGTCGAAGGCGGACAGCAGGCGCCACCCGATATATCCCGGGAGCGAGAACATCAGCCAGGCGGGACTTAAGAAGATACGGCGCACGGTCACCTAGGACTACCTCGAAAGCTGTGAGTTTGGGGCATTACAATGACGCTTCAAGGGGTAGCAATGACCCGATTCAAGGTGGGAGCTCAGAGTGGACTTGAGTTTCGTGCAAGGTCAAGCCGATGTGCCGCTCCGATACGACACGATCGGCCGCGCATTCGACCAAACGGCGCGCCGTTTCGCGGCGCGTGATGCGCTGATCGTCCCGCACCAGGATGTGCATTGGACTTATGGTGAGCTGAAACAGCGCGTTGACGCGCTGGCGCGCGGTTTTCTTGCCTTGGGGTTGAATCGCGGTGATCGCATCGGGATCTGGGCGCCCAACTGCGCCGAATGGACGATAACGCAGTTCGCCGCCGCGGCAACCGGCTTGATATTGGTCAACATCAACCCCGCCTACCGGCTCGCGGAATTGGAGTTCTGCCTCAACAAGGTGGGGTGCCGCGCCTTGGTGGCCGCCGAGGGGCTCAAGGGCAGCAATTACCTGACGATGTTGCGCGCGCTGGCCCCGGAGCTGGACGACTGCGAGGCGAATGCCCTGGCGAGCGCACGTCTGCCGCATCTGAAATTGGTGATCAGCATGGGCAGCGTTGCCGGCGCGGGATGCATGAATTTCGAGTCGGTGATGCGGCACGGTGCAGCGCTTGACGCGCAACTCGCGGCGCTCGGCGCGGATCTGCAGCCGGATGACCCGATCAACATCCAGTTCACCAGTGGTACCACGGGCTCACCCAAGGGCGCCACGTTGAGTCACTACAACATCTTGAACAACGGCTACTTCGTCGGCCGCGGCTTGAAGTTGAGCGAGCTCGATCGCATTTGCATTCCGGTGCCGCTCTATCATTGCTTCGGCATGGTGATGGGAAATCTCGCCGCGATTACGCATGGCGCAGCGATGATTTATCCGTCGAAGAGCTTCGATGCGGGACGTAGTCTCGAAGCCGTCGAGAGGCATCGCGCCACCGCCCTGTATGGCGTGCCCACCATGTTCATCGCGGAACTGGAGCGGCCGGAGTTCGCGTCCTACGACTTGTCGAGTCTGCGCACCGGTATCATGGCCGGTTCGCCGTGTCCGGTCGAAGTGATGAAGCGTGTGATCGCGCAGATGCACCTGACGCAGATCACGAACTGCTACGGCATGACGGAAACCAGCCCCGTCAGTTTTCAAACCGCCACGGATGATGCTTTCGAGCGGCGCGTGGCCAGCGTAGGCCGTGTTCACCCGCATCTGCAGGTGAAGCTGATAGACGCCGAGGGTCGCTGCGTGCCGCGGGGCGTTCAGGGCGAACTGTGCACCCGCGGGTATTCCGTGATGAAGGGCTATTGGCAGGATCCCGACAAGACCGACGAGGTGCTCGACGATTCCGGATGGCTGCACACCGGCGATCTGGGAGTCATCGATGCGGAGGGTTATTGCAATATCACCGGCCGCCTGAAGGATCTCGTCATTCGCGGCGGCGAGAATATCTATCCGCGCGAGGTCGAGGAGTTCTTATACGGCCACGCTGCGATTCAGGCGGTGCAGGTGTGCGGAGTGCCGGACGCAAAATTCGGCGAGGAGCTGTGTGCGTGGATCCAATTGAAGAACGGCGCCGCGGTCACGGAGGAGGAGATCCGCGAATTCTGCCGCGCCCACATCGCCCACTATAAAATTCCCCGCTACGTTCGATTCGTCAGCGAGTTCCCCATGACCATCACGGGAAAGGTGCAAAAATTCGTCATGCGCGAACACATGAAAAAGGAACTCGGCCTCGATGAGCAGAAAACCGCGTAAGCCACGCGCTCAGCGGGGTTTGCGAAACTTCAGCACAAAGTTGTCGGCCTCGCCGATGGCTGCGTATTTGGCCCGGTCTTTGTCGCCTTCCGCGAAGGTTGGGGGCAGGGTCCAGACACCTTTCGGGTAGTCTTTCGTGTCGCGGGGGTTCGCGTCGATTTCCGACGAAGCCTCCAGCACGAAGCCGGCTTTCTTGGCGAGCGCAATCATGTAGTCTTGGCGCACGTAGCCGTTTTCGCCTTTCGGGTCCTGCGGCACATGCTCATCGCCACGATGTTCCTCGACGCCGAGAATCCCGCCGGGCTTCAGCGCCGTGAAGCAGGCCTTCAACGCCTCATCGACGTAGCCATCGTACATCCAGTTGTGCACGTTGCGAAACGTCACCACGAGGTCGGCGGAGCCGGGTGGCGCGATGTCGTCATGGCCGGCGCCGAGAGTGGTGATTTGGATCGCGCCAAAGCGCTCCTTGTCCGAGGCGAGATGCGCTTTGAACTTGGCGACGCCGGCGTCCTCATTGGGATCACCCGGTGCGTTCAGAGCGACATAGTAGCGGCCATGCGGCGCGAGATAGGGTCCCAGGATGTCGGTCCAGTAGCCTCCGCCCGGCCACAACTCGACCACCGTCATGGTCGGCTTCAAGCCGAAAAAAGTCAGCTCTTCGACCGGATGACGCGCCTTGTCCCGAGCCACCGCGGTGGGACTCCTGGCGGGACTCGACACTGCATTTTGCAAAGCAACGTCGGTGGCGGCCTGGGCGACCGGGACGGCGAGAAGGCCAAGAGCCGCCATGAGGGCCGCCCCATTAGCACGTAAATTTTTCATGAGTGTCCTCTTTAGATGGATCGCGCACGTTTCCGGTCGCGGGTGTTAGGGCGTGTCGCCGGTGAAGGGAACGGCAGTCGCTCCGGTCACGGTGCCGATGGTTGCACGGTCGCTGACGAGCAATTTCACTTTGCGCTTGAAGACCAAATCGCCCTGTACGGTGGCGCCGGGGCCGATGATGATGGTGGGCTCACCGGCGCTCAGCGTGAAACCGCTGGAGACTTCTTGGACCTCGATGCCGCCTTCGACGTGCGATGCGCCCAGGATGCTGATGTTGCCATTAGCAGTCTTGATGCCGCCTGCAACGTGTGCAGCCGTCACGGTGATGTTGCCATTGGCATTGCTCAGCCTTCCCGTCAGCTCGGCGCCGTCGGCGAGCGATATGTCACCGTTGACGGCGCGGGCTTCGGCAGCGTGAGCAGCATCGCCCAGCTTGATGCTGCCGTTGACGGTGATCAGGTTGGTTGCCGTGGCATGTGAACCCAGTTTGATGCTGCCGTTCACCGTCCCGGCGGAGTCGATGGTGGCATTGTCATCCACGGTGATGGAGCCATTTACCGTTTTCTCATCGGTGGCCGCAACGCCCGCAGGCACATGGATGGAGCCATTCACCTTGTGCGAATCGTCGCCGTCATCGCTCGATACGTCGCAAGCGGATACTGCGAGAAGAAGGACGCTCGCGAGGGTTGCTCCCAGAATCCGGAGTTGGTGCTTATTGCTCATCGGCGTGCCCCTCTTATAGTTGCTCACACTCTACCAGCCCCGGCGGCCGGCTCAACACACGATTCATCGAATTCGTCCCTGGAGAAGACGAGATCGCACGGGCGTGGGTGAAATTCGGCGAAGCCGCCAATTATGGTCGTTGACCGGCTTTGAGCGGCGGGGCCTAATATAGCCAGTCGGCACTGCGCCCGAGTTCGGAATTTACACTGTCACTTGTATGAGAGCGATACGTATCAAGCAACCGGGCGGACTGGACCATCTATATATGTCCAGCATCGATGCGCCGACGCCGGCTGCAGGGGAACTCACCGTGCGTGTGCACGCCAGTTCTCTCAACTATCACGATTACCTGGTCGCCATCGGCAAATTGCCCACGCCGGATGGGCGCATCCCGATGTCGGACGGTGCGGGCGAGGTGGTGGCGGTGGGCGCGGGCGTCGATGAATTCAAAGTGGGTGATCGTGTCATCAGCACGTTCTTCCGCAATTGTCCCGATGGCGAACCGCGCATGGCGAGTCAAAAATCTTCGTCAGGCGATGGGGTCGATGGCTTCGCCTGCGAGATGGTGACCCTGCCGACCTCGGGCGTCACTCTTGCGCCGCAAGGCTACAGCGACGTCGAAGCGGCCACGCTGCCATGCGCGGCATTGACGGCTTGGCGCGCCTTGGTGGCGAGCGGCAAGATCAAGCCGGGCGATAGCGTGCTGGTGCAGGGCAGCGGCGGGGTTTCTATTTTTGCGCTGCAGTTCGCCAAAATGGCAGGCGCCCGGGTCATCGCCATCTCCTCCTCGAGCGAGAAACTCGAGCGGCTTCGAGCGCTGGGTGCGGAACTTTTGATCAATTATCGTGAGACTCCGGAATGGGGCCGCGAGGTGCGGCGCCTGACCGGCGGGCGCGGCGTCGACCACGTGGTGGAAATCGGCGGCGCCGGCACTTTCGGTCAGTCGATCACGGCGTGCGCCGAGGGTGGTCATATTTCCATGATCGGCGTGCTCGCCGGGCACAAGGGTGAAGTGTCGACGGCCGCCATCATGGCGAGGCAGTTGCGCGTCATGGGCATCACGGTCGGGAGCCGTGCGTTGCAAACGGAAATGATCCGCGCCATCGACTTGCATGGCATTCGCCCGGTCATCGACAGCGAGTATCCGCTCGAGGCACTGGCCGACGCGTTCCGCCACCAAGAGAGCGGAGGGCATTTCGGCAAGATCTGCCTCACGTTTTGAAGGCTAGAATCCTGGCCGCATTCCTCTCCTTGATGGGTTGCTCCAATTCGGAGGCAGTCTCGCTCGAGACGTCGTTCGATTTTTCGCAATCGGAAATTGGTATCGACGTTGCTATCAAAGGTAAAGCCCTTTACGCCATTCTCGATACGGGCGTTGATCCCTCGGTCATCAATCTGGCCGACGCTGAAGAGCTGGGCTTGCAGGTTGATCGTACCGATTCAGGGGAGGCCAGTGGTTTCGGCGAAGGTAAGGGCGCGCCCGTTTTCCCGGCAAGAATTGCAGGCCTGTCCATTGGCGGACATCGCTTTGCTGCTTTCGACGCCCTTGCATCTGACACGGCTGCGTTCACTGGCCGTGATCAGCGGCGCCTCAATGTGGTGCTTGGCTACAGCTTTTTGTCGGACAAGATCGTGCTCGTCGACTATGTCGCGCACAAACTCGCAATCTTGGATGGTTCCGGCAAAGCCCGGGCAATGGTTCGCACTTGCCGAACCCGCTGGCGGACGCCACTCAAGACCTTCGACAGTTATCCTGTGATCCCAGGCTTCCGTCTGGGCGAAGCGAGCGGGCCGGTTACGCTCGACACGGGTTCGAGTGGCGCCATCGGGCTTTTCCAGGAGGCGCTTGATCTTCCTGGCGTACGGAGCTCGCTTGTCGATCAGGGCGCATCGATTCGCAGAGGCGCACGGGGAGAATCGAAAGTCGAGAACTTCATATTGGGCCAGCCCGTCGGGTTCGGGCCGTTCACACTGCCCGCCGGCCAACACGTGTTCGTCCACAAACAGCAGGGCTCCACAGTCGCGCGCATCGCCAACATCGGTAATGGGCTGCTTGCAGAATTTAAAATCAAAATGCTGCTGGATTACCGCAGCCGA
>Ga0116228_10001015_pt1 | contig 22834 bp, 18 predicted proteins | sample S1TSphfallax_2_FD_89694 | JGI IMG/M metagenome (GOLD analysis project Ga0116228, IMG submission 89694) | Host-associated microbial communities from peat moss isolated from Minnesota, USA - S1T2_Fc - Sphagnum fallax MG | ecosystem: Host-associated > Plants > Peat moss > Unclassified | place...
GCAAGTTCAGTTTCACAGTGCAGGCCATGAGGTAGGGTATCTCTATTAGACTTGGAGCAACAGTGGCTTCACCAGCCTTCTCAGCATTGAGTTAGCAGGAAGATTGACCATAACCCTCTGTTTGACATCATCCCATCTGGTTGAGTGTGATTTGTTTTGTAGGTACCAGTAGATCAGCCAACTGTTTCACAGGCCATGATCGAAGCTTGGATAGAAGACCAAATCAGGCATGTCAAGGGAGAGCAGGCATCCAATTCATAGTACAACTCCTTTGCAGTGCAACTGGGGAAGCTCAATCATCATGTGGGAATTGATACAAGAATATGGTATTTAGTCCATTTGAACACTGTCAACCCATATGACATGACATTTGAAAGGGGTGGGGTGTTTTTGATCTTCACTGGCTCTACAGCAGCTCGCTTTGTCTGAGAACTGCATCACATGTAACCCAAGACTGTATTGTGCATGACAGATCTTTTGTTGCATTATTGACACAAATCAAGACTGATGTACAAATGTGAGTAGTTCAATGAGACACTGGAGTCAATAAAGGTTCTGCCCTGCCAAAGTGACAAGAGTGAAGACAAGAAGCTGAAATCAAACTTGCACAGTTTCCTCTTCAAAACATGCATGGTGATCTTCATTTCCTTCATCTCTTGTTGGCAGTGTTGGAACCTTGGTTATATCAACACAACTTCTTGTTCAATTATTTTCAAAGCTTCACTTGTTGCAATCACTTCCACCAACCTCAATTGGCTTGTACACATATTAACTTCATTTGCGAAAAAACCCAGTACTTTTGGTTTCTATGTGTGCGCACACAATCAATGCCACTTCAGTTATGTTCATAAACCAAGTGACATGAATCTTGAGACAAGACCGTTAAAGCAAGAGTTTGCAATTTGGGAATGTGCCTCACAAATTTCCCGCCTACTAGGATACAAAGCTCAACATAGGCTCACGAAACAAAATAGTTTGTTGTGCAAAAGGTCCTCCCAATCCAAAAGAACAAGATCTCCAAACCCATGAATGACTAGTGACTAGATAGAACCTTTGGGAGTTTTTTCGGCCACAAATTTCACCATCTTCTCGTTTTTGATTTCACACTTTTCACCCAAGACAACCTGAGAACATTGTGAATCAAAAGATCCAAATAATGACAAGCACATGAAGTATTCACTCCAAACATAAACATATAAGTCCCAATATTTGCACCTCTATACCTATACAGGTTCCAAGAGGACGACATTGGGCAAAGCTGACAAAACATATGCTATTGGGAACATGTTGGGAGAACACATTGAGAACTTGATGGGAACACGATGAGAACATCGTAGAACAGATTGGAACAACAAAGATCCCAACGAATTGCAGATCATAAACCTCGTCCCGTGCCAACTATATGAAATTGGATCTGTTGGTGGTCTCAAATATTTAATGGTCATATTATTAAGTCCCACTCCATTTGTCCCTCTAATATATTAGTGCTACATAGTTTTGGATCCAGATCGACTTCTAGTTTAACTAAGGTGGAATTAGATCTAGTTTCAAATTGGATTAGGTTTGAAGCTCTTTAAATATGTAACAAAAAATTAAAAAGTTGCCCAAACTAGAGTGGCTGATAACTAAGCAAAAATGATCCCATTTGGTCACTTTTGGACAGCTAAGATCAAATCTAATTGCCCTTTCAACAGTTGAGATCAAATCTAGTCGTCCACAAAATTAGATGCTATTTAAATCTCTCCACAATCTTGTTGTAAAAATGGTTTGGCATTTCACTTCAGGTAGCTACTTGCCCCAACCTTTGGTAGGAACCAATCTCATGGAGCAAGAAGAGGTGAACTCATCAAATGCTAAGAAATCAAAATCTCAACAAGATCAATTGGGGCACTTTGTTCAACCCTAAACCCTATTTAGCCCTCTACTAGTGTTTATCACATCCAACATAGTGTGTCAATTGTTTACCCTCATAAACATGAAAATTTGTTAGAATAATAGGTGAGAGACTAATGCCACCTCGTGGCCCAATTGTTATGGCTTGCCAATTATAAGAAGTCATTTTCCTTTTATGGTGTATATTGTGCAAATTTACAAGTCCAAACCAATGTAACACAATTCTCAATTTTTATTGAGAATTGTTGGGTTTGGTTTTCAATAACATTTATAAAAATTATTTCCTTTTTTTTATTTCCCCCATTTTTAAGAGAACTAGGTAGGGTTCCAAAATTTTGAGAAAACAATTTCAGCTAATTTTCAAGTGCCAATTCTTACAAATTTCATACCAATTGGTTTTCAAAAGTGGTTCTTAGAAATTGGGTATAGAAACTTCAATTAGTTCTACCAATAAGTTTTTGATTATTAAGATTATAAAAATGATAGAAAATTTGAATGAAATAAGACAATTTTATTCCCTTTAAACATTTTATATGTTCATAATTTCATCCCATTCAAATAAGTTTTCAAACTCCTTGTTTAAACCCAAATCAATTTCAATTAACTTCACCAAATTAGAAGGTGACTTACAATCAATTTCAGGATTATTTGGCCAATTTTTGTTCATAGAAATTAACTTTTTAAGATTGTCTGATTATAAACAACATCTCCTTAAATTAGTAAGTATGTTTGCTAAAACAAAATTGTTTCAATTTGTGATTCTACAATGCTTAGGATTTGAAAAACCAAAAAACCAACATTAGAAAACTTGGCTCCATGGTTCCTCTACCATTGAAGAAAACACTTGATTTTCTTGGAATCCACTTGGTAACATTTGAAAATTAACAATTCTCTAGTGAAAAGGTTTTTCACAAACTCACTTGTGCTAACAATTTGTTCAAAAATATAATTGTAGTCCTCAATAATTGTTTGCCATGTAAAGCCAACTTTAGTTTTTGCCATTAGATGTAATTGATGATAACGCTTCAAAAACATAGAATATGGATATTACTTTATCATATTTTTCAATAATAACTACACCTTCTTCACAACCAATAAAAGAATTTACTATATGAAAGTTTTTTAACGTCGGGTTTTAACATTAAAGACAACATGTTATGAACTTTTCTTTATTCATATCTTTTTTCCCAAAAAGAAAAACAAAATTCTAAAACAATACAAACTTCCTTTTCATTGTTGAAGGCAAACAATGCCAACTCAAAAGCAATTCCATAATCATCATCAATCAAATGGACTTGGTTTGGTGGGTTTATAAGTTATTCCTAAAATTTTAAGCACATAAATATAATAGAGTGCAACATATTAAAAAATAACCAATGTTTATTAAATTGGTTCAAAACTCAAGCACTCATGATAGGTGAAATAGAATGCATAATTATTTTAGAAATGTGCCCAAGTAAAAATAGGTGGAACTCTCCAATTAATTTTGATAACATTTTTTTATTGTAACAAAAGCTAATAACATTTTTAAATTGTAAGACTTCTTGAAATATAATGATTTTACTAGAAAATGTGTAATCAAATTTACCCATGCAATGTTAGTATATCTGACTAACACAATTAAATAATAAATAATGAAAATATGGAAGCTATAAAAAATTAAAATTTTCCTTTGTCTTCATTGGAATATTTAGTTTTCTTAAACAAGTATTACAATTTACAAAAAAAATATTCTATTCATGTTTGCCTTACTTAGATTTTCTTGGCCAAGTTATATATTTTTACAAATTTGATTGTGTAAACTCGATTGAAACAAATTTTAAATTTTTGTAAACCTTTTTTTTTATTGTACATATTGACATGCTTTGGAAAAAAATGACCAAAACAAGTGCCTTGAAATTTTTTGTCCAATGAGATTTTTTTCATAAGAATAGCCTAGTTCCAAGTTTCAACATAATTGGCCAATGATCAAATGTCATTAACTAATTGCAGGTATCAATTATGTTTTCAAATTTGCTAGTGATGGCAATCACATATTATATTGTTGCAACAACACATAATGTTAGTTGCATAGTTGGGTTGGCAATATTTGTTAAACTGACATTGATAAGTTGAATTAAACAACGAAGAAGGCTAGTAGTCTATGTGTTCAAAACACAATTTTCCATTTTAATGACAATGGTTTATAATGGTAGGATGCTTGTTGAAGTACGTGGCAATTCTGTTGGGGGATGGTTGCAAATTTGGTGGGATTCTAATAAATTCATTATCTCCTCATGAATTGCAACAATTGAAACAAAGCTACTAGAAATCTTGTATGCATGCAACTCAAATGTTCACATAATTGAATAGTTGAATGTTCATATGGAGTTTTTTATAGCAAAATTATTAACATGATCAAATGCATGAGTAGTAGGTACATGTTTGACAAGTCCAAGGGGCACATTAAGAATTGTTGAACTTGTCATGCACCCTATAGAAGTGCAAACAACCACTAAACCTCCTAAGTGTGGGGAGGGGCTAATACCAAAGATGGACATGAAGAAGAACAAACTACCATATATAAAGTTGTAGACCCTTACCAAATGACAAAGTTACATTTTCAAACTATTCTATCATTAAAAAAGTTGGACATTATTGTAATCAACATCAATAATTATGATGATATGATGAAATTTTGGGGAGGTGCGATTGGAATTTGGTTGAAGGGTCAAAACACATAACTAAGAGCCAAAATGGCATCAAATGTTAGACATAATTAGTCAAAATCAAACATTTATTTATTTATTACCATTTAAAACCATAGTAATCATGAGAAATTATTCATTTTTCCCTCATATGAATTTTAAGGAACTTAAAGTAAAAATTCATTTGATCCAATTATATTTTTGGTTTTAATTTAGAACATTTGAAAATGTACACCTATTATGTCAAATGGAATCAATTTTGCAAAGGACTATCAAAAAGACTTTTATAATCAAAGAATTTTCATTGAAAAAAATATAGATGATTAAAACATATTAACCACATTGAAAAAACATTCATATTTTTTTTAATGTGGAATTTTAAAACTTTAAAAATTCAAAGAATGTTTCAAAATTGCTTCAAATTTTCAGAGTTTCAAGAAATGGGTTATAATGTATATGATGTATGAAAAACAGCTATAGCTTAGAGTATAATAAAACTAAAGAATGTGAAATTTTAATTTTTGGCGATGACTTAAAATTTTGACAATTTTTCAAGATGAAACATTGAATCTATAAAGAATCAATACATTTTAAAAAAATCATAGTTATTCAATAATGACTAGTAAAAAAAAATGTGATGCGATCCTTTTCCAAAATAATCCTTTTGGCTCCTAATTACAAGTTTTGACCCTAGATCTCAAAAATTAAAATAAAAAAAAATCCTTGTAAGTCAAACTAGTGTCAACACTCATGCACATTACAATGCATGCAAGGCAATACACACAAAAGATGAGGTGAGATCCCATAAGTTGTGCTTGTTATGTTTTGTAATCATCTTATTAGACTAATCGTTGGGGGGTTAAATGTTAATACTAGATATTGATCCAAAGGGATCCTACAAGTGGTGAACATGTTGTTTTGAATGTCCAATTTTAAATAGGGGATTCAATTGCACTCATTAATCCTACCAAAAAGGATATCATTGCAATAGGCATGGTATCAAAGATTGGTGGTCAAACATGTTCCCACCATGGCACCCCTATTGAAAATAAGTGATATCGAATGCAATTTGAACAAATTGTGGAAGGCAAAGGCGAAATAGCACTATTGTTCCCAAATGAGAATGACAACCCACCATATTAAATGTTGAAAGATGTAGTGGGTAATAGCTTGGCATGTAAAAAAAAAAAATTACAAAAAATCAAATGAATAGTTCGTGTGAACTAACATCCTTACCTCTAGGTATTTGGGCCTAGTTTTTATTGAAATGTTTTGAAATGTTTTGTGTGTTTAATTCATCAATTGTTAAATGATTGAGATTATTTTATTTCCAAGAAAAAATTCAATTGGTAAATCCATTTTACTTAATTGTATGTGTTTTGTTTCTTACATGGGACGTTGCAACTTCATTGAGCCTTAATATACATCCATTCTATTATGACCATAGGATCATAACACCATCATTGGTTCCATCTTGTGTAGAAATGTGGGCAAAATATTTATTTAATGACATCTATAAACCCCATAAACTAACAATTGGAGGGCCTTGCATGAATTATTTTAATTTTAAGCTTATTTTGATTATTATTGAAAATATTAATACATATTCATCTGAGCAGATTCTTGTAGAATCTTAAATGTTGGTGCAAGATGGGTTGTTGTCTCCTTAAAAATGATTATGGCTTTGTGGTTGGACCTAAATTTAGCCTTTTGGGAACACTTTCATCTTATATATTGTTTTTTTATGCAAGTGTTTATTTTTAATTAGGCATTGACGTAATAGCTAATGTGGAATAATTATTTTTTGGAGGCCTCATCTCATTTAAATTACTATAAACTAGTCATGTGGCATGAATATATTCCCCAAGTGGTGCAAAATGTGAAAAGTTCACATAATAATAATATTCCACGTATCACAATCCTTACCATTGGCATTGGTGCATTTCAAAATTTTGAATTTTTTTACGCTACATATCCCAAATGTGCCATGTGGCATCATGACATTGGTGGTCAACAACAAATAAATGTGTGCACTTCTTAGGCACAAGATTTAGAACTTTAGATCACCCAATATTCAGCCATGCATAATGATTTGAAGCACACAAATCCAACATTCCAAACACATTCTTGCAATGTTTAGCACATTCTTTTAATTCATTATTTTTGCACTACATGGCAACATGTTATTAATCAATTCAAAAAAGCCATGCCCACACAACTTGAAAATATCATAACATGTAGTGAAATGGCACATGGGTAGATCACAAACACAAGAATTGAATGGTTCAAAATATTTTGTGGTTCTTAAATTAACTAATTCTTTAAATATTAATCATGTGCCATGTGACATGAATCCATTTGTTATTCCGTAATCACATGATCGTTTGGTTTTGATCTTACACTATTGTGCCATGAGTAAAAATCCCAACAATTGAATCCAAATATTTATAAAATATCATTATTTGAATATTACAACCGTTACCACATGTTTTCATTAATGATAGACACATGTTTGAATTTTTAATTTTAGAAAACTAATTACAAACTTGTCACAAAACACCAATTGCAAATATTAAAATTTCTTGTAATGTTTAAACTTAAAACTTCACATTTTTTAATAGATTTCAAAACAATAGTTATCGTATTTAAATTTGACCCTTCATAATTGACATAAGCAATGTTTTTTTTTTTCTAAATCCCTATTGATCAAATATGTTTTAAATATTATTGGCCAAAGTTTGATCAATAGTCTATTTTGTTTCAAACAAATCAATAATCATTTGTTTAGGTTGTTAATTATATCCCAAAAGTTTAATGACAAGATAATTTTATAATGGGCCCCATTTGACATTCACAAGTCAAAATTGGATGTTGTAGAAATACAATTTATTCAATTTTGACAAAATTAAATAAAATTTGTTTTTTCAACCAACCTAGACAAAACTTCTTGAAAAAACTATCTTTTAGAAGGGAAGACCACTCAAAGATACAAGTTTAAAACAAGATTCCTAAATCAAACATTTTTCATTAGTTGAAAAAAAAAGTGATTTTTCACAATCAAAAGGCCAAGGTCTTGTACAAAATTTTTTTTGTTGCACATTGTCTTTTTTGAAAAGATCTTTTGCAAAAAAAAAAAAAAAAGATATTACATTAACCAACACATTATGCCTTTTCTTTGCAAGTTGCTTTTCAACAATTCCTCTTATTACATTATCCACCTTTAAAAAGATAAAAATAAAAATAATGGAATGGTCTACATCCATTTTTTTTCAAAAATATTATCTCATATGTTTTATAATATGTTATTAAACCTTTGTGCAAATATAGGGGTATTTTAACTAAAAATGTATCACATGACTTGAAGATTACCTCATCAACATCTTTCGCATCATTAACAATATAATGCCCAACATAATTGTGAAGTGTGAATAATAAACCTTGCACACAAACAACCTAAAATTATTAACATACAAAACATATGCAATAAAAAAAATCTAAACACATACATATTCACAAAACACATATAAACACAATGAAAAACAAACCAAAAAAACAAAGGAAATTTTCTTAAACTCACCTTGAAAAAATTGAGCTTGAAGCTTGAGTTTGAGTTTCATGTTTAATTTACATCGCTTACACAGAAGTTAGGGTGGGGGGTAGTACCAAAACCACAAGGACAAGGGGGAACAAGTGCAACATACAACAACAAGGAGCTAGGGAGCAATAGTAAGTCAAAGAGGTACCTAAGGGAACCATAGCAACACATAATAATGAAAAGCCAAGGACCAACACCAGTGCATAGCAATGAGGAATAGTAACACTCAACACTGAGAAGCCAAGGAACAACAAACAATGCATGATAGTGAAAAGCAATAGCACCCGACAATGAGGAGCTGAGGAACAATAGCAACACACAACAACAATGAGAAGGAGCAAACTTTTGATTTAAAAATAAAAGAAACAATCAATCGAAGCATAATCAAACAAATGAAAACACTAAACACAGAAAACAAAAATAATAATAAGGATTTTATTTAAAGAGCGGCGAAGAAACATGAAGAAGTGTGAAGAGGGGAGGCATTGCATTCAACTAACCCTAATTTGTTTTCTAAACCCTATGTAAACACCCTCTAACCTACTATTGATTAATACCTTGCCCCTGTTATCTATTAATTCCCTGGCAAGGTATTAACAAAATTGAATATGAGAATGCTTCAAGTGGTCGGTTTTCAGGTTAGTGAGAACTGGTGGGCAGGTTTCAACAAGGTATCACAAAAGGTGATACCCGACAATATTCAAGTAGAGAACACCTATCGATTCTCACCCAATTTCTGATACCCAACCTACATTGGTCCAAACCCATTTTCATGCTATTTTATGGCTACCTCATCCAAAGTACAATTTTTATGCATGCCATTTTACTCCTGGCTGAAGTGGAGCTGCTGTAAAAGCATCGACAGCATTGCTCAACATGTGACCCTGCAAAAATACTTCACATTCAAGTCTCCCAGCTGCACAATTGGCACTCAGGCTATAGATAAAACTAGGTAACCATGAAGAGCAGCTACAAACAGTGTGTTGAGATAATGGCTATTGTGAGCACCCAATGCCCCGCACCGAGTCTTCTGCCTCAAGGTGAGCTCCAATATGCTCTACGAAAGTTGCCATGTTCATTTGTGAAGAGCCACCCTTTGTATGTGTTCTCTGTGCAAGTTTTTGCAACTCCTTGGCTCTTGTTCTCAGCAAATTCACCTCATGGACCTCCTCATGCATGGCCCTGACTTTTCTGCTTATCTCTTCCCTTAGGATAAGCCCACCACTTGACTGGCGTTCAAAGTCAACTCCAATCTTCCATACCTGTGTGATGTATTGGCAGTTCAAGATCTGATCTGAAAAGAACGGCCAACCAAGCATGGGCACCCCACTTGAGATGCTCTCTAAAGTGGAATTCCAACCACAGTGGGTCAGGAATGCAGAGATAGAAGGGTGGGAAAGGACTTTCATTTGGGGTACCCAAGGCACCATGAGAGCCTGACCTTTAATGCGCTCCACAAAGCTAGAAAAGGAGGTTAGAAATTGTGCATGGCTGTCTGAGTCCTCTTGTCGAATGAGATCTGGTCGGATCACCCACAGGAATGGTTGATTGCTCATCTCAAGACCATATGCAAGCTCCCAAACCTGCTCAATGGAGATTGTTGCAATGCTTCCAAAGGAGACAAATGTGACAGTTGACGGTTTCTGCTGGTCTAACCAAACTAAAGATGTTTCATCTTCAAGCCACAGGGTGCTGCTAGTCTGGGAGATAAAACTATTAGCTGCTACCGCACTGTCCACATTGAAACTGGGAGAAAAGAGAAGTGGCCCAACAGGGCATACATTGAAACCTTTAGCTTGCATGGCCTCAAGGACTAAGGCCTCCAGCTCTTCAAATGTGTTGAGCAGGACCAAGTCACAATCATGCATGAGTGGGTTCTGAAATTGAGTGAAGTGCTTTATCACTGCAACATCATTGTCAAGGAAAGCAGAAGGCAAATGCTTGACTTTCACAACGGGGGGCACACCAGGCACACAAGTTATAGGATGCTCACGCATAGCTGCTTCCTCATCAATCTGGGCTTGTTGCAAAGACTTGGCTAACTGATGATCAGATGCGGCTGGTAGGGGAAGAAGACCTTCAGCAAAATATGTTTCGACATGGTCCAGACACCACAGAGTCACTGCTGACATTGTTGAAAATCCAACCACAGGAATGCCAAGTTTTGTTGCTGGTTTATGGGCCGAGGGCATATAAACATCACGGATAATACATGTGACAGGAGATTCATTAAGCAATTGCTGAAATAAATCCACAAACACGGGTTCCAGTGCCAACATTGCAGCTCTAAAACGAGCCAAGTCTACTCCTTGCTTATCATCCTCTGGCAAGCCATCTGGCACATGAACAAATTTTATACGAGAACTTGACCTGTGACACATCAAAAACAGAAGAAAAACCATGAAAAAAAAAGCACAAATTCCCTTGTCACTCTGTAGTTTTCATCTGCAGTACTGTTGGGATGTGCAGGTTCTTGTCAGAGTGGAGAGAGTGCACCCGTTTGTGGGTCTGAAATCCATGGTCCAAGATTTTCAAGCAATTAAGGAAGAACCTAGAACGTGTCTCAATAACAGACAGTCTGAATGAAAAATGATCTGCCATACTGCAATTTGTGGAGAAATGGAGATCAGATAATGTAATGCTGGAACTGCATTTAATAGCATTGCCCACATGAGAACATTACCAAGTTCTGACATATCTTTTCAGTTCAACACAAACTGCTAGAATTGTGATGAGGACACCCGCAGCTCAGACAACAGAAGACCGGTTCAAGGATTGATACAAAGGAGAAAAAGTTCATAAACTTACTCCAATTGCCGTGTTTCAGCTGCCTGCAATCCCATCAATCGCTCATGGTTGTAGGTAGTGTTGACAAAGGTAACGAAGAAGTCATAAGAGCTGATTAGGTGCTGTGCGAGCTGCAGGTGTGGGGTGATACAACCTTGTAAAGGAAATGGCACCATAACAGCATGCAATCTTGAATTTTCTGGCATCTCCTTCCTTTTAACACCACCACCTCACAATGAATAAAGGAGGTATACTACGTATGTATACAAAAACAAGAATGGAAATCCATCCAGTGTCAGACAAAGAGAAATTAAGATGGATCGAAAACCCTAATTTTTTCCTTCCTTCCTTCCTTCCTTCCCTTCAAGTTACTTAGCCGAAAATCTCCAGGAAAAAAGAAAGCCACCCAAAGCAGAGAGCATCATCTACCACTCAGTGACAGTTTGAGAACGATCAGTACAAATAGGAGCAGTGAGAATATATGTAGCAGCAATGGAGGCGCTCAAGAAGAAGGACGATTTTTAGACTCCACTTCCATAAGGGCAGGATAAAGTGAGAAATGAAGAAGAACCACTGACAGTAGCACTTTTATCATCAAGAATCTACTCATTACTTACAAATTAAGCACAATAAAAAGTTTATGTTACCAAAAAAAAAAACTTCACCACAATCTCGGTATTTTTTTGTTTTTGTCACTATCCTATCCTAGAGAAATAGCAAAGGAAGAAGAATAAATATAAATTTGTTGTAAGTATGATTGTGTTAATACTTAATGATTATGCATCAATAATATTTTTTAAAGATTTATTTTTAAAAGCAAATGATTGAACCTGGTCTATTTTTATATTATTTAAGTTGGGTGTTACATTAATTGGGTAGTCCAAAGAATAACATAATAGAAATTTTTGGGCCTCTAATTTTTGCACAATAGTTTTTTTTCTAAAAATGTATAGGTTGTGTTAAACCTAGTAAAGTAAGGATGATGATGTCGACGGTTTTAGCACATTTATAGTTCACCTATCTTTTGAAATAGGACTTGCTTGTTTGTGACAATTCATTTTTTTTATTGATTTGTTTAGTCTTATGAAATTGGTTTAGGTTTAAAATTACTATGTTGAAATAGGCAATGTTTAAAACGTGGGACGTATTTGCAATTACGCAAATAGGTCCCACTTTAATATTTTGGTATTATAGTGTTTAGGTTTTATTGAATCCAATAGATTAATGATCGTGACACCCATGCCTATAGTAAAGTTAGGGTTTGGCCTTGGCATAATGCCCTAGCAAAAAACTCCTTAGAAAATTTCCTATATTTTTCATTTCATTTTATTTAATATTGTGTGATTAACTTTGTAGATGTAGGATTACCTTATAGCAATAGGCAATCTTCAGAAAGTGGGGCACATGTTCGTAATAGACTCCTACCTCATGAGCACCAAACATCCCATGTCCCCTAATTCATCATATTATATTGAACCTTGTAGTTCCCATTGCCCATTTGCCTCATCATGCATCACCATCGACATATCTTCCACCTTATCCCCCATGCAAACCACAAACCACCCTATTAATTACCCCTCCAATTCCAACAAATCATACACCACCTATTAATTCCCCCTACCAACCCTTAGCGCTTCATGTGAATGTGGGATCCCAACCTTACACTTTCCCAAACTCCTTCAATCATACATAGCGAGGACATTTTCCCCTTTGCATTCTATTAGTCCCTATAGTTGGCCATGATCATACCCCCCAACCTAGTTTCATTTTTTCAACACGCCTTCAACCTCCACCTAAAGTCTTGTGCCCCACCTACGGGTGACAATTTGCAAATCAAGGGTTAACACGTCATCAACATTCTTGTCAGACATCTAATTCATCCAATCCAAACCCTTGTGATCATCCCAACTCAATACTTTCCTTTACTCCGCATGTATCAACTTGAACATGAATTTGAACATTAGATGTCCTCAGGTCCTTTCATTTAAACCTTTGTCATCCTCAATTATATAACCGCATCTTTACATCTCTATGGCATGATGTACAAATGGCATTTCGTTTTCCATTAAATAATTAACATAAGACCCGTATAATGTGGCAATTTGGCGCTCATTCCTCCTATTACCCCTATGGTGTCTCATTTTACCCTTTCGTGGTGGGGCAACAAGGCATAAGGAAACGTAAATTCAACTCAAGTGTTTTTTAACATGTGACTAAGAAAATTTGTAAAAAGAGTTTTTTTTACATGCCCAAACTTTGTTGGCCAATTTGAGTTTTATCCTTTTTCGCCAACATGATCGTCCAACTCACAAATGCCTATTTTATAGTTCTTATATTCACTGTAAGGGAATATTTTCGGGTAGCTTATGTTTTGGCACCATTTTCTCTTGCACCCACATCCTCCAACATCACCTCAATTCTCACCATATTACACCCCAAATCAAATGGTTATTTCTCTTCAAAGACTATAAGTTAAACCAAGACCTTGAGCTTTCTTTTGATTCCTTCAAATTGGTGTTCCAACACATGTTGCATTTATCAACAAATGGTTCTTATGGGATGGTTTTTTAACACCTTCAAAATTATTTTCACCTTAAAGATTCAACGAGTGGATTCCTTCAATTGTTCCAATTTTGTTTTCATATCGCACATGGTCACATTCCACCCCAAATTGCATGTGTCCAATGGCCCGCCTCTTAGCCACGACCAAGCCTTCAAGTGGACTTTGTCCCATTACAATGGGGGAAACATTGTATCGACTCAGAAGTTATGTTTTATGCCTTCAATTTCGTGAAGCTTTTGTAACACATTTTTCCCCACACCAATTTTGAATTACAACTAAAGGTGGTTGTGAAAAAGTAATCCATGGGACCTTCACCCCCACTAGGTTGTTTTTTAGTAGGATGTTGCAAATGCCTTCAATTCAATGTCAAAAAGGGTCATATTTTAAGAACTTCATGCAGCATGTGGGGATTTCATACAACTCATCCCCTTTGTTTGTGCATTATATGCATTTAAATCACCTCTACTTTACAATCATTTTAATCGTGAAGGTGATGTCATAATCATCCCATCTACCATGGGAACTTGTTAAGGTGATCTTTTGGGGGGGGGGGCATTATTCGTTTTAACCCACTTTAGGGCCCTATGTTCTATAACTAATCATTTACCCTTTTGTTTATTTCCATATATTATAGATGACATTCACATCATAGGTCCCCCTTTAGTTGTATCATTTGCATATGAACATTTTCAAACCAAATTTTGTGTCATAAATCTTTCTATCCAACTTCAAAAATATGTAGCATGGTCACTTTCCAACTTGCCACTAGAGTTCAACACCCCATCCCAATTTACCACCCCATATGAAGGAATTAGAATTTTAAGGGTTCCATTAGGCACTTTAACCTTCACATCATCCTTCATCAAAGATGCCTTGTTAGAGGATGCTCGACACGTGGACCTTCTTCCAAAAATGGGTGATGTTCAAGTGGCCTTTGGAATTCTAACTTGTTATTTTGTGCAACACTCATCATATTTTTTACAATGCACACCTCCATCTTCCATTTTCACCGAATCCCTTATTTCTTTTGATTCCTCCCTCCTTCAAGTCTTTGGGCGCCTTTTGGGTCTAGGATCCTTTGATAGCCCAAAAGGACTTTTAGTTCATAAACAAACATCCCTCCTCATAACTTTGAATGGTGTCAAGTTCATATCGACATCCACCATCGCCCTAGTAGCCTATTTAGGGAGTTGGGTCCTTGTCGTTTTAGTCATAACTATTAGGTTTATGGTTGATCAACATCCCTTCCTTCTTGAAGCCTTAACATGGATCAACAACAACACATTTCCTTTCCAACAACACCTCAAGGCGACATGTGATGTTCAACCATCCCCAGCTTGTGCATGTCTTCCTCCATTTGAACAACTCATTGGACAACAAATGGTTCAACTTCAAAATTCCATTTCAAAACATCTACACCATCATACCCTTTCCAACATGCTTTGTGATGGGATATCTGAAGCCCATTCACACCCTATCTGATGTTGTCATTGCTAACTCAACTCAAGTGGATTTACTTCCCCAATCTTGCACAACTAAAAGATTTGTCACCTCCAATGCAATTCAAGTCAAAGAAAGGAGTTATCGCAACCAACACCCCACTAATCAATTCCTCCCCTTAGCAATTAAGGTATTTGACTACTTACACAAACATGTTGATATGTTTTTACTTGATTACGCCAATGCCATTTGGAGCTTGAAAGGGTCAGATGGCTTTCATCTTTCTACCTTGATCACTTTTCTTTGTCAAAAAGTTTCGATCACATTACAAAGGATGCAAGCATCTTGCATCTTAAGTCAAGTGATAATTGTTGTAGACTTAACTACTTCTCAACTGCCACCCCTTCAAGACACACCTCCCATTACCATGGCCAATCTATTACAAACCATTAGTTTGTGATGTATAAATATGGCCAACCTACCACATGTGGTCAGTTATAAATATGGAGAGATTTTCACACCTACTTTGAACTAACTTGACATCATGTCACTTCTCCCTTTTTCTTAATTTGACTCCTTGGTACATTTTCCTAATCTATGGTGTGTTTTTATAAAAATAAAACTTACAGGACTTCAACCCAAAGCAAAGAGCATCAACTACCAAACAAATTGGGAACTCTTCTTTCTCTCCCCACTATCAGGCAAAGTCCAGATGCTGTTGGAAAACAACAAGACAAATCTCAGAAATATACAAAACAGGAGACCTGTTACTACAGCACTGACAAATCTCAGCAAGGAGATGGTGTTGAAAGAATGGAGGGGAAGCTTAAGGGATTTTGGCCCCTAGGTAATAATAATAGGTCTATTTTTATATGAGAATTTTTCTAAGATGATTTTTGGCTTTTGTTGAAACTTGAGATTAGTTATAGAGTCATAATATCTTGAAGCATTTTGGTTTCTTTTAGAGGATTTTTTTGAATATTATATTTCTGCACGGTGAAAATTTGGTGTTTCCATAATTCTTTTTTTGCCTTAAGAGAAGTTTTAATGTAAATGGCAAGGCCACAATGTGACACACCCCTTGTTTTCTTTTTAATTTTGTGATGTAGCCACACTGCTCAAAGAGGGAAGTACAAAATTTTAAGAGCATTATTGCTCTCTTTTGGTGCCATGGTGAAACCTATTGTCCAAATATGGCGAAATCTAGCAAGCAGCAGCAGATGAAATGGTAGTGACAAAACGTGAGAGGAAGAGAAATTCAAGAGAGAGAAATGGTGGAATGGTATAGCAGCTAGTGTCCAGAAAACCCAGAGAATAAGGGGAAGCCCAAGAGAATAGTAAGTCATAGAAGTCCTCTGCCTCTTGTAAAAATTTGTTGACTAAGTTGGCATACTATACATGCACACATCATTTTGGCAGAAGTCATTACACTAGGAACATCAGTTGATAAATTCACATTTCAGCTGACAACTCAAGATGTCACTGTTCTGGTCTGCTTGTATACTATTGTACAGAGTGGTCATTGGAGATGAACTAAATACAATCCCATGTGCAATAAATTTCAGAGACTGCACTGAAATTTAACTACATAGTCATGAAAAGTATGCTCATAACACACATCAGAACAGTTGGAGGCAAAGCCACAATTGGAATGGCAAGCAGCCAGGCCAGGATATGGCTCTGAATATAGACCATAGACCATAGAAACTGTTTTTACCTTTCCCTAGGCAAACCACTCTGGAAAATCTTCAATCCATAGCTGACACTTGCAAAGATCCAAATATCATGTGCCTTTATCAAACTTGTTGAGGCAAAGCCGCAGTGCACACGAACTTCAACTTTCAGCACCAGCAGTAGTCTGACAGATACAACTGGAATCAAGACCATGCAATTGTCTAGTTCCATTCAATGCGTCAACAACAAATAAGACAAATATCTACAATTTTCAGTGTCAATCTCTGCCACAGGGATCAACACATAACATCTCAGCTTGGGGATCAGAAGCTCTTTCCAAGCTGATCTGATTACACCATACCAAAACCCCAGATCCTCCTCATCCATGGCACCCCTGGGGGTCCAATTATCCACACCTATGGCCAATAGTGTCAGCTCTGAAAAGACTGTCATAGGCTGTGCAGTTCATGCCAAATGCCAGAGCTGATCCACATGACCAGTGATATGGAATCGTTCAAATGAACAGGAGGAACACAAATAAGCTAGGCCAAGAATGGTGTACATGACTGCACTGTCACACACCCCACATGATGTAGGTGGTGGATAACACAGTTGGCTCGTTTGCCTTGCAGAGACAAACTACATAAAATCAGGTTCCTCAACCTCCTTCAATTTCAATGTATTCTTAGCACGCAATAGAAGAGTGGTTTTCCATTGATCCTGTAATCATGCAATGAAAGTTCTGAAATCAATATTAAGGCAGGAACATTCACTGAGAAGTATGACAATACACATCTGTGGCTATGAATTAGTCTAATCCAATGTTAAACCTTAGATAAACTTCCTTTCGCAAATGACATTAACTACTGTTGACACGCTTCTGCATTTGCCTACAGACTCCAGAGATTCTACCAACTAATACTGCAAGAGGTCATCATGATGCTGAACTTGCACAAGTCATCAATAGCACAAAACAGCTGTAAAGATCAGATTAGAGACCTAACACTCCACTGTTACCTTTAAAGCTTCAAGAACAAAAGATAACACCATGCAGTGACAAGCTGTAGTGACAAAAGGATGGGGAAGGAACGTACAATGCGACTCATATTGTCATAATCTCTCACTATATCTGTGAACTTGACAACATCCCTCATCAATAGCACCCACTAAATCCTGAACCAGCAACACCAACCACAAATTACATCACACATCAGCCTAAACAAAACTGCCAAAGCATCATCAGTTCTGCAGGAAAAATGCCGATGACCAACAAAGAATATCCCTGTTCAAGAGATAGGAACAACAGATGCCAGATAAGCAGTCCTACAAAATACAGTGACAAATTAAACATAGAAAGACAGCTTCTTGAGGGGAATAGACCAATGCAACCACACCATCAAAAGCTTGCATTCCCGTGTGCTTGAGAAGGTTGGATCCAGCTCCTACACCACCAAACAAAAAAAAAAAAAAAACACAATCAATATTCTGCCTTTCTTGTGAGGCCAACTTAGTGGTCTTGAATGAGCTGAGTAAAGAGCAGGATACAATAGAGAGGATTAACAGAAACAGACCTGGTACTTCTCAAGAGCATTGTTCATACCAACAACATCTTTCCCACAGATCTGGCAGAGGCCAGCATTGAGAAGGTAACCCTTCACACCGTACTTCAACAGACTATTGTTCATAGATTGCCTTGCCACATCCTCATAAATCTCAATCGCTGTGTCATATCTGTCCATATGTCACTATTCACAAACCTAAGCATCCTTTCCATGCTTGCATTATGAAAGATGAAAGACAAAATTGTTGAGCATGCACCACATTCTCATGTATAATACAGGACCAGCATCACACAAAAAAACAAGAATGTAAGCAAGCAATCAGAACAACAATCTCCAAGGTTGCATCTATGCTGCACAAGAAGCTCTTTTTCGCAAAATCACTCACCCAGCAGCACAGAAAACTGAAAGAATGGAGGAGGTACTAAGGAGGAGAACAGGAACGCACTGTTCAAGCTCTGCAGCAAACTGGGCAACCTTTATCTTGCATTGGTTGGCAGTGCTATCAATACCCTCACCAGAATAGAGCTGAGCAGCCCTGTCATAGTAATCCATTGCCTTCTCAATATCCTCCTCCTTCTCATAAATGTCTGCAATTCCCTGACAAGTAGTCAAGGTCAAGGCAGTCAGCAAAGCATACGTAAACCAGAAGGAAAGGCCAAGAGCCATAATAAACCCAGAAATTTCAAGACATTAGAAATTCTTAACAGGCCTTACAAGAACCACAGAACCTTATAATGCTTGGCAGCAATTGAAAAGCGCCCAATATCCTCAAACATGGCAATAGCCAAGTTCAACATTTGGACTGCCTCTGCACAACAGAAAGAATTGCATTGTGAATAAACATGGCTAAAGATAAGCCATAAAGAAGATCAACACTGGCATTGATGAGATTTCTTTTTGAGAGAACCTTAATTCGTAGACAAATACAAATGCCTCTCATATCACAGTAGTTAAATTTGTGATACACTGACCTTGAGGCTGTGACTTCTTGTAACAGTTTGCTGCATCAACATATGCTGAGGCAGCTTCATACTTGCTATCCAGCTGCTATCAAAAGTTCACATACATGAACAGTCATCAAAGAAAACTCAACAAAGGCAATCCCAATTGTACTAACAATCTCTTGAACCAAAAAACTGCAATTCCCAAACAAAACAAGACCATTTGTGCACCCTCTCTCACACTCAGATCACAACATCTCATGATGTCAAGGAAAGCGCAGTAACCTTCAATTGACAGTTTGCAAGCTTAATGTATGCACTTGCAGCCTTGTCCCCTGCAGCACCGGGGGAAAAAAAAACCAAAAAACAAAAAAACCTGTAACAAATTTGCAAACAATTTTTTTTGTTTTTTGCTTTGCTTTTCTTTCAACTGCTTCAGGTGATTATGCAAATTAGGTTTGCAACGATGGGGAAGAAAAACAAACATGAGCGAAACCCGACGAAAAGTACAGAAAAAGTCTGGAACCCTAAGAAAGAGAAGAACCACAAAACAAAAAGACAAATTTGCAACAATTGTTTTTTTGGAGCTTTGCTTTGCTTGCAAGTGCTTCAGTTGATTATGCAAATCAGATTTGCAACGACGAGGAAGAAAAAAAACATCAGCGAAGCCCTAAGAAAAACGCAGAAAAAGTCTGGAACCCTAAGAAAGAAAAGAACCACAAAACAAAAAGACAAATTTGCAAACACTGTTTTTTTGGCTTTGCTTTGCTTTGCTTTCAAATGTTCCAGGTGATTATGCAAATCAGATTTACAACGATGGGGAAGAGGGAAAAAAAATCAGAGAAACCCTAATGAAAAATACAGAAAAAAGTCCGGAACCCTAAGAAAGAAAGAAAAGAACCACAAAACAAAACACTGCATAATAACATACATGATTTGGCAAGCTGGTAACTATTGGCAGCTTTCTCAAGAAGCTCAGCAGCATCATCATAATTGGTGCCGAAAACAAGCCATCCACTCAGCTTCTTGTCCGCTTTCTTCTCAAACTCAGCTCCCTTTGCCTCCGGATCCGCCATCACTACTACTTTCTGTGCAAATAATATTGCATCTACAAAAAATTTACAACAATAACACTTGCTTTTGGCCGATCGCTTCGTGAAATCGCTACCGAGGAGCAAAATTCTTGCCAAAACTGGCAACGATTTCGCGGACTCTTCTCATACCCAGTTATGACACCCATCTGCAATCAAGGTTTTTTTTTAATTGTTAATAATTAATGTTAAATAAATTTTAATAATCTTAATTCTAATTTTGTGATGGAGTCATACTGGCGATTCATGCTTCTGTTGGTAAAATTTGTGAGCTCATCCACAAGAGGAAATAGCCAAATTTGGCTACAGCTAGAAGAGGAAAGTAGAAAACTTTTACAATATCTATTTTGGGGGACCTAAATAGAACCTATTAATGTGTAATAAATATGGGGATTTCAGCCCCCCCAAAAAATCCTTTGGGCAACTTTGCACAATTTTTTTCAAAAAATCCTTTGTATATTGGTAGGTCACATAGGCTTTCTTTTTGTTGCTAAGGTGCAAAAACTCAGTCAGAATTAATTAATTAATCAATTACTAGTGTGAACCCGGTGCATAATGCACCTTGTTGATCCCCCCCACCTAGTCCTTCGCATTTCCCACTTTGGTTCACTTCCACCTATTAAGACCCCTCCCCACCCCCACGCCCTCCATGAAAAAAAATTAAATCATGGCCCTCCTAAACCCTTAGCGCAAAAAAAGCGCACCCAAATCTCTTCACCCTCCTTCTAAATCATATATATAAATTCACTACGTTCGTCCGTGACAGATTTCGGGTCACAAAAGGCCGACCGGGCCCGGCCCGGCACCTCCCACGATTGTGACGAAGCCTAGCGTAAGAGAGTTGTGTGTGTTTGGCAAAGGAGGGCGGCGGTGGCAAGGGCGAAAGTTTCATGAGTGAGTAGTGTAAGTTGTTTGCTTTGCTCCAGAGGGCAGAGGTTGCTTGGAACTGGGAATGGTGAACAGCACGGACCCTTGGGGAAAAAGAAAATTTAAGCAAAAAAAGTGTTGTAGTAATGAGGACGGCCAGCAACGGATTTCATGGGGGACTTTTCAAAAACAATAAATTAAAAATAAATAAATAAAAAATTGCTTTGCGCCTTTGTGTGTCTCTCTCTTGGTTTAAAAAAACCGGGGGACTTCATACTATCCGAAGGTCACGGGTACCCACTAGTCCCAAAAATACCTCCCCCATCAACGACGGCAGTTGCTGCGCGGAAACGGACGTAAAAGTAAGAGTAAGAAGTAAGAACTCGAGGTCTTAAATAGTTTTTGGGCCCTCGAGTTCGGGGGGACAATTTTATTAAAAATGATTTAGGTTTCAGGACCTTGACAAGCAGACAGACAATTGAATTATCAGCTGTCAATTGGGTATAGCCTTGTCACTGACTGACTCACTGACAAACTTGCTGAATTATTAATGACGTACTCCCAAGTCCCGGGTTGAACCCACTTGAGGGTTCAATTATGTAGAGTTGTGGAAAGTTGGGACTTGGAAGGCGCTCCCGACTTCCAGCACTGTAGAGGGGCGTGCTAGAAGTCCCGGGATTAGACTAGGAAGAGGGACTAGAAAATCAAGCTTGAATCTGCATCCAAGAACCAACCACAAGGGGGTTACTTCACATTCGGGACACTCTTGGATGTTGGGACAAGCCACATGCACTTTGACACACAAGACTCCCCACGGCCCGGACTCGGGGGAAGCCACCACCTTCCCCCATATAGTATTCTCTGCACCACTCCGCCAAGCCTACATCCAAATGGCTCTTTTTCCCGGGACTCTCAAGTTGGAGTCTCGAAATTTTCCCGAAACTGTCTCGGTTGCAGTCTCGGGACTTTGGGAGCTCATAACTCCCGACTACAGAGTCTGATCGTAACGAGGTCTAAATCAAAGTTGTAGCCCTCGTCGAGATCTTTCCAACGCCGTGTCGCACTCTCAATTTGGAGGTCGGGAAGAGGTCGATTCCTGACTTTTAGTGGGCAGGAGTCAAACTACCAATTTGACTCCCGGCCCTTCTTTTGCCCATAACTTGGGCGACAGATGTCCAAATGTCCAATGCGAGGTCATTTTCGATATCTACTATTCAAGACCTTTCCAACGACACCAAGAACACCCAAATGCGAGGTATTTTGGGCCTTGTTGTCGAACACTAAACATTCAGGAGTCCCGGAGGACTCCAAATCCGCAACTTTGGGAGTGTTGGGCTTCACCACCACACTTGGCCAAAGTGGGGTTGCGACAATTAATATATCATATATATTAATTCAGTAAGTCTCTTTGTCTGTGACGAAGGTTTTGGGGGGTGGGGGAAGGGAGAGGCCGGTGAAGCAACGAACGATTTCTTCAATTAGTCAGTCGAGGTCCTGAAACCCAGATCCCAAATTGTAAAAATAAAATAACCGCCCAAAAACCTGCCTAGCTCCTCTTTTCCGGGTTTTCGTGAAACTCGGTAGTTCTGTGAAGTTTTTTTAAAATAACCTGAACCGGCATCGGTTCTTTGATTCTGAATTTTTTTCAAATACCCGGAACTTGTGATTCTTTGACTTCGAGTTTTAATTCTTTTAATTCCCATTTTACAAATACCCAGACGTGGAGGTTATTCA
>Ga0116228_10001016_pt1 | contig 22806 bp, 15 predicted proteins | sample S1TSphfallax_2_FD_89694 | JGI IMG/M metagenome (GOLD analysis project Ga0116228, IMG submission 89694) | Host-associated microbial communities from peat moss isolated from Minnesota, USA - S1T2_Fc - Sphagnum fallax MG | ecosystem: Host-associated > Plants > Peat moss > Unclassified | place...
AATATAATAACCAATAATATCCATTAATAGACATTAATAAAATAGCCACCAATAGCCACTAATATAACAACCATTAATAAGCAGCCATTAATAGAATAACCACCAATAAATATTAATAAACATTAATAATCACCAATAAAATAAGTATTAAAAGCCATTAAAACGACCAATAGCCCTAATAAAAGAACAACCAATAGCCATATATTAGAATTGTTTATGATTACCAAAAATAATCTAGGGTGAAATAATTTATAATAAAAAAAAATAATTTAAGGTGAAATAGCCTATAATAACCTATAATTGCCAATAATAATAAATTTAAAAATTCCTACCAAGGTTTTGAAAAAAATCCAAAACTTTGTCTCATGAGAAAAAAAAAGTTCAAAGATTCATAAATAATGTCTAAACAACTTTTTTTGGCCCAAGATTTTTACCACAAACACCTTATTTGTTAATGTGTATAAAATGTATGAATATGACAAAAACCAAATGCCTTTTTGCAATGTAAAAAGTTTGAAAAAATCAATTTTTTGGGAATTTTGGGCCATTGATAGAATATGGCCCACATTGGATAAAATCTATTATTCTCACTTTCATAAGTGAAAACAATAGATACTTTAGATGTCTATATAAAATTTGGAACAAAATTATTTCATTTGGCATGAAAAAGGGAGGTGAAATGTAAGATATGCCATGGGAAAAGTGAAGAAAGAAGTGAATTTGGGAGTCCTTGGAGTGTATTCCAAGGACTCAAAGCGGGTACCCCAATCATGCTTGGACCCATTTGTCTTTAGGGCCTTGAGGTTGATTTCATAATTATAAAGCCGTCAATCCATGCGAGAAGGTGTACCGATCTTTGGACCAATGAGGGAAAGGTTCTTAATCCTAGAACATCTCTTTTGATGTTTATGCATGTTTGATTGAAGAACAAATAGGCATAGAAGAGCACCAAAGATTTCATGAAGGTATCCTTATTAACAGGACCTCCATGTTGACCTCCATGTATTGGCCAAACTCTAAATGAATTTTCAACAAAAATTAGTACTTGTGTATTGTGGTAAACAAATGCACAAAGGCATCCTGATCACACAAACAAATAATAAGTTGGAAGTTGATTTTACAATTGAGAAGGCCCACGAAAAGGCATTTGAATTTGGTCCTTTCCAAGCCATAAGTTATTTGAACAACCTACATGTTGTCAACACAAAGGCCATAATTGATGTTACATTGTCCGTTAATAATTTAGTTGTGCTTGGATCACCATCAACAATAACCTTGAGCTTGCCCATTGTTGGAAGTATGCATACTTGTAGTGCATATCTAGGAGGATTGCCTTCATCCTCATTGCAACAAGGTCGATGTTTTCAATCCAACGTTGTAACATTTCCATAAACATTTGTGATGGAGGCTTTAGTGTAGGATTAAGCCTAATTTTTTACTTATAAAAGTCTTCACCAAGCTCATTGTCCAAAAGGGAGAAAAACATGACATCATATTTATGTAACCTTTTTTTCTTTCACCAATCATTCATTGAGTAATGGCATAAGGTTTGTTGATGTAGGCCTCGAAAACCCATAGAATACCATAATCTTGTGACATATTATTTGTCAACATTTCTTTTAGTCTTGCCAAAATTCTAGATTTCTTCCTCCTTTGAATTTTGCTAATATTTCTTGTAAATGTATTTGTGATGCAACAACCCTTGTCCAAGAGTTGCCAATTGGGATTCGCAAAATTTGATAATATAGTTAAAATTGGACTTCCCAATTCGTGTAATTCTCCATGTTGGCAAATGATTGGTTTCATCTAAAATGTTTCCATTTTTCCATTTCAAAAGGATTTTCTCCCACAATGCATATGTTTTCTCTAACAACAACAATATAGTAAATCACTTTTTATCAACTTCATTCCAAATATAAAGTGAAGAATACTCTCAAAATCCTACATCCAAAACCATATTCACATTAATTCCATGCATTCACATAAGTTGATTGAAACTTATTTGAAAGTATTTGCAAATTTTAAATAGTTCAACGCAACATTACCTTGTATGGTTCACTCTTCTTACATTTTTCATCAATATTGCTTGTTGGTTGATCATACTTAATCCAAATTTTCTACACTTGTAGGAAGCTTTTTTTATATGTTAGGGATGAATCTTTTATTTCCTTTGGGCAATTGTGAATATATGACAACTTGCAAAAGTTCACAAAATCTTGAAACCACACAACAATCACTTGAAATGTAGAGTAATCATTTTTGAATTCAATTGACAACTTTGGTAATTCAAGTTCTCTTGCATGATAGAAAAAACCTTTAGTATTAGTTTTGATTCCAACATTAAGGAAATTGCATTAATGTTTTTTAGCAAAAACTAATTCAATTTTTATCTAAACTTACTTTACAGCTTGGATTGTATGTTGGCCACCTAGAACAAAGAAATTTGAATTCTGAATCTCCTCCCATGATCTTGGTTTTTCCCTTGCAATATTCTTGGTTAAATTGTTGCCCAATCAATTGAAATCACAAAGTCCAGGCAAATGTATTCAAATGAATTGTATCACATGATTTTAACTTTTATTTCATCTTTGTGTCTCTTTGAAAGAAAATGATTTACAATGGGTTTCAAGACAAGAAAAAACCAATGAACAAGAATTTTAACTCCCTTAGTAGGTTTATTGAAAAATGGGATAGAGTCTTCATACCCCGCCTTATTGTTTCATCAACAAGCTTGCACTTGGCATCATTAAATTGTTTTAGTGTGATGTGAATTGAAGGACATAAATTCCATTATCAATAATTATATGGAACTCAAAGAATGGATTAGTTGGATTGATTGATTCAATTCCCAACATGCAACGGTTGAGGCAAACTCCTAGATTCCAAGGTTTTTTTTGAAAACTAAATTTCATCTAGACCCAAAAAAGTTTTAAGGACCTTTGAGATAAGGCTTGATGGCATTTCTTTGGGTTCACCTATGCGTTTTTAAGAATAATTGACCCATTAACATTATTTTGCTATTGATTCACGATTTGTACATTGAAACTTTTACCATAAATTTTTAGACCATATTCATGAAAGCCCATGATTGTGCTTGTATAAATTGGATTTTGTATAGGATTGATGGATTGCCCTTATCTGTCATTCACGACTAGATTCTGTGATCTAACCTTAGTTACATCTTTTTTATTAGGAAGATTTCTTGATGAATTTAACATATTTTCAACACCTCTAAATGTTCGTTGTGGGTTCTGCATTTTTTCGTGTTATGTAACTTCATTCAAATATGTCTTATATGTAGTATTAATTCTATTCACCTGTGAATCAAAGCCTATTTCTTTGGCGATCCTATTAATAAATACCATTTTTAATGTATTGATATCATTTTTTACCAGATTTTGATTATTTTGATTAATCTATTTTTGTAAACTCTTATAACCACTTTAGACAATTTTAGGTTCTTTTTGCTATAATATAAATTATTAAAACTATTACTCACATAATTTTAAAAAATTGAACAAGTAACTTAAAACCAAAAAATTGTTAAGAATTCCTTTGAAAAATTTCCACAAGATGGTTGCCAAAAATGGAAAAGTTGAATTTTACACTTACAATTCCTTTCAAATTCTTCAATTAAAATCATTCTCCACAATTCTTCTTTTTATATATGTAATGATTGATTATAAATTATTTCAATCTATGCAAACTATGTTATTTTTGGAGTTTTGAAAAGTCCAAAATTAAGAAACATTAACCATTGGAGGACATGAAGTTGGAAATTTGAAAAAAACACTTTGATTTGGGGGCCACCATAATATGATGGAATAATATATATTAATAAATATGTTTTATTTGTAAATTAAATGATCCAACAAATTGACTTTTTCAATGTTTTGGCTGAAATTCAATAATTTTTTTGATCCTATTAATCACCAAGTTAAAAAATTTACTCGATGTACATAATTAACAATTTCGTCTTGAATATAACAAAAAAACATTTAACCATACATTGAGTTGATCACAATCATTTGATTATTTAATAAAATTTTCCATTTTTTAGTAATAAATTGGTAGTTGAACTGTGATAATGTTTGGTTCTTGATTTCAAATTCTACTTTAAAATTCTTGAAATATTTAATATTAAAAAATTGGTTTAAATTTGAATTACATATTGACCATAAGAAAGAGAATTCTCAATTGGAATTTGTTTATGTTGGATTTTTGTTTAAATTGGATTTTTGAATGATTTTTGAACTAAGCTCAAAGTGAATCAAATTGGGCATGACATATTGGGTAGGATATAAAGTTTAATCATTCACCCTAAACCAATTTTGATGGAACATCATCATTGGAATATATGATTTCTTTTTTTGTTAGCAAACAATGTTGAGGTTGTTTCACCTTAACTCAATCACATTAATTCAACAAGCTAATTTAATTAGTTTCAAAATTTGCTAATTGTATTTCATAAATGGTAATCAATAGAAAATTTGATTCTAACCACCAAGTTAGAAAAAACCAAAATTAACAATTTAGTCTAATTTTTTAACTAAAGACACATTGTAGTAAGCCTATTGGTGAAATTCAAAAGTTGTGAAAAATATTAAATTATCTAAGGGTTTTGCTTATAGTCTAGGGATTAGGGAAACCGATAAAAAAATTTAGGGCACAATGCTAACAAATCTAATGATCATACAAATGCCCACCAAAACTTTGAGTTGTCAAACATGTTATAATATATTTTTGATGGGTTAGAATAAAATGCATACATAAAACAAGTTGCCAACTAAAAAGTTGGATAGACTTAATTTGTTCAGCATTGTGTTGCAATTAATCAATCTTAAATATGATTTTAATGGTATGAGTAACACACAACATTTCATACAACTTTATGTAAAGTAATTGCATTATGACATTATTATTGTAAAAACATTTAAACACAAATATTATGCAAGATAAATACCAAATTGATGGTTGGCACTTGCTTTCCAACTATACAACAAAAAAGGTCTTCCAATACATGAATTTCTCCTTTTTTGGTTAATGTTAACAGAGATAATGTAAAAGTGAAATACATATTAATAACTAAATTTAAATGGATTGCAAATATATTAACATATAATACACTAAAATAATAAAATGATATCAACACATTGTTACAATGAGTATGCATATGTTAAGGTAAGATTGGCATGTTTCAACAAAGACAAAGGACGTTAGTATTAACTACCCATCATAAGAGGAAAAAATAATAGTTTGGAGGCAATTTAATATATATGCAAATGTAACCAAATCATGGATTGACTATATATGTGCCAAACTAGCATAGTAATGAAGGACAAGATACATGTTACAACAACAATTCAAATTTTAAAGACATTATTAAATGTTATGGCAATTTCAGATAGTAATTTATAATATCAAAGTAAGGTTACAACACATTGAACAAACAAGTCACATGCAAGAACAAATCTTGCAAAAGGGTATGGACATTAACATGGGATTGACATAGAAAGTAACTTCATTTGGTAAGACATGTTGCAATTAAAATTCAATTGACACAACTAAGCGAAAGGCAAAGACTCAATGGCGAATCATACATAGTTTATGGTCACATTATATATATACATACACACACAATATTAACAGATCTCAAATTGCATAGGCTAGTCTACAAGATTGGGTGTATTAACCATGAATTGGATCACTTTTTTCCTTTATGTTTTTACCATTTAAAAAAATTCTTGTAAAGCTTTTATGAAAAATAAAATAAAATGACTTCCCATGTATTTGAATCAATTAATAACACACATTTAGAGTAACTTGCAATCCTTACAATATATTCATGCAATGATGTTGAAAATACACATTTATGATTTAATGGATTCATTGGATTTTCCACATAGATTTATCAAAAGTTTGGAATTAAATAATTTATCCATTGCTTAAACATTATATTTGATTATTGTTGTACATAGCTAATTTGAACACATGCTTGTAAAATATGTATTTAAATGAATTTTGAATATTTTAGGTCATTGAGAATAAAATATTAAGTTATGTCTATAGATAATATAACTGGTGTGAAAGACATGAAGGTACTATGGTGATAAGTAAAATGTAAATATATAGAATTGACATCCATGTACAAAAATTGTGTAATAAAGTAGATGAATTGTTTGAATCTTGTAGTAAATCACATTTGCATAAGGGACAAGGATCACCAAACTAATTTTTTAAGAGTCCATAGGAGTTGTGTTTATTTGTTTTCTAGTATCCTTTTATACAATGTGAATTAAAACTCTAAAGGATTTCCAAAAAATGTAAGGATTTGATATTCATATAAAAAAGAACACTAAAAATGAAATATCCATCAAAATGTGTTGACAAATTTACATTATTTTTATGAATAGTAGGGGGTTTAAAAAATGCATGTTGGAAACACTAGGGGTGTTAAGTTGGACATGAATTTTTTCTTCTATCCCCTAATTAATGCTTTTGGGGGGATTTCAACTTGAAAAATATGATTTTGTCCTATACAAAGGATTTTCTTGGAAAATATGATCAAAATTCCCCAAATTTCAAAGATTTTTTTTTCCAAATTGATAGATTTTCATGAAAGTTCCAGAAACTAACCAAAATACACAAAGAAAAACCCCCAAAATTGGTTTTTTCTCTATTTTCATATTTTGTAGTTAATCAAATATGTTTAAATCATCTTATGATTGATCACCACTAATTCCACTACATCACAAATTTAAAAACAAAACTCATGTCCCCAATCTCCAAATAAAAAAAAAGATTAACCTTATTTCGAAGGGTCCTATTAAGTAGCTAATTTTTTTTTTCTAATAATTGTTGAATCCCTCATGGGATGCTCACCACTAACATGAAATCAAGAATCTAAACATAAAAAACCCTTAATAGTTAATGTTGGGTTAAAACATGAGCAAATCATTATTTGGAGAATGAAGATTCTAGCTACCTTGTTGTTGATTGTATTTTCAAATAGAGCAAAAAGGAAGTATGAACAAGAACAAAAATCTAAGAAATTTATTTTTGTTAAATTTCTTGCAATAGGAAATTTGAAGGGTAAATGCTAATTTAAAAGGTAGTTTTAGATTCAGTTTTGGAAAAGCAAAAAAGAAGGGAAGACAATGAAAAGGAAGGAAAAGAGAAAAAAGAAGGAAGACTTTCACATTAAGTTATTTGTATTTAATCTTAAGCTTTCATTCTCTTTCTCACACACAAACTTAGAATTTTTTTTCTTTTCCTAATCTAAAATTTGAGTTGCAAAAAGGTTCAAGATTTTTGAATTAATGGTGTGGGTGTGGAAGGGCAATAGATGCATTGGAACTATTTCAACAAATGCAACAACAAGGTGTCCATTCAAACCCTAATACATTATTAGTTGATTTAAATTATTAAAGTTATGTCACATTGATTTTAATGTTGACATAATTTGGCATCACCTTAGTTTAATGTCAATTTACATGGATAGAATTACTTATTTCATTAGTGATCAATGTTTAGTTAGAACAAAATTTTAGTTGCAATTGGGTTGGAAAAGGTTTCCTAAAATGACTTGAATTCAATCACAAAAATATAAATAAATAAATAAATCTAGATCATTAGCATGTGGTGACTAAATATTGGCCACCATGTTGACGGTTTAGATTTTTTTTATAAAATAATAAAGATAGGGTGGACTGTGTTCCAATTGCTATGAAAATCAAATTTTAGTATCAAGATGAAAAAATAAAATTCTAAACTATCAAGATGGTGACTAAAATATAATTGCCCCATTTATATTGTTCAATAAATGTGTCACATCACATAAATCATGTAAGTTTTAATGACAACAGAGCCTTGCATCACATCAATTTAGAGCAGTAAAAAATCAAAACAAAGTTTGATGTGTGCATAATTGTGGCACAATCTTAATACATGAAAATCAAACTAGAAAGCAATTTTGAATGCTAAGGTATGATGGATATGATGCATACAACTTTATTGACTACAATTTTATTTGTTAAGGAAAATGACACTATAAATAAATAACACTCCATAAACACTAAAATAAAATGCAAACCAAAGAACCTAGCAACATTAGTTGTATAACATTTTATGGAGTAAACCACAATTTCTAGGTGAAAGTAGTGACAAATGTAGTGTATGCTCAAAATCTGATCACAAATATCTAGGAAGGAACAAAAAGAGGTTTGATAAAATACCAAACCTCCCATACAATTACATCTTTTTTTGGTGTGTTGCCTTTGTTCATGTACCAAACAATGTGAAAAAAGTTGGTTCTTCAAAGGGTAAAATGCAATTTTAGTGATTCAACCAAGGCCAATATATTACAGATTATATAAACATGAAAATGAATACACAGTCATTCTTGTGATGCCATTTCGTATGAGTCTAAAAATTCTAAGGAAAAATAAATTGCTTCTATTTGCATTTTGGAATAGATTTTTTGGTATTTTTCATTCATGAAATGGATATGGAGGTTGACAAAGTACTTCAATGACTAGATTGAGATCTAATTATATTAAAAGCCCACCAACTTTTTAACGTATTTTGTTTGGTAACATTGACAAACCACAACACATTATGGAGGGTTTGAATATTGAGGTAGCATGGTAATGGAAGAAGAATTTTGGTGTTGAATAGTATAAAACAATAAGATTTGGGTGCTTGTTCTTTTTCCAGCAAATTGCATGTTAATATATTGTAAACATATTTTCTTCATCCCATTAGCCAGTCATTCTAAGGTTTGTTAAAAGTCATCAATTGAAGTTAAATATACTTAGCTTTTTCATTCTTACAGTAAACATGCTGACTGAAGTGAGGAGACAAAACAAAAAGTAAAAATCTCCAGATTTCTATATTTGGTTTTCAGTGTGTGGCCAAAATTATAGAAGGATGATTAAAGATTTGTCCTTGAGTTTCTAGGGTATGAGCCACCTTCTGACTTTGCAAGAAAAAACACCCATCAATTGTGCAATATTGGATTCAACATATATTTGTTCACTTTGGCTTTCATGATTTGCCCAGGTGGTGGCATGTAAAAAGTCTTTAACCTTATAAAGTTCATTTTTTCCATGTTTATGGGTGAGGCAAGGGAGAATTCACTATTTTTCATTGGCCCAGATGAAAGCATTTAAAGAGCTTCTCACTTTATATTGTTGCATTATCATGCTACCAATTTGTTGGGCACAAAGTGTTGACATTTAAATAGCCTCTCACTTTATATTGTTGCATTTTCATGCTACCGATTTGTTGGGCATAAAGTTTTGACATTTAAATAGCCTCTCACTGTAAATTGTTGCATTTTCATGCTTCTGATTGGCTAGGGAAAACAAATTGGCCCAGGTGATGGCATTTAAATAATCTGACCTTTTATTGTCCAAATTTTCATGTTTATAGGTAGGGCTGGGGAAACACTCAACACTTCATGTGGGATGTCACCTATACTAGTAGAGAGGCCCACATACAGGTGTGGGTGGACATGCACAACCAGCTACTGTAGGGGTGTTTACAGGATGCTCAACCCTTTAAAACCCATGTGGAGAAACAAGAATGTGAAATAGTCCTATTGAACTTGAATGTGATAGCAAAGTTTGATGATATAAATAATTATATGACTAAGTTCATAAGCATCACTATGGGTATTGGTATACTACTATAATACTTCCATACTCTTCCCAAGTGATGGGAAAGTGATGGGATGGTTTTAAGCAAAATGCTTTGTGTGGACAAATTGACTTTGAAATGGTGTTACTAGCGGAAGTGAATTCTCAAGCATGCAAAGAATGTGCTCTGTCTATATAGCATTGCCAAAGTTGTTATTTACTGGAGTCACAAATAGGTAGTAGAAGTTCGCCAACTTAGAAAACTTATTGTTTTCCACATTAAAAGAACAATTTTAAAACTTAAAATTTGACATTGCTAGAAACCAGTAATACTACCTTTCATTGGTTTTCAGAAACTAAATTATTCTAAATGGTACTCAGAGGTGTGTTTTTGGACACTGTTATGGTTGGACATCCAGAAACATGGATCAGCCATTAAATGGAGAGGGTAACTAAAATGGAATGCTATTGAACACATCTTCATGGTGGCAAAGAGGAGCCAGCCAGCAGAATCTATCCATGAAGGAAGGTAGTTTGTTTTATTTTGTAGTTATGAGATCCACTGAACTGGGATGCTTGAGAGCATGTTCTTGGTGTCTTTGGAAACCTCTCAACAAGGAGGGGTGCATGGGCTTGGTTCCATGACATTTGGACTTGTGGTGCAAAAGTTCTTGAATACTGAATGAAATTTATTTAGTAAGGTTTGGATTCAGAATGTGGGAGATATTGATTTTAAAGTGATTTCTGCCCCTGAAAATTCAAATAAATCCCAAAAAACCAGGTTTTGGAAGGAAAAATCAGTTGAGGACATGGTAACACTTGGGCCAACGGCACAGGCCACACTAGCAGGAACTATGGACAACATAACCAGCTAGAGGGCGCTGGCATAAACATATGTTTGGAGATGTTTGGCAATTCCTTTCATTTTCATTTTATGCACACATCTCCATAAAGTGTCCAAATAAGGCACCAAAATGGGGAAACCCAAAATGGGCTTCCCAAACCAAGCACAACATTTTTTTTTATCAACTATGGGCTGCCCACCAAGGGGCTATGCTATGGGCTATCTGGACTAGGGGCTATGGTTTACAAGAGTTTGCCATATGGATATTGGCTATATGGTTATTGTGTATTGGTTAGATGGTTACATGGCTATGGATAGTTAGCTATGGTATTGGCTATATGGTTATTTGTTATGGGTATTGGCTATGCGTTTTGCTTATTGCTTATTGGCTATTGGTTATATGGTTCTTGTTATGGTTATTGGTTATATTTTTAAGGTTTGGCTTTTTGGGTTTTTAACTTTAGGATCTAAATATTAGGATTTTAAAGTTGAGGTTTTAAGGTTTAATTTTTAGGGTTTAGGTTTGGGCCTTTTAAGGGCTGCTTTATAAGGGTTTGGAGTTGGGTGGTTTGGGTTTACATTTAGGTTTGGGACACAAGGTTTTAGGGTTAACTTTCAAGGTTAGGTTTGGCATTTTAGGGTTTAAGAAAAGGGGTTTTATGGCTTAGGTTGAAGGTTAAGCTTTTTCAAGTATAATCTAGTTTTTAGGGTTTCAGGTTAGGGTTTTGGGTTAAAGTCATGGTTTGTGCTTGTGTAAAATATTGGAGTTAACAATCAAAATATGTAGTTAAGATTAAGGGACACAACCATGGAATAAGGGTCATGATGAATTAATTTTAGGAAAATTGTTGTTTTAAATCCATGTTTTTTGTAGTTACAAGTTTAAAACTATTTAAAGTTTTAATATAAACTTCTCCTTTGATATAATGCTTAAGCTTCTACCACCTTCAAGTTGTTGATTTTGAACTTCTTTTTCTATTGACTGTTAATTTCCATATTACCTATGGATAAAACATTTCGGAACTTGGAAGTGGAGGCAAAGCAACATGCCATTGTTGCCATGTTCTTAGATTGGTTATACAACATTGTTACCTTGGTCACCGTCCTTTCACCATCACTTGCAAATGGTCTAGAGCCTATGAATGCAAAGAGGTTAGGTTTGGAAACTTTAGGCTTAGGGGAGATAGAGGTAAGAATTGGTGTCTTAGAGTGGAATATGGGTACACCATCTATCATACTTTCTTTAAAACATTTCTTGAAGCATGTCCATCTATAACCTTCAAATGTTCCAACATTTCATCACACTAAATTGATGTTTGGTTTGAACCCTACTCATTAAATTCCTTGTTTTCATTTCATTCAAGGTATCATATAAGTAATCTTTCCATGTCTTTTTGCAAACACATAATTTAAGTAAAACTTTTGGTAATCAACATAGATTAATCTCCACACAACATTAATGATCAATTGAATGATTTGTCATATGTTGCAAAATGCAATGTATACTTGATGTGACCATGGTGTTAAAATGGAAAGTTCCATTGTTTCCTTAAGACTTTCTTTTTCCTAATTGCCTTTTTCTTTTATAATATAACAATTTTAGATTGTTGTGTTTTATTCTAATTTTCATTCTCCATGACCTTTGTGATTGCCATCCCTTCAATCATGCACAAAAGCCATACACGTTCAAACTCCTACACCATAGTTGTCACAATGTCTAGGCATTTGTCAAGATGTGATGCATCCATTTGGATGTTACACTACCTAATTTCATGTTAGAATAGGTCAACATATGCAAATGTAGGGTCAACATAGGTCAATGCCCACATTGGGCTACCTAGGATAAGGTTTATTGAGACTAAAATTCATGTTGTTTGGTCGGCCTAAACATTGTGGCGACTAAAACAACATTCAATCACCATAGGCACCCAACGAACAAAATAGTTTTAGTCACCATAAGCATTGGCAATTATCATTAGCACCTAGTGACCAAAATAGTTTTGATCAGCATAGGCACCCAATGATTGAAACTATTTTGGTCAATAGAACCAACCAACAATTGAACCTATTTCAATCATTGGAGATTTTAGTCACCACACAAGAGCCAATGCCTAAATTATAGTGATTGAAAATATAGTTTTTAAAAGTTTTGAGGGCAACAATTTGTTTTTTATATTGAAAAGTTATGAAAATTGAAGATTTTTTTTGTTTCAAATAAAAATTCAACCAAATTTCTTATATTTTGGCTAAATTTTACCAATAGGTTGTTTAAAAAAATGTGGAAGGCCTTCATTTGCATCAAAAGTATTGCTTCAAAAGAATATTTATTGATTTTATTCCATTATTTGATGTGTATGATTTTTTATTAGAGCATTTAGTATCTTGAGATGGACACATGGATCTTCCAACATGTCAAAATATGGGCAAGAAATAGTTTGTAGAAATGAAATGATGGGATGTATGTTATTGTTTTTTTCCTTAACATGTGCATAAAGATAATCACGATATCAATGCAAGTGAATCAACTTTTGTGAAATTCTAATTATGTTCAATAAAGTCCTAATATTATTCAAATTTCAAAAATAATCACACATGACATCATGATTCCTTGGCAAGATGTCATTTTATTAAATCAAAAAGTCCAAAACACATCACTTTTGATAATTCATTATGCACCAACTTATAAATAATTTATGATCACCTTCGGTAACATTCCTTAGGCCCAATTGTTTCAATTACCATTCAATCATGGCCAATCATTTAGGCCCGTTGCCAAAATCTATGCATGTAGGGGATTGAGGGCAATCAAAATTGGCTTAGGTCCATGCTTGATTCATTTCAAGTGGGTGGTTTAATATAAAACCCGTATTTTTTTCATTGTCAATACTTTCTTCTTTAACACATGAGGATTTTATTTGCTTCCAATAATCGATGCTACACATGTGGAAAAAAGTGGGACCCTTTTGAAAGGTGGCGAAGTTCATGATGCCATTTGTGAAAACAATGTGTGTTGGACTTCATTATTGAACCTATGGAGGACCCCAAGGTGAAAACATGGTCAAATGAACTAAGGGCACCAAGGTAAAAGTCATTTTCCAAGGACTACACATGACATGTGTCATTTTTGTTGGTTTATAATTTTAAAATTTATATTTGGGGTCACCCCCTTTAACATTGCATTTTAAATATAAATACATTTTGACTAAACATTGATTTTATTTCATGTATATTTTTCATTCATGCCCTCTATGACATAAACATGAACAACTTTTGTTCAAAAGCCCATTTTCAAAATCCATAATTTTCAAGGTTAAAAGCACTTTTGAGCCAAATGTGTTCAAATCGGTTACAAAAACAATTTTATTAGTTCAAGTCCTTTTGCCCTATTAATCATCATTGTTAAAATCCTCTTTGATTTTCAAAAGGTGCACATTTGGTAGAAAGAAAGGATGTATGAAAAAACAAGGACCATCCATTTTTTGAAGTTTGAATACTTTGAACATGAAATTTATTTTTTTATTTGTGTCAAACTTTGAGCATGTAAACTTGCAATTAATGGAAAATATTCCAAATTTTTTTAATGATAATCCAAACTATTATGTTTCACTTGTGATCTTTCAAACATACAAAAATACAATTTTAAGGAGTGACCACTCACTTGGATGGCTCCTTTGACTATGTTTCTACCCCCCAACCCTTTTTATATTATAAATGAACCCTAATGACCCTAAGTGAATTTGGAAGATCCAATTTTATTAAATTTCACTTGATAGATTAACATTGTAACTGGATATTATTTATAGGGCAACACGACAGACAATGAAGACCATAGGACATCAATAAAGGGACATAAAGGTGAAGGGAAAACGATATGATGTAGAACTTGAAGCCTTTCAAAATCCAACCATGCTAGCAAATGTGGATGGCAAAACATGCCTTAGCCATGGACATGTACACATTATGCTCCAACTATGTGTGGTGGTGCCACATTGACAAGAAATGGCCATTGGTTTGGCATGGAAATCATTGCAAAATAATTCGCCCCAATTTATGAGTTGTTTAAATGCATAAATGAAAGAATGCATGTTGGAGGTGCACACAACAATGACATGGAACCTAATTTTTGTCAAAAACCAAATGCCAAGTTTGACTATGGCATGAATGGTGTATGCAAAGATGGTGCTTGAGCTTTAGGTCAAATGGAGGACCATTCTAGGCCATTGAGGGACCAATATGCTTATGTATCGAACATAAATGGTTCCACCACATTTCCACATTGTTCTTCAATTGATACCACTAAAGTTTATTGCATTCATTTCAATGGTGGTTGTGGAACCACAAGGCATTCAAGTTTTAATTCCCATCATCATCAATCAAATTGTTGAAAGCCCATGGGATCAAAGTCCCATTCATTCACATGGGCCAACATGTCTATCAATTTCAAGCATAGATGACACCATGGATGGAAACCCAAAGGTTTAAAAGGAAATGGAGGTCAACTTGGAAGTTGTGGTTCAAGTGGCATCATACGATCCATTTAATGTGAGAGGTGCCAAAATAAAGCGGATGGAAGGGGCAAGCACACATACACCACCTCTTTGTTTTAAGGAAGCAAACATAAAGCTTAAGCTTCCCAAGGAGGTTACTTCCATTTTATTACAAATAGTGTGCAATAAAATATAGGGTGCAATCTATTGAAAATAAATAAAATTTATGATTTATTTAAATGTAAGTAAATAGGGTGCTGATAATTCATTTTGAAAATATTTTAGAGAATATATAAATATATATTTAAAATTTGTTAAAAATGTGCCATTAGTTCATAGCATATTAAAAGATATCCTTTTGCATTAGGTGCTTCCTAAAACATATTAGGAATGACCTCAACCATGAGGGGCTGAGATTGCATAACATGCCTTTGATTCATTGTTGGGGATAATGCAAGCCACACTATGTGAGGTGGAGTTGGAGCGTAATTAGTTGTGTGAAGAAGTACACAAGATGCAGATAAAGGGTCAAGGATCTAAAGTTGTTGGAAGTAGTAAAAACAAGGGCAATTGAAATGAAAAAAAAAAATTCAATTCCATGTTTCAAACAATATCATCAAACTTTGAATGACATGAAGGGACAATATTAAGAAAATGCTTAAATGTTCCCCAAGGCAACCCAACTATCTTCTAAAAAAATGCAATAACATGCATTTTGGGCACATTTTGGGTTACTCATATGCAAGTGGAGCTAGTGCACATTGAAGTACATTCACAAAATAAGGAGCTGAGGGTGCACCTCTAGTAAAGACTTCAATGACTATTTATTTTGAAAGATTCTAGGTATATAGTAGGAATATTCCATTTGTAATTGCAAAAAGTCATAAGAAAGTCATTTGAACTCAAAAATATGTTACATTATACTCTTATGTGAATATGTGTTTTAAGAGTCTTTCAAAAATTATGTCATTTTCAAGTCCTTTAAGAGTCATTTATAAGTTTTTTCAAGTAATAAAAACATTGTAAAACACTAGTTGTAATTATTAATCAATGCTTTTGAGAATTCAAATATCATTAGATTCATTTCAAATTATTGCACATGTTCCACCATATATTAAGAACATTATCATCAAAATGTATAAAAAAAAAGTGTAATATTAATATTATTTTTGACACGAAAACATGAAAAACAAAGAATTGGTTACAATTCATATGGCTCTATTATATTTGTGAATGTACCCTAGAATACTGTGATGACCACAAATTTCAATCACATGGTTTAACATCATGGCCTAGGATATTTGTTTTCAAATAGTTTACTGAAGATGTAGGATACTAGAAACATAAATTGGCCCAAACATAAACTGAAATTTTTGATGGGGAAGATTATTCATTATGGTGGTGTCTTTGTATGTGTAAAGTTTCATGAACAAATTCCCATTAAAACTAATATTTTTAGTCCTTTTCTTACATTGTAGTGTTTGTGACACACTATTGCAAATTAAAAATGTACTCCAATGGGTGCAAACAAGATATAATGAACCAATGGGATTATTGTAAAAAAGGATTACATATCTTTTTAGGGTTTTCAAAAATTATGTCATTTTCATGTCCTTTTTTACAATAATCCCATTGGTTCATTGTAAAAAAGGAATGCATGTCTTTTTCCCAAATTGTTTTTCCATATGAATGAATTTCAAAACATTTTTTTTGCAACTTGTTATAATAAATGTTTATAGTTGTCCAAGTACATGACATGTTTTTTTCTTTATCATTTTGTGTATAAATATGAATTTTTGAAAGTGTCTTGATTCCATGTAAATTTAGTGTTTCATTTTTTTAAATGATAATAATCTCAAATCATAACTAACTTTTTTTTTTTACATTTTTATGTTTTCTTATATAATAAACTACAACTTTTCTTTAACACATCATGTACATTTTACCCTATTTATGTGTGGCAAAGGACTTTTGAAGTTTTGAAATTTTGGAATAATTTTGGAAAGTTCTTTGAGTTTTTAAAGTTTTACAATTCCACATATCTTGGGGTATGAGTGCTTTCTTAATGTGGTTAATAGGTCTTTATCCTCTTAATTATTTTCTCATCAAATGTGTTTTATTATATGAATCCTTTTGATAGTCTTTTGCAAAATTGACTCCTATCATACGTGTTGTTGTTCACCTTTAGAGGCCTTAAATCAAAACTTAAACTTAAAATTTCATCAAATGAATTTTTGGTTTGAATTCCTTGACATTTGTATGAATGAAAAATAAACAACTTGCCATGATTACCATGGATTTAAATGGCAAAACATAGATATTTATCCAATTTTGATTTTTTTCTTTGGGGTCCACCGCCTTTTTTGGCTCGTTGGATTGTGACTACACCCTAATTAACAATTGAATTGTTCATATGTGCACCAATTTCAAAACATTCTGACAATTTAGGATGTTATCCACCTTTCATTGCACATTTCCATCAAAGAACCTCCTCCAAATATTTCTAAAGATGTACATAAAAATGTGTTGCAATGAAAAATGTCAATTAAAATTACTTTTTGTTTACACTATACCATATGGAAATACCCACATGGTAATTGGGCACTTGTCCACACATGTACCATCGATAATGTTTAATGATGTTGATGGTGGCAGGAGGGGATCTCCATAATGTAAGGCTCCATTCCATTGTCATATATATGCACAATTTAGCCTTCAAGTAGCCATGTTGAAACATTGGGAATATAATCAATATAAAACACCTAATCGACCTCAAGCATGGGGTGCAAACATGCGATGGATTTGATAGGTGGGCATGAAGTGAACATTGGCAATGAAGTCCATCACTACAACAATTTCAGCCAACTTTTCCAACACAATTTGGAGAAAGTAGTAATAAAAAACATAGAGATTATTGGGTCTAAGGTGTGGAGGATTTGACATAGGTATCAAGCACATCAAATGTACATAACATCTCCAACCCACCCATTAGCAAAAATATGTACATTTATGTGAGCCATACCGACATGGCCACAACTGGTAGTCTCAATGGTTAAGAATTATGTTAGGAGTATTCGAGTGTGGTGAGGTTATTAGGGGGGTTTAACAACTTTGTGTTGGAATAGGGGTTGATGAATACGCACAGGGTGTGGGGGGGTTGTTTTGTTTTCTGAAATACAATATTGGTTGGGTTAGTTCTTTTCTTCAACAAAAAGTTGGTAAACCATAGTTTTAGAACCTTACTGGCGTAAGTAAGGGTGAGAAATCTCTAGAAGGTTGAGGGAGGAAAAATAAACACCAGAGTTCCTGGTGTGCAACAAAACCATTGGTCTTGTATTAGTATTTAGCAAGTAGCAAGGATGTTGGGAATTTATGAAGTAGGGGGAAGGGGTTAGTGAAAGGCCTAATAGAGATAGAGCAATCTTCAAACTGTAGGAACGTAGGATTGATTCGAATCAGCTTCATGATTAAATAGACAATGTGATAGTGTGCCGATGATAACAGGAGTTTCGTAAGGATTGAAACATTTATTTAGATTATGTGTAAGCTCAATAAGGAGCTGCAAGTACATGTTAAGTCCTGGGCTATGCCATAGTTCATAACTGTAGGAAGTTTAGAATGCGTCGAATGGTACGAACTAGGTAGTCCGCCTTGCTATTAGGAGGTAGTTGATGAATTGGACCGCTCAACCAACGATAGTGTCTAACACCGGGAACTGAAGACCAAACAAAGATAGAAGTGTCTTTGGTTTCGTAACAACCTTCGTAAACAGTTTCGGGTTCGTCATCGGAAGCAGGCTCGACTTCTAACAAGATCACCAAGGTGCGGGAGTTTGGCGAAATACGATAGTACCAGGCTCGAGGGGGTTCAACTTCAAGATGAGCGCGCACCTCTCGAGGTTCGAGTTCTTCATCACGAGGATGTTGCGTTAGGGTCAAATCTAAAGATGACTCCGAAGGCGGTTCTTCATTCGCTTATGTGGTTTGGGGCCCGTAAGATGTGACCATGCACGATGCCATACTTTCAAGGAATAGATGAAAGATCTTCAACAAAGTCAAATTGACAATGAAAGTGAAGGGGACTTGTGACATCAAGTTACGCAATCGTAATTTATAGGTCAAAGAAGGAAAGGAATGGGTAAATAATGGCCTAGGACCATAATAAAGTGAAACCTTAATGTTAAAGGATAAAAAATGAAGGTTTAAGTAAAGTTGTTTGGGGGGAAAGTGGGAATAGGTAGCAAAGAACCTTCTCCTTTTCCTTCCATTGGCCACCAAGCAAAGAACCTTTTCCTCCTCCTTCCATTGGCCACCAAGCAAAGAACCTTCTTCTTCTCCTTCCATTGGCCACTAAGCTTTGGGTCTACCTTCACCTTCCTTCTCCTTCTCTTTAAAAGGTGAACTTGGATGACTAGGGCTTCCTTTTTTTTCCTACGAGAAACAACTTCTAATTAAATTTTTGAGAAATACTAGTTCTTACAAGCTTCTTGAGGAGGAAAAGGATGATCAACCTTGGTAGTTGGGAAGAGGAAGGAGAGTAGAATGGAAATCTTGTGATAGTTTGGAAGGAATGGAGGTGGGTAGTGATAATATTGGGAGGTTGGAACCTTAGAAAAAGCTCACAAACCCTCTCAGGTTTCGTAGCATAACTTCTTATTTATTTAGCTGCAGATCTTGAAATTTGGTTGGAAGGTGCACCTAGTAGTTAGCTTTCTAAGTAGCTAAAGCAAGCTGGATTTGAACAACCTATGTGTTAGAAACAATTCTCTAAGTGACTGGTGGTCTGCAGTCAAGTTGGACCAACTGTCTTCGCAAAACCCTCTCGGGTTTCGTAGCATAACTTCTTAATTATTTAGCTGCAGATCTTGAGATTTGGTAGGAAAGTGCGCCTAGTAGTTAGTTTTCTAAGGAGCTAAAGCAAGCCAGATTTGAACAACCTATGTGTTAGAAACAATTCTCCAAGTGACTGGTGGATTGCAGTCAAGTTTAAGAAGGTGTTGAGTCCATTAAAGTTTGTTTAAAGAGATGACAATTTAATATAAGGTTCTAGGATTTGGAGTGTGTGAATCTAAAAAATATATTTATCAATGTTAAGTTGTGAATGAGGCATAGGAGGCAAAGTACTTAACCTCAACTACGAACACAATCTAACATCTAGATATACACTTGCATTCATCCTTCACCGGTAGCATTTGTGCGTTCGAGCATAGTCACCTTGTAGAACTGGAAGTAGAGGGACAAAAGTTGCCTCACAATTTCCACTGTCATATTTATGAATAGCGCATAATGGGCAAACAAAATGTTTCCTTAATTGATGTAGTGGTTGTGATAACTTGTATGCAATAAATTTAAATACATTTTTTTTCATCAACTTAGAGTTGAAATGACATTCTGATTAGAAAAATGATCTTTGCACACAATGCACATAATACATCTTTACAACACACATATTTGTATATGCCATATTTTCAACATTTAACTTTCAGTTGAACCAAATTTTAAATCTTAATTACATTGACAAATGGAATAGATCAAATATTCGGTGAAATAATGTCCAAAATCAAATGGCAAAAAAATTATTTACACAAAACATACAATTCATACAAGACTTATAGACCTTCATGTGGATAGGAATATGACTAATTTTTTGCATATTATCTAGTGGTTAACCCCTTTAAATAAGGTGAGATTGCAATGCCTTGGTGATTTTAAGTGTGGAAACACAACCAATTACAAGATTGGTATTTTGGGGTTGTCATTCATGATAGTTGCTATCGTTTGCTACCTCTCCACCATCATCATTAATGTTCATGTCCTCATCATCACCATTGCATCGTTCTTTTGCTTTTGAAATGTATGTCTTACATAAGGTCATGATGGTATTCCACTAGGCACTTGTTTTGTCACAATTCATTTGGTGGGAGGTTGTCCATCAATATCCAAGATGTCATCCTTATGTGATTAATCATAATCATGTTCATCTACGAAAACCATTGTTGTTTTATCAATGGGCATCTTACTTCAAGCAACTCATTGTGTGGATGCATTTCAAATATGTGGATGAAGATGGTTGATGGAAGTAGCCACCACAACCCATATTGATGCCACTTGGGGCTAAAGATGTGTTTGACATCATAGGTAGTCATAGATTGGTGTGTGGTCAAAATCTAAATCATCTTGTGCTAATGAAGTTTCAATTTCACAAATGGGCATTTGTTGATGACTAGCTTGGGGTTCAATGATATAAGTGGTGGGGATAGCTTGGGGTTCAACGATACAAGTGGGGATGTGGGAGTACATGATTTGTGGAACCTATTGATTAAAAGTGTGTGACTTCATCATGGACCATTGGGACATGTATAGTTTTTTGGTGGATGCATGGGGGTTTCAACTTGTTGTTCAATGGATGTATTTAAAGTGGGGAATTCCACATGTGGTGAAACATTGTTGGGTGGCATGCTAATGTTTATATTCCCATTGTCAAATTGTAGTCATTCCCAAGTGCTAACATTAGACAACAACCTTGAGAATGAAAGGTCTTCTGATGCTTCATTAGCTAAAAATTAAAAAGGGTCATGTTGACTTCATCATCTTCATATAAGGGTGTAAGCAAGATAAAGTGAACAACTTGATTACCTTGTCAAAATTAGAACAAGTAGATTTAGAATAGGAACAAAACCCAGTATAGAATTGTGAAACATTGAATGTTTTCATTTCAATGACTAAATATGATATATGTTTACCCTAATGTGCATTAATTTTCATATTTCAAACTAGAAAAGTAGGCTTTAAGTAGGTTTTTCAAAATACAAGTAACTTTTGATGTTTACTTTTCACTATGGGCTTTTGGTTTCAAGTAGGTGTCAAGTAGGTTTTTACAAAAAGGAAATAGATTTTGTTTTTGATGACTTACTAAAACATATGTTGATATTCATTTCCTAACTTATTACATATGAATTTCATTAATTTTTCTAACCAAAAAGTGGGTTTGAACACATATTTTTTAGTTGGTTTCAAATGTATTTTTTATCTATTTTAAAAATTCATTTACTTTTAATTTTCTTAGAATTAGATTTTTATAAACTTAATAGAGCCAACTAATGCTACTTGACACATACTTTCACCTAATTTGATGCCAATTTATGATAGTTATATGAAAGATGCAGGGTTAAAGTAGAGATGTCTACTTTTTTGGTATATTTTATTTTGCTTTGACCCATAACATTAAAGGGTATTCCTCTAATGTGTTACCATCATTTTCATTTTGGTCAACCTCAAACATAAAGTCTTCAAACAACATATTTTTCTTGTATTAAGCATTGGGGTTAACATTGAGTCATTTTCCCACACTAATACAAATCATGATTTTTTGAGAGGTTCAAGTTGACTAGTGGACATGTACATTTTGACTAAAAGGTTAGGGGTTTAAACGAAACATGTAATTGTTGAATGATTAACTTGACTATAATGGTTTATTTGATTAAATATATCTAGTCAAATTGTACAACCTTAATCAAAATGGCCAATGGTCTTTAGTCAAATGGAACATTTAGTTAAGATGGCCAACAATCTTTAGTCAAATGCGATATGGTTTGTTACCTTATGTATCTACTTCCTACCTATTCACCCACCTATTTACCTTCCAATTTACCTACCTACATATATCTATTTATACCTTTTCACTTACCTACCTACCTACTTACCTACTTTTTTTTTCACTTTTGTACAACCTGCCTATTTACTTACCCACCTACCAGCTACTTATTGCCAACCTACGTATCCACCCATTTACCTATTTAAGTTTAGCCATTAAATGTAATCACTATGTTGAACCACTA
>Ga0116228_10001017_pt1 | contig 22783 bp, 19 predicted proteins | sample S1TSphfallax_2_FD_89694 | JGI IMG/M metagenome (GOLD analysis project Ga0116228, IMG submission 89694) | Host-associated microbial communities from peat moss isolated from Minnesota, USA - S1T2_Fc - Sphagnum fallax MG | ecosystem: Host-associated > Plants > Peat moss > Unclassified | place...
AGGGTTCGCGACCAGTAGGTCGTGTCCTCGAGGGTGAGCGGTGTGCGGCTGAGCGCGAACCCCTGCCAGGCGACTTCGAAAGCGGTGACGCGGGCGGGAGTGTGCTTGGATTCCGGTTCACCGGAAACTGGGTCGACGACGGGATTGACCAGCGCACCGACGCGCGCCGCGCTGCTCACGGTATCATTCCAGTGCATGGGTACGAAGACCATACGCCGCGGCATCGCGCCGCTCGAGCGCAGTCGTGCCACCATCGAACCCCAGCGCGTGCTGATGCGCACGAACTCGCCGACACGAACGCCCGCGGCCTTCGAATCCTCAGGATGCATGTCGACGAAAGGCTCGGGCGAATGCGCCATGAGGCGCGCCGATTGCCCGGTGCGCGTCATGGTATGCCATTGGTCGCGGAGCCGGCCGGTGTTGAGCACCAGCGGGTAGTCGGCATCGGGAGCATGCACCGGTGCGCGCGGCGTGGTGGCAATGAAGCGGGCTCGGCCATCCGCATGCGAGAAGTGTCCATCGCTGAAGGGTCGATCGCCCCAGCGTCTTGGAACCAGCGCCGCATACGCGGCGGCGTCGAGCGTGGTCCAGTCGCTCAAGTTGAACGCCCGGGCGCCGTCGTTGGCCGTCGCCGACAGTCGCGCATGTTCGATGAATACGTCGTGTGCCGAGCGGTACTCGAAGCCTGTCGCGAAGCCCATCGCGCGCGCCACGGCGGCGAAGATCCACCAGTCTGGTTTGGCGGTCCCAGCGGGGCTCAAGAAACTTCGTTGCCGCGAAATGCAGCGCTCCGAGTTGGTGACGGTGCCGTCCTTTTCGCCCCATGCCGCTGCGGGCAGCAATACGTGGGCCAGCGTCGTGGTGTCGGTGTCGGTCATGCAATCAGACACCACCACGAGCTCGCAGCGACGCAGGGCCTCGCGAGCGCGGTCGGCATTCGGCATGCTCACCACCGGGTTGGTGCCGGCAATCCAAATGGCCTTGACTCTACCGGCATGCGCCGCCTCGAACAGATCGACGGCCTTGAGGCCAGGCCGCTCAGGCATCGTCGGGCTGCCCCAGAACCGCTGCACGATGCGCCGATGCTCTGCGTTGTCGAGATCCATGTGCGCGGCCAACGTATTGGCGAGACCGCCGACCTCGCGACCGCCCATGGCGTTGGGCTGACCGGTGATGGAGAACGGGCCGGCGCCGGGGCGGCCGATGCGTCCCGTCAACAGATGGCAGTTGATGATGCTGTTCGCCTTGTCGGTGCCGGCGGAGGATTGGTTAACCCCCTGCGAGAACAGAGTCACCACCCGGGGGGTGCGGGCGAACAGCTGATAAAACGTTTCAAGTGCCGCCGCCTCGAGGCCGCAGCGCCGGGCGACCGCGGCGATGCTGCCCGCCGTGTTATGCGCCACCGCGAGTGCACGTGCGGCGTCGGTGGTATGGCGGGCGACGAAGTCAGCGTCGTCGGCGCCCTGTTCGTGCAGGTAGCTGAGCAGTCCATTGAACAGCCAGACGTCGCTGCCCGCGGACACGGCGAGATGTAGATCGGCGATTTCGCCGGTGGGCGTGCTGCGCGGATCGATCACCACGATCTTGAGGTCGGGGCGCAGTTCCTTGGCCCGGACGATACGCTGGAACAGCACGGGATGGCACCAGGCGGTGTTCGAGCCCACCAGTACGATGAGATCGGCGACTTCGAGATCCTCGTAGGATACCGGCACGATGTCCTCGCCAAAGGCGCGTTTGTGGGCGGCCACCGCCGAGGACATGCAAAGGCGCGAGTTGGTGTCGATATTGGCCGTGCCGATGTATCCCTTCATCAGCTTGTTGGCGACGTAGTAGTCCTCGGTGAGGAGTTGGCCGGAGACATAGAACGCAACCGCGTCACGGCCGTGCTCGGCGATGATCCGCTTGAAGCCGTCGGCCACGTAGTCGAGCGCGACGGGCCAGTCGGTGTCCTGCCCAAGCACACGCGGGTTGAGGAGTCTGCCTCCGAGGCCCAACGTTTCGCCGAGCGCAGAGCCTTTGGAGCATAGGCGACCGAAGTTGGCCGGATGCTCGGGGTCGCCGGCGACCGTGACGCTCATGGATGGTGCGTCAATGGACGTCGCGCCACCGGATGCTGGGCCATCGGACGCTGCGCCACCGGACGTTGCGCCGGGCGGCGCCGGCGCGATCAGCACGCCACAGCCTACGCCGCAGTAGGGACAGGTGGTACGAACCGCCGGCGCAGAGCTCACGCCGGGTTGCTGCTCGCCGTGGCGTCGCTGACCGCCGCGCCGAACAGCAGGGTATCGCGCAGCGGGCCGATGTTGCGCGCTTCGTTCATGAGTTCGACGTACCACGGGCCGTCGACCGTGTCGCCATAGAGTACGGCGCCGCGCACGGTGTCATCCTCGACGATGAGCCGTTTGTACACGCCGCGCTTGGCATCGCGGAACACCAGCGATTCGCTGCGTGCGCCGCCGTTGAAATCGCCGACCGAGAAAAGATCGATGCCGGTCACCTTGAGCTGTACCGGTGGCTGGCTACTGACGTAGCGGGCGACGCCGAGTTCGGCGAGGTGGGCTGCGCAGACCCGCGCCTGTTCCCACAGCGGCGCCACCAGGCCGAAGGTTCGGTTTCGATGCTGCACGCACTCACCGACGGCGTAGACGCTGGGATCATAGGTCTGCAGGGTGTCGTCGACGAGAATGCCCCGCTCGCAACGCAAGCCGGCGGCGCGTGCGAGTTCGATGTTGGGACGTACCCCCGCGGCCATCACCACGAGTTCGGCCGGCAATTCGCTGCCGTCGGTGAAGCGTACGCCGGTGACCTCGGAGTCGCCCAGGATGGCCGCCGTGCTCGCCAACATCTTGAACTCGAGTCCGCGCGTCTCCAACGATAACTGCAGCAGCGCGGCGGCCGTGGCGTCGAGCTGACGATCCATCAACCGGGCATGCAGGTGGACGACCGTTACCTGCATGCCGCGGCATTTCAGTCCATTGGCCGCCTCGAGCCCCAACAGTCCGCCGCCGATGACCACGGCCCGCGATCCCGGCCGCGCGGCCGCGAGCATGGTGGCGACGTCGTCGAGATCGCGGAACGTGACCACCCCTTTGAGTTCCTTACCCGGCACCGGCAGGACCGTGGGCGTCGAACCGGTGGCAATCAGCAACCGATCGTAGGGAGATTCGATGCCGGAGCGTGCGGTGACCCGGCGACGGCCGCGATCGATCGCGACCACGGGGTTGCCGCTGTGGAGGGTCACGCCATGCTCGCGATACCACTCGAGCGGATGGACCATGATGTCCTCGACCCGCTTTTCACCGGCGAGCACGGGCGATAACAACACGCGGTTGTAGTTGCCGTGCGGTTCCGCGCCGAACACCTCGATGTCATAGAAGTCGGGTGCGAGCTGCAACAACTCTTCGACGGTACGCATGCCGGCCATGCCGTTGCCGATTACTACGAGCCGGCGCTTAGGCCTGCCGCGCTCGCGGTGCACCGCCGCGACGTTGATCCACACCGTCGTACCGTCGAGCCGGGACGGGTACGTGTCGATGGAGTAAGCGGGGTCGTCGAGACAGCGACCCGTCGTAAGACTGTAATGGTGCTTGTAGATCGGCGAGGCGACCACCAGTTCGCCGCCGAGATCGCCGACGATCCCGCGCGACAACACATTCGCCTGGCTGGCCGGATCGAAGTTATCGAGCGCATAGAGGACATCGTCGACGCGGAATATGGCGATCTGCCGGCCGGCAATGTCGGCGCAGACGCCGGTATCAGGCAGGATGTCGTCGAGGTCACAGACCGGATGCCAGGCGGTGGTCGGATTCATGATGTCGCCTCGGCCAGCGCGGGGTTGGCGTTGGCTTCGCCACGGCGGGCACGCCGTTCGTCGGCGGTGGCGGGGCGGATCTGGCCGCGCTCCTCGACGAACATGACGTCGGCATCGGTGCGGTCGCTGTTGACGAAGTGGCGGAAACGCTTGCGCGTCGCCGGGTCGTCAACGGCCTTCTTCCATTCGCACTCGTAGCTGTCGATGACTCGCGCCATGTCAGCTTCGAGCTCGGCGCCGACTGTGAGCGAGTCCTCGCACACCACCTGCCGCAGGTAATCGATGCCGCCCTCTAGGTTATCCAACCATCCCGCCGTGCGCTGCAGGCGGTCGGCGGTGCGCACATAGAACATCAGGAAGCGGTCGATGAAGCGGATCAGGGTGGCGCGGTCGAGGTCGGAGGCGAGCAGGTTGGCGTGACGCGGCTTCATGCCGCCGTTACCGCACACGTACAGTCCCCAGCCCTTCTCGGTGGCGATTACACCGACGTCCTTGCTCTGCGCCTCGGCGCACTCACGGGTGCAGCCGGAGACCCCAAACTTGATCTTGTGGGGTGCGCGCAATCCCTTGTAGCGGTTCTCGAGGTCGATGGCGAGGGCCACGCTGTCCTGTACTCCGTAGCGGCACCAGGTCGATCCCACGCAGGATTTCACGGTACGCAGCGCCTTCCCATACGCATGGCCGGATTCAAAACCCGCAGCGATCAGCTCTTCCCAGATGAGCGGCAACTCGTGCACCTGTGCGCCGAACAGGTCGATGCGCTGACCGCCGGTGATCTTGGTGTAGAGCCCGAATTTCTTGGCGACCGCGCCTATGGCGATGAGCTTGTCAGGAGTGATCTCGCCGCCCGGCACTCGCGGCACCACCGAGTAGGTGCCGTCCTTCTGCATATTGGCGAGGTAGTAGTCGTTGGTGTCCTGTAGCTGCGCCCGATCACGCGACAGCACGAAACCGTTCCAGCAGGAGGCGAGGATGGAGGCCACCGCGGGCTTGCAGATGTCGCAGCCGCGTCCGCGGCCGTGCCGCTCGATGAGGGCTGCGAAGCTCGTGAGCTCGCCGATGCGCACCAGATGAAAAAGTTGCTGTCGGGAGTAGGGAAAATGCTCACACAGGTGATTGGTCACCGCATGGCCCAGACGAGCAAGCTCTGCCTTCATGATCTGGGTCACCAATTGCGCGCAGCCGCCGCAGGAACTCGCGGCGCGTGTACTCTTTTTCAATGCTCCGATGGTGGTGGCGCCCGCCTCCACCGCGCTGCATATCGCGCCTTTGGTGACGTTGTTGCAGGAGCAGATTTGCGCCCCGGCGGGTAAGGCTGCAACCCCCAGCCGGTTCGCCGCCGAGCCTGCCGCTGCATCGCCCTCGATGGCCGGCAGGATCAGCTGCTCGGGCGCGTCGGGCAGCGGTACGTCGTTCAACATCATCGGCAGCCAGGTATCGTAGCCCTCGGCGGTGCCCACGAGTATTCCGCCGAGCAGCCGTTTGCCGTCCTCGCTGACCACGAGCTTCTTGTAGATTTGCTTGCGTTCATCAACGAAGGAATAGCAGCGCGCGCCGGGGTGCGTGGCGTGAGCATCACCCAAGGAGGCGACATCGACGCCCATGAGCTTCAACTTCGTGCTCATGTCGGCGCCCCGGAAGGTCCGGTCTTCCCGGCCGACGAGCTGCGCGGCGGCGATCTCGGCCATCTGATAGCCGGGCGCCACCAGACCATACGTTTTCCCGCCCCACAAGGCACATTCGCCGATGGCGTAGATGTCCGGATCGGACGTGAGGCAGCGGTCGTCGATGGCGATGCCGCCGCGCGGACCCACATCCAGGCCGCTGGCCGCCGCGATGTCGTCACGCGGACGAATGCCGGCGGAGAAGACGATGAGATCGGTGGCAAGTTCGCTGCCGTCGGCAAACTTCAGCAAGTTCACCGTGGTCTCGCCCGCGACGATCTCGGTGGTACGTTTGTCGGTATGCACCTGCACGCCGAGTGCTTCGATCTTCTTGCGCAACACCCGACCGCCGCCGTCGTCCACCTGCACCGCCATCAGGCGGGGCGCGAACTCCACGACATGCGTCTGCAGCCCGAGATCCAAGAGTGCCTTGCCGCACTCCAGGCCGAGCAGGCCGCCGCCGATGACCACGCCGATCTTACCGCCTCGAGCACCTGCGTTACGGTCAGTCCCGGCCGCGTGAATGCACTCGAGATCCTCGATGGTACGATAGACGAAGCAGTTCGGACGATCGCGGCCGGGTAGCGGCGGTACGAAGGGGTACGAGCCCGTGGCGATGACGACCTTGTCGTAGGGGAGTTCGTCACCATCCGCCGTGATGACCCGACGACGGGCGCGGTCGATGCGCATCGCCCGCGCCTTCACGTGCACGTTGATACCGTGATCGCGGAAGAAATCGTGAGTCACGAGCGCGAGATCGTCGGCGCTGCTGCCGGAGAAAAAACTCGACAGATGCACCCGGTCATAAGCGAAGCGCGGCTCCTCGCAGAGCACGTCGATGGCGAATACGCCCGGTGACTCCCTGACGAGGGCTTCCAAGAAGCGCTGTCCGACCATGCCATTGCCGATCACCACCAGGCGCGCGCGTCCGTTCATCGTTCACTCCTCGACCGCGCATCAGCACGGTGTCGACATGGGCCAAAAAAAAGCCGCGCGACGCAGGCCACGCATTGAGATGCGCTACAGCGGTCGGCGGCATTGCCTGATCAATAAATTTTGAAAACCACCCGCAGAGAAAACTGGGCGAGCTGCTTACGGTCTGAGCAAATAACATGCCAGAGTGCGGATGTGCAGATCGTGAACAAAGTCAGTCAGTTAGCACATTGCGGGCTTGCGAGACGGTCCTGTGCTGCGGTCGTGTGGTGCATAGCGCTCAATGGTTGCACGTTTATCGTGCAGCGTCGGCGGCGGGGTGGCGGAATCACCACCCGCAGGCATCGCGTCAAATGCGGCTGCCGCCGGTCACTTGGATGACCTCCCCCGTGATGTAGGCCGCGCCGGCGCACAGGTAGACGATGACTTCGGCGTAGTCGTGAGGCTCGCCGACACGGGCCAAGGGGACCCTTGCTTTGGCGGCCGCGGCCATGTCGCCAAAGGAGCATTCCCAGTTTGAATTGACGAAGCCGGGTGCGATGCCGTTGACGCGCACGGTCGGGGCGAGCCCGCGCGCGAGTTCGCGCGTCAAGCCGGCGAGCGCCGCTTTGGTGGTGGCGTAGGCTGAGCTGCTGCCACCTCCGCCGAACGCGGACACCGAGACGGTGTTCACCACCGCGCCGTGAGATTCTTGCAGTTCGGCGGCGAGCGCCTGGGTCATCCAGAAGGCGCTCATCAGATTGACGCGCAGTATGCGATCCCAGAAATCGTCCGTCAGTGCGTCGAGATCCGCAGGCGGAATCGGCGTACGGGTCAGCGGCGCACCGGCATTGTTGATGAGGTAATCGAGACCACCGAACACCTCGAGCGTCTGTGCGGCCACCTGGCGCGCACTCGTGGCAACGCCGAGATCGCCGGGTACGGCGAGCACATCGAGCCCTCGCTCCTTCAGTGTCGCGACGGAGAGCGTCAGCCGCTCCGTCGGCAGATCGTTCATGGCCACCCTCGCACCGCTGGCGGCGAGCCGCTCGGCGGTTGCAAAGCCGATGCCGGACGCGCTGCCCGTGACCAGGGCGCGCCGCCCCGCGAGCCGAAATTCGATCGATGCGGGTCCGTTGGGTGTCACAATCAAGCGACATTATCATTTCACGTAATCTCGAGCGATCCTAAGATCAAGAGGCGCTGGCATGTTCAAGGCATTGGTGATCGATAACGGCGGTGTCGGCAGCGCGGTCAACGCCCTGGTGCGGCAAGTGGACGAGGCGAGTCTGCCGCCGGGCAATGTGGTCGTGGCCATCGACTACTCGGGCATCAATTACAAGGATGGACTGATCGTCACCGGCGCCGGTGGTTTGGTGAAGCGCTATCCCCATGTACCGGGGATCGATTTCGCCGGCAGCGTCATCGAAAGCCGTGATCCCGCCTATCAGCCCGGTGACCGGGTGGTGCTCACCGGCTGGCGCGTCGGCGAAGTGCAGTGGGGCGGCTTGGCGCAACGCGCGTCGGTGAACGGGGATTGGTTGGTGCCGTTGCCCAAGGGGCTGTCGACGCGGCAGGCGATGGCGGTGGGGACCGCGGGTCTCACCGCCATGCTCTCGGTCATGGCGCTCGAGGCTCATGGAGTGACACCCGGGTCCGGAGAGGTTCTCGTGACCGGCGCTGCCGGCGGCGTCGGCTCCATCGCCACCGCCATTCTCGCCAAGCTCGGCATGCAGGTGGTGGCATCCACCGGCCGCGGCGAGGCTCATGATTACCTCAAAGCGCTTGGAGCGACCACGATCCTCGATCGCACACCCTTCGCGGAAACCGCCAAGCGGCCGCTGGAAACCGAACGCTGGGCGGCGTGCATCGATTCGGTGGGTGGCAACACGCTCGCGCGGGTTCTCGCGCAAATGAAATACGGCGGCTCGGTCGCAGCGGTCGGATTGGCGGGCGGCAGCAAGCTCGACCATACCGTCATCCCGTTTTTGCTGCGCGGTGTGAATCTGCTCGGCATCGATTCGGTGCTCTGCCCGCGGCAGCGACGCCTCGCCGCCTGGCATCGGCTGTGCTCCGACCTGCCGCTCGAACAACTCGAGGCGATGACCGTGGAGGTGGCGCTCGACCGAGTGCCGGAGCTGGCGGCGCAAATCCTCAAGGGCCAGGTGCGCGGCCGCATCGTCGTCGACGTAAACCGTTAAAGAGAAATCCGGATGAAGAAAACCCTACTCGAGCCGGCGCGCAGCGTCGACGTCGTCCTCGAAACGGACGTGTTGGTCGTCGGCAGTGGGCCTGGGGGGCTGGCTGCAGCGCTCGCGTCCGCGCGGGCCGGGGCACAGACGGCGCTGCTCGACCGTCACGGCTGTTTCGGCGGCAACATCACCCAGGTCGGCGTCGAGGGCTTTGCCTGGTATCGCCATGCAGAGACCATCGACTGCGAAGGGATCGGTATCGAGTTCGAAACGCGGGCCCGGGAGATGGGGGCGGCGATGCCGGAGCCGCAATCCTTGAGTCACGCGCTCGATGCCGAAATGTTCAAGTACGTGGCCGACGTCCTGGTGCGGGAATCGGGGGTGCAGGCGTTGTTGCACCGGCTCTGCGTCGCTCCCATCATCGAGCAGGGCGTCATCCGCGGCGTCATCACCGAGAGCAAGTCGGGCCGGGAGGCCATCCTCGCGCGGCGGGTGATCGATGCCACCGGTGATGCGGACGTGGCGGCGCGGTCGGGCGCGCCGGTGTTCAAGACGGCAAAGGAAGACATGATGGCGGCCTCGGTCATGTTCTCGATGACCGGTGTGAACAAGCAGCGCTTCATGGCGCAGATCAAAGCCGATCCGCAGACTTACAAGGATTGGACCGGCAACGGCGAATGGGATATCACCACCACGGGCAAGGAAGACGCTCTGTTTTCGCCCTTCCTGCGCAAGCCCTTCAAACAGGCGGTTGCGGCGGGCGTGATTCCGGCCAGTTTGACGACCATCGCGGGTACCTGGGGCACGGTCACCGATTCGGGGGACCTCACGTATTTAAATCTGGTGCATCTGCCGAATATCGATGGCACTGATGCCAACGATCTCACCAGCGGCGAGATGGCCGGGCGGCAACAAGCGATCCATGCCGTCGCCGCGCTCAAGCGCTTCATGCCCGGCTGCGAGGACGCGAAGTTGCGCAACTTCGGCATGACCTTGGGCGTTCGCGACACCCGCAAGATCGATGCGCTCTATAACCTCACGGACATTGATGTCCGGCAGCAGGGTCGATTCGATGATGCCATCGGTATCTTTCCCGAATTCATCGACGGCTACGGAATTTTGATTCTGCCGACCACCGGGCGTTACTTTCAGGTCCCCTACCGGTCGTTGGTGCCCAAGAACGTAGCCAATCTGCTGGTGGCGGGCCGCTCGATCGGCGGCGACAAGGTCTCGCATGCGGCCGTGCGCAACATGATGTGTTGCGCCGTCAGCGGCCAGGGCGCCGGCGTGGCGGCCGCCGTGTCGCTACGCACCGGGGAGTCCTTCGACCGGCTGAGCGTGGCCGCCGTGCAGGACGAACTACGGCGCCAAGGTGCGCGGCTCCACTGAGCGGCGCGCGACGGCTCAGGGCCGCGCCACGGCATGCAGTGCCGGGCTTACGGCAGCACCACCACGTTGCCGATGGTCTGACCGCTTTCCACGGCTTCATGCGCGGCGGCGATGTCGTCCAAGGGAAAGCTCGCGGCGATGCGGTGCTTGAGCTTTTTTTCCTGAAGCCAGTGGGTGATGTCGGTGATTGCTTGGGTGCGCACCGCATCGGCCAATTCGTAGACGATGAAAAATGACGCGGTGAGGCCGTGCACCAGCCAGCTGCGCAGCGGCACCGTCAGCGTGGCCCAGTCGTTCGATCCATAGACGACGACGGTGCCGTCGTGACGAACGTAGTCGGTGTAGCGTGAGGCGTTGCCCGAAAGATCGACTTCGAGGACTCGGTCGACGCCCGCGGCGCCGACGATTTGATGGATGCGATCGGTGACCGATTCCGTGCGATAGTCGATGACGTGGGCGGCACCGGCCGCGCGGGCGTGTTCCGCCTTGAGCGCGGAGGAGACGGTCGCGACGACATTGGCGCCGGCCGCCGCGGCCATCTGGCAGGCGTAGTGACCCACCGCACCGGCGCCGCCGGCCACGAGCACGTTGAGGCCGCGGACATCACCTGAGAAGTGCACCGCCCGGTAGGCCGTCAATGCCGGGATTCCGAGGCAGGCACCCTCCTCGAAAGAGGTGGTGTCGGGCAAGGGCACCGCCTGGCGTGAGGGCAGGGCAACATATTCGGCGGCGGTGCCGTTGGCGCGCTTCCACGCCGCATTCCACGTCCAAACGCGCTCGCCGATCCGCCGCGAATCCACCGCGCTGCCGACGGCTTCGATCACGCCGGCGCCATCGCTATGGGGAATGATCTCGCTGAACGCGAGCGGACCCGCCTTGCGCGTCTTGACGTCGGAGGGATTCACTCCAGAGGCGTACACCCTCACCAACACCTCGTGCTCGCCCGGAACCGGCGTGGGTTTTTCGATTATTTTCAGCACCTCACGGGCGGCGCCGGGATGTGTGTAACAGGCAACTCGCATGCTTGACTCCTCAGGGCTGTCAGATCATCGGCAGGTTTCGGCCGGCTTTGCCGCGGGGAAAAGCGGCATCGATGCGGGCGATGTCCGCCTCGGTGAGACGCAGCGTGGCCGCGCCGGCGTTCTCCGCGACATGCGGCGGCGAGGCCGCTTTGGGAATCGCGAAACTGTTCTCGTGGCGTAAGAGAAAGGCAAGAGCCACCTGGCGTGGTGTCGCCGCATGCGCGTCCGCGACCGCGCGCAGCACATCGGCCTGCGGACTGCGCGCGAGGTAAATGGCGGGTGTTTCGCCGAACGGCGTGTATGCGACGACCGCGGTGCCATGCTTCTGGCACCAGGGCAGCACGGCGTGCTCGATGGCGCGCTCGCGCAGGTGGTACAGCACCTGATTGCAGACCGGATGACCGGGGCCTGCGATCGCGGCGACTTCGTCCAGCTCACCGACATCGAAGTTGCTCACGCCCCAGGAGAGGATTTTGCCGGCCCCGACCAGCGCATCGAAGGCCGCGATGGTTTCGCTCAACGGGTGATTGCCGGGCCAATGCAACAGATAGCAATCGAGCCGGTCGGTCTGCAAGCGTTGCAGGGATTGCTCGCAAGCTTTGATCGTGCCGCGCCGGCTGGCATTGCTCGGCAGCACCTTCGAGACCAAGAACACTTCGTCACGGCGCCCCGCGATCGCGCGGCCGATGAGGGTTTCGGCGGCACCGGAGCCGTACATTTCCGCGGTATCGATATGCGTCATGCCGAGGTCGAGACCCTGGCGCAGTGCGGCGATTGCGGCCGTCGGCGCGGATTGTTCGGTGCGCCAAGAGCCCTGACCGACCAACGGCACGCTGCGTCCCGTGCTCCCGAAGCGTCGTGACGGATAAGACTGGGTGGTCGGCTGCGCGTCGTTGCCGCGAGGGGAGTCGCTCATGGTCTAGGTCGGCGTCACGCCGAGACGACGCGACATACGCAAAGCGGCCTCACGCCCCTGGTAGTAGCCGTCGATGATGCCCATTTGCTTGAAGCCGAGGCGCGCGTAAAAATCGCGGGCCCGGTCATTGTTGGTCCGCAATTCCAGGTTGATGCGAAACACGCCCGCTTCCATGGCGGTGGCGCACAACCACTCCATGAGCTGTCGGCCCAACCCCTGGCGGCGACACTCGGGTGCGACGGCGAGCAAGTTGAGGTGGGCGACCTCCTCGCCGAAATGCATGATGGCGAATGCGGCAATGCTCGGCATGGCGGAGCCGGGCGCGGCGGTGCGCCCGATATCGCCGCGTCGCGCCACGACCACCGAGGAGTCCGCTCCTCTGATGAAGTGTTGCACCCGGGACGGCGTCCAAGACCAGGCGAGCCCCTGCTCGATGCAATCGCGGGACATTTCAGCTATCTCGCGGGCGTCGCTCGCCTCCGCCAGGCCGAGGGTCGACAGCTGCCACATCAGGCCATACCTTTGTTGCTCGATCCGCCCATCAGCGGCTTCGGTACCGATCCGTCGCCGACACCAATTCGTGTACCGTGCCGGGCTCGAAGGCCGAGTGGCCCGCGTCGGGCACCATCCGGAAATCCGCTTCCGGCCAAACCCGATGCAGATCCCAGGCGCTGGTCGCCGGACAGACGACGTCGTAGCGACCTTGCACGATGGTGGTCGGAATGGTGCGAATCTTGTCCACATCGTCCAACAATTGGGTTTCGCTGCGCAGGAAACCGCGATTCACGAAGTAATGACACTCGATTCGCGCCACGGCGAGCGCAAACTGGTCCTCGCCCCATTTGCGGATGCTATCGGGATTGCTGTGCAGGAAGCTGGTGGACGCCTCCCACATCGACCACGCGCGCGCGGCGGTGAGCGCCGCGCGTTGGTCGCTACCCGTCAGCAGTTTGTAATAGGCGTTCAGGTAATCATCGCGCTCTTCGACCGGAATGACATCGCGATAATTCTCCCAATAATCCGGAAAGATCTCCGACGCGCCATGTTGGTAGAGCCAGCGGATCTCACCATAGCGCACCAAGAAGATGCCCCGCAGGACGATCTCGGTGATGCGCTCGGGATGAGCTTCCGAATAGGCAAGGGCAAGGGTGCTGCCCCATGAGCCGCCGAATATCAACCAACGCTCGATGCCGAGATGCTTGCGCAGCCGTTCGATGTCGGCGACCAAGTGCCAGGTGGTGTTTTCGAACAGGCTCGCACTCGGTCGACTCCGGCCACAGCCGCGCTGGTCGAATACCACGATCCGGTAGTGGTGGGGGTCGAAGAACTGACGCGCTCGCCGGTCGGCGCCGGCGCCGGGCCCGCCGTGCAGGAAGAGCGCAGGCTTGCCGGCCGGATTGCCCGACTCTTCGTAATAGATCTCGTGCAGTTCGGACACGCGCAGGTAGCCGCGTGAATAGGGTTCGATCGGCGGGTAAAGTTCGCGACGGGGCGCTTGCGCCGCCACCGTGGCAATCGCGCCACTGCGGGATGAGACGGCCGATCGAGGGGCCGCTTTGGAGACGCTCACCGAGCGGGTCACGCTACGCGAGGCGGCTTTACGCTTCGGTGCCGACCTGCGAGTTGCGGTACGGGTCGGCTTGGCCAACGCGCCTTTCTTTTTCTTCATCGAATGTCCTCTGTTTTCTCTGACCTAAAGAATCCCTGCCGACCCGCCGCGTGCCACCAAGGGTCCCAAGGAGCGGCCGCCGATCAGGTGCAGATGGAGGTGGTAGACCTCCTGACCGCTGTCCGGGTTGCAATTGATAATGAGTCTGTAGCCGCTCTTGGCGATACCGTTTCGGCGCGCCAGGTCCCGCGCCACGATCACCATGTGACCGATCAAGGCCGCGTCCTCGTCCTCAACTTCATCGGTCGTCGCAATCACTTTACGTGGCACGATGAGAATATGGATGGGGGCGGCCGGGCGAATGTCCAAGAACGCCACCACTCGGTCGTCCTGAAAGACGATATTGGCCGGGAGTTCGCCGGAAATAATTTTTTCAAAAAGTGTGGGCATTTGGGATGCCTGGTTGAATAGAACCAGTAAGAGTAGCAGGAACGGTGCCCAGGTCTCGATGACTGGATATGTTGCGATGCAACAGACGAGCGTCGGGGCGCAATGAGCGAGTTGCAGGTTGCATAGTTGTAAATCTCACATGATGCGAATAGTAATAGGAACGATTCTCATATAGAATCCGCTCATGACTATTTCACCCCTCCAAGACAGTGTTCGTGCGCCGAGCCTCGCCGGATCCAGTGCGGTACTCGATACCGGGGGGGTGCGGCTCGTGGATTTGCCCACGGGTGCCACGGCCCAAGTGCTGTCGGTCGTTGCCGGGACCGCCGATGGTGATGGCGTCGGGGGAACGGAACTGGGCCGTCGTCTGGCGGAACTCGGTTTTCTACCGGGGGAGCGATTGCGGATCGTGGCGCGGGGTTTCCTCGGTCGGGAACCGATCGCGGTGCGCATCGGTACCGGTACTTTCGCATTACGCGCTTATGAAGCCGCCTGCGTCCGTGTCAGCCCGGAGCGTTCTTAAGCAGCGCTGACGATGGACGCCGTTTCCGCCGCCACTCCCCTGGTCGCTCTGGTCGGTAATCCGAATTGCGGTAAGACGGCGCTTTTTAATGTCCTGACCGGCAGCCGGCAAAAGGTGGCGAATTACGCCGGCGTTACGGTGGAGCGCAAGGAAGGCTCTTTGCTTACCCAGTCGGGCAAGCGGGTGCGCATCTTGGACCTGCCCGGTGCCTATAGCCTCGATCCGCTGACGCCTGATGAACAGGTGACCGCCGATGTGCTGCTCGGGCGGCGCGCGGGCGAGAGCTCGCCTGACTTCGTGGTCTGCGTCACCGATGCGACCAATCTTCGGCAGAACCTCCGGCTGGTGTTGAGCTTGAAGCGCTTGGGGCTGCCCATGGTGATCGCCCTCAACATGACCGACATCGCGCGGCGCAAGGGCATTCTCATCGATGCCGACAAGCTGGCAGCGGAGTTGGGCGTGCCGGTGGTGGAAACCGTGGGCGTGAAATCCTCCGGGGCCGGTGCGCTCATCGAACTGCTCGATCAGGTCGCCGTGCCGGCGCGGGTCCGTCAGGCTCCCGTTTGGACCACGCCCACGCCTGCGGATATTGCCCACGACCAAAGTGAGGTACGGCGACTTCTGCGGGTGGTGGGTGGCGACCGTCTCGATGAAGTGACGCTGAGCGATCGTCTCGATGCCGTGGTGCTGCATCCGGTCTTGGGTCCGCTGATTCTTGCGCTTATCCTGTTCCTGGTCTTTCAGGCGGTGTTCGCCTGGGCTCAGGTGCCGATGGATGCCATCAAAGCCGGCGTCGATCAGTTCGGCACTTGGGTGGGCTTGTATCTTCCCGACAGCTTGCTGAAAGGCTTGTTGGTGAACGGCGTGCTGGCGGGGGTCGGCAGCGTGCTGGTGTTTTTGCCGCAGATCATGATCCTGTTTTTCTTCATATTGATACTCGAGGACGCGGGATATCTGCCGCGGGCGGCATTCCTGCTCGATCGGTTGATGGGCAGCGTGGGATTGTCGGGGCGCGCCTTCATCCCCTTGCTGTCGAGTTTCGCCTGTGCCATCCCCGGCATCATGGCCACCCGTACGATTCAGAATCCGCGTGATCGTTTGATGACGATCATGATCGCGCCGTTGATGACCTGCTCGGCACGCCTGCCTGTGTATGCGCTCATCATCAGCGCCTTCATCCCGCAGCGCACTGTTTGGGGCGTGCTCGAGCTGCAGGGCGTGGTGTTGTTCGTTCTCTATCTGGCCGGTATCGCCAGCGCCATGGCCGTCGCCTATGTGTTGAAGCGCATGGGCTCCGGTTCGACACGGCAATCGCTGATGCTGGAATTGCCGGCCTACCACTGGCCGAATCTGCGCAATCTCCTGATCGGCCTGTGGCAAAGAATTGAAATTTTCATGAGCCGCGTCGGCACCATCATTCTCGCGCTGATGGTCATTCTGTGGGCCTTGAGTTCCTTTCCCGCGCCGCCCGCGGGGGCGACCGGACCCGCGATCCAGTACAGCATCGCCGGGCATGTGGGCGCATGGCTTGCGGTGATTTTTGCGCCCATCGGCTTCAACTGGCAGATATCGATTGCGCTGGTGCCCGGACTTGCCGCGCGTGAAGTGGCCGTGGGCGCGCTCGGCACGGTGTATGCGCTGTCGGCCACCGGCAGCGACATGAGCGGTGCGTTGACGCCGCTGATCGAGCATTCCTGGAGCTTGCCGACTGCACTGTCGCTGCTCGCCTGGTATGTGTTCGCGCCGCAATGTTTGTCGACTCTCGCCACGGTGAAGCGGGAAACGAACTCCTGGCGTTACCCGCTCATCATGGCCGGCTATTTGTTCGCCCTGGCCTACACGGGATCGTGGATCACCTACCACGTGGCATCGGCGTTGTTGGCCTGAAGACGGAGCGCGGACCCATGGTTACATTCTTCGATGATCTGACGGTGGGTGTGCTGCTGGCGGCGAGCATTGCTTACGCCGTCTATTCGCTCGGTCCCAAGAGCTGGCGGCAGCGGCTGTTGGCCATGCTCGGGTCGGTGGTCCCCGGCCCCCTGGGTCGACGCCTGCAACTGGCTGCCGCCACGAAAGCGGCGGGTTCCTGCGGCGGTTGCGAGGGCTGTGGTACGGCTGAGAAGACCGCGACGGCCGTGAACGCCGGTAGTGCGAGCGCCGTTGCAGCGAGCGCCGCTGCGCGGCCCGCTGAGGTGCGGATTCCGCTGTCGCAGATCGGTAAGCGGCAGGCGCGCTAGCGGGTTACAGCCGTGGACTCGCGAGTAGATAGTACAGCCCACCGGCGATGAGGATGGTCACCGGCAGGGTGAACACCCACGCGATGACGATGCGGGAGATCATGCGATAACGGAGCCCGGCACCCGAGCTCACCATGGTGCCGCCGATCCCGGACGTCACGATGTGCGTGGTGCTGACCGGCAGGCCGGTGAAGCCCGCGGTGCCGATGAGCAGCGCTGAGACTACTTCGGCGGAGGCTCCTTGGGCCGGCGTCAGGTGCGCATTGCCCAAACGTTCGCCGAGCGTCTTGACGATCCGGCGATAGCCGATCATGGTGCCGACGCCGAGACAGATGGCGCTCAGCATCCGTACCCACACCGGTGCGTATTCGACGATGGAACCCAGGCGCTTGCTCAACGACTCGGCCACTTTTTTATCCTCGGCGCTCACCTGCTTGGCGTCGGCGGCGTGCCGCAGTTCGGCGATGATTCGATAGACGTCGTCGCGGATGGTGGAGCGCTCACTCTTGCTCGGTGCCTGCGCCATCACCGGCGATCGGGAATCGCCCGATTGCAGACCAATCTCCAGTCGCACCGCTCGAGTTGGCGGGTCGAGCTGCCGCCGTCGCCCGGCAGCGGACCGATCATCGGCTCTGGCTTGGATGTACCGGATGGCCGAGAGTGCCGCCGACTTCTCGTCATCGCCATACTGCGCGACGATGGGCTTCGCCTGCTGCATCAGCGCGGCCAGATCTTGAATCGATACCTGCGATGTGGGATTCAAGGCGTACGTCGCGGGGAACAGACCGATGATGGTGAGCATGATGAGACCAATGCTCTTTTGGCCATCGTTGGTTCCATGGGCGAAGCTCACGCCGGAACAGGTGGCGATGAGCACGCCTCGCATCCACCAAATGGGTGGATGATCTGACACGGGCTCGTAGAGGTGTTTGTCGTGCAAGGTTCTGCGGCAGAGCAAATACAGCCCGCCGGCGAAAATGAACCCCAGGATGGGCGAGATGGCGAGCGACTCCAGCACTTTCCAGAGCTGCGGCCACTGCACGCCGTCGGCGAGACTGCGCGAGCGAGCAAAGGCATTGCCGAGCGCCACCCCGATCAGGGCACCGATGAGACAATGCGAGCTCGAGTTCGGCAGCGCCAACCACCAAGTGCCGATGTTCCAACAGAGTGCCGAGATGAACAGCGATACCAGCATGGCGACGGCCGGACCGCCGTCCGGCGGCGACAGTACTTCGGGCGGCAGCAACTCGACCAACGCGTACGCCACCGCGATACCGCCGACCAAGACGCCGACGAAATTCATCACGCCCGACAGCACCACGGCCTGCACCGGTTGCAGCGACTTGGTATAGATCACGGTGGCCACGGCGTTGGCGGCGTCGTGAAATCCGTTGGTCGCCTCGAACAGCACCACCATGATGAGCGCGAAGATCAAGAGAGCGATGGCAAGCGCCGAGGCGGGATCCAAATGATTGAGCATGCAGTACTCCTCTGGAGTGCGCATGGTGGCCAGGGATGCGATCGGGTTCTGTCAGACAGTGACCTAAAAACACCGGCGTCGTGAATTGCAACAAAAAATTCACACGGCGACATTTTTCCGGGGCGGCACAGAGAGATAAGCATGGGTTGGCCGCGAGTCGCCATCATCCCCGCGTTGCTGTCACTGGTTAATCTTGGGTGCGAGCGAACCACCCTCCAACCAATGCTGCACTTGAAGAACCTCATTGGCGCGCGTCTCTGCATTTGCACGCACCTCGGTATTGGCAGGCCCCGGCAGGTAGACATCGGGCTCGACACCGGCAAGGTCCACGGGCAGATCCGGCAGGCGCTCTGAGCGCGAGATGGCGTAACGCAAAACGCGCTCTCCAGATGGCAGGACGTAGGGCCGTAAATTCGAATAGTCCAGCGAACCCCGGCTCGGCTGCCCGACCAGCTTGACGGTAAAGCTTTGACGCACCGTCAGCAGAAACTCCTCGCAGGAACTGGCGCAGCGTCTATCCACCAGGACGACAACGCGCGTCGGGCGGCGAAACGCCAATTTCTCAGCGTGTAGGTAATCGATGACCGGACCGCTTTCCTGTTGAACATAGCTGCCCGCCGCGACACTTTTCATACGGCTTACGGCCTCGGCCGACATCTCCTCACAGTCTTTGTCTCCGGGCGCGTACAGCGCGCAGAATTGCCGCTCCGCCTCGATGTTGGCAGGCGTCGCCAACCATTCGGCACCGATATCCTCCCGCTCATCGGCTAGCAGCCACGGCAGCAATGCCTGGTAGGTGCCGTCGTCGCCGCCGTCGTTGCCGCGTACGTCGATGATCCAGTTTGAGTGTGTGATGAGTTCCTGACGGCGCTGGGTCATCAGCTTGTTGAGAGGCTGACGATAATCGCCTGCAAAGGTTGGCAGGGTCAGCAAGATCGTCCTGCCGGACAGCGCTCTGATCGTGGGACCCAGCGATGGGTCGAGTTGGGCGGTCGGGGGGCCTGCGGGCGCGGCAGTTACGGGTGCCGTCGCGGCTGCTGCCGTCGCGACTGGTGCCGACACGGGCGACAGCGTGCTCATCGCGGGCGATCGATTGCTCACCAGCAAATGGCCCTTGCGCCATGCCTTGAGATAGGCATTCAGCGCTATCCTGCAAGCCTCTTGATCTTGCACGCGAGCGACGTCGGCGCGCGCTTGGGTCAGCGCAGCATCGAAGTGCGCCTGGCCCCATTGCGCCAGCTCGTCTTTTGCACCTGCATCGTTTTCTAGCAAGAATCCCGGAATGGCCTCGAGGTCGATCGCACATTCCTCCGCCACCGTTGCCGCGTGCGCGCAGGTGGCGAGCAAACAAAGCATAGCGGTGACGGCAATCAGAGGCGACATCTGGGGTACCGGTTCAGTCCAGACCGGCACGTCGCCGGGATTAGGTATAGAGCTTAGCTCTGATCATGTTTCATGAATTCAATATATACGCGACTCCCGGGTGCGCGGTTTCCCGGGAGTCAGATCAGCCGCGAATCGTGGATAGGGACAGCATATGCTCGTAGGCTCGTGCAGCAGGGTCGAGTCCGGTTCTATGAGGACGGCGGGTCGTGAGACTTGCCGCTACTGGCCAAAGGGGCGACTACGTACTTTAGGGCGCGGTGGCCTATGATGGAATCAAGGCCGCCGGCTCTATTGACTCGATGCGCTGTTATCGCAGCGATAGACAATGCCGCTCAGCGTATACGCGTTCGATGTGTCGAATATCGTATTGCCGCCTAATCCAATCGCTTGATTTTGGAGCTGAGGAATTGCTACATGGTCCTTTGTAACGTCTGCATATTGGCGCCTAATGTGGCTACCATCTATGTTTCCAACCGACGTGCAAGTTGCAACGTCGCCCGGATTTCGAGTCAATCTAACTGCCGATGCACCCGGAGCCAGAGGAGTAACCGCTGGTCGATCGGCACATCCAATCAAATTAATCGCGAACAATGCAGGCAACAAATGGTGGATCCTGATTAGCATAGACACCCTCTTGAATTCAGTCTTGTGGTCCACAAACTCTACCGCGTATTGGCTTCGACGGATCACGCCGCTGAGCTCGGATCGATATGAGCGCGCATAGTGACCACTATCATCATAGTCGTACATTCACGACGCAAGCCGCCCGCGCAAAGCCAGGCCTACGTTGCATTCGATCCATGGCCCTTCAACTCGCAGCTTTCGACTGTATCGACGTGAGAAGAACAACCCCGAAGCCAGCTAGCCAGAACCAAACGGCAGTGCCATACAAATGCCCGGTGTGCCAACCATCAGCGGGTTGCCAGATGCGTTGCGGTAGAAGGACGCTAAGCGCCAAGCATGCAGTGATTACAGCGGTCCAAGCCAGCCAAGGCTGGCGAGCCGCCAGCCTGCCACAACGTCATCCGACTGATGAAGGATTGACCCTGCCGAAGTACTTTGATGGCCTGGCAAGAAAAGGGCCGCGGTGAACAGACAGATCACGATTAGGCCAGCAATCCGACACCTATTTGCGTCCCTCAACGACACTCCCGACTTTCCCGCTGGCCCGTCATGCTCTGGTCGATTCTCGAACACAAACACATGCTGAGCAGCGACCACGCCCTTATTTTTTGAATGCTTCGATGAGGTATTCCCCGACTCCAATCCATTGACGAATTGTGGCTGAGAGACCGGGGACATTTTTAGCATCCGTCGCGGCGAGATCGGCTCGCCATCGTTGGACATTACGCTTCATCTGCTCGGCGAATCCGGTTGCCGTGTTGTTCATGATCAAATCCTCCGCTTTTTACTTGCGATGCTGCTCATGGGGCGTGTCAATAGCTGACTTTGAACGTCGGACTATCCTCCGGCCGCGTCTTCCGTCGATCATAAATCCGTGTCGTCGAAATATTCGCATGCCCCAGCCACTCCTGCACCTTGGCGATGTCGGCCTGGTGATCGAGCGCGTTGGTCGCCGCCGTCGCGCGCAACGAATGCGCCCCGATCTCGAAACCCAGCCGCGCCGAGTACGCGCGCACCAGCCGGTAGACCCCGTCCGGCGTGATCGCCTGGGCGTAGCGGTGATCGCGGCTTTTGTGCAGTGGCCGGAAGAGGGGAGAAGCCTCGACACCAACATGACCGGCGGCCTCGAGATACTCGGCGATCAACCCGCTCGCCGCTGGGTGCAAGGGCAGGTAGCGGGTCTTGCCGCCTTTGCCGGAGACTTTGAGGTGCGGCACGCCGCGCCGCTCCTGGGCATAGTCGCGGACCTTCAGTTTGCAGAGTTCATCCCGGCGCAGCGCGTGATAGAGGAGGGTGGCCAGGATCGCGCGATCGCGCTTGGCCTTCACCGTGTCGCCGGTGGGCGCCGCGAGGAGCCGGCGGGCTTGGGCATCACCAAGCGCCGGCGTCTTGCCCTCCGTCGTCTCCGGCACCGGCCGCTTCACGCCCTTGACCGGGTTGTGGGTGACGGCGTTCTGATCGCAGAGGTAATCAAACAACGAGGCGAGCGCGGAGAGCCGATGCCGGATCGTCGTCGCCGAGAGCGCGCGACGGACGAGGTCATCTCGCCAGGCGATCACATGCGCTCGGGTGACGGTGCGAAACTCCTCCGGCTGCTGGATGCCGGTAAAGCGCACGAAATCCTGCAGGGCAGTTTCGTATGCCCTCCGGGTTGATGCGTTCCCGAGGTTTGCGAACCACTCCATTTCGGGTGGCACCGCCGCGAGGCCTTGAAATTGCTGCGCGGTTAGCACGCTGTTCGCTGCAGCAAAAATGGGAACAAGGACAACGGGTTTAGTCATAAGGAGTTTTGAGAAACAGGGATAGTCGCCAATACCGCCGGAAGCCGCCGGGGTACAGGATCGAGCAGGTCCGAATTAGAACGACAGTGGTTAACAAACTTTTTTACGGCATGAATGACGTCGTCTACGAACGACGCAGTGCCGATGATGACCGATCGCGGCTCGATAGCTGGGTTGTAGGCATGCTGGCCGCCATCGTGATAGCCGAAACGTATGGCGTCGGGATACTTCAAATGATAATCCGTCTCCGAGCTGAAGGCATGCAACATCGCGCATCGTGCCCCATAGACATCTATTCCAAGATATTGGTAGCGCTGCGCGGCGTCGCCATCGCCAAAGCGGCGGCCGTTGCATCCGCCGCCTCACATTTCTTGATTTCCTCCAAAAGGCCAAGGATGCCGCTAAACGGATTCATTTCCACCCCTCCTTTTACCCCCGATAAAATAGGTTATCAAGACAAAGAAGTTGACCCTTCCGATCTCGCCAATCGAAGCGCCAACTCGAGCTTCCGACGCTCCCGTTTGGGGATTGCCTTTCGCTCTTTCATATATGCCTCCACGGGCCATTTCTTGAACGCCGGCGCGCCATCGTGTCGAACACGCGGAATCTCAATGTGCACGATGGTTGTCCCGTCCACGAGCACGTGATACAAATCCTCCGCCTGTTCTGGAATCCATCGAATAACGTAGAGGTTTCTAGTAATGGACTGAAGTTGACGCCGCAATCCCGATAGCAACTCGCGCGATTCAGGCTCCGATAATAATCGCTCGCGGCTTTTTTTAAGGTC
>Ga0116228_10001018_pt1 | contig 22775 bp, 15 predicted proteins | sample S1TSphfallax_2_FD_89694 | JGI IMG/M metagenome (GOLD analysis project Ga0116228, IMG submission 89694) | Host-associated microbial communities from peat moss isolated from Minnesota, USA - S1T2_Fc - Sphagnum fallax MG | ecosystem: Host-associated > Plants > Peat moss > Unclassified | place...
GAATCCAAAGGTTCTTGAACAAAGTGCAGGAGGAGGGTTCTACCCTAAACTTGCTTACTATTTGTGGAGGAAAAAAATGCACTCACATCACATCATCATTCCCCCCCTGCAAATATTCACCTTTGCAAGTCTCAAGGATCTTCTGCTCAGAATCTACGATTGCATAACTCATGGATCTGATCAGAACTTAGGGTAACAAGTTACAACCTTTGGGGGCAGAGACGTTGCATGCAAAAAAACAGAAGAGGGTGAAGGAAGCCGTACCACCAAAAATTCATTGATTGATTGATTGATCTCCCGACTTTCGTTACCAAAAATCTCTGCAAGATCGAAGCTCTCCAACCTCCTCCTCGCAGAACAATCCCACATCTTTTTCAGCACAAGATCCCGCAAGCTCCCAAGGACATAGTGAGGAAGAAGCTTCATTCAGACCATTTTTAGGGTTTAGGGTTTCAAAAGCAACCAAGAAGAGACTTGGAGAGAGAGAGAGAGAGAGAGAGAGGCACATTTTATAGATGTATTTATTGAATTTTGAAAAAGCCACTGATTTGTCGGGTAGGTAATCTTCAGCAGCTTACCAAGTTTTTTTTTAATTGTTTCCTTTTTTTATTCATTTTTCCCTTTTTTCAATAATCTAATATGTGTGGAGAATCTAAATATAATTGTTGAATTTTAAAAGCCACTGATTTGTGGATAGCAAATAATTAGCAACTTTTTTCCTTTTTTTTCCATAATCTAATATATTTGGCACATTCAAATCTAGTCATTGAATTTCAAAAGTCACTAATTTGTTGGATAAGTAATCATCAATAGTTTACTTAGTTTTTTTTAATTTAGTTTATATATATAATTTTATGTATTTGGGCATGGTTTTTTAAATTAAAAGATATTTTAGTTAAATATTTAGTTCAACGATACTTTTGCAAAGCATTTTAGTTCACACTAGTTTGGGGTGGCAACCTTGGGTGAATGTGTGAGACAGTGGTTTAGGGGTTAGAGCTATGTTGAATCTACATGTAGAGTGAATGGTATTAAAGGTGGATCTTTGAAACATGTTTAATTCAATATTTCAAACAACCATTTTTCAGGAGTTGCAGTTGGCACCTTGAATCAACTTTTCACATTTGTTTAATAATTTTACACGCCCATCTCCACCATATTTCTTGGAGGCTTGTAAACATGGGGATCTCATAGCCATTTCATCTGAATCTAATACACAACAACGGATCTTATGGAAGGAGTGTTGTTTGCACTTGCTCAACTTTGCTCTCTCTAGCCTAGTTTAGTACTCCACCCTACTTGTGTTTTCCTTTTGTTGGCAAATGATATGTACATAGTTGGTCTTACCTTGACATGTTATCTATTTTTTTACAATTACATGAGGAGTTTGGAGCATTAAGATTTTCAATGAAGCCAACAAAATTACAACTTAATCTCCACAGGGGTTAAATCAATTTATATCACTTCTTCTAGGTTTTCTTACACCTAAGTCCCATCTTTGTATTCTAGGTGTTCCAGTGGATTCTTTGCCATTTGTGGAATCCTTCATATCATAAATGTTCCAAAAGGACTTCAGCCCATGCGATTCTTAAGGGCTGCCATGCTTAATCATAGTTCTTCATCTCTTCCACACATACCAACTAATGCACCTACATCACTGGTTGATTTATGGTAGAAGATGCATTTTTAGCATTACGTCTTCCACTTCATTACTATTGTTCTGATTGTCTTGGTTTTCCTTTCGTGTGTTTACAAATCCATCCTTGTTTATATATATATATATATATATATATAAGGTTTTGTTTTATGACATCATACATGTGTAGTAATAATATTGCATTAAACATGCAATAAACATCACATTGTAATATTATCACATGTATGATGTCATTAGGTTGAAATGTTTTGCATTGTTTTAAAAGGTCAATCATGGCATCTAGTTTTGAAGCCTATGCACATCAACAAACTTGGTAATAACAAGTTTTTTTTAATTATTATTATTATTTATATATTTACAAGTTTTATAATTAGAAAATGAAGGTGGATTTTTTAAAGGATTTGTGAAAACTCGTTTTAAGAAAAAATTATGCATTTGAATTTGAGTTTGGAAAACATCATATTTGTAAGAAGTAATATGAATGTCTAGATTTTAGTAGCAAAATGGGTTTGTTTCAAAGATGATGTTTTTAAATGTCTTCCATTTTTTTTTTCAAAAGACACATGAAATTTTCACATAAGATTAGAATTTTTCCTCTCACTATTTGAAATGAAACATGTTTATAGTTGTGCCCACAGTTTATACATTTTAAAGTTGGAGGAAAACAAGTTTAGATCATCATGTTTTGAATAAATGGTTTGTCAACTAGTTAATAGAAATCAACAAATTTCAAATGAGGATTTAAATTTTGTGCCTTTAATATTTGTTTCGTTTAATATTAATATCAAAGAATTGTTTGTGGAATTAATCTATGTAAACTTATTGCAAAAGAAATGTGATTTTTAAGCAAGATATGAACCATGGATACAAAAAAACAAAAAATAATGATCATCAATCATGTTATGTGAAAGTTTTGAAAATGCATATTGAAGGGGGTAATTTTTATTTTAAAAAATGAAAAAATTCCTTAATATTGTAGTATAAGAAATCAATTGGAAAAAGTGAAATATCATAAGAAAAAATGATGTAATAATATGAAATTCAAGGTCATTTCATGACCAACAAGTAAAACCAAATTTATTACAACAACTTTGTTAATTTTTATAAATTACAATATTATTTGGTGCATTGATTTTGAAGTTTCAACATTTGATTTTTTATAAAGAAGTGTTCTCATTAGTTAAATTTTTTAAATTGAAAAATATATGGTGGAAACAATCATAATCTTGATGTTTGTTAAATGGATTACATTTTTTTTCATCATTGTGAAAGATTATTTAAAACATTTGTCACAACCTTAACTTGAATTGTGACCAATTCTAAGATTGAAGGAAAAAATGTCCTTTCGAAAATGAAAAAAATTTGAAAGATTCATATCAAATTAAGTCCCAAACAAATTTGAGTCATAGTGTGAGTGTTATGAAATGCGACACACTTTCATACCGCAAGATAAATGCATGGGAGTTAAAGGGGAGCACTCCCACTACTCCCAAGACTTTGAACTTTTATTTTGAAAATTCAAATTCTTCAAATGTTCCAAATATTCAAAACATAATGCGGGGATCAAATTTCCTTAAAATCAAACAACACTGCTACAAAATGTGGGTGCAATTCATTAGTCTCCATTCAGTAGACTAGTGAAATCACTAGGTCTCGTTCACTATAACCAATGAATTCGTTCAAAATCCAATGAAATCACTTGGTGTATAAGGACACCTTTTGTTGTGCAATTTTTAGCTTGTTGGAAAGGTCTCAATGTGTGCTATAAGGTGTTGATCTTGCATTATTAAAAAAACTTAATGGCAAGAAATTATGCTCATTTAAAATGTTGGGACAAAAATCTTGCAAATGTTGTAAATGTGTTGCACAAATTCATAGTGCAATTTATAGGGGAAAGCGTTTTTGAATCAAAGGTTGAAATAACATTGGAAATATCCTTTCAAGGACTATAAGAAAATGGGGTCACATGTTCAATTTGATTTGGTTTCTTGGGAACTATGGTCACTTGAAATTTTAGGAAACTTTTGTCCCAAAATCAAGAAGGCTACCCAAAAGTCCCATGACTTTTCCATTTCAATGTAGGTTCCATAGAGAGATCTAGACCACACAATATGGAGGAAGGTGTTTCCTATTCCAAATATAGGCCATGATGAATCCAAGGTGGTTTAGTGGATGTTTCATGTCCCAATTTTGGCTCCAACTACATTAGGTGTTTTATTGTATTAGATTGTGTAGTCAATGTGAAAGGAATGTGAACATGAAGTGCCTTGTCCTAATCTTATTTTGAAGGTTGTGTTCAATTATTTTGCCTTCACAAGGAATTAAGGATTGTGCCCAAGGCTTAAAAGTTTTTCACAACACATTATATTACATATTGTACCAATAGTGAATCTAACATGCCTTTTTGCCTTAAAGAATAAACTAAAAACCACATGATATCTTATGGCAAGCCTTTGGGAACACATCACATTTTTTGTTAAATGGTTTATGATTGTAAATACCCCAAAAAACTAATAACTTTACAAACTTGAGGAAGATTACAAATTTGAAACCCTATATTAAACCAAGGTGTTTTCAATTTCCAACCATGCAAGTTATTGTTGAATGTTCACATTATAATGTTAGTGTTTTATAAGGAATAAAATTTCTTTAATTTTCTACTTTTTCATCATATTAATTCAACCAATATAAATGACTTGTTTCAAAAGTTCCTAATCTCCAACCATGTTTGTTAATATAAAATTCTATAAAGCTTGTTGTATATTGTTGTAATGAATATTCCATACTTTGGACAACAAAACTTGAAACTATTATAATGTAGAATAAAATTATATCTTTTCCAAATAACAAACTACAACATTACAAGTTACAAATCTAGGGCATAATGTTATAATAAATATACCAAATTTAAATTACATTTTTCTTAAATTAAAAATATTGAACTATATGTGAAAAACGCATAATTGCATGCAAAATACACATCAAAATGTATATATGGTAAGTTACAATAACATATTCATTTGGATTAAGCTTTCAAAATCACCCAAGCTTAATGGTCACTACTAAAATAAATGTTTATTCATACTTATATGTTGATACATCTCTTATGTAGAATGTTTATGAATGGGAACATAATTTAGCTTAATAAGAAATGGTATTGTGAAGTGAATCTTCAATTATCAATACACAATAATAGTTATCAAAAGTGTTAAAAGTATCTATAAGTAAATATGTTTGACTATAATCCCTTTTTTTTATTATAACACAAATGGGAAAAAAAAACATCATACCTACCACTAATAATTGGCAATTTTTTCCCACAAAATTAATTATTAAATAATATGGGCATGACTTTTCTAATAATCAATTTCAAAATTTTGCTAATCAAATACAAGTACACAAAAATCCATAATGTTTTTGAATTTGCTCAATGGTAACCTTGTGCCTTGTATTATTTCTCATGTTTAGCATGTTCAAGGGTCAAATATTGAAATTTTTAAAAAATTCAAGCCAAATTTTGTTTATTTTTTATTATTATATCTAACCACTTCAGAATTATTTAGCACCCAACATCATTGACAAATATGGTATATAAAGATGTACCCAAATGCAACATGAAAAATTTGAATCATGGAATAATAATGATAAGATTGTGTTGCAAAACAATTAGATTTTAAGTTCATGAACTCATAAAATTGAAGATAATGGGTTGTAATACATTTGTTCATATATTTTTTGAAAATGAACTATTGTTGCAACTCAAAGTTGGGCTCATGTGATTCTCAAGAAAAGCAAGGAAATGTCTCTTAATTTATGTGTCATGAGCATGAGAACTATGAGAACGAATAATGAAAGGACAAACTTAAATTTAAATTCAAACATAGAACATATAGACCAAAACAAAACCATAAGAAACAAAAAAATAAGAACATGAAATGTGCAACCAAAAATGCAAACAAATTTTTATTGTGATAAAACATGAAAATGTAAACACAAAAAGAATAAAACTAAGCTATTGAACAATATTGTACCTCGTATTAGTGTTGAACATACTAAAGGTAATGGAAGTCTTACTTTCATTTATACATTTTTGGGGACCTAGTTCAAGGAAATTTCCATGGAGGTGTGCATGTGCCCACCAATCAATAAACTTCTTAAAAGGTTTCCTAACTTCAAATGAATTAGGAATTAACTAGAACATCATTAAATATGAACTAAAAGTGAACTATGAATCAACTAAAAGTTAACTAAGAATGGATTAGAAGAACTAATAAATGAGTTAAAAGTTATTTAAAAGTGAACTATGAATTAATTATAAATGCATTATAAGTTAAATACAAATGAACTATGAATGGATTACAAAGTCATAGATGGAAATCCATGCGAATGAACTCCATTCATCATGTGACCATGTCCAATATTGGCATTTTTGATACTATGACAAAGGAAAATAAAATTTTGATTGAATTTAAGCTTGAGACATGATGTGAGTTGACAAGGGTGAAACACTTTCCCACACAAAATGGGACATGTGTGGGAATTTTTTAAAAAAAAATTCAAGTTCTCAAGTCAAAAAAAAACTTGGGGTGAGGAGTCCCATATTTTCAAAATAAAATTTCAAATATCAAACCTTATCAAAATTAATGATCTTGAATCATTCAAAGGTTCTTGAAAAATGTTTACATGTTGAAAACAAAGTTATTTGCAACTTGTAGGAAGGTTTGAAGAATTGTCACAAAAGTGTCATGAATGTTTTCTAAAATGTTTGTAAGTGTCATGTGTTTGAAGAAGCAAATAACATCTAAATAGGTAGCTTGATACAACATTGGAAAGATATTTTCAAGGGCTATAAAAAAAAATGAGGTCACATTTCCATTTTTTATTGTGTTTGTTGAAATTTATAAGTTTATGGCTATTTGAAATTTCAAAAGTGTCCAAAAATTGAGAATGTGTGTTGTAACAAATCCAAAAATTATTATTGAAGTGTTGCCCCATGATTAGTTGTATATTATAAAGAGGAAGGTGACTAGTGCCTTCTCCAAGGCTAGGTTATGATTAGTTCAATGGGTGTTTATGACTATCCCATGTTTCAATTTTGCCTTCAACTATATTAACCACCTTTTTGTTTGATTCATGTGAGCAATGTGATTATGAGGGAAACATGAAAGTTTTCAACTCATTTTTCTCCTCAATATTCTTACAAATCGTACATTTTAAATTCTTTCATTAAACAACCATTTTTTCCAAATCTAGTATAATTTTATTATAAGCTTCATTTACCACCTCCTAACTTTTTAATGTCTTAAAGTCAAAGATGAATTTTGAAAATAATCCAAAATGGACAAAAGATTTCAACAATAAAAATTATTTTTTAATGCCACTATGCATCTCTCCATGATGTCAAATGCTTCCTCCATTTCATGTTATATTGCTTTCAAAAATGCCCCCATTAATTTCATGTTGTTTTGCACTTTGTGCCTTCACCATCTTCAAGAAGGTGCTTTTTGCACTTAGACTTTACATCATTGTATTCAACGAAACTTCAAAAAGTAGATTCTTGTTCAAACTTGAAACTTATTCCTTAACCCCTTGTTGGGATAAGTTCCCCTTATTTCACCTTAGTTAATGGCTTAACTATAACAATAACATCACTTGGTAGTGAGGCCACCCTCACTTGTGCTATATGTACCTTTCTTAGACATGTTCACATTGGGTTTTGCCTCCTATTCATTAACCATGACAATTGTGTTGACAATGTATATCAATTACTAAACAATGAGGGTGAAATAACATCCAACATGACCAAAGTTTTAACATTATTTTGTACAATATTATAATTGTTGACACCCCTTTCCCTTTTAGGGGGGAAGTTGATTTGTATTTCATTGACATTCAAAAGTTTTAAAAACTAAATTAAAACAAACTCATGCTTCAACCCCATTTTCACATAATAGTGCATGTTTTACTCAAAAGGAATGAATTATAAAATAAGACTATTGTAGTTAATACATTGCCTGATGCCAATTTGTTATTGATATATCCCCTTGCCATACATTACAATGTTTATCATGTAATGCCAAAAATAATTCTTTATTGATGTTAACTAGTGCTTTTGTTTATTAAAATGTCCAATCTCATTATCCACCTCTTTTATGATGATACCATGTAAACATGTCTTCTAGCCTAGGTAACACAAGTCCCTTCCTATAAAGGTGCTCCCCATTCCAAGAATAATTCAAATACTTTTATTATTTCTAGTGATCTATTGATTAGTCTCAAAAAACATACTCCTCCCACAAAATGTTAAACATGCAATATCACACCAAATGCCCATGTTCTTAATTGAATTCTAGTTTTCATTTCTTCTATATTTGTGAAATCATATAAAATATTTATCAACATTGACCATTTTATGTGCTTGAAAATCGTTTTCTAATGCTAATAATGTGAAAATCACTTGTTTGGTTTTCTTGCTTGTTAATGCATGTGCCATTATTGGTTGGCAACTTACTTCATTCTATACATCCTCTTCATGTGCCAGAGCATTTTGAAATTCACTAATGATTTATCCTTTTGATTTACACTTTTAGTTGTTACAATGGGTGGGTTAATTGTTTTTTCATTACATCATGAACCCAAATTTGGTCATTTATACCGTAGCATGTGAAACATGTCACACAAATTTGCCATCCATGTTTTTCAATCTTTGCCATCCATTGTTTTGACCACACGGCTTGCATGTAACCAATTTCAACTCTTGGGTTTTTGTATTAATCTTCAACATCCTCAAGATCTTCCAAAAGATTCTAAAAATTTGAATGCATGAACATTGTAGTGTCTTGAACCTCTGTGGTGAATTTTTTGAAGGTCCATAACACGTCAATGTCTCCTTCCATATGCACATGACATATATTAATTAAAAATCATAAATGCCCAAAAACTATGTCGAAAGTTTTTTTATAAATAAATATTTTCTTTTTTTCATGTCTTTTTTTTTTCCCCATTCAATGGATCTTGTCTACTTATTTCACAAAGAATTAAGTGATTGTGTAGTACATGCACATGAAAAAGTCGGTAGTTGATGAAAGAGAATAATATACAATACTCAATCCCTCTTAACTTCATGAAAGTGCTAGTTTCCAACTACTTTACCTTAAGGCTAGCTTCGTCATTAAATAATCCTTAAAATAACAAAAAAAATCATGAAAATATGAAATTGAGTTGTTGAAAACTATCATAATTTTCACAAGCTACAATCTGAATAATTTCACTTCTCATATACAATATCATAATAGATCATGAAAAAAGAAAAAAACTTAATATATATAAATTTTTTTGATAAATAAATAAAAAAATTATTTCTCCATGTGGAAATTGACCTTAAGCTTTATTATTTAATACTCACCCAATGAAAAAGAATATGATGACTCTTTCACAACTCTAAAGGTCAACTATTCAACACTTGTTAATTTCATGAAAGTGTAATGGGTGTTGGATTTTAGCTAATTAACATTCAACCTATGTTGATATGCTTATTAATATTTCAACCTTTGTAAAATAAATAAATAATTAAAAAAGGTGTTGAATTGAGTTTTTGAAAATTAATTAAATATTTGACAATGGACTATTGAATTGGCACATGTACCATGGTAATTGTTGGCCATTCCAATGCCATACTATTCGTCTTTAAAAATGAAATTTGTTGATGCAAAATTCTCTTGACATGAATTGAATTCCTTCAATCAAAACATGAAAATCTCATTCATTCAGTGAAAATTTCATTTGCACTAAGATAAACCTTGATTACATATGCTATCACCTTCTTATTTCACCTTTCCTTTTATAACAAAATTGTTCTTACACTTTTAGTGGACAAATATATGGCCTATGTAAAATAGCTTGCAAAAACTAGGTTGGTTAAGAAAAGTGTCTACACCAAACATCTCTTCAAAATGTTAAAAGCATGCAACGACAAATTAGTCAATTTTTAGAAAACTACTCAAAAAAAGACACAATTAATAGTTGCATAACCTTGTAGACATTCTAAAGAATCAAAATTTTCTCTATTACTATAGCCAAAATTTTCACACCATTGGATACCATATGGATTTGCCAAAAACCTAATTGGTGACCAAAGGCGCGAAACCGTTTTGATTTGCCTAATTGAATTGGTATGTCATTTATGAAATGAACCTATTCATAAATTGATGAAAAGAAGAAGGTGAGCTTAAAGGATCAGAAAAATAAAGAGAGCAACAAAAAACATAATGTAAGATTTGTCTTCCAAATAATTAGCTTTGTACTTAACTCCCACAACAAAGCTTGTACTGTGTTTCCAGAGTAAACTAGTTATACCTGCAAAACAAGGCTCCAACTTGCTCATTGTATCACCATGCATGATGGAATGACCATGATGAGGGCCGCTCAGCTTTTTTAGTGCAAACTCCCAGTTCCATATTCCAGCCCTCATCAATCAAACTCGATGAGTATCCAGAAAGAACATCCAACAACCAAATGTATACTTGTCTACAAGATAGAAGAAAAATCTCCACCTTTAAACACTTTGAAGGTAACACAGTACTAAGTGCAGTCATAACCAGTGTTGTGCAGGTAGCAAAACTGACAATAAGTCCTCCACTGGTTATCAGGGAAGTTCTTGGTATCAGAACCACTGTTCGAAAAAACACAAAGAATCAGTCCTCATATATGACCATCATTCTCAAAGAAGAAGAACAACAACAAAGAACCACCCAGAAACCTATGGTTCTTTGTCAGGTCTTTCATAAAAATCACAGGTTCTTTCAGTGTTTGAAACAACCAGAACCAGTGGCTCTTCAATTCTGATTTTTTCTCTCAAAACACCAGAACCAGCAGTTCTTTGATTTTAAAATTTCAAAAAACTGAAACCAAGGTTTATTGACAGAATCAAATACCTGCACAAAACTGGTCATAACCTTATGATACTCACTCTCAAACTGTCAGGCCATCAACTTCATCTGGGATGGCAGATTATTTTCTTAACCATTTTACATGACATGATCTTCTGGTGAGGACCATAGACTCGTCATAGTGACTGAATGTCTGTTAAACATGAATTTGTTCATAAATTGTTGAATCTACCACCCCAGACCTTTATGTAATGGAATGGTCTCATCCTTGCCCATTATGTTGGTTGCATTGCCTAGCTCACCCTAACAGGCTCCCCTGGTGCCTTACCCAACATAATGGGCAAGGGATTGACCACTTCTTAGCACATGAAGAACAATGACAAGCTGCCATGACTTTTCACTACCTTCATCAGCTCCTGACAGCGAGTATAGATAAATTCGTAATAATCTGCCCAAAACTTGGGCAAAGAATTATACAAAATCTGCATCCGGAGTTTCTGTCACATTTCTGGAAGCAACAGGAAGACTCAGTCTCATGACAACACAAAAACAACAAACACAACTATTTAGCCACCCCAACTGGGTCAAAGGCAAAAGACTGGATAAAATGATGAAGATATGAACCTTATTACAAAAAGACAAGCCATGCAAACACATGAATACAATCCACTGCAAAAGTGGAATATGATAGAAAGAATTTTAGTGACATCATCGAAAGCCCAAGCGGCAGCAATATAGTCTGTGTATTCTCAGTGGGCTTTTCTGCTTTGGTGGAGCCAGGTTCTTGTCAGTCTGTTTAAAACCCACCACCCTGATCAATCCATTCTGCCTTGTGTGCATTCCCCACCTACCATTCACTCCCAAGCAAAATCCTGGGGATATTTATCTGCTTTTTTTAATGTTCAAAGTAAAAGATGGGCTTCATGCATGAAAAACACCCTAGGAACAAACCAAGAATGGCAAATGAAGAAGCAGTCATTTTACCATCTATAGCAAACTTGAGGTCAACCAAACCGGAGTCAGGATTTGGAATAGAGAAAGCACCAAATTCTGTTTGTGCACCAGGGTCACATACCTGGTACAGAATCTGTAATGGATTCCTTCTCTCAGGAATGAAGCAGCTGATGAATTTGTATATAGCAGAAATTTGAAGAGGTTTCTCCTGTTTCAGTCTGCATCTGTCTCCTTGCTTTCAGTTGAGTCCACCACAGGTGGTACCTTGTGAGAAGTATGAGAAGAAGCTGCTGGCCGTGATGGGGGGATTGGCAAATACTTGGCAAGTGTTTCTCGGAGATTTTGGAAGATGACGGGCTTTGCAATAAAGGCATCCATGCCGTGAGCATAGTATTGTTCAACATCTGAGCGCAGAGCATTGGCTGTCACAGCTACAATGGGTAACCGCCGGGTCCCGTCCAATGTTTTACGAGTCAATCCTTCCAGGGTAGTGGCCAACTTCTTCTCTCTTGATGCTTGCACAGCCATCATGCCCCCCTGTGGAGTCTCAGCTTTCTTATCCAGCATTGATGGCGAAGCATTTTCAAAAAAGTTGCGCAGATCACACTTGGGCCATTCCCCTGTTTCTTCATAATACCGTATTGCAAGTGCTACTTGCAGGCCATCCATCAGTGGCATACAAATGTCCAATAACACTAGGTCATACTTCTCCCGTTGGATAGCTTTCAGGGCTTCGATACCATTGGCAACAACTTGAGTTGTCAAGCCGAGCCTCTTGAGCATTGATATTGCAACCATGACATTCACCTTGTTGTCTTCTGCAAGAAGGATCCGTGGTGGTTTCAAACTTGGGTTCCGGACCAATGGTTTGCAAATCTGCTCATCAGGGGTGGTTTGTGGGCTTGATGATGTCAATGGTGAGTCATTGGGTGGCATTGCATCCTCAGGATCCATTCTCAGCACCACAGAGCTCTCTTTGAAGGAGTTACGTCCTTCCTGGATCACCTTGCAAAGAACAGTGAACCTGAATGTTGACCCCTTTCCAACCATGCTGGTCACTGTCAATTGGCCGCCCATTAGCTCCACCAACTGTTAATGCAGGGAGACAAACACAGGTTCAATCAAAGCAAAAATTTCTCAAGAGCTCAAAGGTGGACAAACTACATCCCACTGGACATGCACCTGAGAAAGGCCCTACCATTTATGTGAAGATATGCATTCTAAGGAAATGATCAATTAATGGACAATACTGTGTTCGACTCAGTTCCAAAGAAGTGAGTTAGAGCAGGATGACCATCTTGGAAAATAAGGAAATGCTTCCATAACCTACTTGACTATCCACCTCCTAGACTACAATTGACTGCCGATAAGGCAGTGTTCTCAGTTTGAGCTCAGTTCTTAATGGGTTGTAACCTCTCAACAGTTTGAGCAGATCTTCTTCCTTGTGGCCCTTTACCCAGAAGCACATAGAGTTCCTCCCTTGGAATCACCTGTGGTGTCTAAAATGGACCTTCATTAACTCTCAAAAGTGTCAAATGGCGGAATGAAGTACCTGCTTGCAGATGGCCAAGCCCAATCCAGTGCCCCCAAAATTCCTGGTGCTACTCTGATCCACTTGAGTGAATGTGTCAAAGAGTGTGGCAAATGACTGCACCCAAACCCCATGAATGTTTCCAAAACTTAAAACACAATTCATCAGTTCGGAAAATTTGACACTATTACCACTTGTGAATAATATCGCTTTTGCCAAAGTCAGATTCAGCAATTCAAGTTGAGCTATTGGAGCGGATACATTTGCAGCATGCAAAATTTCACATTTTTTGAAGTACCAACATTACTCAGTCAGTAAGGGGAGCAGCAGTGTGGGGCCAGAGTTCCATACCTCCTGGGGAATGCCAACACCAGTGTCTTTGATCTCACACCAAAGTAGGGTTTGCACACTCAAATTGGAACTCTTTTCAGAGTCTGCACCCCTTGGAGAATCCTTTCCCTTACCCATACCTGGGTTTGAGACATCATTTTCTTGTTCTGGTTCAAAACTTTCTTGTCCATCCACTGCATCCAACATCCCACTCAAAATACTCTGACTTTCATCCCCCAAGTTGTTGGTCTCTGCTTCTTTGGAAGAGGTTTGTCCACTAGATGCATCAAGGTCTTCAACACCCAAGTGGATCCAGACACCACCCTTATGAGTGAATTTGATGGCATTGAGGACAAGGTATTTCATAATCTGCCGAATCCGAAGCTTGTCGCTGACAACCTAATTGGTCAAAATATTTCAAACCCACCATTTCCTGTTTTATTAGTTGATCTTCCCACATATACATAGAAGCCCCATGGCTTCACATGAAACCACTGGTAGCTGGATTGATTATCACTTGTCAAACACATGATATGCACAATGGATTTGATTCTCATAACCAATGGGAATACAAGGCTATTGCCTGGATGCAATTTGAATTCTGACTGATAAATCATCCCACACCTCAGGTGGTGATCATGGGATAAAAATGAACAGAACTCATACTCACCTTCTTTGGAACATTGTTGTCAACTTCTGCTTGAACCGTGATGCCCTTCTCTCGGGTGGCTGCTAAGGCCATTTTTAGAATGTCTTGCACTACCTCAGCTGGGCTAAATGGTGTCTCCTCAAGCTCCATTGCACCTTTAATCACAACAAAGATACTTCATTGATTGCCATTAATGAGTAGATTTTACCAAAATTAATTATAGTCTTGTGAGTAGTTAGAGCAGTCGCTGTTCAACAGAAACTTCAAACTTTCCAGAGCAAGGCTGGAAGTTCAAAAGGTTCCAACAGACATGAATTCAAGTTACCGGAGCAGGCAGCAATTCCATATTCTCATTGCTGTACCCCAAACCCCTGGCATTGTCAGAAACCAATAAATTCCAATATATCTTTACAAAATACTAGAGGCCATTTCCAGAGCAAGAATGATAAGGGGTGTGACAAATGGAGTAAAAGCTGAATACCAGATTCGACACTCGCAAGGTCAAGAATATCGCCCAAGATGTCAGCAATTATGACACCAGATGACAGCATTGCATTGACAAGCTCCCGCTGGTCTGGAGTTAAATCTGATGCAGCTAATGCCTCCGACATCCCTAGTAGACCATTCAAGGGTGTCCGAATCTCATGCGACATTATTGCCAGGAACATATTCTTGGCTCGAATTGCCTCCTCTTCAATCCAGCAAGCCCGCCACCGGAAAATCATTTGCAAAAACTAATCCAAATCAAACCAGCAACCAATCTTTCGATTATGGTACCACCAGGTTATGGGTTTAGTTCACCTGAATTTAAGAATTCTGCAAGAACCATTTTGGCTAAGTTCTTCCATCTTTAAGGGATGTTAGTTAGCTAATTTTTTAATGTTGGGGTGGGCAATAAACTGGGGATCAACCTGGTCATTTGAGCTATTGACCCAGCAGATTGCTGCCCAATTTGTACCATACTGTGGGTGTTCAAGTCATCACCCAGCCAATAGACAATATCACTGACTACCAGATGAATAATGTGGAACTGAGACAGGTCTGCAAATTAGGTGCATATCCTTCAAAGACACCAAAGGACCTTTCCCACATTTCCTGAAGTTGGTCATTGACATTTGAACAGATACAACACCCAGAACCAACATGCACACAAGGTCACAGTACAACCAGCAACATTTTGAAGCTGACAGGTCTTAGGAAGCCAATAATATGATGTACAAAAAACCAGTGCTGCTGACAGCACTTGATACCAGCACAAAACTGGTGAATAGAAGAAGGGTCACATCACTGGCCACACCTGTGAGTTGAACAGTCCGCCGTAGCTCTCCTTCTGTTGCCTTCCCCTCTACCATCTGCGCATGCATTTTTGATAACCGTTTCCTCACTTCAACCTGTGGACAAAATGCTGTATCATATTAGTATAACAATCCAATTGTGCATGCAGAAAACATTGTAACATCCTCTTCACCCCTCTTAGCTCTTACCAAAAATTGCAGCTTCACCGGTGTGTTCAGTCTTGAAATAAATTTTGTGGATGAAGCCTTACTGTGTAATAACATTCCTGAGATTAAAAAAAAAAACCCTACCATGTGCAGCTGTAGGGCCAGGAGCCAATGAGTTTACATTTCTTGTAAGAGTTTTTCAGGTTGCAGAGATAAAACCTTTTCAGTTATATCAATACTTGCTGTCGAGACCCCAAGTACCTCTCCACTGTCACTTAGATGAGGTTTGCATGTCACCATCCAAGACATGCGGCCAATAAGAGGATAATCAATTGTCAACTCTCCAATCTGCACTCAGGTGAGCACATCAACCCTCTTAGAACACAACATATAACCATGAAGAGTTGGAAAAGATTTTCCTCAGGGAGAAGGGCAAAAAACCACCTGATGTAGCTCAAGAAGACTGTCACAGGCACAGTAATGGTGATACAGAGGAGATAGTAGAGAGTACTACGTACTCGAACATATCAAAAGTTGCAGTATCGCAGGATAGAGTCCAATAGAAAGGGAGGTCAGGGCACTTTGCCTCAGAGCTGTAAGGTGTTTTAAGAAGTGTATTTAACCAGTATTCAATACATAAATTTACAGCACTATGCATTGTCATGCATAGAAGCACCCTGTAGTTAGGTCAGAGGTGATATATGGCCTGCAGACCTTACCTGTGTCTGTAGCTTTTCCAGAGCTTGTACTTTCATGTCAAAGAATTCCTTCACACCTTCATTCTCCATAGGTAAAGCCTCATCATCCCTCTTCCCAATAAGGTCCTACAAAAATAAAAAATCATTTCCTAAGTTACCAATCCCTGTTTTCTTCAAGGGGTGAAAAAGTTTCAAGACTTTCCAGAAAGGTAAAGCACTCTAATGTGCTCAATTAGTTATCATCCAAGATTTGAAGGGTGCAAATCCCAGTGCTACATGGTGGCTCAAAGCAACATTGAAAGCATACAGGCTATATCAGAGCTAGTAAACAGACTCAAAAGTCAGCATGCAGCCAGGTTATATGTGCTGGTAACAATGGCCTACCTGCTGACTCCTGGAGGGATGTAGCCTCTGTCCTGACCTAAACTTTGCAAACACAAGAGTGCAAAAAAGAGGGGAATTTGGATGCTTACCACTGGACGAGTGCCTTTGATTGTGCGACTAATCCACACATAACGCAACTCTTTGTTGCAGTAGGTCATGTAGATTGGGAACTCCTGCAAAGCAACTAACAGGCCTTTGGCAGCCTCAAGATCCATTGGAGGTTGCCCCTCATCATACCCATTCTGCCCTTCATGCATAAACTTGGCACCCTCCTCCCGCACTTGCGAAATCAACAGCCCAACACCAGTACTCCAGTATGACTGCAGCAGTCCTTTGAGTTCTTGCACCTGCCGCTCCAAAGCTGCATTGGTTTCCTTCATCTGCTGATTTGCTGCCTCACTGGCACCAAAAGCAGTCTGGAGCTCTTGATAGACTGCTGTGCAATTTGAGAGCTCCTTTGTCAAGCATTCATTCTCCAGCCTCAATTGGCGTAACTCAGCCACAAGGTTGCTATTCTCCGATTTCAGTGCAGAGACTTCCACATGATTCTGCTCACTATCTGACAAAGTAATCATGTCTGGGGTCGGGAGTCGTACCAAAGCATCACTAGGATCCTTGTACACCTCTGAAACTGGCATACGTACCAACACATCCTCCAAGTCCTCATACTCCTCCCCAAGCACCACATCTGCTACCTCACAATCCATTATTTCTCAATCTGCTGTCTGTCCTTACATGAACTAGAAATGACACAAACCTATCAACCTCCTTTTGTAGAAATTGAGAATGTAGTAGTTGAAATTCCTGTATCATCTTGTTTGCAGCAGTCGACATAGAACACTGTCCATCAAAAATGTTGGAGCTCTCAGCAGACCAGCAGGTCCTGTAGCAGCAACACCAAATAGACACAAAAAGGGGAAAGTTTCCCTGTTGAGCCCAGACTATTGTACATTATTGTCAGTGCACACAAAATGTACAGGGAAGTTCTTCCTGTGAATTCTTTGATGAGCTCCTTCACTCAGAATGAAAATTTTGAGCATGTTTGAGAACAAATTCAAGGACTTGGGTTTGAGGAAGAAGAAGAAGAAGAAGAAGCAAATTCTGATCATCCCAAGGAAACCCTAACATGCTCTCTCTCTTGTTCTCTCATGATCAAGCTAATAACTTGAAAGAAGTTGTGATCATCATCTCATTGCTGTTGCTACCAGAATGCCTACTGCTACGGACCTGAGATCAAGGTCATTTCTTTGAAAATGTAGAACAAAACAAATCCACAAAGCAACAAAGGAATCCATAACAAAAGAATGTGTTGCAAAGAAAGAAACACAGAAGGAGGAGAAGGTTAGGAATGGGATTTACAGATGCGGGAAAAGGAAGGAAGTGTTTGCTGCCTCCTCCTCTTTCTTCTTCTTTCTTTGCTGCCAAGCATCTCCCTTCTTGTAAGAAATCTCTGTCGAGCTTCCGGATTCTCTGTCTGTGTCTCTGTGTCTATGTCCTCGTCAACCGTCTTCGCGCTTCCTGCTCCTGCTTTGCTTGTCTCCGTGCTTCATAGAGAGCCTTTTTCTTTTGTTTGTCCACAGAAAATCTGTGAAAGAGGATCGAAGACGCGTCTCTTACAATCAACCCTCCCTCCTCAACCACCTTCACGTTTTCTGCTCTTCCTCCTCCTGCTTGCTGGTTTCCGTGCTCAATACAAACAAGCTTGCTTTTTTGTTTCCGACAGATGATGGAATTTTCTCACGGAGTCAGAAAATATGTGAAAGACTGATGACGCCACAGGAAGACCGAGGTAGGAAAGATGCTCAAGAGAGAGAGGAGAAATTCAGGGCAAAAATAATGTGAAGAAAAGACTCGCATGCACAAAGAAAGAGAATACCTACCTATGACTAAGAGAGAGAGGTCTAGTACATAACCCGCAAAACCGGCGGAGGAGGAGGAGTAATGGGCGTAGGGGAAGGTCGCCGGGGGTCCCACAAAGGATGATTGAACACATGCTCTTCTTCCTGCAACTCATGCCTCCACTACAACTGCAACTCTCTCTCTCTCTCTGCAATCACGCGGATAACATTTTCCAGAAAACAACATCTGCAATTTGTTGTATCGATGGCGATGGCGATGATGCTCATGGCAACGCAATAATCAGCAAGAAGAGTGTATGTGCCTTTGTGTTTGTGTGCGTGCGCGCGTCTCTCTATCTCTGTCTCTCTGTCTCTCTGTCCACCGTGTGTTTCAGATTCTTGGCTTGTTGCTGGCTTCAACATTTACCATCACAATTCTGTTTCCTTCTTGCATGTATCGGGAATTTCTGTACTCAAATCATGTTTGTTTGCACCGGCAGTAGTAGCAGGAGGAGTAGGATCATGTTCTCAATGGCACCAGCGGCAGGAGGATCATGTACTTGATTCCGGCAGCAGCAGGAGAATCATGTACTCAATTGCTGCAGCAGCAGCAGCAGCAGCAAGAGGTTTTCTTCTTCTTCACTGATTCTTGTCAGTGTGCATTAATCAAATCAGATCAGATCACATTGTTTGATAATATTTACAACAGAGATTTTATAATTACAACATCAAGAGAGAGCATCACCAAAGTTTGTTCTCAAATCTCAGCTCCCAAAAGAGACTCCTGCAAGGAAAGAAGAAGATGGCGAAGCTGAAGAAGAAGAAGAAGCAGAGGAAGGATCAAGGTGTGTGAATCTTCATTTTCTTTCAGTACTAGGTCTACCCAAGAAGAAGATCAATCTTTGCAGAGCATATATAAGGTGCAGAGAGTGTCCTGGAAGGATTTTTGTCAGATGATTGTTCTATCTTTGAAAACTGAAAGTGCTTCACATCATGTCTGAGGCTAAAACATCTATCTATCATGAAGGCATGTGTTGAGTCCTGCATTTGCACGTTTGTAGTTGCTGATTTCTGGTGGATTACACAGCAAGCCTTAAATTCTCTCCTGTGAAGTTCATAGCTGCATCTAGATCACATGGACAGGAGGCACCTTAGCCATCATCATCATCACTGAAGCACTTCTATTCTGCAGCGCAAACTGCAAACTGGAAGCTTTTCTATTCCACAATTGTACTTTCAAATATATAGACACAAGATGCACAAGATAATATTAGCTTCTATTCCTCAGTCGCACTTACAATTTAGATATCTGAGGAGATTCCATAATGATGGAGCTTACCTGGAATGCTGCTGTTGCTGAGACTTATAGCTGATTTGCAATCCTTTCTTTACATGCAGGTCTTGCAATGATTTGCACCATTCTTGTTCCCTGGCACCCAGGCTGACCATCTCCTTTCAAGCTCAAAGAAAGACTACTGGAGCAAGATAACCAGAATCAAGAGCCTTTTCATTTGGGGGCAGTGCATGCTGCAGGTGGAGAATCCAGGGTCCACTTCGATGAGCAAAGCACAGATGAATTCCACAGATGCATACGAAAGTCTCAAAGGAGATGGTAGAAAGACTGACACAGCTCTGTGAGTTGCAGAAAACAAAACAGAATTCACATGGAAATGGGTCACAAAGGGAAAAAGAAAATGAGACTTTTATGCATTTAAACAAACAATTTGATTCATTCCTGCTTACTGTATGTTCAGCAGCTTCCAAGTTCTGGAACCACATGAGACAGCCAAAATCAGACATGACAGACAAGGTCTATCTGCACAACATGCACCACTTGCTGGGTGGCATGAAACTTTCTGATTTTGTTCAAATGTTACCAAGTACATTGTGGGGTGGAAATCTTACAGATGGAGACCCTGGAATTCCTGTAACCTTCTCTCTCTCTCTCTCTCTCTCTCTCAGCTGAGCCAATTGTATATACATAAGGAAAAAACTTTTCACAGATTGCAAATTAGCATCTGAAGAAGTGGGAGCCACAGTGCATTTGAACCTACAGGTTCAATTATATTCTACTTTGGAAGTTGCCCATGCAAGAGACCAAGGAGATTCTCAGGACCAGGTGCAAGCAAGGAAGCCATCAAGGTATTCAGAAACTCAGCAAACTTGTGTGTACTGTAGCTCAGGTCTTCAGTTGAAATACATGCAGCTTCTGCATACTTTGCCTCAAATTATGTACTTCAGGTAGAACAGTTGCACATTTTACACAAAATTTGTATGAGGACTTAGACACCAGATAAGGAAGAACCACCAGTGTCTATCATCAACACCTCATCTTGGACCACCCTACAGCTATTGGTCCCAACATCCATCACCTGATTCTTCTGCAAGGACTTGACAGCCCCTACCCTTGCAGGCGTGCATGCTAGATGTAAACACAATACTGAACTCAGCTATCATGGGTCCAGGCCTCAGTGATCAAGCCAGAGACCAAGAGGCCTCCAAGTCGTGGAAAGATCACAGCAAACAGTTCATGCCTGTAGCAGCATGTAGAATGTGTCCATGTCCGAGGAGACACAAAACAAGTATTGAATCCCAACAGGTTCAGGGTACACATGAGACGCAAATCAGAAGGGCTGAAATGCAAATTACTTTACAACTGCATAACCATGTCTACAACTGGAAGAAAAAATTGAAACTGAATTACAGCTGAAGACTAGAGAAAACGCAACAAAGAGCTTCTGCAGAGCCAGTCAGCCAGACATCTGATCTATAGGGTGATCTATTGAGCAATTGCAAGTGTGCAGTCATCTGAAGAAAGAGCCAATGATAAAGAGCGCCACTGCTGACACCACAGTCACAAACAGTTCCTGAAACAACACCACAACAAGCATCCAAATGAGATTCCACAACACTGATTGATATCTTCACCTGAAGATGAACCCCATCTTCACTCCAAGATATAGTTCATGACAAGCACTTAGATCATTGCTAAAGCACTATCATACACCCCAGCCAGAAATTTCTCAAAGTGTGTCCTGTGTCCAAATACTTCAAGGGGCTACAATATGAACACAAAGAGAAGACTTTCTTATAACTATTCAAGTTGCATTATAATGGTCACAACTTACTTGAGCACCAAGGAAGGATCGTGGAATGTACTGTCCAAGAAGCTCATACATGTTGAGAGTACCAGTAAAGGCCTGTGACAACATGCACATATAAGTGTGCTGAGATTTAAGGATTGACTCTATGCACAGAAAATAAATCTAATTTCTCTGTATTCACAATGAAAAATCCTGATCAGCAAGAACAAGAAGCATAAGAAGAAGAAAAAGAAGTGTGGTTATCAGCCCTATCTTCTCCCTGAAAATCATAAGCAAGAGATTTCCAAGCTTCAGAAAGTTAAAGCTGGGTTATGGGTTTACCTGGAGCTGGATAGGGTTTGAAACTACAGCCAGTTCCACAGTGGCTCTTTCCTACAACTAAGGCTAATGGCTTGAGACTAGGTTTAAGAACAAGATAGTATGACCTACCAGAGAGGCCAATCCAACGCAGCCAAACACTAGACCAAGAGTTCGAAGAAGTCGCTTTCCACTTTTAGTCCTCCGACTTCCATCCTCATCCTCCTGCATGTAGAAACAACCCACAGACATGAATCATGGTATTTCCCTTCCTTATGTTGAGAGTACAAAATTCACACTGAATTCAGCTGACAGAATTCTGGCAGACAGCGAAAGACAATGTTGCACAGCTGATATTGTGTGCAACATACAGTCTTTTGTGTTATCAGTAAAAGAGCCTTTATAGTACAATGTCAACTGAACCTTACACTTGAGATGGAGGATGAAGCAGGCTCATACTCCTTCAGTTTGTTGAATATGCGGAACATGTAGCTGAAAATGAGGAACTGAAGTGGCTTCCATTCAGCTTCTCCTGCTGACACCATCCAAATTGACTGCCATCACAAATTCCACCATGCATGAGTTTCTTCAAACATGCCCTCTTTTTGGTCCCATTTCCATTGACCCAATTTGATTTGTTCAACATATTTCTAGGTCATTTTCTTATACCTCAGAAACCACAAATATCAACATAGTTACTGATTGGAAGTGACAGGAGACAGATGAAAACTTACAAAAAATGCCGAGATTGCCAAATTTATAAGAACCTCTTTTTGACCCAATTGAGCAACCCTGCAGTAATGTTATGGAGATCATCAAATCTGTTACCTGTTGAAAGGACAACTACAGGATAGAACTACATACAGTGCAGTAGACATGTGCAAAAAGGGTCCAGGAATGGTGATTACTTTGGACCCCAAGGAAACCAGGAACGCTTATCAGCATATTTAATTTCTTTTGATACCTGCATAATCATGACCAAAAGGAAGATTAAAATACAGAA
>Ga0116228_10001019_pt1 | contig 22766 bp, 17 predicted proteins | sample S1TSphfallax_2_FD_89694 | JGI IMG/M metagenome (GOLD analysis project Ga0116228, IMG submission 89694) | Host-associated microbial communities from peat moss isolated from Minnesota, USA - S1T2_Fc - Sphagnum fallax MG | ecosystem: Host-associated > Plants > Peat moss > Unclassified | place...
CGAGCAAACTGTGCCTTTCACGTTTGCTCGCCCTGGCCTATCCCGCCCCCTGCCCCCTGTTGAACTTCGACAAGTTGCCCTCACTCTAACCCAGTACGGGTCAATTCGACCCACTGGGGGCCTGATATGCGAAGTCGTCTATTGGTTGCAGCAACCTTGACTGCCGGGTTGGGACTGGCGCTCGCGTTGCCTGTGTTCGCGGATGCGTTGCCGACCGTCGACCAGATTTATCAAGCGGAACAAGCCGGGCACATGGATCAGGCCCAGCAAATGATTTCTCAGGTGCTGAAGGAGAGGCCGAACAGCGCGAAGGCGCACTTCATCCAGGCGGAGTTGTTCGCCAAGCAGGGCTATCTATCCCAGGCGCGCAGCGAACTCAACGACGCCGAGCGACTCGACGCCAGCGAGGATTTCGCCAAGCCGCATGCGCTGCAAGAACTGAAGGCCCAGCTCGGTGATCACCGCGCCGCGGGCTCGCAGATGGTGCAGGTTGCGGGCCACAGCGAAACGCATTTCCCCTGGGGCACCGTGTTGATTTTGGCGATCGTCGTCGGGGTTTTCATGCTGCTGTTTCGGCGACGCCCCACGTATGTCCAGCAATACCCGGCCGGCGGAAGCCCCGGTGGCATGGGCGGCGGCCCGGGATACGGACCTGGCTATGGTCCGGGGCCCATGGGCGGTGGCGGGATCGGTTCGGGCATCGCCGGCGGGCTGGCCTCGGGCCTGGCGGTTGGCGCGGGTGTGGTCGCCGGCGAGGAGCTAGCGCATCACTTCCTCGATGGCGGACGCGAGTCCAGCGGTGGCGGCTTCGTGCCCTCCGCGACAGCCGCGGAGCCTGACTACAATAGCGATTCAGGCGGCAACGATTTCGGCGTCAATGACCCAGGGTCATGGGACGACGGCGGATCGGGCGGCGGTGGTGGCGGTGACGACTGGAGCTGAGCGGATCCGGTCTGACACCTGACTTTATTCCCCTCTGGGGCGCCTGAGCAAGGCGCCCCTTATTTTATGCGCCGTCCAACCTGCGGGGCGCGCACCACGCCGCCATAGGTGCACGCGCCACAGCCGGCGGCGCACTCACACCGTCAAATGTGCGCGCACCAGCTCATCGGTCAGCGCGGCGATTTCGCCCGACACCACCAACCGTCCCTTGTCCAACACCCGCAGATGCGTGGCCACGCGGCGCGCAAACGGCAGTTTTTGCTCGACCAAGAGGACGGTCAGTTTGGTCTCGCGGTTGAGTTTCTGAATGACATCGCCGATGGCGGCGACGATATTCGGCTGGATGCCTTCGGTCGGTTCGTCCAGGATCAAGAGCTGCGGATCGAGCACCAAGGCGCGGGCGATCGCAAGCTGCTGTTGCTGGCCTCCCGAGAGATCGCCGCCGCGCCGCCTCAGCATCGTGCGCAACACCGGAAACATATCGAATAGATGTTCCGGAATGGCGCGCAGTTTCGGCTTGTGTGCCGCCAGCCCGATGCGCAGATTCTCCTCGACGGTGAGCTGCGAGAAGATCTCCCGGCCTTGCGGCACGAAACCGATGCGCATATGCGCACGGTCCTCCGGGGGAAGCGTCAGCAGATTGCGACCCTCGTACAGAACCTTGCCCGAACTTCCGCTTGCCACGCCCATGATGCAGCGGAGCAGCGTGGTCTTGCCCATGCCGTTGCGTCCCATCAGGCAGGTGCATGATCCCGTGGGCACGGTCATATCGACGTCCCACAGCGTATGGCTGCCGCCGTAAAACTGATTGAGTCCCTGGATCTCGAGCATGCTATTCGCCGAGGTACACTTGTTTGACCTGGGTGTCTGCCTGAATGCTGTTCATATCCCCCTCCGCCAAGACCCTGCCCTCGTGCAGCACCGTGACTTTCCGGGCGATCGAACGCACGAACTCCATGTCGTGCTCGACGACGATCAAGGTGTGCTTGCCTGCGAGTGACAACAGCAATTCGGCGGTCCGCTCGATTTCCTGGGGCGTCATGCCGGCTACCGGTTCATCGATCAACAGCAACTGCGGATCCTGCATCAAGAGCATCCCGATCTCGAGCCACTGTTTCTGGCCGTGGGAGAGCGTCGCGGCGCGCGCCGCGCGATGCTCGGACAAGCCTATCGTCTCGAGCACGTCGTCGAGGCGATCGCGTTGCTCCTGGGTGGTACGCGCATTCAGCCATTTCCAGACGGTCTTGGCGCCCGCCATGGCCAGTTCCAGATTCGCAGCGGTGCTTTGATTCTCGAACACGGTCGGCTTCTGGAATTTCCGGCCGATGCCGGCCTGCGCGATCTGCGGTTCGGTCAATCGCAGCAAGTCGATGCTCTGGCCGAAGAATGCCGATCCCTTGTCGGGCCGCGTCTTTCCGGTGATGACATCCATCATCGTCGTTTTGCCGGCACCATTGGGGCCGATGATGCAGCGCAGTTCACCCACCTCGATGTGTAAATTGAGCGCATTGAGCGCGCGGAAACCGTCGAAGCTGACCGTGATGTCCTCGAGATGGAGAATCATGCCGTGAGCCGCATCGGCGGCGCGCGCGCTCATGTGGCCGATCGTCGCACACGCGGCCGGCGCCACTGGGCGACGGCGCCGACCACGCCCTGCTGAAGAAACAACGTGACGACGATGAAGAGCGCGCCGAGTCCGTACAGCCAGATACTCGGAAAGGCGCCGGTGAGATAGGTCTTGGCAAAGTTGACCAGGAAGGCACCCACGACCGCGCCATAGAGGGTGCCGCGGCCGCCGATGGCGACCCAGATCACGATCTCGATGGAGTTCACGGGGGAGAACTCGCCCGGATTGATGATGCCGATCTGCGGTACATAGAGCGCGCCGGCGATGCCGGCCAGAACGGCCGACAGCACGAACACCCAAAGTTTGTAGGATTCGACGCGGTAGCCCAAGAAGCGCGCCCGGCTTTCGGCATCGCGGATGGCCTCGATGACACGTCCCGCCCGCGATGCGACGACATAGCGGCACAGCAGGTAACTGCCCGCCAACGCCAGCGCCGTGCATAGGAACAAGGTTACGCGAGTGCCCGGGGACTGCAGGTTGAACCCGAGGATATCCTTGAAGTCCGTGAATCCATTGTTGCCGCCGAAGCCCATGTCGTTGCGGAAAAATGCCAGCATCAGGGCGTACGTCAAGGCTTGGGTGATGATCGACAAATACACGCCTGAGACCCGCGACCTGAAGGCCAGGAACCCGAACGCGAGCGCGAGTACTCCCGGAACGAGCACCACCATCAAGGCCGCATAGGGAAATACATCGAAACCATGCCAGAACCAGGGAAGTTCCTTCCAGTTGAGGAACACCATGAAGTCCGGCAGCAACGGATTGCCGTACACGCCGCGGGCGCCGATCTGGCGCATCAGGTACATCCCCATCGCATAGCCGCCGAGCGCGAAGAAGGCCCCATGTCCGAGACTCAAGATTCCGCAATAGCCCCAGATCAGATCGACGGCGAGCGCCAGCATGGCATAGCTCATGTATTTGGCGATCAGCGTCATGCTGTAGTTGGTGACGTGCAGCCAGGACGCCTCGCCGGGTACCAGGTTGAGGAGCGGCACGAACACCGACAAGGCCAGCAGCGCATACAGCAATCGCTGCCCGCCCCGGTCGGCGCGCAGGGCGGCGCCAAGATCGCGGAAGATGCTTTCAACCATCCGCGTTTCTCCCCTTCTGCGGAAACAGACCGCGCGGTTTTCGCTGGATGAACAGAATCAGGAACACGAGCACCAAGATCTTGGCGAGCACCGCGCCGGCATAGGGTTCCAATAATTTATTGACGATGCCGAGCGCATTGCCGCTGACCTCCGTCCCCCAGAGATTGCCGACGCCGCCGAACACCACCACCATGAAGGAATCCACGATGTAGGTTTGACCGAGATTCGGACCCACGTTTGTCAGTTGACTCAAGGCGACGCCGGCGATTCCCGCGATCCCCGAGCCCAGACCGAAGGTGAGTGCATCCACCCACGCGGTGCGAATGCCCATCGCTTTGGCCATCTCGCGGTTTTGCGACACGGCACGCACTTCGAGCCCGAGGCGCGTGCGTTTGAGGACTGCGAGCAGGCACAAAAATAGCGCGAACGTGAAGATGATGATGTAGAGCCGGTTGTAGGTGATGGCCAGCACGTCGTTGATCTGCAGCGAACCTGCCAGCCATTCCGGCGTGATGACGGGCCGGTTGTTGGCGGAGAAAATGTCGCGGACCGCCTGCTGCAGGATCAGGCTGACGCCGAAGGTGGCAAGCAGCGTTTCGAGCGGGCGGCCATAGAGGTGGCGCACGATGCCGCGCTCGATGGCAATCCCCGCCAGTCCCGACACCAGGAACGCCGCCGGAATTGCCACGATGATCGAGGCGCCGATGTGGTTCGGCATCAACAGCTGCACCACGTAGGTGGTATACGCGCCGAGCATCATCAACTCGCCATGCGCCATGTTGATGACGCCCATGACGCCGAACGTGATGGCCAGGCCGATGGCGGCGAGCACGAGCACCGAACCCTGGCTCAATCCATAGATCAATGTCTGAATGGCGGAGTTCACGGTGCGATACCGCTCGATGACCCGCAGGCTGCCTTGTGCGGCGACACGGACGGCCGGGTCGGATTCGCCATACGTGCCGTCGGTGGACGCTTGCACCATGGCCGACAGGCGATTGTAGACATCCGGATTCAGGCTGCTCGACAGCTTGCGGACCGCGGCAAGCCGCACCGCGGAGTCGGCGTTGTCGAGATCGGCAAGCGCGAGACCCACGTCGATTTCGCGCCTGACTTCAGCGTCACGTTCCAGCACCAGCCGCGCGCGCAGTACGGTCTGGCCGTCGGCATTCAGCGCCCGCAGCATCTCCTGCACCGCCTTGAGGCGCACGCGTGCATCGGAATCGTTCAAATCCATCTGGCCGAGCGCCACGCGCAACACCTTGCGCAGCTGATTGTTCACGCCCACCGTCGTGACCGCGTCGCTCGATTCGACACCGGCCGCCCGGCCCGACACGGGGTCGGTCAGTTTGACGCTGTCCCCATCGACTTGCCCGATGAACACATGATTGTCGCTGGTCCTGACATACAGCCCATCCTGCAGCATGGCATTGAGCACCTCGCGCACCTTGGGATCGGGCAATTCAGCCATCTTTCGAATCAAGACCTGCTTGTCCGCATAACTCGCGTCGGGAAGCGCGGCGACCAAGGAGGCGAATGCAGGAATGCCGGTGCTAGCCGTGCCGCCGGCAGGTGCACCTTGGTCGGCGGACGCAGCCTCATCGGCGGACGCAGCCTCATCGGCGTGCGCGGCCGGTCCGGCAGCAAACGCCGGCGTCAACAACAGCATCAACAGTGGCAACGAAAGGCGCGATCGTGTCATGGGTGAATCACTCCTGACTCGTTAGAAGCAATATTCGCGCCAAGGGCGCCGCTGCGGCGCCCGAAGGCGGGGTTCCGATCGAGGAAGCCGATCGGAACCCCCGAACGATTACTTGAAGTTTTGTCCGGAACACACCTTGGTCTTGGTGTTGTAGTTGCCGCAGTTCAACTTCACCCAGTCAGCCTCGATGTCCTTGCTGCCGGGCAGGAAGTCGGACCACGCATCGCCCGCAATTTCCTTGTCCGTCTTCCACACCACGTTGAATTGACCATCGGCGCGGATTTCGCCGATGTAGACGGGCTTCGTGATGTGATGGTTGGGCAGAACCTTGGCGGTGCCGCCGGTCAGATTCGGCACTTCCAGGCCCGGCAGCGCCGCGATGACCTTTTGCGGATCCGCCGTTCCCGCCTTCTCCACTGCCTTCACCCAGAGTTGGAAGCCGATGACGGTCGCCTCCATGGGATCATTGAAGGTTCGCTTGGGATTCTTGGTGAACGCATGCCACTTGGCAATCCATTCCTTGTTGAGCGGACTGCTGATGCTCTCGAAGTAGTTCCATGCGGCCAAGTGTCCGACCAGGGGCTTGGTATCGAGTCCCGAGAGTTCCTCCTCGCCCACCGAGAAGGCGACGACCGGAATGTCTTCGGCAGAGATCTTCTCGTTCCCCAACTCCTTGTAGAAGGGCACGTTCGCATCGCCGTTGATCGTCGACACCACCGCGGTCTTCTTGCCGGCTGATCCGAATGCCTTGATCTTGGCAACCTCACTGGTCCAGTCGGAGAATCCGAACGGCGTGTAGTTGACGATGATGTCCTCCGGCTTCACCCCTTTTTGCTGCAGGTAGGCCTCGAGAATCTTGTTGGTCGTGCGCGGATAAACATAATCCGTGCCTTCCAGCACCCAGCGCTTCACCCCGACATCCTTCATCAGATAGTCGATGGCCGGAATGGCCTGCTGGTTCGGCGCGGCGCCGGTGTAGATCACGTCCTTCGAGGACTCCTCGCCCTCGTATTGCACCGGATAGAACAGCAACCCATTGTCCTTCTCGAACACCGGCAGCACCGATTTGCGCGACACCGAGGTCCAGCAGCCGAACACCACGGATACCTTGTCCTTCTCCAGGAGCTCCGCCGCCTTCTCCGCGAACAACGGCCAGTTCGAGGCCGGATCGACGACCACTGCTTCGATCTTCTTGCCGAGCACGCCACCTTTCTTGTTCTGCTCGTCGATCATCATCAAGACGGTGTCTTTGAGCGTGGTTTCGCTGATCGCCATGGTGCCGGACAGCGAATGCAGCACGCCGACTTTGATCGTGTCCTGCGCGTGCGCGGCACCACAAGTTGCGCTCAGCAGCGCCGGCGCAACCCACTTGAGTAATTTCCCAGTATTCATTTCAAGATTCTCCGGTTTATGCGTTAGATCTGCAGTTGAAGTTTCAGGCCGTACTCTTTCTTCGAGCTGTCCGGCAAATCGTCCGATTGATTCAGGTAATACAGCCCGACCCGTGCGTTGAAGGACTTGATGATGTAGTTGACGTTGATTTCGCCGGTCTTGATCTTGTCCTTCGCCGTCGGCGCAGTGGTCGCCGTCGCGAAGGTCGCGTCTTCGGTCTTCTGGCCATACCTGCCGAGAAGTTGGAACTTGCCGATACCGATGACCTGCGGGAAGAGGTAGCTGGCGAGGCCGTACCAGCCGTCGCTTGGAGTCGTGGAGGTCAACCCGTGATCCTTTTGATATTCAGCATTGATGCTCACGGCGCCGAGATTCGGCAGCTTCTTCTCCAGGATGCCGTCGAGGCTCCAGGCTGTCTTGCTGTTTTCATTCTGCGCGGCCAAGCCCAATGACAGGATGTCTTTTTCCCCGTAGTAGGTTTGGTTGAGATAGTAGCCGGGTTCCGGATCCCAGAAATCCAAGGTCAGGCGGCCCGCCGCCAGCACGCGGCTCTTGTCGCCAACCGCACTGTGCACGGTCTCGCCGTCGAAAGCGCCCACCTGCACTTTCAGGATGCCGAACTGACCCCAGTAGGCGACGCCGTTGTCCCGGCCCGTTGCCACACTCGGATAGTAGTCGGACACGCCGTCGGCAAAGGGTGCCCAGTCCTGCGCGTAGTAGGGGCCGGCGAGATTGGCACGATCGCTCGGTTCGAGAAACCGCCCGGCCCAGATGTTCAACTGGTCGGAGAACTCGAACCGGCCGATCGCGTCCAGTACGCCCACCGTGTTGGTGCCGCTGCCGGTGTACTCGGTGTTGAAGGTGAATTTGATTTGATCGGTGACGGCGCCGTTCACATACAGTCGGATGCTGTTCAACGCGAAGCCGTCGATATTGGTGTCGCCCGCAGGAACCGTGCCAGGACTGTTGATGCAAGCCCGGTCGCAATCGTAGAACCCCGATTGAATTCCCGCGCCCACCGTGACGGGCGGAATCGAGATGTCGGCATGCGCAGTGCCTATGCTTGCGGCCAAAGTGCCTGCCATGAGCGCCATGCCGAGCGGCCCGCGCCATAGTCCGTTGGAGTACATAAAATTCTATCCCCTGTGTGTTGTTGATGCTGTGCTGCAAACCCGGGCGGTCCAGATTTGGTGCGAAAACAACAACGACCTCCCCAATGCGGTGCGGCCGCCGTCAATATGTCGTGCCAATCTGTGATCCCAACCCGCGTATTCGTCGGGTCGCAACGTATGCGAGGGATAGCCCTGCTCGCTATGCGTCGTTTGACGTAGATGCGGCGGATGCATGTGTTGCGGGTTTGCATCAAAATGCATGACATGTCATCCGCTCCCCAGCGCATCGTTCGAGAACGCCGGCAGTACAACCAATGGGTTGCGAGCCAGACGTTGGAGGATTACGCGCTGCGCTACACCGCGGCGAAAGCGCGCAAGTCCTCGTTCCGAGTCGGCAACACCGCACTCGGTCCGATCGCCTTCCTGGCGTGTGAAGCCATCGGCGGCGCCATGACGATTTCCTACGGCTTCCCGAACACTCTGTGGGCCATCGTGGTGTTCGTCATCCTGATGTTCATGATCGGATTGCCGATCGCGTACTACGCGGCAAAGTACGGCGTCGACATCGACTTGCTGACGCGGGGCGCAGGATTCGGCTATCTCGGCTCGACCCTGACCTCGCTGATCTACGCCTCGTTCACGTTTCTGCTCTTCTCGGTCGAAGCGAGCATTCTGTCGGTCGCACTACAGCTGCTGCTCGGCATTCCGCTCAGCATCGCCCACCTGCTGAGCGCACTGGTGGTGATTCCGATCGCCATCTACGGAGTGAGCCTCATCAGCCGTGTGCAAATGGCGACGCAGCCCGTGTGGATCAGCCTGCAATTCCTGCCGATCATTTACATTGCATTCAAACATCCCGCGACCATTGCGGACTGGACCCACTACGGCGGAGGCTCAGGGCAAGGAACATCGATCAATCTGCCGATGCTCGGCGGCGCGGCGTCGATCCTGCTGTCGTTGCTGCCGCAGATCGGCGAACAGGTGGACTATCTGCGATTTCTGCCGGCCGCGCAGCGACGCCAATCGTCGGGTTGGTGGACGGCGCTGATTGCCACCGGCCCCGGCTGGGTTCTGGTCGGCGGCTTCAAGCTTCTCGCCGGCTCCTTCCTCACGGTGCTCGCATTGAACCACGGCGTTGCCGCGGCCGATGCCAGCCAACCGATGCGCATGTACGTCATTGCGTTCCAAGACGCCCTCGGGTCTCCCACCATGGCCGTGGTGCTGACCGGACTTTTCATCATCGTCTGTCAGCTCAAGATCAACGTCACCAACGCCTACGCCGGATCCATCGCCTGGTCGAACTTCTTCTCGCGCCTCACGCACAGCCACCCGGGACGCGTCGTCTGGTTGGTGTTCAACGTGCTGCTTGCCCTGCTGCTGATGGAAATCGGCATATTCCATGCAATCGACCGCATTCTCGGCCTGTATGCCAACTTTGCGGCCGGGTGGATCGGCGCCCTCACTGCGGATCTCATCATCAACAAGCCACTGGGCTTGAGTCCGCGCTACATCGAGTTTCGCCGCGCCTATCTGTACGACGTCAACCCCGTGGGGGCCGGCGCATTGCTGCTCTCCGTGGTGGTATCGAGCCTGTCCTATCTCGGTGTCTTCGGAACGACCGCCGAGACCCTCGCCCCCTTCGTCGCTTTGTTCACGGCATTTTTTGCCGCGCCGCTGATCGCATGGGCGACAGCCGGCCGTTATTATCTCGCCCGGCCGGCCGACGACATCACCGGTGAAGACCAGGAACTTCGCTGCACGATTTGCGAAAACATCTTCGAGCGGGCGGACATGGCATTTTGTCCCGCTTATGCCGGCGTGATCTGCTCCTTGTGTTGCACCTTGGAGTCACGTTGCCACGATGCCTGCAAGCCGCATGGACGTGTAGCCCGCCAGCTCTCGACGCTCATCGTGCAGGTGCTGCCGAAGCGGCTCGCGGCGGCGCTCGAGACCCGGGGCGGACGCTTCGCGGGAATCGTGCTGATCTGCAACCTGCTGGTCGGTCTGCTGCTGTCCTTCATCTACAATGAAATCGGTCACATCGCGCCCGCCGCCCACGGCGCGGTCGAGACCACGCTGTGGCTCGTGTACCTGAGCTTTCTGCTGCTCTCGGGTGTAGGTGCATGGCTCATCGTGCTCGCGCAGGAAAGCCGGCGTGCCGCGGAGGCTGAATCGGCGCGTCAGACCACCATGCTGATGGAGGAAATCGACGCTCACGGCAGGACGGAAATCGCCCTGCAGCGGGCCAAGGAAACCGCCGAGGCCGCCAACCTGGCGAAGACCCGCTACATCGTCGGCATCAGCCACGAGATTCGTACGCCGTTGAACTCGATCTCCGGATACGCGCAGCTGCTGGAGCGCGGCAGCGCGGATTCGGCCGACAATGCCGTGCGCGTCATCCGCCGCAGTTCGGAGCATCTGTCCAATCTGATCGACGGCCTGCTCGACATTTCGCGAATCGAGAACGGCATGCTGCGCCTCAACCGCGAAGTCGTGGAGCTGGGCAGCTTCCTCGACGAGCTCGTCGACATGTTCCGCTTGCAGGCGCTCGCCAAGGGCCTGGATTTCCGTTACGACCGCTCCTCCTCACTGCCCGCGTATGTCAACGCCGATCGCAAGCGACTGGGGCAGATCCTGATCAACTTGTTGTCGAACGCCATCAAGTACACGGAGAAGGGCCATGTGAGCCTGGCGATACGCTACCGCGGGCAAATCGCCGAGTTCGAGGTGACGGACACCGGACCCGGGATCGAACCTCAAGAGCGCGACAAGATTTTCGAACCCTTCGAACGCGGCACGAATCACGTGGTGCGGGGGACTCCCGGAACCGGCCTTGGCCTCACCATCACCAAGCTGCTCGCGCACATCATGGGTGGCGACGTGCAGCTGCAATCGAGTTCCCCCGGCGGCAGCACATTCGCGTTGCGGGTCCTGCTCTCGAGTGTCCGCGACGAAATCGCCCGCGCGCCGCAGACGAAAAGGATTTGCGATTACCTCGGTCCGCGGCAGCGGATACTGCTGGCGGACGACGATCCGCTGCATCTGGACCTGGTGCAGAACCTGCTGCGTCCCTTGGGATTCACCGTTTTCGTCGCCCGTGACGGCAAGACCTGCCTGGATCTGGCCGGCCAGTGTCAGCCGGATCTCGCCATGATCGACATCTCGATGCCGGATATCTCCGGTTGGACGGTGGCGAAGGAACTGCGCGCGGGCGGCCAGTTGCCGCGCCTCAAGATCATGATGGTCTCCGCCAATGCGCACGACAATGCGTCACAGATGGGCGTTGTGCACGACGCCTTCGTCATGAAACCCGTGCAGCTGCAGCAGCTGCTCGAACTGACCGGTGCGCTGCTGAACCTCAAATGGATCTTTCAGCCCGAGCCCACGGAGACCGTGACGGGCGAGATCCTGCCTGCCGGTGGCAACAACTTGAGCAGCCGTTCCAGCCATCACCTCGACGATCTCTATCGTCTCGGTCGGATCGGACATGTTCGCGGCATCGAGGCGAAGCTCAGGGAGCTCGAACTGGAAGACTCCGCCAATGACGCATTTGCGGCGCAGATGCGCTCATTGCTGGCGAATTTCGACATGAAGCGCTACATGAGCGTGTTGGAGGCGATTCGTGCTGACTGAATTCGCAGCGTCCCGTCGGGATACGGTCCTGGTCGTGGACGACACTCCCGAAACCTTGAGCTTGCTCACCGACACACTCGACCAAGAGGGCTTCACGGTGCTGATCGCCACTGATGGGGAAGCCGCCTTGGATCTGCTCGAGCAGATCACGCCGGATCTCGTGCTGATGGATGCATTGATGCCGGGGATGGGCGGCTTCGAGACCTGCAAGCGCCTCAAGCGCGACAAGCTCATGGCGCACCTGCCGGTGATTTTCATGACGGGCCTCTCGGAAACCGAACACGTGGTCGAAGGGCTCGCATCCGGCGGCGTCGACTACGTCACCAAGCCCATCGTGCTGAAGGAATTGCTGGCGCGCATCCGGGTGCATCTCAGCAACGCCCGGCTCGCTCATGACACGCACGCCGCGCTCGATGCCAGCGGCCGGTTCCTGTTCGCCACCGACCGCGCCGGGCGCGTGCTCTGGTGCACGCCGAAGGCGCGTCAACTCATGAGCGACAGCGGTGCCCGCCTATCGCATGAGCCGGCGTTGCCCTCGGAAGTCATCGAACAATTGCTCGGATTCCGCCATGCCGACAACCACGGCAGCGCGCGCTGCACCTTCAGCGTGGCGGGCCGCCGGCTGGAATGCTCCTTCCTGAGCACACTCGGTTCGAACGAACTCTTGTTCCGGCTCGCGGAAGTCAATCACGGCGACGCCGACAAAGCCGTTCTGCAACGGGCGCACTCACTCACCTCGCGCGAAGCGGAAGTGCTGCTCTGGATCAGCCGCGGCAAAGCGAACCGCGACATCGGGCAAATACTCGACATCAGCCCGCGCACCGTCAACAAGCACCTCGAGCAGGTGTTCGTGAAACTCGGCGTCGAGAACCGCGCCGCCGCCGCAGCCGTCGCGGTGCGAAGTTTGACGCGCTGAGCACCCTGATGTTGGGGGCTCGCCTGGCCGGGGGCTCGAGGTAGTCTGGCGGGAACGGAAAGTCACAGTTCCCGCCAGGCTACCTCGCGCCCCCGGTCGTGCTGTGAGCCGCCCAATATCAGGGCGCTCAGGTCGCAAGCGCCGCGACTCCGCAGCGATTCGCGGTATCGCACCATTCACCGCGCGCTCAATACCGAGCACAAACCACCAGCACCGTGTGTTGACCGGCCCAGTGCTCGCCGGGCGGGATAGGGCTCTGCGCGGCCACTGTCCTTCTCCGTGGCCGCGCGGAGCCCTATCCCGCCGGGCAAACGCTGGCGCCACCGGTCAACCACACGCGCCCGAAGCTAAGCGTATTGGCGTACCGCGACTGCGACGGCGTCATGCAGCGACTTCATGCCGAACGACACATCCTGAACCGTGCCATTGATGAAAAAGGTGGGCGTGGCCCGGATGTGGCTGCGGCGCGCGCCATCCATATGTTCGCGCACCTTTTGCAGGTAGATGTGATCGTCCATCTCGGCAGCATAGCGCGTCATGTCGAGGCCGAGCCCGGCCGCATGGCGCGCCAGGCTCTTCTCGTTCAGATGGGTTTGGTTGTCGAACAGTACTTGGTACATCGGCCAGAACTTGCCCTGCGCCGCAGCGGCCTCGGAGGCTTCGGCCGCGAGCACGGCATGCGGATGGGCTTCCGGCACGGGAAAATGCCGGAATACAAATCGCACCTTGTTCGGGAACAGTTCCATCAGCAGCGTCGGCGTGGTCGCCGCAACCTTGCAGCCCGGGCATTCGAAATCGCCGTACTCGACCACGACCACCCGCGCATGATCGGGACCTTGGCTATGATCGTTGGGTTCGGGCGGCACAGCCAGGCTCATCGGGTGGGACGGGTTCATGAATTCCCCCTTGAAGCAAGTCGCCTCTAAAGAATGATTCTGGGTTGCGTCCCCAAGCCTTCGACGATCAGACGGTTCACGCGCCGCACGAAGGTGGCCGGATCTTCCAACTCTCCGCCCTCGGCGAGCATCGCTTGATCGTACAGCACATGCGCCAATTCACCGAAAGCCGCATCATCGGCAACATCCTTGAGCCGCTCCACCAAGGGATGTTTGGGGTTTACCTCGAGGATGGGCGGCGTGGCGAACGGGTTGTTCTGACCCGCCTGCTTCAGTATGCGTCCCATCCTCAAGCTCACGCCGAACTCACCCGCGACCAGCACCGCCGGCGAATCGGTGAGCCGCGCGGAAATCTGCGCGCTCGCGATCTTGCCGGTCAGGCTCTTGGCGAGCCGCTCCAGGGTGTCCTTGAAGACGCTCTCGTTGGCAGCCTTCTCCGGTGTCTCGATGGCGGAGGCGACGTCGGCTGCCGCACTCGAGACGTTGGCGAGATTCTTGCCTTCGAATTCGTGCATGTGACCCGCCACCCACTCATCAATGCGGTCGATGAGCAGCAGCACTTCCATGTCCTTGGCGCGAAATCCCTCCAGATGCGGGCTGTTGCGCGCGGCCGCCAGCGTGTCCGCGGTCAGGTAATAGATGGCCTTCTGATCGGTCTTCATGCGCGCCACGTATTCCTCGAGCGTGGTGCGGGGAGCCTCGCCGCTGTCGGCGGTGGAATGAAAGCGCAACAGCTTGGCAATCCGGGTGCGGTTGACCGGATCCTCGATGATCCCTTCCTTGAGCACGGTGCCGAAGGTCTTCCAGAATTCTGCATACTCCTCGGGCTTGTTCGCAGCCAGATCCTCGAGCATATCCAGCGTGCGCTTCACCAGCGCCGACTTGATCTTCTCCACCGTGCGGTTGTTCTGCAGCAGCTCGCGCGACACATTCAGGGGCAGATCGGCTGAGTCCACCAATCCACGCATGAAGCGCAGGTAAGGCGGCAGCAACTCGGCAGCCTTGTCCATGATGAAGACGCGCTTCACGTACAGCTGCACGCCGCTCTTCTGTTCGCGTTCGAACAAATCGAACGGCGCACGCTTCGGCAGGTACAACAGCGACGTATATTCGATGCTGCCCTCGACCTTGTTGTGCGCCCACATGCGCGCCTCATCCGTGTCGTGCGTGAGGTGCTTGTAGAAGGCCTGGTACTCCTCGTCCTTCAGTTCCGACTTGGGCCGGGTCCAGAAGGCCTTGGCTTGATTCAAGGTCTCCTCGGTGTCACCGGTCTTCAAGACCACCGGGATGCTCAAATGATCCGAATACTTGCGCACCAGCTGGCGCAGGCGCGAGGCCTCCAGGAACTCCTTGTCCTCCTCGCGCAGATGCATGATCACTTCCGTGCCGCGATCGGCCTTGTCGCTGGCTTGGATGTCGTACTCGCCCTCGCCGTCCGAATCCCAGCGCACCGCCGGCTCGCCGCTGCGTTTGGTCAGTACGGTCACCTTGTCCGCGACGATGAAAGCCGAATAGAAACCCACGCCGAATTGGCCGATGAGCTGCGCATCCTTGGCGGAATCGCCGCTCAAGGTCTCGAGAAATTTCTTGGTGCCGGAACGCGCGATGGTGCCCAGGTTGTCGATGACCTCCGCTTCGCTCATGCCGATGCCGTTGTCCTTGATGCTCAACGTGCCGGCGGCGCTGTCGGTGCTCAAGGTCACGCCCGGCACGTCCGCACCCAACAGCTCAGGATTGGACAATGACTCGAAGCGCAGCTTTTCGCACGCAACGGAGGCATTCGATATCAATTCCCGGAGGAATATCTCCTTGTGCGAATACAGTGAATGGATCACCAATCGCAGGACTTGCTTGGTCTCGGCCTGGAATTCTCGGGTGCGCGGCTGTGTTTCGGTGGTCATGGCCTTAGTCATCTCGGCAAGGAAGAAGACCCAAAAGATGGGGTCTGCGCCGAATTCTTCAAGCCGCCACGGCCGCAGCCGCCGCCGATCGTCCCTAGCCGCCTTACCCCCACTCCGCCCGGGGGTTGAATGCAAACTCGCCCTTCATGCGCTCGTAGGCCTCTTTCTCGGGCGCCGTCTGGGCGGGCGGGGTCACCAGCTTGATGACCAGCAATTGATCGCCGGCCGGGGTTCCGGGAATGCCGCGTCCGCGCAAGCGCAGCTTCTGACCGGACTGAGCGCCGGGCGGCACGGTCAGATCCACCGAGCCCCCCAGCGTCGGTACCTGCACGCGGGCGCCGAGAGCAGCCTCCCAGGGGGCCAGAGGCAGCTCTACCTGAACATCCTTGCCGCTCACCGTATATAGGGGATGCGGGCGCACACGGATGCGAAAGATCAATGACTGCCTGCCTCCAACTCCGGAAATACGCAGCGATTGCCCTTCGGTCACGCCGCTCGGAATCTGCACATCGACCTGGCGCGCATGACCCCCTTCGTTGATCGTGACGCGCCGCCGCGTACCCGTGAATATCTCCTCCAGGGTGACATCCAGGAATCCCGCGTCCGCTTCCGGCGCGCCACCGCCGAGCCCATTGGCACCGCCAAACAGGCTGGAAAAGAAGTCGCTGAAGCCGTGCAGGTCGGTTGCGCGGCGCCCGCCGCCGCCGAAACGATTTGCCCAATCGGGCGGAGGACGGAATTGCTGACCGCTGCGATAATCGCGGCCGAGCTGATCGTAAGCGGCGCGCTTGTCCGAATCGCGCAGTACTTCGTAGGCCTCGGCCACTTCCTTGAAGCGATCCTCGGCGTCCTTTTCATCGCTGACGTCCGGATGGTACTTACGCGCCAGCTTGCGGTACGCGAGTTTGATCTCGTCCGCATCCGCGCTGCGGGTAACCCCCAGTATTTGGTAATAGTCCTTGTATTGCATGGCCAATTTGATGATTAATCGTCGATATTACAGGCACATGGCCAGATCTTTGAGCGACGCCCCCGGGGCGCCACGACCCTGACTATCCAACATAGTTCCCTCCTTGAATTTGATCTGCGATGGCCCGACCTTTACCTTAATCATTAGCATATTGCGGGTTGAGTCCTCAAACAAAAGATTTAAGGTGCGAAATTTTTCTTTTCGGGGCGACGAATTTTGGCGGTATTGCCGCCGATTTGTCAGGTACCGGTAGTATGATCGGCGCGCACCCGATGCTTGCGGCGCCGCATAGCGGCCCTGCTCTATCAAACGACACGAATTTATTTGAGGAACGCCATGACGTCAGAAAATGAAGTCGCGATCGAGCCGCCCACTGCGGTACGCGTGAGCCGAGAACTCTCGCGCTGGTTCGGCAACAGCGATTTTGCCAGCCGTGAGGTGCCGTTGGTGCCCGCGGAGACGCGCAACGGCGTCGATTGGGCCCGCGTATTGCCGTTTTTAGCGATGCATGTCGCCTGTCTCGCCGTGATCTGGGTGGGCTTCAGCTGGGTGGCCCTGGCCGTCACGGTTGCCTTGTACGTGGTCCGCATGTTTGCCATTACCGGTTTCTACCACCGGTATTTCTCGCATCGCAGCTTCAAGACCTCGCGGGTCGGGCAATTCATATTCGGACTGCTGGGGGCATCGGCCGTGCAGCGCGGACCCATTTGGTGGGCGGCCCATCACCGCCACCATCACGTGCATTCCGACAAGCCGGATGACGTGCACTCCCCGGTGCAGCACGGCTTTTTCTGGAGCCACATGGGCTGGTTCATGTCGCACAAGCATTTCGCGGCCGACCTGACCCGCGTCAAGGATTTGCTGAAATACCCTGAGCTGAGATTTTTGGACCGCTTCGACGTTGCCGTGCCCACCGCGCTCGGTGTCGGGGTATTCTTGCTGGGCGTGCTGCTCAAACACGTTGCTCCGGGATTGCATACCACTGGTTGGCAGATGCTGGTGTGGGGCTTCTTCATTTCCACCGTCGCCGTGTACCACGGCACGTACACGATCAATTCCCTGTCGCACGTGTTCGGCAGGCAGCGCTACAAGACCGGCGACAGCAGCCGCAACAATCCTTGGCTGGCGTTGATCACGCTCGGCGAGGGTTGGCACAACAATCACCACCATTATCCGGCATCGGTGCGCCAGGGCTTTTACTGGTGGGAAATCGACATGACCTATTACGTGCTGAAGATCATGTCATTTTTCGGGATCATCTGGGATTTGAAGGCGGTGCCGGCATCGGTGCGCGACGGCGCCGGGAAACGGCTCTAATATCTCGATCGGCGTGAATCCATTGGGGGGCTTGCGTCGAATTATCGACGTAAGCCGGCTATTCCGGCGCGGCTTGGCGGCTTATTCATGCGAATTGCGGTGATCGGCTCAGGAATTTCCGGGATGGTCGCGGCCTATCGCCTGTGCCGGGAACACGACATCACGGTTTTCGAATCAGGTTCCTATGTCGGCGGTCACACCCACACCGTCGATGTGCTGGCCGAGGGCCGCCCGTACGCCGTCGACACGGGCTTCATCGTCCACAATGATTGGACCTACCCAAATTTCGTCGCCTTGCTGAACGAGCTCAAGGTCGCCTGGCAGCCCAGCGACATGAGCTTCAGCGTTCGATGCGAGGCGAGCGGACTCGAATACAACGGAACATCGATTAATTCGCTGTTCGCGCAGCGGCTCAATCTGCTGCGGCCCGCTTTTCTGCGCATGGTTGCCGATATCCTGCGCTTCAGCTCCCAGGCACCGGCGCTGCTCGCTCCGCATGCCAAGGATCTCAGTCTCGGCGATTACCTGAAAGAAAATGGCTACTCGCGCTTTTTCATAGACAATTACATCATCCCCATGGGCGCCGCCGTGTGGTCATCGCGTCCCGCGGACATGCTGGAATTTCCGGCGCGTTTCCTGGTCGAGTTTTTCGCCAACCACGGCTTCTTGAGCGTCAACAACCGGCCGACGTGGCGGGTCATCCAAGGCGGGTCGCGCGAATATGTCAAGGTGCTCACGGCGCCCTATGCCGCACGCATCCGCTTGAACACGCCGGTGGCCTCGTTGCAGCGCCAGGCTCATCAAGTTTCATTGCGCTTGAGCAACGGTTCCGTGGAACATTTCGACCAGGTGGTCATCGCGTGCCACAGCGATCAGGCGTTGGCGCTGCTGTCCGATCCGTCCGCCGCCGAGCGGGAGATATTGGGCGCCATCTCCTACCAGGAGAACGAGGCGCTGTTGCATACCGATACGCGGCTGATGCCGCGCAAGCGTCTCGCCTGGGCAGCCTGGAACTACCATATCCCGAAGCAGCCGGTCGAGCGTGTTGCGGTGACGTACAACATGAACATCCTGCAATCGCTCGAGGCCCCCGTACAGTTCATGGTCAGCCTGAACCGCGCCGAGCAAATCGACCCCGCCAAGGTACTCGGCACCTACACCTACCATCACCCGGTCTTCACCGCCGCCGCCGTGGCGGCACAGCAGCGCCGCCATGAGATCGACGGGGCGCGCCGTACCTATTATTGTGGCGCCTACTGGAGCTACGGTTTCCACGAGGATGGGGTCAAGAGCGCGTTAACATCCCTCGAGGAATTCGCACGGCGTCAGCGATATGCAAAGCCGCATCTACAAAGGGTGGGTTGAACACCGGCGCGACGCCCCGCGCCCACATCGCTTCCGCTACCGCATGTTCATGATGTACCTGGACCTGGCGGAACTGCCGGGACTGTTCGACCGTGCGCCCTTCTGGTCGGCGCGACGTCCGGCGCCGGCGTGGTTCAAGCGCAGCGACTATCTTGGCGATGCTGCGACACCTTTGGATGAATCGGTGCGCGCGCTGGTGGCGCAGCGCACCGGTACCCGGCCACGAGGACCGATACGACTGCTCACGCATTTGCGATACTTCGGTTATTGCATGAACCCGGTGAGCTTCTACTATTGCTTCGACCTGCGCGGCACGCGCCTCGAGACCATCGTGGCGGAGATCACCAACACGCCCTGGGGCGAACGTCATCAATACGTTCTGCCGGTGGAGGGCGGCGGTGAACGCCTCAAGCGCTTCGAGTTCGACAAGGATTTTCACGTCTCGCCGTTCATGCCCATGGACATGCAGTACCGCTGGTCATTCAGCGAACCGGGCGGGCGACTGTTCGTGAACATGCAGAATTTGCGCGGCGGTGAACCTATGTTCAACGCGACGCTCAACTTGCGCCCCTCGGCGATTTCGCCCGGTGCGCTGCTGCGCGTGCTCGCCGGCTACCCGTTGATGACACTCAAGGTCATTGGCGGCATTCATTGGCAGGCGCTGAAACTATGGTGGAAGCGCACCCCCGTGTACGGTCATCCCGGCCACATCACCCGCTGACAGGAGAGTTCGTGGAACAAGACATCATTCCGGCGCACGCAGCCGACTACTCGCCGGACGAGCTGTCCACGATGGGCAAACTCGCGCGTGCGTTGCTGCTCTCCCAGCTGCGCAAGATCCAGCACGGCCGCCTGCACCTGATCGATCTTGGCCGTCACGACACCTTTGGCGCGGTCACCGCCTCGGGTCCCTTCGACGTCACGATCCGCGTTCGCGACCCGCGTTTCTACGTCGATGCCGTGTTCGCCGGCACCACCGGCGCCGGCGAGGCGTACATGCGCGGCTACTGGCATTGCGACAACCTCACGGCGCTGGTGCGGCTGATGGTGGTGAATCGCGACTGCATGAACGATGTCGATTCCGGGTGGTCCCGGCTGAGCGAACCGCTGTTCAAGATGGCGCATTTCCTCAATCGCAATACTTCGCGCGGCAGCCGCCGCAACATCGCGCAGCACTACGACCTCGGCAACGAGTTCTTCGGATTGTTCCTCGACGACACCATGGCCTACTCCTGCGGTATTTTCGCGAGTCCCGCCGCCACGCTGCATGATGCCTCGGTCGCCAAATTCGACGCCGTGTGCGCCAAGCTCGCGCTGCGGCCGGGTATGCGGGTGCTGGAGATCGGCACCGGCTGGGGCGGCTTGGCGATCCACGCCGCGCGCAATTATGGCTGTCACGTCACCACCACCACGATTTCCCGTGAGCAGTACCAGCTCGCGTGCGAGAAGATCGCCGGCTTGGGACTGTCCGGCCGCATCAGCGTGCTGCTCGAGGACTATCGCGATCTGAAAGGACAGTTCGACGCGTTGATGTCGATCGAAATGGTCGAGGCTGTGGGTCACCAATACTTGGACACCTACTTCCGGCAATGTTCACGGCTCCTGAACCCGAACGGTGCGATGCTGCTGCAGTCGATCACCATCCGCGATCAGTTCTACAAGGCTGCCTTGAAATCGGTGGATTTCATCAAGCGCTTCATCTTTCCGGGCAGCTTCATACCGTCCGTGCAAGCGCTGCTCGACTCCGTCGCGCGCTGCACTGATTTGAAGCTCTTCCACATGGAGGACATAGGACCGCACTACGCGCGCACGCTCAAGATGTGGCGCGAGCGGCTCATGGCCAGGCAGACGGAGGTGCGCGCCCAAGGCTTCCCCGAGTCATTCCTGCGCATGTGGGAGTATTATCTGTGCTATTGCGAAGGCGGGTTCGAGGAAAGACAACTGGGCGATGTGCAGATGCTGCTGACAAAACCACATTCGCGGCGGGCCAGCCTTGCCGGGGTCCATGCCCCACCCCCCTAGCTCCGCGACGCTTGCGGAGCTCAAGGGTGTGCTCGGTGCCGGCGGCTGGTTGCAATCCAGCGCCGATTTAGCTCCATACCTGGTCGATTTTCGGCGCCTGTACGCGGGCGCGACACCGCTGGTGCTGCTGCCGCGCACCACCGCTGACGTCGCGAAGCTGCTGCACATCTGCAATCGCGACGGCGTCGCCGTGGTGCCGCATGGAGGCAATACCAGCTACTGTGGGGGCGCCACACCCGATGAAAGCGGCTCGCAGGTCGTCATGTCCTTGCAGCGTTTGAACAAAGTGCGCCATGTCGATGCGATCAATTATTCGATGATCGTCGAAGCGGGCGTTACCCTGGCGGCGGCGCAGGAGGCAGCGCGCGGCGCGCACCGTCTGTTTCCCTTGAGCTTGGGATCCGAGGGAACCGCGCAAATCGGCGGCAACCTGTCCACCAACGCCGGCGGCACGGCGGTTCTGCGCTACGGCATGATGCGCGACCTCGTTCTTGGGTTGGAGGTGGTGCTCGCCGACGGACGGGTGATGAGCGCCCTGAAGAGCCTGCGCAAGGACAACACCGGTTACGACGTCAAGTCGCTGTTCGTCGGTGCAGAAGGCACGCTCGGCATCATCACCGCGGCGTCCTTGAAGCTGTTCCCGGAACCGGCCGACTCGGCCACGGCCTTGGTGGGCATCGATACGCCGCGCAAAGCACTCGAACTGCTGGCCCGCATGCGCAGCGCAGCGGGCGATCAGGTGACCACTTTCGAACTGATGCCGCAGCTCGCGATTCGCCTGACGGTGAAGCATGTCCCCGGGGTTGCCGATCCGTCGAGTTTCGACTGTCCGTGGTTTGTGCTGGTGGAATTGACCTCGCCCAACCCCGCGCAGAACCTCGGGGAATTGCTCGGCACCCAGCTGGCGGAGGCCGCGGAGCGCGGCATCATCGAGGATGCGATGTTGGCGGCATCGATCGCGCAGGCGCAGGCCATGTGGAAGCTGCGCGAATCCATTCCCGAGGCACAGCGCCGGCACGGTGCCAGCCTCAAACACGATATCTCGGTGCCCGTGTCGGAAATTCCGACGCTCATCGAGCGGGGAAGCGAGCTGATGGCCAGGCTCGCGCCCGAGGGCGACGTCATCGCGTATGGCCACGCGGGCGACGGCAACCTGCATTTCAACATCAGCCAGAAGCCGCACGCAGACCTCGCCGCATTCATGGCACGGGGACCTGTGCTCGAGGACGCCATGTTCGATCTCACCGAGAGCCTCGGCGGCAGCATCAGCGCAGAGCACGGCATCGGACGGCTCAAGGCGCGGGAATTCGCGCGGCGCGCCGATCCCATCGAACTCAACGTCATGCATTCCCTGAAACGAGCGCTCGACCCCAACGGAATCTTGAATCCAGGCAAGGTGCTGTGCGCAAGCTGAGCGTCCCGGTACGCACACCCCGTTTGCACTTGCGCGAATTCGTCGAATCCGACTTCGATGCGGTTCTGGCGTACTCGTCCGATCCGCGCGTCACGCGTTATCTTTTCTTCGGGCCGCGCGACGCGGACAGCACCGCCGAGTATTTGCAGGAATTGCTCGAGTCGCAGCGCGAACAGCCGCGCGTGCGATTCGAACTTGGCGTGGAAGAAAGCGCGAGCGGCAGGCTGATCGGCGCCTGCGATCTGTCGCTGATCGAACGCAATGTCGCAGATCTCGGCTACATGCTGGAAATGAATGCCTGGGGCAAGGGTTACGCCACTGAGATCGCCACCTCGCTCCTTGAAGCTGCGTTCCTGCAGCTGCGCGCCGACCGCGTCATTTCGACGGTGGACGTCAACAACGGCGCCTCGATCCGCGTGCTGGAGAAAATCGGCATGCGCTGGGAGGCCGTGTACCGCAAACACCG
>Ga0116228_10001020_pt1 | contig 22763 bp, 18 predicted proteins | sample S1TSphfallax_2_FD_89694 | JGI IMG/M metagenome (GOLD analysis project Ga0116228, IMG submission 89694) | Host-associated microbial communities from peat moss isolated from Minnesota, USA - S1T2_Fc - Sphagnum fallax MG | ecosystem: Host-associated > Plants > Peat moss > Unclassified | place...
GCGGCTATGGATCGCCGCCGAGCGGCGCGCTTGGTTCGAGCCGAGCGTGCCGGCGACCGCAGCTGCCCTCGTCGAGATCTTGCGCGGGCGCCTCGAGGCCTTGGGTCCCGTGAGCGCCGCGGAGTTGGCGGCGCCGCTGCCCGTCTCGCCGGCCGCTGCCGCAGCGGCTCTCGCCGCGCTGCAGGCCGAGGGCTTTGTGATGCGCGGCGAGTTCACTGCGGCGGCCCTGCCAGAATGGTGCGAGCGCCGGTTGCTCGCGCGCATCCATCGCTATACGGTCAAACGCTTGCGCGCCGAGATCGAGCCCGTGCCGGCACGCGACTTCCTGCGCTTCTTGTTCGTCTGGCAGCGCGTGCAAGCAGGGGCCCGCTTGCAGGGCAGCGATGCGCTCGCGGCGGTGTTGACGCAACTCGAGGGCTTCGAAGCGCCGGCCGCCGCCTGGGAGACCGAGATCCTGCCGACGCGCGTCGCCGAGTACGAGCCGGAATGGCTCGACGAGCAGGGGCGTGCAGGCCGCACCGTCTGGACCCGCTTGGCCGCCCGTGGCGGCGACCCGGAGCGGGGCGCCGCACCGGTTCGGGCCACGCCGATCGTGCTGCTCGCGCGGCGCCAGGTTGCGCATTGGTCGTCGTTGACGAGTGCGCTCGAGCCCACGCATTTGAGTTCGCGCGCGCGCGCCGTGATCGAGGCGCTCCAGGTCCATGGAGCCTCGTTTTTCGAGGAGATCACCGAGCAGGCGCGGCTGTTGCCGGCCGAGGCCGAAGGCGCGCTCGCCGAACTCGTGGCCGTCGGCCTCGTGAACTCGGATGGCTTCGCCGGCCTGCGCGCGCTGCTCGTGCCGGGCGAGCAGCGCGCACACGCCGGCGGCGGGTCGCGGCGCAAGCGACGCCGCAGTCTGCTGCAAATGGCCGATGCAGGTCGTTGGGCCTTGGTGCGCAAGCCCGTCAGCAGCCCTGCAGGACCGCGTGAGGCCGTGGTCGAGACGGTCGTGCGCAGCTTGTTGCGCCGCTGGGGCGTGATCTTTTGGAAGTTGTTGGTGCGCGAAGCGGATTGGTTGCCGCCGTGGCGGGAACTGCTCAACTGCTGTCGACGCCTCGAAGCGCGCGGTGAGATCCGCGGCGGACGTTTCGTCGCCGGCTTTTCGGGCGAGCAATTCGCGCTGCCCGAAGCGATCGGCGCGATGCGCGACGTGCGTCGCCGCGAGGAGCAGCGCGACTACGTCGCGGTCTGCGCGGCCGATCCATTGAACCTGGTCGGCATCCTCACGCCGGGACCTCGGCTGGCCTCAGTGACGGCCAACCGGGTCTTGTTTCGCGATGGGATACCGGTTGCGACGCAGGCGGCCGGCGAGGTGCATTTCCTCGTGCCCGTGGCTCCCGAGGATGAGTGGGAACTGCGCACCCATCTCGTCCGGCGCCACATTCCCGCGGCGCTGGATGAGATTGCCTAGGCTCGATCGCCCCGGCTGGATCGTCTAGTGCCGACTCAGCGGGCCCAATGACCCTCGCGCAAGCGCCAGCCGCCGTTGACACGCACCCAGGTGTGCGGCACCCAGTGATAGCCGGGACGACCCGCGGCCCAATGACCGCCGACCCAGACATGCTGGCCGCCGACCCAGTTCCAATAACCGCCGATCCAAACATAACCCGGTTGCGGGGCTACGCCGATGACCTCGACCTGCGGCGGCGGGGGCGCGACGCCGACGTATCCGACGGTCACGACGGGCGCGGGTACGGCGACCGAGCCGCGTACGACGCAGCCGCCGAGCAAGGTCGTGCTGGCCACGGCTGCCAGGATCAGGGGTCTAATGATATGAGTATGTTGCATCTTCTTTATCCTGTGTTTGCTGGACCTTCCCGCCATATAACGGCCAAGCCGGGCCTCGGTTGACGCGGCGTAGCATACTGACTTCAGCCGAGAGTTGCTCAAGCGAGTCCACGCCGACGTGATGCGGGACACACTGCCGTCGCGGGAAGCGGCATACTGCGCGCCGTTCGGCGCGCGCAATGAGAGGGGCTTCACATCTTGAGACAGAGACCCAATATCTTGATTTTAATGGCGGACCAGATGACCGCGCGCGCTTTGCCCGCCTACGGCAATCGGGTCGCCCTGACGCCGCACATCGATACCCTCGCGAGCCAGGGCGTCGTGTTCGAATCCTTCTATTGCAACAGTCCGCTCTGCGCGCCGTCGCGATTTTCGTTCCTCGCGGGGCGGCAGATCTCCGTGATCGGTGCCTACGACAATGCGGCCGAGTTCCCCGCCGAGGTGCCGACCTTCGCGCATTACCTCCGCCGGGCCGGCTATCAAACCGTGCTCAGCGGCAAGATGCACTACTGTGGACCGGATCAGCTGCATGGCTTCGAGGAGCGTCTGACGACGGACATCTACCCGGCCGACTTCGGTTGGACTCCCGATTGGAGCCGCTTCGCCGAGCGACCCAGTTGGTATCACAGCATGGAGTCCGTGACCCAGGCGGGTCCGTGCACGCGCACGAATCAAATCGACTTCGACGACGAGACGGTCTATCACGCGCGTCAGAAACTGTTCGACATGGCCCGCGCCGCCGACCGCCGCCCGTTCTGCATGGTCGTCTCGATGACGCACCCGCACGATCCGTATTCGATTCCGCAGCGCTATTGGGACCGCTACGCCGACGCCGCGGTCGACGCGCCGCGCGTTCCCGCATCTGCGGTGCCGCTCGATCCACATTCGCGCCGCCTGCGGCATGTGTCCGGACTCGATTTGTTGCCCGTCAATGCGCAGCAAACCCAGGCCGCACGACGTGCCTACTACGCGGCGATCTCGTACGTCGACGACCAGATCGGCACGCTGCTCGGGGCGCTCGCCGAGGCGCGTCATGCGGATGATACGATCGTGCTGCTGCTCGCCGATCACGGTGACATGCTGGGCGAGCGCGGTCTCTGGTACAAGATGAATTTTTTCGAGCCCGCTTGCCGGATTCCCTTGATCGTTCACGCACCGGGGCGCTTCGCCGCGCGGCGCGTGCCGGAGTCCGCATCGCTCGTCGACGTGCTGCCGACCTTGTGCGACCTGGCCGGCATCGGCACGGGCGAGTACGCGACGCCGCTCGACGGCGCGAGTCTCGTGCCGCAACTGTGCGGCGCGCCGGGTGGCGACACCGTGATCGGCGAATATTGCGCCGAGGGAGCGATCGCACCGCTCGTGATGATCAAGCGGGGACCGTGGAAATTCGTGCATACACCGGTCGACCCGGATCAGCTCTACGACTTGCACGCCGATCCCGACGAACTGCGCAACCTCGCCGCCGAACCCGCGCAGGCCGAACGCCTCGCAGCGTTGCGCGCCGAAGCAGCCGTTCGCTGGGACCTGCCGGCTTTGCACGCCGCCGTGCTCGCGAGCCAGCGCCGCCGCCACCTCGTCTACGCGGCCTTGCGTGCGGGGCGCCACACGTCCTGGGATTTTCAGCCCCGGCGCGATGCCAGCCGGGCTTACGTGCGCAAAGATCAGGATCTCGGGGCCTTGGAGGCCATGGCCCGGTTCCCGCCGTTCGCGGGCTGACGGGCCGGTGCTAGTATCGCGGGTCCGACTCGTCACGACAGGATCTTCCCACTCATGATTCAAAAAGCGGCGGGCACCCACGCCGATGCGGCAGAGGCCACGCCCGATAGCGAGGCGGGGCTGAACGCCGCCCGCGAGGCGGTCATCGCGAATTCGGTCTGGATCCGCCCCCTGCAGGAGGAGATCGGCCGGGTCATCGTCGGCCAGCGGCATCTCATCGACAGCCTGTTGATTGCGCTGCTGACCAACGGCCACGTCCTGCTGGAAGGCGTGCCGGGCCTCGCCAAGACGCTCGCGCTGAAGACGCTCGCAAGCTGTCTCGCGGTCGAATTCAAGCGCCTGCAATTCACTCCCGACATGCTGCCGGCCGATATCGTCGGCACGATGATCTATAACCCCCAGGATGGTGCGTTTCGGACCAAACACGGACCGATCTTCAGCAATCTGGTGCTCGCCGATGAGATCAATCGTGCGCCCGCCAAGGTGCAGAGCGCGCTGCTCGAGGCGATGCAGGAACGGCAGGTCACGATCGGCGACGCAACCTACGCACTGCCCAACCCCTTCCTCGTGCTGGCGACCCAAAACCCGCTCGAGCAGGAAGGCACGTATCCCTTGCCCGAAGCGCAGATCGATCGCTTCATGATGAAGGTCATCGTCCAGTATCCGACTCGGGCCGAGGAACGCGCGATCCTGGACGCGATGGCGACCAGCGAGCCGGGCCTGACGCCGCGCGCGGTCGTGAGCGCAGCCCAGATTGTCGCGGCCCGCCATGTCGTGAATCGTCTGCATGTCGACGCCACGATCCGCGACTACATCGTCGATCTCGTGGTTGCGACCCGGCCGCCGACGCTGCCGTCCTTGAACCTGAACGGTTACATTCAGAACGGCGCATCGCCGCGCGCCACGATCGCGCTGACCCTCGCCGCGCGTGCCATGGCTTTCCTTCAGGGGCGGCATTTCGTCGTGCCCCAGGATGTCAAGGCGGTCGCCTACGACGTGCTCCGGCACCGCGTGTCCGTGACCTACGAGGCCGAGGCCGAGAATGTGACCGCCGAGAACGTGATCGAGAAGATCCTCGCGACCTTGCCCGTGCCTTGAGAGTGGCGACGGAGACCGACAAGTCGCGCCGGATCATGATGAGCGGCATGCGGCAATTGGAGATCCGCACGCGGCGCATGGTCAACGATGGTCTCGCCGGCGCCTATCATTCGGTCTTCAAGGGGCGCGGCATGGATTTCGACGAGGTGCGCGAATACAGTCCGGGCGACGAAGTGCGCACGATCGACTGGAACGTCACGGCGCGCGCGGGGCGCACCTTCGTCAAGAAATACGCCGAGGAGCGGGAACTGACGATTTTCCTCGTCGTCGACATCAGCGCCTCGGGCGATTTCGGCTCGGGGGAGATGCGCAAGCGCGATCTTGCCGCCGAACTCGCGGGCGTGCTGGCGTTCTCGGCTATCCGAAACAGCGACAAAGTGGGGCTGCTGCTATACACCGACCGGATCGAGCGTTTCCTGCCGCCCAAGAAGGGCCGCCGACAAGTCTTGCGCGTCGTGCGCGATGTGCTGTTTCACGAGCCCGCCGGCGTGGGCACCGACAGCGTCATGGCCTTGGATGCGGTCAACCAGGTGTTGCCGCGTCGCGCCGTGGTGTTCCTGATTTCCGATTTCGAGGCACAGGGCGATCCTCAGCTGGTGCGTGCGAGCCTGCGGCGCGCGATGCGTCAGACGAATCGCCGCCACGATCTGATCGCCGTGCAGATCGAGGATCCACGCGAAAGCGAACTGCCCGACGTCGGGATCGTCGCGCTCGAAGATGCGGAGAGCGGCGAGATCGTCGAACTCGACACCGGCAACGCAGCCGTGCGCGAACGGTTTGCCGCCGAGGCCGCCCTGCGCAAGCGGCGCCTGGTCGCCGATTTTCGCGCCGAAGGGGTCGATAGTCTGCAGCTGCGCACGGGCACGCCCTACCTGCCTGCGCTGCAGCGGCTGTTCAAGAGCCGCGCGCAACGGCGCACGCAGCGGCCGGCCGGACCGTCTCGCGCATGAACGCTGCGGGCGATCGTTCCAGGCTCGCGATCGCAGCCGGCCTGCTCGGCGCCGTGCTCGTTGCCGCGACAGCGGCGGCGAGCGAAGACGGCGCATCAGTCGCAGACATCCGCGACATCCGCCTGCCGGGAGGCAGCGGCTCGAACGCGCGCCTGATCGCGCTCGTGATCGGCTTGGGGCTCGCGGCGCTGGTCGGGATCGGTTATCTCATCCGGCGCCGCCGCCCAAGGGCGGCGCGCTCCTTCGAACGCGCCTTGCAAGAACTCGAGGCGGCGCGCAGTCTGCTGCGGGCGGATCGAGGATACGAATACTGCGTCGCGGTGTCGAGCATCGTGAGGCGGTACCTTGAGGCGGGTTTTCTGATTCAGGTCACCCAACGCACGACTGAAGAGTTTCTCGGCGAACTCGCAACGCGAGTCGACTCGCCCTTGCTGCGGCATCGGCAGGGGCTCGAAGATTTTCTGCGCTGCTGCGACGCTGCGAAATTCAGCGGCTCCGCCCCGACGGCGCCGACCCTGGAGTCACTGCATCGTCGCGCCGCGGAGTTGGTCCGTGAGACGACCGCGGAGGCGCATGACGCGGTTCCTGCAACCTGAGTGGTTTTGGCTCATGGCGCTGCTCCCGCTCGTGCTCATCTGGCGCGGACGCCGCGGGCCGGTCGCCGCGGTTGCCTACCCGGACGTGGGGCTGGCCCGAGAGATTGCCCGCTCGAGCCGCAGCCGCATCGGCGTCTGGACCTGGGCGGTCGCTCTGCTCGCTGCGGCCTTGATGATAACCGCACTGGCGCGTCCGCAGCGTGTGCATGGCCGGACCGAGACGACCGCGAACGGCATCGATATCGTACTCGGGCTCGACGTCTCCGGCTCGATGCAGGCGCTGGACTTTCTCGTGCAAGAGCAACGCGTCAACCGCATCCAAGTCGTGAAGTCCGTGGTCGCGAAGTTCATCGAGGAGCGGCCCGACGATCGCATCGGCCTCGTCGCGTTCGCCGGCGCACCCTACCTGGTCAGCCCGATCACGCTCGATCACAGCTGGCTGGAGCAGAACCTGGATCGAGTCAACATCGGTTCGACCGATGATGGCACGGCGATCGGCACGGCGATCGCCTCGTGTGTCAATCACCTGCGCAGGGCGGCGGGTAAATCCAAGGTCGTGATCCTGCTCACCGACGGCGTCAACAATACCGGCAAGATCTCACCGCTCGCGGCCGCCGAGGCGGCGCGCGCGCTCGGCGTCAGGATCTATACGATCGGCGTCGGCGTGCGTGGCAAGGCGCCGATGCCCGTACGCGACGAGGCGGGCCACCTGCACGTGGTCATGGCGCAGGTCGACGTCGATGAACGCACGCTCGCCGCCGTCGCGGAGTTGACCGGGGGGCGCTTCTACCGGGCGACCGACACGGATTCGCTGCGCAAGATCTACGATGAGATCAACGGACTGGAAAAGTCGGCCGAGACGGTCCGCAAGTTCGAACACTTCGACGAATTGTACCGCTGGGCACTGATCCCGGCGTTGGCGCTCTTGGGTCTCTGGTTCATCCTGCAGCACACCCGCTGGCGGCGGCTGCCGTGAAATTCAGCGCTCCGATTTGGCTCGTTGTCGGCCTCGGCTGTGGCGTCGGCATGATCGCGGTCTGGTTCTGGCACGACGCGCGCCAACGCGCGGCGCTCGTGCGCTTCGTCGGCCTGCAGTGGAGTCGTCCCTTGACGCAATCCCGCTCGCCGCTGCTGCGGCGACTGCAGCGGCTCTTGCTATTGCTCGCCGCGCTGCTGCTTGGCGTGGCGCTCGCGGGTCCGCAGTGGGGCTATCGCTGGGAAGTGCTCAATAGCCGCGGCAATGACATCGCGTTCGCGATCGATACGTCGCGCAGCATGCTGACACCCGACGTGAAACCCAATCGCCTGACGCGCGCGAAACTCGCGATCGACGATTTCGTCAATCATTTGGACGGCGATGCGGTGGGCATCGTGGCCTTTGCCGGCAGCGCGTTCCTGGTCAGTCCGATCACGCTCGATTATCGGGCCGTGCACGAGTCGCTGGCGGCGATCGACACCGAGACGATTCCGCGCGGCGGCACGAACATCGCGAGCGCGATCGCTGCCGCGGATCGGGCCTTGCATCAGCGCGCCGCCGGCGAACGGATCCTGATCATCGTCAGCGATGGCGAGGATCTCGAAGGCGATGCGGTCGCGGCGGCCCAGGCGGCGGCGCACGACGGACTGCGCATCTTCACGGTCGGCGTCGGCACCGCGCCCGGCGAGTTGATTCCCTTGCCGCTCTCCCTGGGCGGGGGTTTCGTCACGGACGAGACCGGCGCGTTGGTGCGCTCGCGCCTCGATGAGCCCGGGCTCAAATCCATCGCGGCGGCCGGCGGCGGTTTCTATGAACCCCTCGGGGTTCAGGCCGAAGGTCTCGAGGCGATATTGACGCAGGCGATCGGCCCTCTCGCCAAACACGATCTGAGCTTTCGTCAGGAGAAGATCTACATCGAGCGCTTTCAATGGCCGCTCGCCGCCTCGCTGGCGCTGCTGCTCGCCAGCCTCATGGTCGGTACGCGTAGGCGTCGACCCGCGCGCAAACTGGCGACTCTAGCGGCAGCGACGCTGGCCTCGGGCGCCTGCGTGCTCTGCCTCCCGGGTCTGCCTATGCACGCGGCCATGGCTGAGGCGCCGACGACACCCGCACCGACACCCGGACCGACACCCGCACCGACGCCCGCACCGACAGCCACGCCCGCGCCGGCAACTACAGCAAACTCCGCGCCGTCCAAGCCGCCCGAGGCGGAGTTGAAGTCCGGTGCCGCCGCCTATCGCGCCGGGCAGTTTCCGCAGGCCGAGCGTGCGTTTCGGCAATCGATCGAGCAAGCGCCGTCGGACGCCTCACGCCGCTTGGCCGAGCAGGAGGATGCCTACTACAACCTCGGCAATACCTTGTACCGCGCCGGGCAGAAGACCGAACAGACCTCGCGCGAAGATACCCTGAAGAACTGGAATGCGGCAGTCGCCGCCTATGAGACCGCATTGCAGCTGCGCGCCGATGATGCCGACAGCAAGTTCAACCGTGACTTCGTCAAGCGCAAGATCGCAGCCCTGCAGCAGCCGCCGGATCAGAACCAATCAGCGAAGAATGGCGGCGGCGGTGGCGGTGGACAGAACGGACAACCGCCCAAGCCGCCGGGCGGCTCACCGCCGCCGGCACAGCCGCCCAATGGGCAGCCGCCGAAAGGGCAGCAGCCCCCGGCGGGCGCGTCGGCCCCGCAACCCGCCCGGCCACCACCCGCGGCTCAGCCGGCCGGCGCCGCCGGATCCGGTGCCGGAGCCGCGCCGGCGATGAGTGCCGATGAGGCGCGCGAGCTGCTCGATTCCGCCAAGGGTGATGAGCGCCATGCTCTCGGCGCGCCGCCACCCGCGGGGCAGCCGCCCGACAAACCTTATAAGAACTGGTGAGATGCGCGTCACCTCTTTCGCGTTCCTCCGTGTCGTCGTGTTGTCCTTGGCGGTCGGCTGCGCGGGACGCGCCGCCGCCGCGCAATCGGTGTTGAGCGCGACGCTCGTGCCCAGCCAAATCACCGTGGGTCAGTCGGCGGAGCTCACGGTGAAGACCTTGGGCGCGGGTCTCGAGGCCGTGGTGCTGCCGAAGGTGAGCGGACTCGAACTCCGCATCGTCGAGCAGACCCACCACCTCGAAACCGTGCATGGGGTGTCGCTCGGCACGACGACGACGCGCGTTCAGGTCACACCGCTGAACGCCGGTGTCTATGCGATTCCCGGCCTGACTCCGCCGGCACAGCCCTTGGTGTTGCGGGTCAGCGTCGATGATGCGATCGGCAAGGCTCCGCCCAAGACGGCGGCCGCCGCCGCGAAGCCGCGAGCGGATGCCGGCGAGGCGATTCGTCTGACTGCCGATGGCTCGGCTTTTCTACGCCTCAGCCTGCCGAAGCGTGAGGTCTATGTCGGCGAGAGCGTGCCCGTGGACATCGAGCTGGGTTTGCGGCCGGGCTTCGTCAATTCATTGAACGGACTGCCGACGCTCACGAGCGCCGATTTCACGCTCAACAATCTCTCGCGGCAACCGGAGCGCAGTGAGCGCGTCGTCGACAGCGTCGGCTTCGCGGTGTTGACCTGGCACAGTGTCGTCGCGCCCGTGCGACCGGGCACGTTCACGCTCTCGGTCGAGGCGCCGATCACGATCCGCCAGCGTCTGCGCCCCGAGTCCGAGGCGAAACTCGAGGATCAATTGGGCGATCCCTTTCTGCAGAACATCTACGGTAAGACCGTCAAAAAGGACATCAAGGTCGCAAGTCCCGCAGCCCAGCTCGACGTGCTGGCACTGCCCAGCGAGGGGCGACCGGCCGCCTTCAGCGGGGCCGTGGGCAGCTTTCGCATCTCGAGCGATCTCGTGCCCGACGCGGCGGCGGCCGGCGATCCGCTGAGCCTGCGCATGCGCGTGAGCGGCTCCGGCAACTTCGATCGCGTCGACAGCCCAATGCTCGAACACCTCGATCAATGGAAGACCTATCCGCCCAAGTCCACGTTCATTGCCGGCGACCCCGTGGGCTATCAGGGCGAGAAAAACTTTGAACAGTCGCTGATTGCATCGCGCCCCGGGCCGCAAACCTTGCCGTCGCTGAGCTTCAGTTATTTCGATCCGATCGCACGGCGCTATGCGACGGTCACGAGTGCGCCGCTGCACGTGACGATCACGCCGGCCCCCGGCGATACCTCGGCGCCCGCGCCGTCTGTTGCGGTCGCGGGCGACGCGGCGGCTCAATCCGTGGCCGACGGTTTGCGGCCCGATCACGCGCTGCCGGCGACCGCTATCCGCAGTCTGCGTCCCCTCTATCTGCAAGGCCCGTTTCTCGCCGTACCGGCGGCGCTCGTGCTGGGTTTCGCCGCTGCGGCCTGGCGGCAACGGCGACCCGCCGACGTCGCCGCGGGCGCGCGCCGGCGTCGGCAGCGCCGGCTCGGCGCCACGCAGCGTGCTCTCGCCGCGGGCGAAGCCGCCGCGCGTGCGGGCGATCCAGTCGCCTTCTGTGCAGCCGCGCGCCAGCTGATTGCCGCAAGAGTGGCGAACGCCGGCGAGGGCGGGGCGGCAGCGCAGGAGCTGCAGGAACTGCAGCTGATCGCCGATGCGCAGCGCTACGGCGATACGCCCGGCACTGCCGTCGAATGGTCTCGCTGGGTCGAGGTGCTGCGCCGCGCGGCGATCGAACCGGAGACGGCATGATGCGCGCCTCGCGATTGGCCACGCTCTGTTTGGCTCTATGGGCGCTCGCATGGCATGCCCCCGCGCGGGCCGACGAGTCCACACCCCCGCTGTCCGCCGCGTCTCTCTATAACGCAGGGAATGCTTATGCACGTGCCGGCCATCCGGGTCTCGCCGTGCTCAACTACGAGCGGGCTCGCCTGTTGACGCCCGATGATGCCGATCTCGCGGCCAATCTCGCCACGGTGCGCAGCTCGGCACATCTTTCAGCACCGGCTCCAAGCGGCGTGGCGCACCTTCTGCTGGTGGCGAGCCCGGATTTTTTCGCATGGATCGGGGTGCTCGGCGTGCTGTTCGCGGGCGCCGGTAGTGTCGCTGTCGTCGCGCGCCGGTGGCGGCGGACCGCTGCCGCGGCGATCGTCGTCGGCGGCTTGGGGGTCGCGGTCTGCGTCGCCAATGTGATCCTGTGGTGGCCGACCTTGCATGCGGCCGTGATCATCACACCGGACGCGCCGGTACGCGTCGCGCCCGCGCCCATGGGCGATTCGCTGTTCGCACTGCATGAGGCGGATGTCGTCGGCATCGAAGCCGAACATGAGGGCTTCTTCCTCGTGCGCACGAGTTCGGCGCGCACCGGCTGGGTCGCCGCTGCGAATCTCGCGCGCATCGTGCCGTGAGGTGCGTGCGATGACGCCTTCAGCGCGATGCGTTGGGCAACAAAGTCACCGCCATCGCGATCGTCTTCGTCGCCCCGGGTGCCACCGTGAAGATCGCCGGCTTGTGGAGAAAGTCGCCGCTGTACCCGGCCGGATCCGCGATGCCATGCCAGGGCTCGATGCAGATGAAGTCGGCTGCGGGCTTGGTCCATACACCGAGCAAGGGCGTATCAGGAAAATCCACGCGTAGGCGGGGGCCCCGTTCCGCGCCATAGGTGAGCGAGTGGCTCTGCAAGTGGTCGAAGATCAAGACATCGCGCGCGAATAGCGCATCCTGAAGCAACAGACGGCGCCCGACGACCGGCGTCGGTTGCGGTTCGGGCGTGAGCAACCCATGCGCATCGAGACGGCGCACCGGTGCGGGTTCGGCGGCGTCGAATTCCAAAAAGTGCGCGCCGCGCTCCTCACCGAAGGGCAAGGGCCAGCGAAATGCCGGGTGGAAACCGAAACTCGCGGGCAGATCGACCGGGCCTCGATTGCGCACGGTCGTGCTGATGGTCAGCGTCGGGCCCGCCAGCGTGAAGTCCAAGTCCAAGTCGAACCGAAACGGATAGACGGCGAGCGTCCCGGCGTCGTCGCTCAAGCGCAAGCTCACACTGCCCGCGCTCGCTTCGCGCAGCGCGAACAGTTGGCGTCTGGCGAAGCCGTGGCGGGGCAATACGAAGGAACTTGCGCCCAAGCGATAGCGGCCGCCCGCAAGTTCGCCCACGATCGGGAACAGCACCGGAGCGCGCCCGGCCCAGACTGCCGGGTCGCCGTTCCATTGCAGGTCGCGTCCCTCACGATCGCGCAGCGTGGAGAGTTGCGCGCCCAACGGATCGATTTCGGCGCGCAGTTCGTCGGAGGCGATGACCAGCCAGTTGGGATTTGCTTGCGTCATGTGCCTTGCCTCGCTGCGGGTCGGGTACAAGTTAGCCTTCCGTCAGGATATCCTAGGGCGCATGAATGACAAGGAACGTCCGGTTCGGGCATGGGGACTCGCGCTCGCGTTGCTTTGCGTCGCGCCGGGTCTGTGGTTCTGGCTGCGCGCTGCGCCGCCGCCGCAGCCGGCTCCCGCGGCCCCCGTTGCGCGCGTGGTTGCAGCGCGCGCACTTGCACGGCCCTCGCCGTCACCACGCGCGGCGGCACCGGCCGCGCCGACGCCGTCGAAGTCGAGTATCGAAGTGTGCGGCTACGGCCATCTCGCGATCGACGCGAGCGACCCGATGGCCGCTCATACCGTGGTTCGGAAGCTGACCGACGCGGCCAGAAATAAATGGCTGTCGTCGCTGCAAGACAGCGCGGACCTGCGCGCCCGGGCGGCGGGCTTGATCCTGAACGAGGCCTATCAATCGTTCGACGGCGATCATGCAGCTCCGACCTATGCCACGCCGGCGCTGGTGCAACTCGCGGTCGGTGCGCGGGACCCTGCGGTCTATGCGCTCGCGTTCGCGGATTGTCGTCGGCATCCCGATCCCGATGGCGCGTGCAACTCGGTCAGCGCGAGCGGCTGGGCGGATCGAGACCCCGACAACGGCCTGCCTTGGCTATTCCTCGCCGATCAGGCGCACAAGGCCGGCGACCCCGTCGCCGAGGCGGCGGCGGTGGTGCGCGCGGCCGGCGCGAACCGCTTCGATGCTTACACGGACTCCTTGTTTGCGTTTGCCGCAGCCGAGCTGCCGAGCGACGTGACACCGCTCGCACGCTGGGTGTTTACGGTCGAAGCGAGCGACATCGAGGCGGCGCTGCCAGCGCCGGTGCTCACCGGCAGTCGCAATTATTGTTCGGCCGATGCACTGGCCGATCCGCAAGTCGCCTCGCAATGCAATGCGATGGCGGAGCTCTATGTTGCCAAGGCGACGACGATCCGGGATTTCACGGTCGGGATCGATCTCGGTCAACGCTTGGGCTGGCCCGAGTCACGGCTCAGCGCGTTGCATCGCGAGAAAAAGGCGCTGCTGCAGAGCTTGGCGGACCTCCTTCAGGATTTTCGTGAGCCTTGGGGGTGCCGCAGCGTCCAGGCCGGCAACGCAATGATGCACGAGCGCATGCAGAGCGGAGAAATGGCGATGGCCCGCGTTGCCATCGAGCGTTCTGGTGAATCCATCGACACCTTGTCCGAGCGTTACGATGCGCAGATCGAACGCTCGATGCAAAACGCAAGGGCGCGCCAGGACACGCAGCGCGAGAGTCAATCGCCCTGACGCTCTTGGCCGAGGGCGGCGCTCAGAAGGGACACGCGCTCAAAACGGACACGCGTTCAAAACGGATACGCGATGCGGGTAAAGGCCGCGACGCCGTCGCTGCCGTAGCCAATGTCGACGTAGCCGACCACCGAGGGCCGGGCGATGCCGCGAAAACCGATGCCATAGACTTGATGCAGCTGATCCAGGGGGAAGGTGCTGTTGCGCGCGAACACGCGGCCCAAATCGATGAACGGCGTGACCTCGATTTCCACGCGGGTCGCGATCGCGTCGAAGGCGGCGACGCGTTGGCGCAGTTCGAACGTGGTCGAGAACGAATCGCGATCGTAGTAACGGCCCTCGCCGTAGCCGCGCAAGGGTTGTGAACCGCCGATGATGCTGTCGCCGCCGCCGATCGAACTAAGCGCCCAAAATGGCACACGATCCGCGGACAAGAGATAGCGCAGCGCCATGTGCGTTGCGAATATCGTCGCCGGCGTGATGCTCCAAAAGCCGCGTCCGTCCACGCCGGTTTCGCTGTACATGGAATCGTTGAACAATCCGTGCCGGCTGGCGAGGCCCCCGTAGGCCACCCACTTCACGCCTTGCGTCGGGATCGTGACGTTGTCGCGCGTATCGTAGACCACTGCCAGGCGATTCAAAATCTGATCGTTCGTCCCGATTCCGAGAATGTCACCGAAACGCGTTTGCAAGCTGGCGACGTCGGCGAGCGTGCCGGGCAGCACGTCGATGCGCTGGGCGCGGGCCGTGTACAGCAGCTGCCAGGCGTGGCTCAAGTTCCAACCCAGTTGGGACTCGGCGAGTTCGCGCTGCTGCGTATAGTCGGTATCGTCGTACTGCGGCGATTCGTTGCCGATCCCATAGAAGCGCGGTGTGCCGTCGCGATCGACGATGAGACTGCCATGAAACGTGAATTGATCGTTGCGCAGGCGCCCGTCCTCGTATTCGAAGTCGATGCCGCGTTCGACGTGCTGCTGCACCTGGGTCACGACCGACCAGTGCTCGTCCTCCGACGGGTACGAGAACAGCCGGAAATGCGCGCCGATACCGAAATAGGGGTTGTAAAGCAGGTCCGGCGCGATGATGCGTGTGATCTGTTGCGCGTCGTTCGTATGAATCCAAGTCGGCAGCACACCCAGGGTCGTACCGCTATTGGGATCGACGGCGATCAAGGGCACGGGGATGAACGGCAGCTTGGTTGGATCCAGCCAACTGAGCGCGCTCGCCGAGGTGAGCGCCGTTTGTGCCTGGCTGCCGGTGGTCGCGGGCGAATCCGCGGTCGCCGGCGCGCCCGTGCCACCCGAGGTCGCGGGTGTTGCCGGAGGTGCGGGCGGCGGCGACGCGGGTTGCCCCTGCGCGGCTGCCGGACCGGTCTGAAAGTCTTGCGCACGCAGCGCCGCGACCAGCAGCAGACAGCTGACCAAGCCGATCATATATCGGTGGCCTGCGCTCACGATGGATGCCGCAGCGCGCCGTGCAGGCGACGTCCTTCGAACCATTGCCACGAGATCAGCGCCGGCAGGCCGCACAACAGCTCGCGCAAGCGTTTGGTCATGGAAATGGCGAGCGCCAATTCAGCGTCCAACCCTAAACTGTGGCCGAAGATGATCAAGCCCGCTTCCTGTACCCCGAGCGCGCCGGGCACGACGAACGCCACATGGCGGACGGCCTGGGTCATGCTCTCCAAAATGATCGCCGCCTCCACCCCCACGGGATGGCCGAATAGGCGCAACGCAAACCAAATCTCGAAAGCTCCGGACATAAAGGCCAGCAATTGCAGTGCGCCGGCGAGCACGCAGCGCAGGTAGCGCCGCAAGGACGAGCGCACTTCGAGGTCGAATGATGCCGCCTCCCGAGCCGGGATGGTATCGCCCAGCAGCGGTCGCAACAGCCGGTGCAACCGTTGTGCGACCGAACCATACCGCAGCAGCAGCAGCGTTGCCACCGGGATCGGCAGACTCAAGGCAAAACCGAGCAGCAGCCGCCGGAACGCAGGCTCCGCTTCGTTGCTGTCGATCAATAAGACCAGTCCCAGCGCAACGAACAGGTACACCACGACCAGCGTCAAAATGATCTCCACGAGCACACTCGCCGCGATCGGCGCGCCCGCGATCCCGCGCCAGCGGACGAGGCGCACTCCGACGACACTGCCACCGATACTCGCGACGGGCAGCAAGCGGTCGACCGCATCGCGCACGCTCGTGGCCCAAAAGAGATAGCCGAGGCCGGCGCGATGCGCCGGGTCCGCGGGGCGCAACAAGGTCAGCCAGCACAGGGCGAACAGCAGATAGAACATGGCCCGGTAGGGGACCAACCAGAGCAGATTCCAACCGCCCAAGACCAGCGTGTGCAGGATCGCGCCGAAATCCTCGCGCACGAACAAAGCAATGAGCAGCGTCAAGCCGAGGACGCCGCCGATGTAGGCTGCTGTTCTCAAGACTCAGGAGATCCGGCGCATCGTGCCGTCGGCGTTGACGATGAACTCGTTGCCGCGCCAGTTGACATGGGAGTCGAACATGCTGCGCCACCAGACCCAGCAGAGCAAAAGATCACGGGCCGGTACCAGCCACAAGTCCGTCAGCAGGGAACGGTCGCGGTGCCAGCGATGCATGAGATGCACTGCGAGACGCGCCGCGAGGGTCAGCAGGAACAAAACCCAGGCCAGGGTCGAGATCGGCGGACGCGTGGCTGCGACCGCCATTCCGACGAGCGCAAGGGGCAGGCTGAAAGTCACGAAAATCCAATGCATGCTGCGCGGCGCCAAGGTGCGCAAGGTACGCATCCAACGCAGTTCGTGACGCGTCACCGCGTGCAGATCCTGTTCGTGAAATTCGCCCAAGACCAGATAGGGCGAGAGCACGACCCGTAGTCCCGAGGCGCGCACGCGCAGCCCCATTTGATGGTCCTCGGCGAGGTGATCGGCGAGCGCCTCGAAGCCGCCGATGTCCGCCAAGGTCGCGCGACGCAGCGCAATGGTCTGGCCCGACACATAGCCCTGGTGTCCGAACAGCCACGCGAGCAGCACCTGCGGCACATACCATTCGTTGATGTACATCGCACCGATGCGCGACCAAATGGACCCTGCCGGCATACCGCGATAGATACAGGTGACCAAGCCCACGGAGGAGTTCTGCAGCGGCCCGGTCACGCGATCCAGATAATCGGGGCCGACCGCGCAGTCGCTGTCCGACATCACGAGCAGATCGTGGCGCGCCGCGGGCAGCATATTGATCAGGTTACTGATCTTGCCGTTGCTGCCGTGTATGCGGGGGTCGATGACCACATCGATCGCAAGCGCGGGAAATTCCGCGCCGAGTCGCCGGGCCACGGCGCAAGCGGGATCGGTCTCATCGGCGATGCCGAAGATTACCTGGAATTCGGGGTAATCCTGTTGACAGAAGGAGCGCAGATTGGCGTACAGACCGGGTTCGGCGCCGCATAGCGGTTTGAGGATCGTGACCGGCGGCGGCGTCGCGAGCGTGAGGGGTCGGCGCGGCAGACGCCAGATCACCGCGGCGACCACGGCGAGCAGCGCATAAGCGGCTGCCACGCTCAAGCTGCCGATGGCGATCACGGACGGAAGCCACCGCAGGATGCTCATCTGGGCAGGCGCACGCGCGACCGGATGGTCAGGCCCCGTGGGTACGCAGGAATCGGAAGAACTCGACGCCTTCGCGCAGGCGCCGCGTCATCATCTCCCAACTGCTGAGCATTTCCCGCACGATCTCCCAGATCTTGCTGGGCCGGAAATAGAACTTCTTATAGAACACTTCCATGCTATGGAAAATTTCGTCCTTGGACAGATGCGGATAACTGATCGCTGCAAGTTGAACGCCCTTGTCGTTGACAAGGTTGACGGCGTCATTCTCCTGCAGCCAGCCGTTCTCGACCGACTGCTTGTAGAGCGAGGTGCCGGGGTAGGGCGCCGCGAGGGACACCTGGATCGTATGCGGATTGATCTCCTTCGCGAAGCGGATCGTCTTGTCGATCGTCTCCTTGGTCTCACCGGGCAGACCGAGGATGAAGGTGCCGTGGATCAAAATGCCGAGCTTGCGGCAGTCTTCGGTAAAGCGGCGGGCGATATCGGTGCGCAGTCCCTTCTTGATGTTCAGCAGAATCTGGTCGTCGCCGGATTCGTAGCCGACGAGCAGCAGGCGCAGGCCGTTGTCTTTCATGACCTTCAATGTCTTGTAAGGCACGTTCGCCTTGGCGTTGCAGCTCCAGGTCAGCCCGAGGTCGCCCATGCCACGTGCAATCGCCTCGACCCGCGGCAGATTGGAGGTGTCGGTGAACGTGTCGTCGTCGAACATGATCTCCTTGACCTCGGGCATGTTCTCCTTGATCCAGCGGATCTCCGCCAGCACGTTCTGTGCAGAGCGCACCCGATAGCGGTGGCCGCCGACAGTCTGCGGCCACAGGCAGAACGTGCACTTCGAGCGGCAGCCGCGACCGGTGTACAGACTCACGTAAGGATGCTTGAGATAACCGATGAAATAATTCTCGATCTTGAGATCACGGCGATAAACGGGCGCAACGAAGGGTAGTTCGTCCATGTTCTCGAGTATCGCGCGCGGCAGATTGTGCACGTTGCGCCCCGTCTCGTCGCGATAGGAAAGTCCTTTGATATCCTTGAATTCACGGCCTTGGGCGACTTCCAGGCAGGTGTAGTCGAACTCCTCGCGACAGACGAAGTCGATGGCCTTGGTGGCATTCAGCGAACCATCGGGATCGACCATCGGCTTCGCGCCGACGAGGCCGATCTTGATCGCCGGGTTGGCTGCTTTGATCAATTCCGCGAACTTGGCATCGGTCGGGAACGAGGGCGTACTCGTGTGCATGATCACGAGTTCGTAGCCCCTCGCGATCTCGAGACTCTGGGCGACGCTCAGTTCGTCCGCGGGTGCATCGAGCACGCGGGAATTGGGCACGAGTGCCGCCGGTTGCGCGAGCCAAGTGGGGTACCAAAAAGATTTGACCTCGCGCTTGGCCTGGTAGCGCGAACCCGCGCCGCCGTCGAATCCATCGAACGAGGGGGCTTGGAGGAACAGCGTCTTCAAAGCAGCGCCTTGGTCGTCGTCGTGCATTGCGGTAGGTATCCTGATGATTGCGCCCAAAAACCGAGAGTAACACCAAACGATGCCGTCTCTGCTAGGGCTTGGATGTGTTAATGATATGACAGTTCAATGGCTTAGCGCCATGCCGGTGGCGCAGGGGTGTTTGGCATGAGTTCATCGAGCATAGATTACCTGCAGTTCCAGGCTGTCGACATCCGCGTCGGCACGATCGTCGCGGTGGACCCATTCCCCGAGGCGCGCAAGCCGGCTTGGAAACTGCGCATCGATTTTGGCCCAACGCTGGGCAGCAAGACATCGAGCGCACAAATTACCGAGCACTACGCGGCTGCGGATTTACTCGGGCGACAGGTGATCGCAGTCGTGAATTTTCCGCCCCGACAAATCGGAAAGTTCATGTCCGAGGTGCTCACTCTGGGCTTGCCGGATGCGCAGGGTGCGGTCGTGCTCATCCGACCAGATCAGCCCGTTCCCGACGGTGGTCGCTTGTATTGAACCGCCCCTGCCGCACGAGTTGTTGCACACACTCTCGTACGCGAAGCCGATGGTGTCAGTTGAAATCAGGCGCGGCCGAAGGAAGCCGAATCGCAGCCGATTGTCAGCAGCTGCGGGTGCGGCGCAACAAAATGATTTGAGCGCTCGCGCATTTAGCGACGCGGCAGCCGATCGCCACGTGCTGCATACGCGGCGATAGCGCGCGCTTGTCGCCTTCTCGCGTACATGTTGGAATGCGGGCACCTGTTGCGAATCCGGGATGCCAAGGCAGGCGATCGCAACGGCTGGGGGGGAGCGTGTTGCGCCGATCTTTGCTCGCGGCATTCGTTGATATTCGTCGCCATCACATGCTCACGGCAGTCGTGTGCGTTGGCGTAGCCGTGGTGGTTCGTCTGCTTTTTTCGCAACGATTGGGATTGAATGCACCCTTTCTGACATTTTTTCCCGCGTTGGCAATTGCCTCGCTCATCGGTGGACTGCGGGCCGGGGTTTTCGCAACTCTCTTGTCGGCTGTCGTAGCAGCCTTTTTCATCGATCCGGTCGGATCAATCCAAATTCGCAGCACGGCCGATCGGATTGCGATGGGAATATTCTTGGGCGGTGGTGCGCTCATTGCCTTGGTCGGCGAACTTCTGCAGAGCGAGAACACGAGGCGCCAAGAGCTGCGAGTGCGCGATGAGGTGGCTGCGCGCGAGGCGTTGAGGGCCCGTGTTGCCGGCAATCAGATTCTTCGCGTCATCGGCGAACAGTCGGAGAATCCGATCTATGTGAAGGACTCGAGTGGACGCTTTCTATATGCGAACCCGGCAGTCCTGAAACTCCTTGGGAAGGCGGAAGCCGACGTTCTTGGCTGCTCGGAGGCTGAATTGCACGGCAATGCAGAGCAGGCCGCTGCGATCATGCAGACCGACCAGAGAATCACTCAAACCGGCGTGGCGGAAGTGCTCGAGGAAGTTTTCGATGCGGCTGATGGTGTCACACGTATGTTCCGATCCGCGAAGTCGCCGTATCGTGCGCCCGACGGATCGGTGATCGGCATCGTCGGGATCTCCACCGACATCACCGAACTCAGAGCATCGGAGCAGCAGTTCAAAGCACTCGCTGTCGACTTGGAAGCCCGGGTGCAGGCAGAGGTCGCGGCACGTGAAGCGGCCCAGAATCGATTGTCGCATGCGCAAAGGATGGAGGCGCTGGGACAGCTCGCGGGTGGTATCGCCCACGATTTCAACAATGTCTTGAGTGCCGTCCAGGGAGGAGCCAAGCTGATTCGAGAGAATGCCGAAGACCCGGAACGCGTGCGCCGGTTCGCTCGGATCATTGCTGACGCATCGAGGCGAGGCGTTTCGACCACGCGCCGCCTACTTTCCTTTGCGCGCCAAGCGGATCTCCTCAACCAGCCGATCGAGGCCGCGGGTCTGCTCAACACTGTCCAAGAGATCCTGGCACATACGCTGGGTGCGGGAATCACCGTGGAGATTGATGCCCCTGGCGTCCTGCCACCCTTGGTGGCGGACAAGGGTCAGCTCGAAACAGTCCTGATCAATCTGGCGACGAACGCGCGTGACGCCATGCATGGCGCCGGAACGATCCGTATTGCGGCAAGCTTGGACAAGCTCAACGAGGATGATGCCTCGGGACGCCCGATCAAATTGAAACAAGGTGCCTACATCCGTCTCACGGTATCGGACACGGGCGCGGGGATGAGCCCGGAGGTTCTTGCGCATGCTTGCGAGCCATTTTTTACCACAAAGCGAGATGGCCAAGGCACCGGCTTGGGTCTTGCCATGGCGCGCGGCTTCGCCGATCAATGTGGTGGTGGACTGCACATCGAAACCGCCGTGGGACGAGGTACGTCGGTCATGCTGTGGTTTCCCGTCGTCGCGGAACTCGCCGGCGCCGAATGTCCGGGCCATTCCGCAACCCGAACCGAGCCGCGCAAGCCCGCCCTCGCCCGACTGCTCGTCGTGGACGATGATCCACTGGTCTTGGAAACCATGGTCCTGCTCATGGAGGCCGAGGGCCACGCCGTCGTGCCGGCGAAAAATGGCGCGGAGGCGATCTCACAGATACGCAAAGGTGCCAAGGTCGACCTCCTCGTCACCGACCTGTCGATGCCGGGAATGGACGGGCTGGAGTTGGTACATGAAATCCGGCGCTTCCAACCGGGGTTGCGAGCCATCATCGTCACCGGATTCGCTACCGATGCGCTCGAAAGCGCGCTCAGCGGAAAATTGACCGGCGGCGTCACGCTCTTGCGCAAGCCGGTAGCCAGCGAGGTTCTCGCTCAGCACGCGACGGTGATGCTCGCCGGCTCGACCGTGGATGAAGTCGGCGCGTAGGCGCGGACCGATAACCGACTTGCGAAGCTGCTGCCATGGCCGGTGTTCCCTGGTTCCGATGGTGAAGTGCTGCAGCGGATCGTCAAGGCGTGGAGATCATTACTGACTCTTTGCGGTGGAGGCCGCCGATGAACGACAGTAACTTGGGTGATACCCGATCCGGCATCTCGGTATGTGGATAGTGCCCCGCCCCCTCGACAATCAGGCTCTCAGCAGCGAGTTGCCCGGCGAGCCAGCGAGCCTCGGCCGAGGCATCGGCGAAGTCCGGGTCGCGGCTACCCATGACGATGAGGGCCGGCACCCGATTCTGTGGCAAGATCGCTGCGGTATCCGCTTTGGATAATTCGATCATCGAGTGAAGCGCGGCCATGCGTCCCGGTTCGCGCAGGTTACGTGCGAGCGCCGCTCTGACTTCAGTTTGGTCGTCCGGCTTGGAGCTTGGGAACAGGCTGTCCCAGTAGGCGATCCAGAACCACACTCGCCACGGCCCGGCAAAGCCTATATTCAGAGCAAGTTTTGCGACCCAAGAAGATTTCTGGTCACGCACAATCGGGCCCAACAGCACGACGCCGCGCACGCGCGCCGGGGCGTCGTGTGCTGCCCACAATGCGGATCCTGCCGCAAACGAATTGCCAAGAATGACCGCCGGACCCGCATTGAGGTGGTCGAGCAGCGCCAGCGCGTCGCGACCCACCGCATGCGCCGAGTAGTCGTTCCACCGCGCCGTCGTTTCACCAAAACCACGCACATCCATCGTAATGACTCGGTAACCGCCACTCTGCAATGCTGGACGCAGGAGCCGATACTCGGAGCGCAGATCACCCATTCCTGGAATCGCGAGGATTAGCGGGCCGTTGCCGCCCGTGTCGTCGTACGCGATGCGGCCGCCATCGACCGCCAGAAAGCGAGTTTCCGCGGCAGTTGATGTGCCGGACTGTGCGCCAGGAGGTGGGGCGATGGCGGTGCCGAGGGCGGCACTGATCAGAGCAGCGGACATGAGATTCGTGGCCATGCGATTCTCCAGGTGCGGATGACGATCTCATCCTAGGTCGCAGCGGCGTAAACGCCAATTGGCTAATACCGCACATTATCCATACAATAATGTATGGCCACTACAGCGCCCGATTGGCATTTATTTCGTGCGTTTCTCGCGGTTGCACGC
>Ga0116228_10001021_pt1 | contig 22755 bp, 14 predicted proteins | sample S1TSphfallax_2_FD_89694 | JGI IMG/M metagenome (GOLD analysis project Ga0116228, IMG submission 89694) | Host-associated microbial communities from peat moss isolated from Minnesota, USA - S1T2_Fc - Sphagnum fallax MG | ecosystem: Host-associated > Plants > Peat moss > Unclassified | place...
ATATAACCTAAGCCTAGTTACTTTTTAACCTACTTGCATACCTAAGTAAACCTATTTAGTAAGGTTTAATTATTACCTACCTACCTATGCACCACATGTCAATATCTTATTAGCCATATATTGAACGATTTAGATTTCATTGATTAATATTTAAAATTTTAAAAATAGGTGAGTTTTTATTGCCACGTGTCACCATATAATTGGTGTTACATGAACACATGGCTACAACTTGGACGGTCTAAATTAATCAAAGTAATTTTTAAAACTAAATATTTAATTACAAAATAAAAGTACACGTGTTCGCATACAATTGGGTTAACTAATTAACATGTAATGCAGTGTGAACGTAACCCCTGTAGTTGCATGCAGTCGCACGACCAACTGCTAGTATAGAGTATGGGTGGATGAAACCGTATAACCCAACCATATGTACTTGTATTATACGACTGTCGCATGCAACTGCAAATTTCATGCAACTTGTCGTTCGCAACTGGGTGAATTTCCAATTGCATGTGTCGCATGCAACTGGAAACCAGTTGCATAAGACAGTTGCAAAATGCCAAATTTCTAATAGTGGTCGTCAGCATCTATGATTTCCTCTTCCATAAAATCATCAACTTGCTCTTGCAATATCAGTTGCAGAATTTGTTGTGGTCCCTCCAACAACACCAGATTTTCAAGTTCAGTGTTCCCAAATTCAGGCTCATCATCAATTGGCTCAACTAGTTGACAACTAGTTGAAGCCCTCCTTCACAATCATCATCGGCATCAGTGTCTGACTCTGACACCAATGCATCCATTTGTCCAGCCATAATGGGATCACATTAAGATGGATTCCCAATATCCACGTCCAAGTCTCCATTGAGATGTGTGTTTTCGAGAGTAGCAACAACATCTTGCATCAAAGTCTCTGAATTCATTCTCTGCAGCATATTTACCATGGTTAATGGTAATACTTCCACATTAGTTCCTAGACCGTGCCTCACTTGTATTAAACCCCGTTCCACATCCACGATTGCTCTAATTTTTATCAAAAAATCCAGTCCAAGCAGTACATCGTAATTGCCCGTGTCCACTACCATGAAGGTCATGGTACATTGTACAACTCCAACCTTGACTAGTACTTCATCAATTCGACCAAGAGCCTGTGTAACGACTCCTAACGTGGTTTTGTAAGTCTCAGATCCTACAACCAAATGCATTATTCCTAATTCTCTAACCATTGCAACAGCCATGACAGACATAGATGCTCCAGTGTCTACAAGCCTTTCCACCACATAGTTATTTATTTCCACCAGCAAGTGGAGTGTTTTGCTTCTATGTGTTTTGTTGATGCAAATTCACCTAAGTGTTGGAGCTGCTGAGACCATAGACACTTGATTATTTGTAGCTTCTGCATCCTTCTTCCTTCTAGCTAATTTCACTAGACTCTCAAGGTGTTTTAGTTCCCCTGGTATCATCAGGACTGTTTCCATGGGTGAAAGGGAAATCTTTCCTTTAATGAAGTGGGAAAGAATTTTAAACCTAACAGAGGTTTCCCGATTCACTCCTGTGCCCTCTCCTGCAGCTTCAGGAGACGGCACAATGCCTCTTGGTGCCACTTCAACATGCATTCTTCTTCTAGGTATTCGAGTGTATGAGAAAATATTCTCATTTCCACACAGCTTGTTGAGTTGTTGCATAGTTGCCTCCTCATCATTTAGCAATACTTCTAGAAATTTTGCTGCTCTAGAATGTGATTTTCCATCCTTGGGTTTCTTCCAACACATGTCCTCCAAGTGACCTAAACTTGAACAGAACGAGCACTTTATCCCATAATTCTCTGTCCTATGAGACATGCCACATTTGGCACATTTTGGCCATGGCTCATTTAATCTCGGACAAGCAGTGGCTAAATGGTCTCCTCCCTTACAGATCTGGCACCCCCCAAACATGGTGGAAGAGGATGATGCATCAAGATTGGGCACATTCCCCTTGAAGAAATTAATAAGCATGTTGTTCAAAACAGTAACCTGCTTTTCCATCATTATTTTTGAAACTCCCTCTTCTTGTTCCTCCTTTAGGGGTTTGAATGGAGTCTCTCCAAGCTCACCCAACATTCTCTCCAACTCTGTTGCAACACCCACCAACTCTTCAATATCTGTGAACGTCCTCACCACACATAATTTTCGAATTTCAGGCCTTAATCTGGCCAAAAATCTTCTTCTTTGTTCAACGTCTTATATCCTGCCCCTTTGAAACAGTTTGTCAAAACGTTCAAAATATTTTTGAACTATTTCCTTGGGTTCTTGTTTGATGGCATCAAGCTTCATCCTGATGTCATCAGCATCAACATCTCCATACTTTTGCACTATTAGATTCCTCAACTCAACCCAATCAGCTGGTGCTGGTTGCAACCTCCTAAACCATTCCTTAGCTCTACCTTTCAAATTCAGTTTCGCAATCTTGAAGAGCTTGTCTACATTCAAATCTCGCATTTCAGCAACCATGGTGAGCCTTTTTGCCTAGTCATTAATGTCCTCATGGTTTCGCCCCCAAAACAATTCATCCATCCCCTGGGGGCTAGTCATCTTGTAAATGTTCAGCTTCCAACTAAAATTGCAAACTACTACACAAGTGTCCTTAGACCACCTTCAGGTAACCATAATCTTGTCCAGTTTTTTAGCCTATTTTGCTCGTGTTGAGTTTGAGAAGAACCAATGTTACGTGATTCAATTTGCAAATTCAGACTAATCTCTTTCTGTTACTCGTCTTAATGGTACAACATCAGATGGGAAAGTGGAAAATTTTGCTCATTTGTGGATTCTTGTTGGAACTGCCACCTTTCTTCCGGATTGGGCCATATTCTCCAACTTATGACACGAGACCTTGATCCATAGTGTTCCACCCTGAGAAGGTGATCTCCAATTTGAAACAAGTCTTCTATACCAAGGATGTATAATCTGGTAAAATGGTTAGGTGAAACAACAAACTTGGGAATCTAAACGTCTCCTACTCTAGGAACAATACGTTGCCTTTCAGGAAATGAAGGTGAAATTCTACACAAGGTATGAAGTGTAGTAATATTGTATCTGTAGCTTTGAGGTCGACCCCCATCCCTTTGTTCCATCCCTTAATTTCAACCAAAGTTGAACACGTGTGTAAAAGCCATTATGAGCTACTTCTATTGCAACATCCCTAATTTGGGCTTCATCAGGATCTATTCCTATAACTGTAACTACACCAAAGCCCAAGAAATGTAGAATTATTGCTCCTATCTATGGTCCATCCTGCCCCCTTGGATAATCAAACCTAATGACTATTCGTTGTTCACGAATTTCCTGCGTTATCTCATCTGTACTAACTTCATCTGCACTAGATGATGACATGCTGGTTCCACTACCGTCATACCCAAACACACATAAGTCCTATTACTGTCACCAGATCTGAACCAAGCTTTGATACCAAAAGAGAACGTCCACAACACATTTGCTTCTGACACAACCTTATTCTTTATGTAAGGTCAGCAACTCCTTAGCTGTCACACACACATCATTACAGTGGTTTAGTTTTGGGATCCTACATCTCTTGATCTTCCATTACCAGACAATTCTTACAGAACTACACACTCTATTAACCTATCTAACTTTGCTACATTCATAGTAATCTTTCGTTACGGCTAGCAGCATCAACATTGCTACATTGTGAACGTAAAATGCTAGTAAGGTCTGGCTTGAAGTCAGAGCTCTCATTGTTCATTTGGTCTGTGTTGAACTGTTGGTTTCCTTCTTCCCCCACTACATGTATCACTGCACACAAGTGGTTGTGCTAAGACTTGACATAGATCAGCTTTTGGGTTTTTCTCAACAACCGAACAAGGTACGCCAAGATGTTTTACAACTACTCAAAAAGGGGAAAAATTCTCAGAAAGGCATGGATCTATGAATATTGGCTCTAATTCTTCCATCCTCTTTCTCTCTCACATTCTGCCCAGTCCCAAGGATACCCACAAAGAGGTTTCTGGCTCCCACTCCAATATTGTGATCTACCCACTGGATAACCCAAGTAAGTTCTTCCCAAACCCCTACAAATGCAGATTTCTACATGCTTCTGATTCTACAGCTCAGACCACCTTTAAGCATCATCTTTCTTCAGCATCAACCCTTGATAAGTCCTGGTTCTAAGCAAAACACAGAGTTGGCCATCATATAGCTATTGATGCAGCAGAAGAAAACACAGCAGTTACCTATTATGCAAGTTCCTAAGAAAACACAGCAACTATCTATCCTGCAAGCGCCTTCTCACCACCAAAAGAACCTCACTTTCTTCTGCTTATTAACCTGCCTCTTCCTCCTTCGAATCCCCCCCTTCTTATCCTCATCCAACCTCCTATTCTTCTTCTCTTCCTTGCACCCTTGAATCGTGCTTCACCATCCATCTTTAGCTAACACCCTGTCTCACAAAATAACAAATCTTCCAACTCACAACTATTGACAAAAGATAAGTCCCATCATCTACATGCATAAATTTGATGGCGATTTAACACCTAAACCCTAAAACAAAAATAGCATTCAAACTATAAAAGTTTAAAAGATTATTTGTTCGGTCACTCCCTGTTCAGTCACACCACCACCATCGCAATTATTTCACAAGATAAAGCAGCGTATGAAACCAAATTTATTCGAGTGAGATTGGCAGTGACCACATCAACCAAAATGCAAATGTTATTAATTAATAAAACAATGTCAACCCAAGCAATGAAAAGATTCAAAGGAATGCGATGGAAGGAGATGAATAAATGCTCACATGATTTCCATGAAACCCTTTGTTTTTTGTATTGAAGGTGAAGGCATCTCAAACAATGTCATGGGATGCAATCTGTTCTCAACCATGAGAACAACGAAGAAGGTAGGTTCTTACTGTATCTAGGGGCTAGTTATCAATTTGTAAATTATCAATGGTGTGAATATTTTCATTGACCTTTTATCACTATTGATTTAACTAGGCATGGAAAACCCACAAGATATTTTTGTAGTGCATCTAGAGGGCACGTGAACAATAGGAATTATGATAGGTATTTGGTTTTTTGAAACAACCCACATTTTGTTCATTTTTTCCATGACATTCATTCAAGTTTCGCAGATTCTTGATTATATGTGATTATTTTCAACCATATGATGTTATGAATGGAAAAAAGTCAAGAAGTGCAAGCAACATATCCCCCATAAATTATAACATTGCCCCTAGCAATAAGTTGATGAAAAGTAATTATGTTTGTTTCAAAAATAAAATAAATAAAATATATATAATGGTTTTCATGAGGAGGATTGTTGAACACACCCAATAATATTTTCTAAGCATCCAATGAGGTCAATAGATATGAATATTACAAGCTTGAATTTTTTTGCTATGTATTGGGGTAGAAGGGGAAACTTGAAGAACTTTTGGTTCTAGGCCTAGTTTTGTTCCCCGACATGTTCTCAATAAAGGTCCTAGTGGTGTTCTCAATTTGTTCTTCATTTGTTCATTAATTATATTCCTTTTTCCAACACTCCCTATTTTGTTCCTATTGATTTTATGCATTTGCATCAATGTGTTTTTTTTGTTTTTTCATTATTGCTAAATTAGCCCTTATTTTCTAAGCTAGGTGGATTGAGGTGGCAAAATACCAAGTGACGATATTGCTTAGATGGCTATATGTTTTGTTTGCATATAATGATGGTGATAGTTTTAGTTCATGTTTTCATTGTAAGTGGCAACATGGACTTGTTAATAGTAATTTAGAAACAAGGTTGTGAGAGAAGGGTCAATGTTTTAGCAATTTGGTGAAGTTTGATTTTACTAGTTAATGATCTGATGATAATATTGTTGCAAATAGCAACTAGGTCTACTGATGTCCTCATGAGTCATGACTAAAGTGAACTTGGATGATAGTTCAACAATATTAAAGTTTTAAAGTTTTGATTCCTCAATGTTCATTATTCACTACTATTCATTACTATTCACATAATAATATATTTTATACTACCCAATGCCCTTAAATGTCAATATTGATCAATTGCAAAACCATAGTTTTGAACAACCAACCACACACCTTACACCTAATGCATACATGTCATAAAGAAGTGTTGCAATGAAATGGCCACATGGTCACCATCCCAATTGTTTGAAAAATGTGGATCTTGTCTTTAGCAAAAAAAATCCATGATTTTAAATGTTGAACAATGGGAGCAAGTTGTGCTTTGCTACAAATGATCACACATATAAACATCATTTGAAAAAAAAATCTTAACATTAATGAAAAACATTGTTGTCATCCTAAAAATTCTTTGGATATGTGGATGTATAACATCATGTTTTCATAATCATATTCATGAGACAAATCACTCCCTTGATATGGATCCAAGCATATGGAAAAACTAGCTCAATGCAATCACATTTTTTTAATCATATGGTCCTTCAATTCATTAGACTAAGCCCTAATTGCTAGTGTGTAAAATGATTACACTATTATCATTTGATTGGGTTGTGAGAAAGGATCTTATTGGATCCCAAGTCATGCCTTTCACAACTTGTAATGGCCCATGAAAAGGTGAATGCAACCTACTAGTCCATTTTTTGGTGTCACAAGGGTAGTTTCTGGGTGGTTACCTTTAAACTTGATACAATATATATTGGGATATGATCAATTTTTTTGAAAAAGGACTCATGTAACTAGTCTATAACACTTATAAAATCAAAATCAAAATTTTGAAGACAAAATTTCATCATTTCACTACAAGATGGACTTTTAAAGTGATGTAAGATCTTTAACCACAATCCATAAAATGTTTTATGGACTTTTTTTTCATAATAAACATGTGTTAAATGTGTTTTTTTTCCTTGATACGATTATGAGGTTCATGTAATATTAAAATAAGGCTTTGCAACCAAACTTTATTTGTGATCTATGAGATTTTACACAAGAATGTCAAAAATGTAGAAAGTATTTGATTTAATGAAATCTAAAAATTGAGAGACGACATTTTTTTGAAAAGGACATTATTACCTTACATAACATTTGTCAAAAATTAATTATGGGTGGTGTTCAAGTTTCTTCAACATTGCTCATTACAAGTGGAAATACATTTGTTAGTTCTCTTCAAAGTTGTAATGGACATTATTGTATATGTTGTTTGCGCTCATTTGTTTTTGCATCTTTACCTCCTATGTGCATTTGAAATTTTGTTCTCCACTATGTGCAAAATGTTAATCAAGTTATAAGATGATTTTGAGGTTTGAATTGACATTTTTACCATTTGTTGCATTAAATTTCCATTATAATTTGTTGAAAGATGTCTTCATTATCAAACCTCTTCCATGGTTTTGTATTGATTGTCCAGTTTGGGGTGATGTCTTACTATTTAGGGTTCCTTTTGAGGAGCATCCATCAAGTTTGAAGACAATTGTCTTTTTTCCTTCTATGAGGTTTTTTGTTTCCAAGGATGGGATGATATGTGTAAGGCTTCTTGGTCAAAAAATGAAAACTTACCTCCAGATAGGTGGTTGTTGGATATTGTGTGAGACACACCTTGTAGAAGTGCAATCTAATGCATTAACAAGCATCTAAGAAACTTATGCAATTTGTCCAAAATATATGAAAATGTGGGGTAAGTTTTAAGAATATTTAGAATGCATATCATGAATCTAGTCCTTTCCTTCACCTATTTATATAATTTATAAGTTTGAAGTTGTAGACAAAAGATATGGGACAATTTTAATGAAAGGGAAACACTACAACACTACAATACTATCACATCCTTTGTCCCATACAAAAACACTACATATATCCAACAATAAAATACCTACTACTTAACTTAACTACTTACTACCTACTACCTATCCTACTTATCACATACTACCTAAACTACATATTTACTATCTACTACCTAGCCTACCTAATAAATTAATATCCTAGTTTACATTTAGTAAATTAATTGTTTAACATAGCTAATTAATTAATCAATTAATACAAAAACACTACAACATACCCACAAAATAAAATACCTCTTGCTTAACTTATAACCTAGATACCTACTATACCTCTAGTAGTTATTCTACTTATTACAGATTAACCAAGTTACCTACTATCTACTACCTAACCTACATTTAATAAATATTTTTAAAAATATAACTAATTAATTAATTGTAACACATATTTAACTAATTTTGGACTTAAATGTTATTTTTGGACATAACTCACCTTGTTAAATGACCCAAAACCATAAAATTTTCATATGATGGACATAAAAATTCTTTTTATTTCCATTTTTCTAAACTTAATATTTTCAAATTTGATGTTAATGAACAAAATTTGACCACAATTAACATCTTACAATAAATTTCCATCAAAACACCTAGAACTTAGGTTTTAAGAAAAATGGTACCTAATTCATCAAATTATAACATTTGGAACATCTAGTGGCCACCAAATGTTAATACTATAATGATATTTCTACAAAAAGATTGAAACATCTAACTAAATTAGTATTATTATTATTAAACTTTTATTTTTATAATATTTTAAATTAATACTAACATATTAATTTCAACAATATATTCCACAGTGAGCTCACATAATAAATTTATTGAGAAATCAATAATTATTTTAATCATCATGATGATAAAAACTATTACATTTCATTTGGTTACATATAGTTCACTTCATTCACCACATCAATGTTCACCACATCTAGCTCGACTAGCATGCATATCATTAATCATTATGATGTTTTTTCTTGCAGTCAGCAAACTCGAATTCTTCAACATCGTGAAGAAAACTGATCCAGATGAGTAGAGTCGGTTGTGCAGTCACACAAAATACTGCATGTCAATGAGCAGAAGGACTCTTGTGTGATGATATTCTCTCGAGGAGAATGGAAGGACTCTTGTGTGATGATATTCTCTAGAGGAGAATGGAGGTTTAGAGGCTGGCTGATAAGCTTTAACTCGTCATCCTGCCATCTGTTTATGATCCCATGAAGGTGCTGAAAAGCTGTGTTCCACAGCTACTCACTGTCATCTACGTTGCCATCATGCCAGCTGGAGGCACAGGTAGGAATGCTCCAAAACTGATCAAAGTCCTCCACATGTACGTCACAGCAAGTCCATTGCACAAACAAACATGACTACATGTTTCAGGATTGTAAAGAAAGATCCAACCCAGATTTTTGTGGAAGTGGATTGTCTCAAGTAAGGTGATGACTTTTAGACCAAAAGAAGTTGCATTGCTACTTATCCACGAGGACAGTTTTTTTTTGACAGGAATGAAATAAACACTTGAAAGAAAGATCATTGTTACTCATCCATGGGGACAATTCTTTTGATATCTAGACATAAACTCAATGGCAAAAGCAGGCATAAAAGTTCTTCACCCCTTTGGAACGATCATGGAAAACAGCATAGCCTGGGTGATAATGACAAACTGTTAAGTGATTCTCTTTTTTCCATGTATGTATTTCCACACCATTTATGCTGTGCAAACTTGTTTCGCAATCAGATCTATCAGTTTCAAGGCAGCAGGAGCAGTCTTCTTGGTGGGCTGTAGTGGTGGCACAGGTTTTGGAACTGGCTCAGGTGTGAGCTTTGGTGAAGATAGCTGAGCAGTTCCCAACAGCGGTTTTTTTCCATGGGGAAGTTTTGTCACTTGGCAACAAAAAAAACATCCAGTGTGACTCATACAAAGGACTTTTGTGGAAAAAATGTGCCAAAGTTGCCTATATTTCAGAGGACTTTTTTATTCTGAAATTGCCATAATTACCATTATTCAATATAGTAGTACTCGTGTTTTGGAAGTTAGTTGACAAAGATCCTAAACCAAGAAGCCAATTGAAATGTCATGACACAATAATAATGAACTAATTATTCAAATATATAGATTTTCTAGTTTAATGCTTTACAAATCATATTTCCATTACATAGTGAAAAGAGAACTTTGTGTGATTTTTCTAAAGTAAAATTAAAGGGGTTATTCAAAACTTTTTGTATTGAACATGCGCACCCAAAATATTTCTATGAAGATCAGCACATATCTGTAAAAAAAAACTATTTTTAATGATATTGTGAGATAAATGTAGTTGAATTGTCATTATTCAAGCATTTGGGTGTAGGGTTAAGATTTTGGGGTTATTTTCGTGCCACATGTTTTTTAATTTTAATTTTACTTTCAACTTCGAGTTAAATTTTAATTATAATGCTATTTATAATGTTATTTATAATGCTATTTTTATTTTTATTTTTACTTAAACCTTAAACCTTAAACCTTAGCTACAACATTGTCAAATCCTAAACCCTTACACAACAACTTTAAAGGTTACCACCAAAATCCTGAACCTTAACTCCAAGACCCTAACCCTAAACCATCAAAGAAAACCTTTGAACCTTTGTAAAACAACCCTAAAAACACGTGTCATTTATCTATAGTCAATTTGAATTAGGGGTTTCATAAATGGGTGAATTGAAGTTGAATATTGAAACCTAGATGAAGGGAAGTTTGGAGTTGAATGAAATAACCAATGTGGTTTAGAGTTTGATTTTGATAAGATATGTGATTTTTGCCTTGCCATCTTCATTTTGCCTACATGAGAAAGAAAACCAATTCAAGCTTTTATGCACACTTTTGACAAAACTCGAAATATTTACACCTTGCATGGAGTTGATGTTAAAGCTTTGAATGAGTTATTTGCAAATATTAATTTAATAACTTATTTTTTAAAATTTTAAATATCTTTTTAGAATATAAGATGCCAGATATTTTATGATTATAGCCAAATATTAAAAAATGGTGTGCCAAATTATGTAAAGTGCTTTGTAAAATATACAAGGAATGGCCTCCCTAACAACAAAAGATTTATTATCTTGAACCTTTGATTAAAGTAGGGAACATTCTTCTTTGAATGTACAAAATATGGGAATAAAAATGTAGGGTCCCGTATATTTGTTGTTGGATTAAAATTTTAATTTAATTAATTTTATATTATCTTGAAAACCAGAATATAAAATATTAAAAAAATGTTAATACATTGTATTCAAGGAATTGTTTTTTATAAATAAAACATATATGTACTAAACATCTTAGATATTAGTTATTAGTAGGATTAGTTAGTAGGCTAGGAGCATTTAAGTCAAGAATTTTTTAATTATTTTCCATTTGTTTTTTCTACCTATTATCAAAAGAATCTTTGTTTGATTGCCAATTATTCCATTGGAAAATAAATCTGTTTGATCAAGTTTTTGTAAGATGATAATTATTATTATTTTGATTCATGTGCATTTTTAAAATTTGCATTGTTCATTCATAATTTATATAAGTTATACTATTTAACTTACTAAATAATTGATTATTGCATAGTAGTGACATACGAAATACGAGTATTTTTCGAAGGTGCTCAAAAAGAAGTATTTTCAAGTATTTAAAAAAAAACATTATAAAAATACAAAGGCTTGAAAATTGGCCTTTGTATAAATTATTTTCAAGTATTTTTTAAAAAGCCCAAAAAAACGTAAAATACGCGTATGTTTGAATCGAATTGAGAGTATGTCACTACTATGGATTATTGACATTATTGACTTATGAATTGTTTCAAAAGGTTTGTGAGATAATGGTATTGGATCATAAGGAATTAGCAACAATAATGTCAACATGCAAAGTGCAAAGCCAAGATCACCATCATAAAATTGTTAAACCCATCATAAACAAATGTTAAACCCAAACACACAAACATACAAACAAACAAACGTACAAACTTATAAACATACAAACATAATATCCACACAAAACACTCACATGAAACACTCACATGAAGCACTCACACAAACCAACATAAACACCTACACTCACACTCATAAAAAAATAATAATAAGCCCTCCACACAAAAGAAGCAAATATCCAAATGTAACCCATATCCAAAAAAATTATCTTGAACTTTATGTATTCTTTTCAACACACACATTTTTTTAATACATATAAACAATAAAAAACACAAACAAATGCACACATGTCCACATACATATATATACAACATATACAACCACACATCCACACATACATATACATCTATCCATCTATAAACCTTATGCACAATTTAGGCCTAAATCATTACACATGCATAATACATTGTATTTGTCTACTCAATTTTTAATATATTATTGTTGTAATGTAGTAGTACATTGGCATGTATAATATTAACTAACATAGAGTATCATATTAAGTAGAATTTCATATATATTAAAATTGGAATAGTATAATGTCAATCATACCAATGTATTTCAAGTGAAATATTCATATGACAATATTAAGAAGTGAAATAGCAATAATATTTAGTATAAGATATGGTCAAATACCACTTTTATAACATTTATTAATCCTTTGTTACAATTAAAAATTGTTTCAAATATTATATTATTCACATCAATGTGCATGATTTTTATTCAACCTAGTATTCCTATTTAATAATATATTATTCCTCATATTCATTTTCAATAATATGTTATCATTATTTTATATTATATTATACACATTTATGAATACATGGGATAGACTTGGGGATGAAAACTCATAGGATGTAAGTGAGGGGATGGAAACATGTGGATGAAAGCCCAATGAATGGAATCCCCTTGGAAGGAGATATGTAGGATAAACACCCGTAGGATGAACACCCATGGGATGAAAACGTTCAAGATGAAAACCCATGGACAAAGAAAAAACAAAAGAAATGTTAGTTAGGGTTCTTTTTGTGTTCTTTCATTTCTCCTTGCCCCAATGTCGTTTCATCTTCCTCTCATCTCACTTTTGCTCGTCCTCATTTCTCACATTTTCTTCCTCATCACATAACACATATTTAATTAATTCTAGACTTTAATTTCAATTATGGACTTAATTCAATACACAAAGGGAGGCCAAAACACATCTAGTGGCCACCAAATAAGACATATATTTCAACCATTTTTTTCATGTAATTTGCGTAAAATTTCAACAAAAAGCTAAATTTGAAACCAAACTCAACAAGTTGGAAAACAAAACCCATTTAGTGGCCACCAAATAGGATGTATTTTGACCATCTTTTCATGTAATTGCATAAATTTTCAACAAGAACCTGAATTTGACACCAAACTTAACAAGCTAGAAAACAAAACCCATCTAGTGGCCACCAAATAAGATGTATTTCAACCAAGTTTTCATGTAACTTCATTAATTTTCTAGAAAAAATGAATTTGACATCAAATTCAACATGGTGCAAATGTTGAAATTGACCTAATGGCCACCACATAGGAGGAATTGCCACCATGCCAACATGCATTTTCATAATTCAAAACTTGAATTTCCATTCAGATTCAATATGATGTTTAATGATTTCCAAATTACTAGAATTTCAAGCATATTTTAATTAATTTTCATAAAATATGCACAAGAACATGTAATATCGACATGTTTTCAGTCAACTCAAACTTGTAAACTCAAGTTTAACCAATGTGATGCTCACCCAATTTTGAATAATTATATATGTCCTCCTATTGTCAATTGCAAACAATATCTTCAAATTAAAATTCGTCAAATTCAATATAAATTGAACCGGTCATCTAGTGAAGGTTACACCTTGCTAACGACAAATCATAAATTTAAGTACATGAGTGCAACTTTTTTTTTGTATTTATCACTAATGCCACCTAATGTCAACATAAATTTCATCCACCCATGAGATTAAAAAGGAAATTTCCACACATCACTTTTATAGTAGTTTTTCATGCACACTTTAAATGAGATTTTAAAACAAGTAATGTCCATATTGACAAAAGGTCGGCACATTGGAATGTTTATAAAGAAGATAAACATTAATATTCTCCTCAATGAATGCACATAAGGAAATTGAATATATTCCAAAAGATTAAAATACCATTTGAAAAAAAGACTAAACCTACTATAACAACCATAAAGTAACACCAACATTTATGCTTAACGTTCATAAAAAATTCAACTTACAATTATAACGCACATGAGTTATTTTTAGCTACATCAAGATTAGTTTTTGCCTTAAATGCATGGGTCACATTAATACTTATCATGAAATTAATAGTTACATTGCTTCTAGCTGAGAAATAAAATGTGACACAAGAGATTTCAACCCATTGTTTTGGGTTTATGTGATTACACTTATATTTGTTTAACCAACAAGTATGATACAATTCCTCATCATTCTTGGCTCCCTTTCTCATAGGAACCCACCATTGAACATAGACATTCTTATAATTATCATTCTCTTGATCTCTTACAACATCACTTTTGGCCCTTCCCATCCACATAGGATAAACTGTAAGGTCTACATGCCACACAAAAATTAAATTACCAACAAACAAGTCATGAAAAGGTGTGTATGCAGTAGTGCTCAAAGAAGGGTGCATGTTTTTAGGGTCATAGTATGGAAGGATGATAGGATCTTCAGGGTCAACGTCTACAACTATAGGAATGGATGCATGCTCATAATTGATTTTCCAATTGTTAAAAGGCCAAAAGTCTTCTAACAAAACATAACTTTGCAATGGGATAGGTTTTGATAACAACTCCAAAATGCTCTCCTAGTATTTCACATAAAGACCCATAATTCTAGAATACAAATCATCCTTTGACATCCCAAGATTCCAAAATTCAATATAGTTTGAAATTTCAATATTAATGAAGCTTTCCTTTTCACCTACCCTCAATTCATCATTTCCCCATATTGGGTGTAATGGAACAAGATTTGGAACCCCCACTAGTAGTTTTGGTTGTCCATTGTCATCCTCCTTCCACAATCATATGGCTAGGCCATCTTTAGGGCTTCTCAAAACATCAATAGGAGATATTTTATACTGCATCATCAGCCACCCTACCTTGTCCACAAAAAACCCGAAACAAATGCATCTCCATATGATTGACAATGACATCCAAAACTTCCATCGATATCTTCATGTGTGTGCCCAACCACAAGAAACCCCAATTGAACTTCTTTGAAAACTTTGTGGGCAGTTAGTAAGGAAAGAAACACCAATAGGTGATGATTTTTGTTATCTTTCACACAATTGTCCATTTGCAGAAGTATCGTCCTTGGTAATGGCTTCACACTCAAAATTTTATCCACAAGCTTCAATGGATTCAAACAATGGGAACTTCCTTGTAGAATTTGTTGGAAGAATGTGTTTTGGGGTTCAAATTCAAACAAAACCTGTGACTCTTTAATTGGTTCCTTTTCAAGCCTACAAAACAAAAAAACAAAGAACCCAATCATGAAATTAGGATCATTGGGCTAGAGCTCATTAAAATATTGAAGGAAAGTTCTGTCCCCATGTCCATTAGTAATCATTCCAATCAATGTCATTGGTAAATGCCCTAGCCTGGAGACAATTTTGTTTTTCACTTGAAGTCGGGGTAGAGCTATTTTAGTTTGGTCCATCTTATCATGAATTACACATAATAAATCTTCTTTAGATTGCACAAATTCAGCTCTCTAAGTGTGATATAAACGCCAATAAAATTTTTGGTGACTATTATATTTTTTCAATTTAATCTCATGCTCCTTCACACAAGGGTTATTTTTTCTTGCTTTGGATATCAAATCCTTCAAGGATTCACAAATGGTACACTTGGCAAAAACAAATCCTCTTTTCTGCACATCCACGTTCAGAGTTTTTTCATTTTCAACCAACTCATAACAAATTACGAAATATTTCCAACTTGCAACTCCTTGTTAATTTGCAAGTGTGAGGAGAAACCAAATATCAAAATGACAAATAAGAATGTTAAATATATGTTGCAACTTTAATTAAGGCCATGTTACTTTGTAGACCCGGTGGTCACTAGGTTAAAAAACAATCAAGACATTGCAAGATTATAAAACTTTGTGAAAAATAAACTTGTAAACAATGTTTGAACGAGACAATAAGCATTACTTGATCTAGTGGCCATTAGATGAAACTTTAATTGAGAAGTGTGACATGTCTTCATACAACACAACAAAAATGACTTATTCCATCCTTATTTGGTTGCTACACTCCCACATTATCCTCTAGGTATTTGGAAAAAAAAGATGGACATTTTATCTCCCATCTTTAATTCCCTTCATTTGATGTAGTATTACATTAGCACACTGTTTAATCAAGGATTAAATGTTTGATTGGACTTGTATCATTCCAGCTCACTGCTTTTGATTCCCCTTATTTCAATGTTGTAGAGTTTTACACCCTCTTTTGCTTCTTGCTTGTAACTCATGTAACTTGATTTAGAAATCCCCATGATTAGGTATTAAACAACTTTGCAAAAAACCCTCTCTTGAAGTGTCACTTGATGAAGGAAATGTTGACAACAATTTAAGGAACAACACATTACCACCCCTACTCCATGTCAAGATTCCTTGCTCAACACCATCTTTATCCTCGAGATGGAATCTACAAACATGATATCCTTCCATTTTCTCTTATGGAAGCTATATTTCTTTTTCTTCACACCAATCATTTCTTCCACATCCACTTCAGGGATGTAACTTTCATCATGTGAAACCAAAAGCTTTTTTAGCAAAAATCCCTCAATAATTGTTTGAACTAACGACTATTTCCAAATAGTCATTACCACTGAGATGTCTCCAAGACAATAGAAAATGGTCGAGCTAACATGATTATGTGTAAGAATTTTGTCTAGAATTTCTTCCCTTAGATTAAATGTAATCACATGACCTTTTGCGAGGAAAATACCTTCAAGATCTAGAAGATCACATTCCCTTCCATGCTAATCACTATGCCCTTTTGGCAGACCTTCTCTTTGTCACAAGTCTTCTAAATTAAATGAACTTTCCACATCGTCTTCATTAGCATTAAAAGATTCGTTGCTTTTATTGTACTCACCCCCCAAAAACATGGGGAGCCTTTGGGTAGAAACTTGATCATTTTAGTGCTGTGCATTTTGGACTGCATTCAAACAAACCACCCTCTTCATAATAAGATTATTGATTGTTTCATTTCCAATATGTTCCAATCTAATAGTCATTTAGCTTACTAGTCGGAAGCAGCTTTTTCCTATAGCTAATTCAAAATTCTGCAACGTTGGAATTGGGCTAAAGAGTGTTCGTTCTTATTACGAAAGGAATATAGTCTTTAGTGAGATAATCATGCACTTTTCTAGTCCTTGGGCCCCATAGATAGAAAGAGTAGATCGGTTTAAACAAACATTATAGTTGATGTGAAATTTTCCATGATCATCCCTTGATTCCCACAAATCAACTAGATCTTCGGAATTCAATGTTTCTATGGCTTCTCTCAATCTTGAAATTTAATGTTTTTATTCAGCGAATAGCCTAAAATACAAGAGTCAACCAATTTTTTAAATTAATGCAATCAATTCAGATGCTATCATTTGTTATTTGATAATATTCTAGAAAACTACAAGGTATTAGTTATTTTGATCAACAAAAAAATTCAATTGGAGTTTTTTTATTTAATTATTTTTATCATTCCTTAAAATATCTAATATATTGGAGAGTGTTTTCTAACAATGGTAGCAAGAAGATGACTTGGCAACCTCCAAGTGGGTCCAATCACACACAAAGGAACCAATGAGTGTGTTGAATGCAATAAAATTATGTACCCCTTTAAATTTGAAACATCATAATTAAAGTTGTATGCATTTGAATATAATGAAATCAAATGCATAATAATTCTATGCTTGTGAATTTGTATCTCACTAATTTTTGTGCAATTCTAGTATGTTTCATTGGTCATTTAGTGCAACATAAGGAGTGAACAGTGGGATGTTGACTAGGGTACAAAAACCTCTTTTATCCTATGTAAAATGAACCAATTTTTGATGAAATTTGTGGATATCCATACATTGATGTATGTGAAGGTTCATATTGAGAAAAACTTGAATCTATCATTTAGTTTGTTGATCCACACTAATCCTTTTTAATGGTTTGAATGTGCTTTTGACCATTAAAATCACATAATATGAAAAACTTCATAAAAGAACAAACATTTTTTGTGTTGTAAGAGAGGACAAGGTTGCAATTTCATGAAGGTTAATGCACTTTAAGTACAAATACTAGTTTTTTTTGTGAATATGTTATGTTGCATTTTGAATGATGTTGAAGAAGGTTATGTTAGATCAACTTAATTTATAATCTATTATTAAAGATTTCAAACATATATTTAATAGGAAATTTTGAGTTATGTATTTTTTCTTAAATGTACACATTTGATTTATCTTAAGAATAATCATTTCATAAATACAAGTAATTACACATTCTATGAAAACTCATGGAAACACATGTGAATTCAACTTTTACAATGAACATTATCATATTTTTGGTAGCCCTACCCAAAACATGGAAACCACATTCAAAATATGAAAATGCATGGGCCTTAGTAAGGATTGCAACCTTATACTCATTGGCTTTTTTGTGTGTGTTTGCACCCAAGTCATTTCCCCAAAATGGCAAGCACCACATCGTTCTTTCAAAATGGTCATGTTCTTACAAAGGTAACAAAGGATGACCTAACAGCCATGACCTAGCGGCCGCCAAGTCCTTTTCTCGTGAAGGTAACTAAAGGATTACCTAGTGCTTGCAAGGTCATCTTTTTTGACCATTTTTGAAGGAACAATTTGGCCGTTGCTAGGTTGTCACTTTGAGCTTCTTTGATATCATTATATAATGCCTACTAAATCATGAGGATGAAGCCTTCTTGAGAGAATAATTTGGTGGCTACCAAATTGTGTCCTTGAGCTATTTTGAAATGATGATCTCACGGTTGCCAAATCATTTTTTCACAAAGTTTTTGTCTTCATGATATGGTGAAATGGATGATCTAGCAACCGCCAAATTGTCTCTTGGGATGGAATTAGAACGTGACCTTCTATTTATGTGTTGACATGGCAGCCACCAAATTGTTTAACTTCGCACCATCCTAGGATTATCCATCATCCATGTAGTGGTCGGGTCATGTGGACTTCGCATTATGGGGATTTTAGATTGTGCATTCCCATGTCATGTTATTGGATCGATTACAGAATTTGAGTTGACGAAAAAAAAACCAATTAACTAAAATGATGATAAAATATAAGCGAGGTCTATAAAAGCATGTTTCACGGAGAGTAATTGAAATAACAGAAAGTCCATGGGGTCAAATTGAGACAACTAGTTTCTTGTTGTTTAATGACTTCTAGTAACTCATCACAAATTTTCATTCAATGTTATTCAATTGGATGAATGACTAAGGGTTTAAAATATAGATGATGCATGGAGGAAATCAAAATGAAGAATCATATAGTGACTAATGCGTCATTATGCTTATTGAATGATCATTCAGAAGACATGGTGTTTACTTGATTTTTCTCTATAAGGTGGGCAAAAATTAGATTATATATAAGAAGAATGATGGCAAGGGAGGAGAAACATTGAGAGGTTGAAAATTCTAATATGGCCTTGTCTCACAAGAAGGATGGGAAGCTGTGATCGTCCTATTTTCAATGTAGAAGTGAAATCCAAATGAAAAACTTGTTGATTATTATGTTTTGCGAGATTGATAATAAGAAAAGGCCTAGTTCATGATGTGTCCATCCTTCCAGTGTGTGAACCATTCCTCTTGTATGACATGCATGAACCGCTCCCCTAGGTAGTGTGTGCTACATCCATCCATCCATCCATTCACCCAAATAATGAATGCCACATCTACTACTCTATAAGGATGATTTTAAGCCCTTCCCATATATGTGCATCATAATCAAGGTTTCGAGAAAATATTTTACTGATGTGGCATTAATGTATTGGCTCTTAGCAACCTAGCCACAATCCACAACCTAGTAGTTCTTATAAACCTCCCCAAAACTCCCAAAAGTAGGTTTGGGAGGCCCTCCCCTAAACCCTAAGTATGCACATGATTTTGTTGGAAAGAAAACCAACCCATTACATTTCAAAGTAAATAGTGATCACACACCTCACAACAATCAAGGCCTTTTACATCCTTGGGGAGCTTCATAGTAACTAGAGTTCCATAACAACAGTCTTTAGTGCGAACTTCCTCAACTGTTAGCACCACAAATTGATGGAATTTGGCACCAATGAGAACCCAAGCTTGGTCTGTGGCTAATGCCCACCTCCCCAGAACCCATGTCTATGACAGAAACCCACCTTGGATTAATATTGGCCCACATCCTTAAAACCCATGTCTATGACAAAATCTAACTCGGATTAGTGTTGACCTATATCAATTGTTGTGGTGAAGAAGGACTTAAGTGGAATTATAAAAAATAGTTAACTCCACGGTGGGCAAGGTACAAAGAAACAACATGACCAAGCTTGGATGTGGCCCTTATTAATAAGATTTCAGTCACATGCTTTGATAGTCCATTCAATATGACTCCAATAGTCAAAATGTTGCCATGACATATTCGCATTTGAAGATTTGGTTGGCATTTTAGGAATAGTGTTCTTCCCTCATTCAACTCTTCCATTTACATAAATAGATCACATAATCATCAAACACTCCCAACGACCAATAATAGAAGGAAATATCTATGGTTAGTTTTGTATAGTTGGGTCTCTAGAATCTAAGATGTAAATATTTTTTAAGACCCACCAACCAACCAAACTTTCATTCATGGGTTGGTTATGAGTGAATCCTTCAACCAGGAGAGAGAGCTAAGATTCCAAATCATTCAAAGTTTTCAAAGTTTTGTTTGAACTTTTTATTTAGATTCTTTTGCTCAATTTAGTTCTCAATCAAATTGGATTTGATGCATCTCCTTACACTCTTGTTGCCATGGGCTTCTTATCCAAATTGCATCAAGTTTGTTAATAAAAATCCATGGGGTGTATATTTCCGAACTACAAAATGGGATTATATACATTTACATTCTTAGCAACATCTTCAAAGGGATTTCTAACACATTGAGCCAAGCTATCTATGAAGAGAAATTTTGGAGCAATAAAATGTGGTTTTTAAACCTTATTGAGTGTGTCAAGTGCAAGGACCTTGACTCCCATTTTGTCAACATCCAAAATTGCCTGTTTTATGAGATTGTTGATACTTTCCTTTCCAAAGGGTAGAAAGTATTGAAAGCAAAAACCCCACCAAAAAAACAAGAAAAAGAGATGCAATTGTCAAGAACAAAAATCATGCACTTAAAAAGATTTTTTCTTGGACAACTAACAACAATTTATTGGTTGTGAAATTTCTTAACTCCAACTTTCAAACATATAATGTTACAAAAATGGAAAAATTTCAAACACACCCAATTCTTGTTCTGTTGTGTTTTCAAAAATTTCAACAAAAGATTTGAGTTCATGGTACCAACTAGCATAATATTAGTATACAATGGAGAAATGTAGAAACCAATTCAACTTAGCAACAGTTCGCACCTGAAAACCAAATCTAGGCATGACCCACAACTACCTATGGAGATGATGAAGGTGGTATTGAAACCCCAAGAATGGAGTTTCGAAAAACCACATCAAGAACATCAAGGGCATAGACAAAGGCATGAACAAAGCCACGAACTAGCGGTGTTGAAAGGGTGTGGAATGGAATTTGATGAAACTCATTAGCAAATGAAGTACTGAATCCAAACCAACCTCATGAACTAAGAAAACAAAATATGGTTTTTCAATCCATCCTACAAAAGAAAATAAAAAACAAACCCCCCATCACCACCTTCGGCAATCAATCAATAGTCAATCCAAAGTAAGTTACATAGATTGGAAAAATTCTTGGAAAAATTTCCCTTGGATTCATAATTAAATTCAAGAGGACATTCAAAATAAAACCATTTGGAAAATTCCGCTTCGATTCATAATTTTCAAGAGGACATTCACAATAAAACCTTTCGGAAAATTCCTTGTTGGATTCATAGTTTTCAAATAGTTTGAAGAAGCTTTACATTTTCAACGGATTCTTGGACGCAAAGATATGGGAAGAAGATTCAGATGTAACAAAAGATCTAGATTGGAGTATACATTCCAAAGAAGATGATAGCTAGGTTAAGGGTTTCAAAGGGTTTAGGGTTTATAAAGGGAGTTTCCATAGATTGATTTACATACCTTTGCGCATAGTGGCATGGAGAGAGGGAATGGATTTGTCGTAAGTGCCACCAAGATGATCATAGAGAGGAATAGAAAGTGCAAACTTTGTGTTGTGATTCATGTGGGAATCATGATGAAGTGAATGGTACATGTAGCCAAAAACAAAATGTGACCCAAGCTAGAGGAGCTTTACAAGGTTCAGTGGACACATTTATATCTAGAGATGGGATCTCCTATTTTCTGAACTGCTGGAACAATTTTGATGGATCACAAAGCTCAAGAGGATTTCTTGAATGTAACCTCAGGGATTTGAAGCTGAAAATAGTCTCATGAGTCTAGAACTAGAGTCTAGTAGGGTCATGTATGAAGTGACCAATCTTGAGCTTTGGATATGTACAGTCTCAAGAATGAGCAATTTCAATCACTAATGTAAGTGCTACATTGGGGTTTTTGGCAGTCAGGAAGGTTTGTTGTATTTTCATTGGGGTGGAGATGAAGTACTTGAGGAAGGGGAAAAGCTTGAAGAAAAAGTTGGGAGCAAATTCCCGATTACAATGTCCCATTGCTATGAAAAAATCCAAGAACAGCTAATAGAAGTAGAACATGCCCACTGTTGTTGCTCCCAAGAAGCTTGCTCCTACAAGTGGGATGGAGATTAAGCCTACCATGGCTAGATGCTTTGCAAATGTGAGCATGAACC
>Ga0116228_10001022_pt1 | contig 22755 bp, 17 predicted proteins | sample S1TSphfallax_2_FD_89694 | JGI IMG/M metagenome (GOLD analysis project Ga0116228, IMG submission 89694) | Host-associated microbial communities from peat moss isolated from Minnesota, USA - S1T2_Fc - Sphagnum fallax MG | ecosystem: Host-associated > Plants > Peat moss > Unclassified | place...
CACTCCCAAATTTTTCAATGGACTCAAATGTGAATCTAAACTGAAAAACAATGGAAGAACAAAGAGTCGAGGCACACTCCTTGGCTCGCAACACTTTGGAGGGCTAAAGGGGCGTGCTAAAGCTCCGAGATGGGACTAGGAAGAATGAAAAACATCAACTACTCACACAAACTTGCACAAAACCAACATAAGGTGGTTAGTGCATAGTTAGAACACTTTTGGTGCTATGACAAGCCACGGGCAATTCGGACTTATAAAACCCACCACGGTTCGAACTTGGGGGAAGCCACCACCTTCCCCCTTATAGTATATTTTGTGCCTCTCCACGAGGCCCACATCCAAATGGCATTTTGTCTTGAAATTACCAAAGTTGGGACTCTCGCAACTTTGGGGCCCCACAACTTTACGTGAAAACCTCTTATTGAGATGAGGTCTAAAACAAAGTTGTAGACCTTGTGGAGATCTTTCCAACGGTATGTCGCACGCCACCTGCATGCAAGGAAATAGGGTCGATTCCCAACTTGTAGTGGTCGGGAGTCAAATTGTCAATTTGCTCTCAGCCTTTCTTTTGGCCATAACTTATGTTTCAAATGTCCAAATGGGTCATGCAAGCCCATTTTAGACATCTACGTTTCAGTAGTTTTTAATGATATAAAAAATTCTTCAATCCATTGAAATTCGACCCTTGCAATCGCTCTCTAAACATTCGAGAGTCCACCAGGACTCCAATTCCCAAGGTGGAAGCTCCCTTGGGAATGTGAGGGTTCATTCCCTCACACTTTTGTTCATTCCTGAACTTCCCCTCCTGGCTCACAACCTTGTGAGCCTTTGCCTTGATCGCGAACCTAAGGCTAAGGTTATGATAAATATAATAACCACCAATAGCCTAAGTTAATTTAGCCACCAATAACCATTAATAACCATTAATAGCCTATGATAATTTAACCTAAAATAACCACCAATATCCACCAATAAATATTCATTAATAGCCATTAATAATCTATAATAATTTAGTCTAAAATAACCACCAATAACCATTAATAGAATATTCATTAATAACCATTAATAACCTATGATAATTTAGTCTAAAATAACCACCAATAACCACCAATAGAATATTCACTAATAGCCATTAATATAATAGCCACTAATAACCATTAATAGCCACCAATAAAATAGTCATTAATAGTCACCAATAAAATAGTCATTAATAGTCACCAATAAAATAGTCATTAATAGTCACCAATAAAATAGTCATTAATAACCATCAATAAAATAACCATTGATAGTTATCAATATAATAACCATTAAAACCAACAATAGAATAGCCATCGATAATCACCAATAAAATAATCACTAATAGGCATTAATAAAATAACCAACAATAGCCACTAATAGAATAGCCACACATATTTTGTGGTAATATGGCCTAGAATAACCAATAATAGCATAAGGTGAAATAACTTTCAATAGCCAAAAATAATCAACAATAGTTTGATATAGTTGAAAATAGTGTAAGATGAAATAACTTATAATAATAATAAATAATTTATAATAAATGCAAATAACCTAAAGTAAAGTAGCCTACAATAGCCAAAAATAGCTTGACATAGGTAATATTATTATATTAACAAAAATCTTATCCATTTATTAAACATTTTCTTTTTCAAAAGAATGGTCATTGAAATGTTATTAAATAGTGATATTCAAAAAACAATTATTCAAATGATTTTACACTTTCAAAAAAAAATAAATGTAATTAAATACATTATTAAACTTTAATAATTTCATTTGGACAAAATCTCAATAATATATGAGTTTTTAAATTTTATGTTTTTGTAATGTTTAAAATGAAATATTTAATAAATAGAATGTAATGTAACACTTATTACAACAAGTGTGGTGATTTCATAGTAGGAGTGTTTGTTTTCATCCTAAAGGTCAAGGGATCAAACTTCATAAATGGTGTGTTTGTGGTCAATAGTGGTAAATTAACTGAATATTTTTTCATGTAATTCCTTAGAATATGTGTTTATTTAGGTTGATTACATGGCTTATGTACTTAAGCTAGGTTTTTAACCTAGCACATGTAATGACACATGTCAATAATTCATAGGCTAAAAATCATGAAATTATCAACAATATTAAATATTACATTAAATATTAAATAATTCAAATTTAATTGATTTCCATGCTACCTAGTTAATTAACTAACAAGTGAAATGGCTTAGTAAATTTTGTACTTCACTTGAAAGTAACCTTGTTTCACTAGGCATTAGTGGATCAATTCATTATTCATAGCAACTAGTCCCTGTTCATTAGAGGGTTGATGAGTTTCACCATGGTAAAAATGTTCAAATTCATTCAAAATTTAGTGAAATCCAAAGTGAATTAAGATGCATTTTGGTGTGATGGGATGAATACAGTTCTCCATTGGTTGTTTAGTTTGTGCCACGACATCCATCACATCCTTAGGAATTTTGAAACTTCTTTCCAAACCCATTATAACATTTTTTAATCAATTAAATGTATTTGATATTTGTTCTTCTCCTTTACAGAAAACCTTCAAATAGAAGAACTCACATTTTCTTTAGTAAATAAGGTTAACAAGTTTGGACATTATTCAAGATAATGTCCCATCTCTCAACATTTGTAACATTCAACTGTTGACATGTCCTTTTCCAAGTTTTTGCTCTTGTTAGCCCTTGGTTGTAATAGATGGAAGCTAAATTGATTCATTTGATTTATAATATGTTCCATGGCTGACTCCATGTGAAAGTTTACTTCTAAATACTTTCGTGGTTCTAGTTTAATAAAAAATTGAAATACATTTGCCATGGATTACACAATTGGTCCTGGAACTTTTTCCATGTTTTCCTTTTTCTTTTTAGCCACCTCCAGCGCTTCATCAAACATCTCCCCCAATTCATATTTCACTTCTTATCATGGTTTCAATAATAAATCAATGGTGAAATGCTCTAGCACCAATGCATTAATTCCAACAAAAATTGAATCAATTCCTTCATGGCCTTGTGCCCTAAAAACACCCATAGAGTTTATTCTACAATGTCATTATTCTCTCTTTATATTATCTCATTAACTTTAAAGCCCCCTACTTTAGTTGATTTAATTTAAATATTAAATTTTGGTAGACATTCTTCACAAAAAATTCTTTCACAAAGGCCTTAATTATGTCATTCCATGATCCTTTTAATGCTTTTGTCTATCGTTTAAACCAATGTGATGATGTACCTTCTAAAAATTTAGGAAAGAAATTAAACCATTTTACAATTATTTTAAGCCTAGTACCAATAGAAGCTTTCTTATATTCCCTTAAAAATACTTCCCTTAAAAATACTTCAAGGTCTTCACCCTTGCTTCCCTTAAAACTATAATAACCATTTTGATTATTATTAAAAAAATTCAAAAAATAAAAAACACACCAAGCTAATTAGTTCCCTTTAACAAACCATCATTTAGCTTTCATAATTTTTTTTCATGAATAAAAAAACTCCCACTAGCCCAAATTGCACTCGTAATAAGATTCTCCTTATTTTTTCAGTGTAATTTTTTAAAAGGACTAGGGTTCTCCAACCCTACAATTATCTTATTTAAATGCCTAGATTGAAAAACAAAATTTACAAGATTACAACCATCATGAGTATCAATGATGCTTCCACTCCACATGACATGCAAATTATTAATTCTAGCATAGTATGGAGTTGCATCCTTCTTGATAAGCTAGATGAGTAAATGTTGTTCTAGTGTGTTCAACATGTGAATTTACCCCAACAATTCCTAATGTCAATAATGGGGTTTGTTGCCTATCTTTTGGAAATGTTGTGCTAGGGGAATTAGAAGTTTTTCCTAACGTTGACGTTAGTGTTTTATTTAAAGCACTAGTCCTAGAAATAAAACATATATTTATTTTCATTCTTTTAAAAAACATGTAACATTTTTTACATCAAAAAAAAAAGTCTCAAGGTTTCAACAAGGTTCAACAAGTATGAACTTATTTATAAATGCCTATTATTATTTGTAGACTTTCTATTTATGTTTTTTCATATGGCTTAACACATGCAATTTTCTTTCCCTTTTTTACATGTAGGTTTTTTTGCAAAACTTTTTAAACTCCCACAAATCCAACTTTAATGTATGCCTAGGATTACATGTAAAATCCAAAAGTGGACTTGGGGTCAAACAAAATGACTCATGTTTATAGTTTTCATGATGTTGTTTTATGCGTTCAATTGTGCACCAAATTCAACTTAGCTTGCCTCTCATAATTTACATTGCCACAAACTGAACTTCCTTGACCCATGTTATCACTTTTGTCCATGATTCGAAGATGAACAAGTCACTTTGCATCTCACATTTTAGAACAAAAAAAATAGTTCTTTTTTTTTTTTAACAAAATTTTGTTAACAAAATTAAATTTCATAACATAAATAACATAGACTTGGGTCTTGGTTACATAACCAAAAGATGTAAACCAATAAATGAGTATAAGGCTAAAACTATGTATGTTTATTACATACCTATGAAAATTTATGTTCTTGTTTACACAAATATCATTTCACCTTTCTATATTATGTGGAACTATTGTGCCACACCATTTTTCTACCATGAATTTCACACAATCATAAACTATGCTAAAACTTTTGAAAACAAAAATCTTAATTCCTTTCACAATTTTATTCCATAAAACTTTGCATTCATATAACAACTTGTTTTCCTCAAATGAAGGTGTCTCCAAAGGTCACAAACATTCATTTATATATTAATCAAAAGGAAATTAAACAAAAAATTTCCTAAAGTTTACACATCGCATGATTCCCCATGTGATTCAACATGCACATTAATGTGACAAAGGTTTTCCACATGACATTCCACATGAATTATCATGTGTGAGTTAATGCACATTAATGTGACAAAGATTTTTCACATGACTTTCCACATGAATTATCATGTGTGAGTTAATGCACATTAATGTGACAAAGATTTTTCACATGACTTTCCACATGAATTATCATGTGTGAATCAATGCACATTAATGTGACAAAGATTTTTCACATGACTTTCCACATGAATTATCATGTGTGAATCAATGTACATTAATGTGACAAAGATTTCTCACATGATTTTCCACATGAATTATCATGTGTGAATCAATGCACATTAATGTGACAAAGATTTCTCACATGATTTTCCACATTAATTATCATGTGTGAATTAATGCACATTAATGTGACAAAGATTTCTCACATGACTTTCCACATGAATTATCATGTGTGAGTCAATTCACATTAATTGAAGTTATGACCAAACCATAATTAAATTATGAAATCCAACCACTAAATAAAGTACCAAATTTGACCCTTAGGTAATTACATCAAGTTACATGCACATTGCATGTGTTAAATACTAATAGAAGGTTATAGTGGCATTAACATGTTTTTAGAACCTGAATCAAAATTTATTATTTTAAAGATTTGGATTTGGAACTAAATTCCCAATTCCATTTATTTGTCGAATTAAAACCAAGATGGTTCTAATTTAATTTTTAGGATTGGAACTTATAAAAAAAATTAGGCTTTTAGTGTTATTACATTTATGTACTACATTTCCTAAATAAAACATATAATAATAGTTATGGTGTAGGGAAACTGATAGGAATCTCAATAATTGAAACAATTTAGGACATTTAAACAAATGTTCTCATTGTGAACTTCAATAATCAAACAAATAACTTTGTCCCAATATAGTTGGCCTACAAGGTGTTGGCTATCTACTAAGTGGATCTTTAGTCTATGATTGTAGTTCATCATTAATCTTCGTTAGCAAGGTGTTTTGAAACTTTTGTACACCATAAGGTTATCATAAATTCTTCAACAAGAATTAATATTTTTTCCAAGATTAGTTCCTTAACATTTGATGCATCTTTTGTTGTTGTAGGGTTTTTAGAGGCATTATTGTTGAACATCTTAGTGTTAATGGCAATGTGCACAAGTGTTTTTATAGTCAATAGATCAAGGGATTATTTATTGGTGCTTTAACCAAGGTGTAATTTAATAGTTTTCCCAAGGATAGAGGTTGTTGGCACCTCATTTAATGTAGCTTGATTTGTCTAGCCCAAGGTACTTAATAACTATTATTCATTCGTTTAATATTGTTGGCATTCTCTATACATATGTTAATCAATGTGTTATTTCCGTGCAAGTGTGATGCAATTGGAATTTTTCATTATGTTTAAAGCTATTCAACTCAATGATTTTATCATGTTGATCGCATTCCAATCACTCAAACCTTGGAGGGTTCGAAGGTTGAAAACTTGGAATACATGTTGCAAATATTATCAAGAATTAAAGGTGCTTCTTCAAAGTTTCAATGACATGAGAACAAATGAGGCATGGATACATACAATTACATGTGTTCTTATATTGACATTTGCATTTCAAATGTAAATGTCCGGTATTTTTCTAGTTGTCATGCACAACATTGGACTTTTAGTGGCCTTCCATATCTATAGACGTCCATTTTGTGTGAGGAAGAACCAAATGCACAATGGCATCATTAATGATGTACTATGGGTGAGTGTGTTTGTTGTGGTGTGAAATCACTTCGGTTGTGCTCATGGGAACTTTCTTCAAATGATTTCATCAAGTGGCGAAGCATAGATTATGAGATTGTGGGTCAAATAGAAGAGGGGAAAGAAAAAAAAAAATCAAAGACTAAATACAATGAGACACCACCTAGGGAATTCATAGCTTACTTGAAACCATGATTGGAACAACTTTTTAGCCATGTGGCAAGATGTATAGTTGAAAGAACTAATGGAGACCTTGCTTGAAAGGTGCATTATTTCATGTGTTGACTCAAGTCCAAGAGTTGTACAATGAGGGTGCATAATGAAATTCAAAACATGCATTGGCACAAGTTTCAAGTAACCATTTTGGTTCAAATTTGTTGCATGAAGTTAGTTATGGGTCATGCTTCAAAAGATGGGTTTGGAATGTTGAAAGAGGTCCACTACTATGTGTCAAATGACAATGCATGATGCCTTAATTATTTGTACAACATGTTTTCATGCTATATTAGTACCATTTGAAATAATAAGGTTGTTTCCCAAAAATGCATTATGTTTGGAATGATGGGTACAATGGCCAATTTAAGTTAGCAAAAGCTTAATACTTTGTTTTTGGTACCTTTTTTTGACAGCGTCTACAAAATTACCAACATGTTGTGAGATGATTTGGAATTTTTTTGCAACTAGCCATGGTAAAGGGAAAATTGATGGAACTACAGCTTTATTGAAAAGGGAAGTGAAAAAGGAGCAAATCAAACCTCAAGGGCAAAAGCTATAGAATGCAAAAATAATAATTTGGAAGTTTTTGACAATTGAAAGGAACAAATACCATGTTGCTCATCCAAATGCATGGAGACATGTTAACAAGTTCTTTCGGAATGTGAAGGTTGGTTAGGTGGGAAAATATAAATGATATGATTATGAAACTATTCGTGGTAGTTATAACATGCATCAAATAAACTTTACATTTTTCACAAGGACCCAACCTTTATTCAATTTCGTAACATTTCATCTTTTTGTGTTGTTTGTATTGATAGGAGTCTTGATGAAAGTTGTGAGAATGAACCCCACGTTCATCCATGGTCATTGAGAAGGTTGAAACCTTCCAATGTTGATGTTTGACCTAGATGAAGAGATAGAATGAGGTCTCAATGGTGAGTGGATAGTTGATGTACTATGTGTCAAGGATAATATAATGTTGTTATCATTGTTGATAGAGATAATGATGGACAATTTTGGTTCCTATTATGGATAAGATTGTACATAGGTTGTAGGAGTCCTTCAAAAATTTATGGGGTAATTCATGAATATGTCAAATGGGATTATGTGCCGAAGGAAAATTGGTATGGGGTGAAAGCATATTACAAGGGGGGCTAACTTGGGTAGTTTCTTAACATGTGCATAAAATATATATTTGAAAAATGTGTTGCATTTCATTTTGGGTTTCATTTTTGTAGTGAAAGCACACTAAAGTGGCTAAATTTCAATGGATTAAAGTCCCTTTTCAAAGTCATTTTGTAGTGTAGTTGAAAAATGGCTTAAATTAAATGAATATTTAGATTATATTGAAAGTAACATTTTTTTCCATTTCCAATTTCAAGTCGTGATGTTATAAGACATTCATTTAATAGATATTTAATTTCTTAAACATAATTCATCTAATATCCCAATGTTTCAAACACATAAGACTAACACATATAAGATAAAGTCCATATCCATGAGTTTTGTAAGGTGTGACAAAATTTGTTGCAAATATTCAAATGTCCATTACTAATTTTGATTTTGATGTGTTTTTTTGCATTTAAAAAAATTCAGCTCTATTAAAATTACATACGTGAGTCCCTGTTTTGATATTTCAATGAAAATATTAATGTTTTATATTCAAGTTTTAAAGAGATGCAGGAAAAAATTATAAGTTTGAAACCTAAAAAAGGATTACATAACATGTTTTCACCTTTTGGTGTTTGGGCTAGATATTTTGATTTTCACAAAATTAATGTTAATTAATATTATTTGGAAAATAAATAAACTCAAAAGATTAAATTCAAGGAATAATGAATATATTTATGGTATATGTAATATAATAAAACCTTTTTTTGTGTGGATAACACTAAGTTTTGGTTTGAATTAGTCAATCAAAAAATGTTTAAAATGAAATTTAAAAATGGCCCATTTCACATATCTTGTCATCTTCCATTTGAAAGTGATTATTTGTCAAAATGTTAATTTACTACATACTTATGGTCATCACCTTGAAAAACACTCATTTGTGATATGATAATTATCAAACTTTTCACATTGCTCACAAACTTATTTGAGTAAAACCAAGCAAATAGGAACCAATTTTTTCATAACCAGTCCTTTGTTTTAATGTTCATAAGTTTGATAAACAAAATTAATGTTGAAAGTATATGTCGTATTTTTATGAAGACATTTTTAATATATTAATCTAGTATCTAAATAAGTTTGAAAGTAATTCAATAAATATAGAATACCTTTCAACACATTTTAAAACCTGTAATTAATGTTTTTCAATTGAATGAAATAGTGTAAAAGCATTGTTGTTTAGCACTATCTCAAAACTTTTCATCCAATCTTGTGTTGCCACATCATCTTTCTAGGATAGTTGTGATGACTTAAGAGGTTGTTGTTAGCTCCTCTTTGTTCGTTTTTTCCCATTCCAACTATATGGAATAACAATGTTTAATAAATGTTATAAATTTCATAAAGATTAAAAATCATTTCAATCATTTCATAAATTATTTGCAAATTTTAATACATTATGACGTATATATTTTCAGCACAAATATATTGTAACATCACATCATATGAAATAAAAAAGTGTAGTTTCTTTAACATTTGACTTCTTTGGGTTTTGACTTATCATAATATGCTAAAACATTCTAGAAATCTTTCATAATAATGACATGGTTGAAGTTCAAACATGGGACCCCTGAAAAAAATACAATGTGACAATAATCCGGTTTTAAGGTTCACTCATTCATTTGAAATGGATTAGGTTGTAGTTTGATTTCAATCATTTTATAGTTTTATAATATTTTCCATATTTTGTATAGTTGATCATTGCCTACTTTAGCATAAGTTGTACAAAAGTTAATCTATACATGGTGAAACATTTGGTTTTTAATTTGAAAGTGTGATTCTGTTTCTCATATTGAACTAGTGATTTACATATGGTGCACACTGCAAATGCATCACGGGATGGTGAAGCCACTCATACACATTTGGGATAAAGAAGCTACAAGAAAATTGGCCCAAAATGAGAAGCAAAGGAGGTGTAGACAATGACAAAGAAAGGTTGTGCATAATGCTCTTGCTATTGTTGTTGAATATGTCCAATAAAACAATAATGTTAACCTAGAGAGGTTAGATACAAGATGTGCAAAAAAAATTGCAATGGAATGGTTCCATCAAACTTCACATAGAGGTTTGGAATTCCAATGAATTCTGCTTCCAAAGATTTTAAAGAACCTTATTTGGCGAGGCATATTACTAGATTTTTCTGAGTTGGAAAATATAATGCATAAAGCATGATCAACAATGTATCAAAAGGATGGCAACATATTAAAGGTTGTCATTCAAAAGATGACGAACGTGCTCAAAATGTTGTCATTCCAATGGTGGTCGTTGATTCCATTCAAAACATAGAACAAACTAGTTTATTGATAAGGATTCATTGCAGAAACTTCAAATGGGGGATGGAAAGGAGATTATGTCCCGAGTTTCACTTTGGGCTTTTAGTGATAGAGCTAAAAGGCTTTTTATCTTATAGAGGAGACTACAACATGACATGGTAGTCATGGGATTTCATCGCCCCCAACTTGCCTTTCACCATGTAATTCTTGAAGCTTGATGCAAACCTTGTTGGTAACTAGATATTTGCCACATCCTCAAAGAATAGGGATCACTCTCCTTTGGGCATCACCCATCATCCTTTTGGGATGACAACTTTTACACTTTGTGACAAATGAGCCCTCAACCATGAAGGTTGTTGAATGCCTAAAGCTTGCAAATCTTGCCACACTTTTCTCCCATCCTTTTCACCCATAATTGATTACATTGACTGCTAGGTTTTTTTTGTAGTGTATGCATCAAAATTATCTTGGATTTTTAGATTTTACATACATTCCAAGGAACAATCAAGTTAGATCAAGGTACAAAATGGAATTACAGTTGAAGGCCCCTAATCTTTATAAAATACCTTCGATCTAGTAGGTTGACAATCAACCCTTAAAGCTTATCCAATAGGACTCGAACCATGTGACAATTGCCACTTGAATTCAATCAATGAACCAAGATTATTCCCCACCACCAATCTTCTACTACCTTTTGGGCATCCAAATCTAGCATCAATAGAAAATCCTAGCAAAATTTTCAATGCATAAAAGAGGTTCCATAGAATTGGTGTTGGCTTGAATTTGATGTATTGTTTCCATTTTGCCACCCAAAGAATTGACATGTTGAAAAATACCCAAAAGCATGGGAAGCCAGTCCAATTTGGTTCCAACCTTCAATTTTCCCTTCCAAACCCAAAAATGTAAAGGAATAGCTAGCCATGTGCCTACAAATAATATGACCCAAAACCTTCCCCAAAGTGGTGTAGTGGGAAGTGTAGAGTGTACATTTAATGGACCATGGTTGAAAATGGATGTAATATTCTAGATCTAAGATAGACTTGGAAAAAATATAATGAAACCATGGACACCCCCCCCACACCACCCCCATTCCATCATGAACATAAGCCATGAACTAATAGAGAAAGTTGATAGAAGAGAATGTTCAGCTCAATATTTCACCTTCCCCACTTTGGTGACTCTAGGTTCCAGCTTTGGAATTAGAAACCCCCAATTACATAGTGCATCTAATAAAGGTAGGCTTCTTATAATGCATACTCTTTTGGTAATTTGGCCATCTAAATGCACCATAAAAAATCAAGCTTGTGAACCCCTAAAAGTGCAAAGTTAACATAACAACATACATTTCAAACTCTACACTCTTCAAACCTTGCCATTTTAAACATAGTTTGGCCCCAAACAATATAACATGAATAATAGATCAATGAAACTACCTTACAATAAGGCAAGTTCCATAGAAAAGGTTTGCAATTGACCCTAGTTTTTAGGGTGGGGTTTACATCACTCATTGGCCACTTATTGCCCATCTATTAACCATGTTAGCATATTGTAGCATTTCACACCTTGAAATTACATTTGGGGTTGACCTATGTTCAACCTTACCTTCGAAGCTATTAACTCTTGTCCTCATGGGGTGATTTGGTTTCAACCACCTCCAATGCCCAAAATAGATCAATTTCCCCAAGCATTTTTAATATCAAGAATTTGTGTTAGGCCCACATGTTGGGCAGCCTTTGTACCCTTTTGTTATTTTCCTTGAGAATAAGCCATATGCAGGTAAATTATGTATTGCCCAAATTAATATAATGTGTAAAGTAAACCTTCTTCTCCCACTAGCTTGACAAATATCCCATGTGTCCACCCCTTTCCATAATTACCACAACTCTTCAACCAATGGAGCTAGGTAGACATCTACATTGTTGTTTTTGATGGATTCTTTGCTTGGAATCAACAAGACTAGCATAAGAAAGAACATCTTTGTGGTGAGCCATGGAAGTAAGTTGTAGTGGAGCATAAATATTGGCCATGTAGACTAGTTGTTGGATTGGTTGTTAAAAGGATTTACCCCATCTAGCTCAATCACTAATCTCAAGTTTCAAGGGTCTATTGCAAATTCAAGCTAGGTTTCATCAATGTGGGCCCATGCGTTGGAATCATGTGCATGCCTAACCAACCCATCGTGACTTGTATTGACAACATGCCAGCTCATCAATTTTGAAAGATTTGGCACTCCAAACACTCTTTTCAACCTAGGGATAAAGGGGAAGTGCTTCAAAATCTTTTTTGTCATCTTGTTACGCCCAACCTTATACCTTGATTGACCACATATTAGGCAAACCTATGCGTCATTGAGGTCATTGCGAAATAAAACACAACCATTTTCACAAGCATGTATCATGGTGTACCCTAGACCAAGATTTTGAATCATTTTCTTGGCTTCATAATTTGACTTTGGCAGGTGGTTTGGTCAAGAAGAATGGAGTTGCAAAGCAAGGAAAACAACTCATCAACAACACCATTATTAACTCAATGATCATCAGTAGCATCAATGTGCCCATCATTCTGTTTAGATCATTCCTAATGTATAACAGTATTCTAGACTCTTTTGCTAACTTCAAGTATTGAAGCCCATCATCTCCAAACTTTGGCTAGGCTCCTATGTCTACCTTAGTAACATCCAGGCCAATGTCTTGCTCCATATGATTTTCCATACTGAATGGTTGATCCACATCTTCATTGTTGGTTTGCCTCATGGATTCATTACAAATTGCATCACATGCCCCCCAAGCATCACGAAGCGCCTTCCCCATCTAGATTCTTAGTTTGACCTCATCATTGTTGTGGTCTAGTGTTCATGGGCATGTTGGGTTCAAGGGGTGGGCTTCATTAGGTTCATGCCCACTTGGAGGCCCTTCATCATCTAAAGAATCGAACAATGTGCTTTAAAAGAGAGGCATATGAAGTCAAATGGCTACGCAAAAATCTTAACCCAATGCTTTTAGTGGTAACCATACATTCCTACACCCTACCCATGTTTAGTTCTAACTTCAACATATTATCCATGTCTCTAAGTGTGCATAATGCAATACAATGCACATAATTCCAAAGGTCAATTAATATGCATGGGAAGGAAGCAGCTAATGTTGGAGGACCATAAAATTGACGAATGTCATGAGGATGTGATTATATTATTGCTCTTCAATTCATAGTAAAATTGTGTAATCTTTTTTTTTTTTTTGTATGCTAATGTCAAGCACTAACATACAATCAAGCTTTACAATAACAACAACGAAAACAATAACAATTATATTCAAGGATTGATTTTAGCTATAAGGGCTTTGGCTATAGGGGTCAGGTGGAGCTTAGTGTCCATAGACTAATTAGCCAGCAAGCACAAATAACTGCTTTTCAACTTGCTCTCCATGCAAGTGCCACAACTCTAAACATGTATGTAGCAACAACTACAACAATGTACTTGGCCTTGGAACAAGAACCGCATGAAGCTCGACTACATCTATATCTAAGGGTCCCTTGAATGCTGCCTATTATGTGATTTGGAGCCCATTCTCAATCAACATGTTGATAGAGCAACTTGACCCTAAACCCTAAACCCTAAGTTATGTAATTCGGTTCAAAACACATAGACTACAATTAAAGGCATGATAAAAATTGGGAGAAAGGGGACTTATAGAATGAATGTTGACATATCATAGGAATGGATCCTGGCCAAATTCCCACAAGTGCTTTTGGACCACCCTCTTTAAATACAACTTGCCTCCATGGTAAAAATTGCAATTACAGACCAATTTTGAAAGCCCTTTTGAGATGGCATAAATGTATGTAGTTTGAAATTTGGAGTTGTTTTTTTGAAGGACTAATGCCCTGATTAATGAATTGGTGCTAGCTTCTTGGACCCTTTCTTGAGATGTCAAAATTGGTAGGAAGATGAAAACTCCACCACAACTTTAGATATAATCAAGTGAGTATGTATTGCACTAAGGTTTCCATTGGTGAAAGTAGGATTATATTCAAAAGCAAAAAGAAAGTTCCTTATTGCAAATTTCCAACTATTTGTTGCCTTTGATAACGGGCATCCAAGAAGCATGAGAATTGTGTGCATTCCATTTTTCCTTTGTCATTCTATATTTATTATGGTAGCTTGATGGAATTCCTAGTAATCATCCATCCTTGCACATTTTGCAAAACATGAAAAAAAAATATTTCACACTTATGTAATGCTATAGTGAATGGGATGGCAAGGATTTGATATCCTCTAAATGTGCAAGCCTAAAGAGGAAAATGCCAAAGCAACTACAATTTCTTTCAAGTTTTGTTACTTAAACACTTGAAACTCTCTGGAAACATTTTTTATTGTCAAACTTGATGAAGGATGTAGTATCAAGACTCTTGCATTAGGACCCTCCTTGGAAGTATATCCTACTAATAGGATCATTGAATCATTTGTATGGTTCGGTATTTAGTTGGTTGCACCATCTATCTTTTATTAAATTTGCAAACAATTTTGCTTATTGATTCATTGTGACTGTTGATGTTCATTTATCCACTTGCACCACACACATCCACAACATATGCAAGGAAATTAGAAACAAAGGTTTTGGTTTTTGGTTGGCATGTGGGTTGTTTCTTGAGCTCCTTCTTAATGTCAAGAACAAGGCTTATGCAAGGTTGTTTTTTTTATTATAACTAATCTTGTTTGTGTGCTGCCATGTACAAAAGTTGTAAGAAACACAATGGGTCCTATCTACTACCCAAAAAATAGCAAAGGTTCATCATTGCTTTCTTTTTGTTCCCCAATTATGTATTTTGTGTTGTATCCCAAGAATTTACCCTTTTTCAACATTCTAGTAATTGTTGTAAAGACAAAGTCAACAATAAAAGTTTTACAAAGCATAGCTTGTCAAAATATAACACTTGTAACTGCTCTTGTCTCATATGCATCACTTTTTGAAATATGCCAATGATAACATGAGACTAGGTTAACATTGAATGAAGAAAAATGGATTTAACATGCATTGGTCATTCTTTAGTTAAATCTAAGTGCTTTCAATGATGATATTGCTCACAATTATGGATAATTTCCAAAAGCTAACGATATCAGCTATTGTTAAGTTAACCATTGTGAAATCAATGTGTTGGGCTGACTTGTTTTCTACATACAATTATCATGGTATTAGGTTGATGGTTGAAAATGTTGTTGGATGATGGTCCTTTTGCTCAGTTAGCTTGCATGCTATAGTTTTAATGGCCATACTAGCTAATGCTCATTGGTAGCACATTATGAACACCAATGCATTCCATCTAGGTTTTGGTTTTCGTACAGTTCACGAGACTAAACAATTGGCATTAATCCTAATGCATCCCTATTTTGCACCCTATCCTATGTCATTTCCATACCTGCACCCAAATGTTTCATAGAATTTTCAAGTTAGAGTTCAACCCCTATAGGTCTTTTTATTTCATGTTTTCCACCAGACCAAATGTTGAACATGTGAAATATCTTGCAAGCTAAATAAATTATTGGGTAATGTTATTAAACCATTGGATTAAACCTTGGTGACATGATACATGGCTCAAAAACTCCTACAAGGAAAGACTATAACCAAATTTGTAATTGATGACTTATTCCAAACAAAAAAAAAAAAACAAAATAAACCCCAAAGATATTGAAATCAGTCATCTGTTCAGTGATGAGATTAAAGGTGCCCACATACATCCATATCAATAATGTCTTAAAATTTGGGAGGAACTTTAATAGTAAAGCCATTTCTATCAAAACGATACCAAGATTTTGTATCCATAGTCAACTTCCTTATTTCACTAACAGAAGGGGTTTCCAAGGGCTTGACAACTATAACATTGGCAACCATCGATCATGATTATGATACCTTTGACTTTGAGGCTTCGCCATGGTTTCTAGAAACATCAAGAAGCATTATAAGGGCAATAAAACAATTGATAGGAAAATTCCTTATTGAAGAAGTTGAAGCATCACTAGCTACATCAAATACATGTCCATGGATATCAAATGTTTTTAGCTCTGATGAAAAGACTTTGTGATAAAATTTTAACACTCATTATCATCTCATGTGAATGGTGAGAACCAAAAACCCCTTTGATTAGCAAGTAGGACCCAAGAAAAACCATATTCCATTAACACCATGCAATGCATATGGCATTCTCATTTACAACCAATGCAATAGTGAAGAGACCTTTCACTACTACAAAAGTGAAGTGCAATTCATTAGTTTAAATAATTATGGGACCTTAAAAGTGAAATAAGTTCATTACATTTTAGTGATTTCACCTTGGTTAAAGTTATTTCAAAATTATCTCATTATGTAAACATCGTGTTTCATTACTAGTTGACATAATTCACTGTAGTAAATAAGTTTATTTATATTGTTTTAAATACTTTACATATGCTACTTTATGATATACTTTATATTATTTTAGGTTGCTTTAGTTATTCTAACTTATACCTCAAATTATGTTATTCTACCTTAAGGTACCTTAGCTAGCTTATTATAGGCTTTTAAGTTATTTAAAATTAAATTATTCAACTAACCTTAAATTATACCTTAGGTTTTTTTTTTAAAAAGTTAATATATGTTATTTCAAATTATATTTTAGGTTATTCAAGGTCATTTTACTTTATGTTATTATAAATTATTTTACCCTAAGTATAATAATTTAAAATAACCTGAAATAAAATATAATGACCTAAGGTAAAATAATTTAAAATAACCAATAATAACTTATGAAAAATAATTTAAAATAACCTACAATACAACAATTACTAATAACCTATGATAATATAGCCTAGAATATCCAACAATAATTTATAATACAATAATCACCAATAGTTGTAATATAACATAAAATAACCAACAATAACTTATAGAACAATAACCACCAATAAGCATTACTAAAATAATCATTAATAGCCACCAATATACATTAATAAAATAACCATTTATAGCCACCAATAACCATTGATAAATAACCATTAATAGCCACTAATAAAATAGTCACTAATAGTCATTAATAAAATAACCACTAATAGCCATTAATAAAATAGCCACTAATAGCCATTAATAAAATAACCACCAATAACCACTAATAAAATAGCCACCAATATCCATTAATAAAATAACCACTAAAAGCCACCAATAAAATAACCATCAATAGCCTAAAATTGCCAATAATGGCATAAGGTGAAATAACCTTCAATAGCCAAAAGTAACTAATAATAATTTCACATAGTCAAAAATACCCTAAGATGAAATAGCTTAAAATAGCCAAAAATAATTTATAATAATTATAAGTAGCCTATAGTGAAATAATTTACAATAGCCAAAAATAACATAGAATAAGCAAATAACTTACAATAGTCGAAAATAGCCTCAGGTGAAAAAAATAAAAATAACCAAAAGTATCCTAAAGTGAAATAATAAAAAATAGCCAATTTTTTTGAAAATGGCCATAAATAGTTGTAAATAATGTAAGGTGAAATAATTTAGATTAATGAAAAATAGCCTTATAATAACTGAAAGTAGCCTAACATAGGTAGTATATTATGTTAACAAAAATTTCATATATTTATTAAACATTTTTTTTTTCAAAATAATGGTCATTGAAATGTTATTGAATGTTGATATTCAATTTATTTTTTGCTCAAATGATTTTACACTCTCAAATGGAAATAAATGTAATTATGTACATTATTGAATTTTTTAAAAATTATACTCGAATAATTTCATTTGGACAAAATTTCAATAAAATATGAATTTTCAAAGTTTATGTTTTTGTAATGTTTAAAATGAAGTATTTGGTAAATAAAATGTAATGTAACATATTATCATAACAAGTGGGGTGGTTTGATGGTAGGGGTGTTTGCCTCCATTCTAAAGGTCAATGATCAAACCTCACAAATGGTGTGTGCGTGGTCAACAATGGTAAGTTGACTGAATATTCTCCTATTTAGTTTCTTAAAGTAGGTGCTTAGGTTGATTATGTGGCCTATGTACCTAGGCTAGGTTTTTAACCTAGCTTGGATAGTGACACATGTCAATAATTTATAGGTTGAACTTCATGAGATTATCAATAATATTATATATTAAATAATTAAAATTTAATTGATTTCCATGTTGCCTCATTAATTAATCAGTAAGTGAATGGTTTTGTAAATATGTATTTCATTTGAAAATAACATTGTTTCACTAAAAACTAAAGAACCAATTCACTGTCCATAGCAACCGATCCCCATTCACTAGGGGGTTTATTAATTTCACCATAATAAAAATGTCCAAATTCACTCAAAATTTAATGAAACCTAGAGTGAACTAAGACGCATCTTGGTGTAATGTTTATTGAGGACACAAGCCATTTGTATGTAGGTAGAAAAAAATAGAAAGCTCTCAAAACCTTCCATGAAACCATACATTTTAGCAACATCCGGTTAGACATGATAATCTTCTTGAACTCATTATTGATGTCCAACTTATGTGCATCAAACAATAGAATAACCATGTCACACTTGGTTGCAAACCTCTAAATTCACAATTCCTTTATGTGCGTTGCTTCTCACCAAATAGTACTTCAAATGTGTCAACAAAAGTAAGATGCTCCAAGAACTATGATGTGTGAATCCATTATGAAGACAAAAATATCAACTATTAGGAGAGGGGACCAAGGGGATCTAAACTTTTCATTTTCCAAGGTAGCTTATGCCCAAAAGGTGTTTGGCGAAAGTCATTTTCAATCTGCACAGACCATAAAAATGTAATAAGTCTTTGAATGTTACCAACTCGATTTGCAAAAGGCTTACACCACCATTAGCAACAAGTACAACCATCATGATTAGGCAGAAAGGTAGTAGCCGTAGACCAACATTGTCAAGGCAAAGTCATGAAAACAATATGCAATCTCTAAGGGCTTCAACTTCTCAAAGCATAGTTTCTTTAGTCCATCAACTATGGATGTGAGTAATGTTGCTAAAAAAACCTACAACCAAATTGCAATATTTGAATTAGCAAATAATAGTTGCACATCCAACCCTTCCCATAAAGACTTCCAAAAGTAGTCAAATTCATATGTGATGTGGCAAATGTTGAACGAGCTCCAATATGTGCTGATGCTAAAAGCATGCAATTTTGCACAAAACACTTCCATGTTTAATGTAGTACTATTTTGAATGCCATTGGAAGATCAACTACTAAACACAACATGTCCCACACTAATGCAAAAGTGCATTAAAAAAAAGGTAACTTGGTAGTTGAAAAGCTTCAAGGTGCATGATAAAAAACAAATCCCAAAACATACAAATTATATATTAAATCCGCATGGAGTGCATGCATCTCAATTACAAAAGGAAGAAAGGTGCTTGTTTCCAATTCCCATCTGATAATCATTATCAAGGGCTAGGTTTGGGTCCCTATTTTTGACTAACTAGTCCCATGGATAAGAATTTTCAGTACAAAAAAATGTATCCTTGTACACCAAGTGATTTCACTGGATTTTGAGTGAATTCACTGGTTATAATGAACGGGGACTAATGAAAAAGTAGTGAATTCATTGGTCTAGTGAATGGGGACTATGAACTGCACCCACATTTTGTACCTTCATTGACATGACCATGTCTTCATTCAACCCTCTATGGGTCTATGACAATTTCCTTTCCCAACTCCATCTTCTCAAGTTCTATATCTTCAAGAAGGCTCCTATTCACAAATATCCTAGTCTTGAGTTCCCCTATTTCTTTATTTGCCATGATCAACTGATGGCATAAGTTTTTGTTCTTGAATTCTAGAGTGCTAATGATTGGGGACAGGCAACTTGTTGAAAATATAATAGCATCCTTAGAATCTGCCAAGTTGTTATTCATGAGTTGTAGTTAGGCAATGATTGAACTAAGTTCAATTTGTAAAACCTTATTGCCTAAACAAAACTTGTCCAATGTGAGGCATAAGTTTCTAGTGAAAGTTTTAAAGTTGCCAAATTGTTAATTATTTTTTTGGAGTTGTAGAATCGTCAATTGAAATTGGTTGTGGGGAGGTTCATCACGTTGTTTAATGTCCACTATCAAAAGGCATTTAGTGGCAATGAAATAAAATTGGTCGCCATCATTTAGATCTATAGAATCAACATTTTTCAACTGATAGAGTTCATTAACATGGGTAGTTTATGAAACAAAAGCAAAAGGTGAAAACCCAAATCAATTGCCATTAAACTCTCCTACTAAACATGGGAGAAAAAACATATATCCTCCCTAAAACACTAAAACCTTCAACTTAGTTTCTCACATGCGTGTGCACACACCTGGGTCACAAAGAAAAACATAGATTGAGAGACAACAAAGTACATTGGATTTAGGCCATGACACTTTAAACGAATTTCACCTTCTTGAACTTGAACAAGTACTTGACATCTACTGCAAAGGCTCTATGCCTTTTCCAAATCTGGAAAATTATCATGCCCAAGCCATGTTTCCTTTTCCAATAACTTGCAAAAAACCCAACAATAGGAAGAAATGAACAATGATTAGAAGAGGCAATTGAGCTTTAGGCTTATCTCTACCTCCATGCTGATATTTCATGCACTTGAAGAATAGTAGCCACTAAGCTTTAGAAATTCTATAACATTCATATTACCATTAAAGAATGTTCATCATTTCATAACAAACTTCCATCACTTAGTTAGAAAAAAGGAACACTAGAAACGAGCCAAAAAGTGGCTACAACACAACTTGGGGGCCTATCCACTAGCAAGCAAGTTGTCGAATTGCACCAAAATTGTCTTTCAAAGTTTAATAACAATGGTGCGCCAAAGGTCCCCAAATCAAGTCTCCAAAAGCCAATAGCAACAATGCCTTCCATGGCAATAATGAATTTGGTATGAACTTTGAAAATTGAAAGCTATAGAACTTTCTCTTGATCCTCCTCCATGAAGCAAAGAAAAACAAAAACAATGCACTCATAAGTGGTGATATTATATCCTGCCATTAAAATTTGAAAAAGAGGCGACATGTGTCATCCATCAACCTTAAACCTTAAACCTCAAGTCATGCAATAATTTACATGACTATAATCGCAAAAGTATTTGTGACTAAGATATTTATATGACTACATGACTGAATTTGGACCATAGTTGCTAAATGGTAGTCATAAATTTCATTTTTTTAGTAATGATACTTGTGCATCGATTCAATTTTGAAGTTCTTCATGCAAAGACGAATCCAACTCACCAAGTCTACTAAAAAACACATACTTGAATCCTATTTCCCCATTTGCTTTTTGCTACAAGTAGTGACTATCAAAGCAAACTTTATCTAACTCCTAGTATGTACTATTTTCTCATCAACAAAGCGCCCACTTTTCTTAGCGTCCTTGGATTTAACCTGGTTCCATTGTTCATTCGCCTTTCCTTTGGTGTTAGTGTTGGCATCCAACTGTTTAGGCAAGGAAGAATTTGAACCCATATTCTTCTTCATTGATCCAACATTAGGATCTAAACCTTTTTTTGAGTTGGTGAACGTTGGTTGCTTAGAAGAGCCTTTTGTTTCTCAAATGAATACTTCAATTGTTGTCCCAAAGCCTCATTCTGCACATTGCCTTCATTAATAGTTTTGTTTTATACCATGGCATTTGTACATAGATTGTCTTCCATATCCTCATTGGCAACTTCTACTTGATTCGCATGGTCAATGTTGCAAGGCATTGCAGAATTTGAAGGCATTAATAATGATTCTGAAATCCAAACATTAAAATTTAGAATGTTGGACACGAGAAGGCAATTGAACAAATGAAGCCTAGGAACTTGCACATTTAATAATCTAAACCCACTTGTGGACACTGGAACTGTTGGATTAAAAACTATACCTTCTAAATAATTAGACTATGGCCCCACATGCACTTCATTGTTGGGGTGTGGAGCAATTGGGCAAAGTCTTTTTTAGGTTCCATTTGAGTTTCACTTGTGCTAGGTATTGTAGTTACAAGTACTCCAACCTTACTTGGATTGTTATAAATGAATTGGGTTGAATTTGGGGGCCAATCTATACATCAAATTTACATTATGTCAGTTATGAAGTTGCAACACCTTGAACCAATTATGGAGATTGACATCAAACATTGCAAGTTGAACATTATAGCTAATAAAAATAAAAGTGAAAAAACATGATGTATAAGGATATAGTTAAATTACTAGGAGTTGTGACATCACATCCATTTTGAAAAAATATATTATCACTTGTACAACTTTGTTCAAGTGGCATACATGAAGGAGGTGCACATAGATTGTTTTGAAAGTGTGACTTCATAAGGGAGTTAACTTCATCATGGCATTTTGGAGAAGAAGGAGGCGTGTAATGACCGGGGGACCATTGCATGATTGTAGTCCCAAATGGCTACTATTGTGTGCTTCAAGACTTGAATACGTCTTCTTTGGGTGGATGGAATTTGTAGTGGAACGCAATTTGGTTCCTTTTGGTTTTGA
>Ga0116228_10001024_pt1 | contig 22752 bp, 15 predicted proteins | sample S1TSphfallax_2_FD_89694 | JGI IMG/M metagenome (GOLD analysis project Ga0116228, IMG submission 89694) | Host-associated microbial communities from peat moss isolated from Minnesota, USA - S1T2_Fc - Sphagnum fallax MG | ecosystem: Host-associated > Plants > Peat moss > Unclassified | place...
CTAACTTAGGCTAAATAAACAAAAAAGTTAAACTAACCATGGCTAAATTAAATTAGGCTAAAATTAACTGTGCCTAATTTTATTAGGCTAAAATATTTATGGCTAAATTAAATTATGCTAAAACTTACCATGGCTAAATTAATTAGGCTAATTAATTATGGGTAAATTAAATTATGGTAAATTAACTATGGCTAAATGAAGTTAGGCCAAAATAATTATGGTTAAATTAAGTTAGGTTTAAATATTTATGGCTAAAATAAATTAGGCCAAACTAATTATGGCTAAATTAAATTAGGCCAAACCGATAATGGCTAAATTAAGTTAAGTTGAATTATTTATGGATAAATTAAATTAGGCTAAAATTAACAATGGTTAAATTAAATTAGACTAAACTAATTATGGTTAAACCAAATTATGTTAAATTAAATTGAGCTAAACTAAACCATGGTTTAATATATATTACAAGTTTTTAAATTTTATTTGTCAAATATATTTAAATATTTTATTTGGCAAGTAGAATTTTATTTTATTTGGAATATTTCTCAAAAAATGTAAATTTGATTAAACAAAAAATTATTCAGAATAAATTAATATGATAATATAAAAATCCATTATAAATGTTCATAACTATTAATTAAATGTCTATTATAATTATAATGATAATCAATTATATATATACAATCAATAGGTATTATATATTTAAATTATATTATTTATGTTAAAATATTAATGTAAATAGGCTACACGAATTAACCTACAAGTACATAAACATTTTAAGCTAATTACTAGTTTAAGCTAGATAATAATGTTAAAATCATATTTTCATTAAGTAATTACAATTATTAAAAATATCCTACAATCATCTTTGAAGTGCAAAAGACAAGGAGTAATGAAAAATTAACAAGAAGAAAAACATGAAAAATAAGAAATATAAGTTATTTTCCAAATTACAAAACATGTTTTTTTTCTTTTTGTTGCACCCATCCTACTTTCAAACCTCATAACTTTCTTATTTCTTATTCATTTTAAATGCTTTAAAGTGTTATAGGAGCGCCAACTGAAGTTCTACAAATCATATTCAAAATTTAATAGCAAAAAAACCAACATAAAAGGAACTTTTTGGGTGTTTAAGAATCGGCCTTTGTAGTGTTCAATGGTCTTTTCTGAATTTTTGACCACCTTTACTTTGGGGGGCCATAACTTTCTCATTTCTAATCCATTTTTTACTATTCTTATTTTGTTAGATGCAACAAGAGGAGGGCTTCAAGTTTTTCTTGGACACCAAAAGCAACAGAACCCTTCCCTGGTTGCTATACTCTAATACATTACTTGCATCTACTGTGTAACTAAGTTGGTTCATGAGGTTTGTAATGGAATTTTTTATCCCATATCCTTTGCCTTCCAATTCTATTTGGCTTAGTATATAAATAGGAGCAATAACTTTGAAATAATGAAACACCAAATGCCATTGGGGATGAGTGAATAAAAAAAGCTTGACCTTTACGAATGGTTAATCATAAAAATAAAATTGGATTATTCTAATCTTACTTATATAGCTTAAACCTAGCTTTGTTCAACCTACTTACATATCTAAGTAAGCCTCTTTACTTAATAGGCTTTAATAATAACCTACCTACCTAAGCAAGATGTGTCAACATCTTATTAGTCATAAATTGGATGATTTAGATTTTATTAATTTTTCCAAAAAAATTTAAAAAAAGGTGGGCCTTAATTTCCACGTGTCACCATATAATTGGTGTTTTAAAATGGACATGTGTCAAATGGTCAATGAACGTTCCATGGTGTGCCACGTGTCATCATCTTAATGGCATAAATTTTAATGATTGAAATTAATCCAATGAAATTTTAATTTTGAAAACACACGAATAATTAATTAGTGACACGTGTCCATAAGTTTATTGTCCAATTTTTAAACATGTGTCATATTTTTATTAGTTGCATTGTAATTGCAAGGAAAGTTGAACATAAGGTGCAACTACATTTCGATTAAAATGGATGAGCATGTATATTAACACCGTATATACATGTTGCATACGTTGTGTCGCATGCAACTGAATGTCATGTGCAACTTGTCTTAAGCCATTACACAAATTTGCAGTTGCATGTGTCACATGCAACTAACTTTTAGTTGCAAAACCTAAAATTTCTAGTAATGAAATTATTTTGAAAGAAACCAACATAAATTGTTTCAACCTTGTTTTTTTTGTTCAATTTTTTACAGAAATAGTGGTTGTTGCTAATGTTTAGAATAAAGTTCATCCATCGACATGTGGTAGTATATTCTTCCACATCAACAAAAAGTTTTTCCTATGTGTTAAAAAATATTCTCTTAATATTATGTCGATATGGACAAAATATTCTAAACAAGATTTGGTCATGTTGCATGTGTTCGTGCTTACCCTAATGAGTTCATGTTCATAGGTTCATTGTCGCAACCCTAGCTTTGGGCTCACGACCAAACTAAGGGCTTGCAAGGTTGTGGGCCAAGAGGGAAGCCCGAGAGTCATGCCGCATGCTCTCAAGAATGTAGGAAAGTGTGAGGGAATGAACCCTCACACTCCCAAGGGAGTTTCCACTTTGGGAATTGGAGTCACAATGGACTCCCGAATCTTTAGAGAGCGATTGCAGGGGTCAAAACTCAATGAATTGAAGTTTAGGGTTGTCATGGGAAAGCTCTTGAAATGTAGATGTTTAAAATGGGCTCGCATGACCCATTTGGACATTTCAAACACAGGTTATGGCCAAAAGAAGTTATGACTAAAAGTTAGGAATCGCCCCAATTTGCTCATGTGCAGGTGATGTGCAATATACCGTTGGAAAGTTCTTGACAAGGGCTACAATTTTGCTTTAAACCTCATCTCAATTGGAGGTCTACACGCAAAGTTATGGCCCCAAAAGTCGCGGGAGTCCCAGTTGTGGGAATTTCGGGACTCCCACTTGGGAGTCCTAGGACAAAATGACATTTGGGTGTTGGTCCCATGGCCATGCATAGAGTATATTAAAAAGGGGGACAGTGGTGGCTTCCCCCAAGTATGGGCTGTGGTGAGTTTTATGTGTCCGAGTTTGTTCATGGCTCATCCTAGCACCAAAAGTGTTCTAGCTTTGCATTAACTAACTTGTTGTTTGGTTTTTTGTAGGTTTGTGTGAGTGAGTGATTGCTTGTCAATCTTCATAATCCCATCCTGGAGCTCCAACACGCCCCTTTACCCCCAACTCCTTACTTTTCCGTTGTTTTCATTTCAAATTCACATTTGAGTCTATCAAGGAGCTTGGGAATGCGTCATTCATGGACTAACATCCCTATACATTAAGGAAATCCTTCTTCCAACGGGAGGCCTATCACATCTCCAACAATTTCCTCTCTTCATTGTTCAAATGAATATGATGAGGAAACACCACCTTGTTTTGGTGTAACCTTATTTGGGTGGCCACATTGCTATTGAATCAATGGTGATGATGAATCCTTTGATTTTTTTTTTATTAAACCCAAGAATCACCACATGTTCCTCCACCATGTCTAACATAATGCATTTTGACAATTGGAACACATTCACTAACATTGGTGTGCAAATTGTAATAACATAACATTCCAAATTCATCATTTAAGTTCCTTGTTCAAAATGCCATACCAAAATTAGACAACTTATGTTTTTGTGACCCCTTGTGTCACAATGATCAACTTCATTTGTGCATATGCTTCCCATAAAATATTATTGGGTTTACGTTGGAATATTATAATTTTCATAGTTTTTCTATTTGTATCCTTTGGTAGTTTCCTTGCAACTTTCAAGATAATTCCACAAGGTTAAATGTTAACAAAAGATTTTGCCATCAATGGAAGAGCCATACACCACCACTTCCAATGGATGTCCTATTGCCATTCTTGTTTGCATTTGCCAAATTACTATTAGAAATTGTTACAACTATATTTGAAGTAGTAATAACATTTGGGTGATTAATACAATTACCATTTTTCAAATTTTTTTTGCATGGACGTGCTTGAATTCATGGTAATCATCCATTGGTGACCTTTTAAAATGTTGAAACAATCATTTTTGTGCCATGAAGGGTGTGAACATTTATGGATTACGCATTTGTTGTATATCACATCAGTTATCAAATTCCTATATGAAATCATCTAGCTCAATGGTGGCAATTGCCCTTGAATATAAATGAGGCCTTTTGGTGGCTCCATAAAGTTTGTCCATGTTTTGTAAGAATGGTGTGACAATTGTAACTGCCTTGTAACATAACTTGAATTTGAATCGAAGGATTCCCCTTTTGATGAAGGTGATGATAACAATGTGAATGGTTTGAACTAAACCTCCCACCTTATAAACCCATTATAACCACTTGTACTTAATGTGTTTTTTACTTTGGAATCTCATGGCACCTATGTGATGATTTCTATCCCTAAACTCTAAGCTCCAAACCAAATTCCTTAACAATGTTGCACCTTTTAAAGTTCCCAACAAACTAAACTAATGGGGAATTTGCATCCATTAAAAACATTCCACAAGGTCAAACAAATGTGAGGTTCATTGTGAACACGACAAACATGGTTTACCAATCATCAATCCAATCTCATCAGCACAACCAAACAATGGAATTGATCCAATCATCACCTTTGGATACAACCCATGATAATGCCAACATAGGGTTACAACCTAACCCCCCAAACTAAATGTTCAAACTTACTAATTTAGTTTTATGAGGTCGAATGGACCTACAATGTACAATCAAATGTGATAGTAGACTTGTCCCCTCCTTGCCATTAAATGAATTAATTAAAACCCTTGGCATTAATTACATAAGCATAAGAAGACAAAAAAATTCACCCCAAGGATCCTACATTACACTATGCATTAGTGTGGGGAGTGATTAATCCATGAGTTGTGCACCTTGTTGGATTGTCGAGCAAGCCACACATTTCCCCACATTCCTTACCCTACAACATTTTATGAACAATATTCTAAGAACAAAAATGAAACATAAAGACAATTTTAAACAACACAAGTGGAAATGAATAGTGTATCCAACACAAAATTCTAGTTTTACAAGTTCCCAACAAGAAACTTATGACAAAACACAAATATGAAAATTGAAAAATGTCAATGGTGTGAAATCCACAAGTGTTGATGGTGTGACACTTGACCGCCTATGGGTCATATATATTCGTGCTTACCATCAAAAGTGCTAAGTTGTTGAAAATCTAATGACAATTTATCTTTCTCACATTGTTTTCCCATGCTTGAGAAAATCTTCCAAATTGTTTTGTCTTCAAATGCGTTGAAAATTTCCACACATGTAAACCTCTTCTCTAGGAACTCAATGATGCAAAAATCACCAAAATTTGACTTTGTATGCTTTTAATATGAAATTCCAAAACGTTTCCCAATTACTTCCAAATTGAAATTCGAAATTAATTGAAAATTTTAATTGTTTGGTTATAGGGGTAAATGTGTTCAAACTTTGTATGATCTTGGGGTCAAGAATGTTTGATGCACAATCATAAACATAAGTTCAATTACTAGCCTATTTGAATAGTCAATAACCTTTTGTTCGTTTATTAAATGGATGAAATTTTTATGGACAAAAAGTTTACACATCCAAAAACTATGGATGATGAATCTTCCACATGGATGAAAATATTTGAAAAATGCAAACTTGTTAATGTAATGAACTCACTAAATTCAATGAAAAACTCTAAATTCCTAACAATGGAGTTGCATTTTAGCCACCATGCACCCTTTTTCCTCCCTATTGAAGGTTGCCCTTTTCTCTTCCTTTGTTGTTGCAATAGTTAATCATGCCCCACCAATGAAAAAGACGTGAAGTGAAAAGGTGGATCCTCCATGCCCTTCCCTCTTCTTATGGGTGATGACTTGAAACCCAAGTTCTAACAATAATGGCATTTTCTAAAGTTATTTGTGAACTATTCTCATCACCCTCAGTTCAAGGCAAATGATAATAATTCACAATGGGTTCCAAGTGAGTGTCATTAAGTGGTTGGATTTGAAGATTTCGAAATATGAACATGCAATTGCATTTGTTTCACGATTAATACCCCATTAAGCCAATCCAATATTATCACAAGGAAGTCTAACTTAAATTGGCCTTCAATCACGACTCACAATTAACATGATCGACATGAATTACATGCAAATTGAATTACATTGAACAAACATTCATTTCCAACCAAAAAGTTGGGTTGACACAAGATTTACACTAGTTGTAACAATGTGTGTTTATTCTATGCTCACCAATTTCATTCAAGATCTAACCATGCGATTGTTAGTTTTGGACTTAAACTTCACACATTCCAATTATGACCATCACACAATTTGCTCCATAACGTTTACATTATTTGTTTGATGATATTGGAAATTGGTACACATAATGTTAACTATAAGAATCACTATCATGTTAAACATAAAATTTAAATGATAAGGAACAAGGTGAGGGTCTTTTTTCAAAGTTGTTGAATTATCAATGTGTTGTTGCAAAGACCCCTTCCCCTTTTTAGTATGATATCTTTCAATTTTGTCACAACCCTAACCTTGGCTTGTGACCAAAGCAAAGGTTTACACAGGTGCGGGCCAAGAGGGAAGCATGAGAGTCACACTTCACACTTTTGAGAATGTAGGAGAATGTGAGGGAATGAATTTGCACACTCCTCTCATTTTGGGAATTGGAGTCTTGATGGATTTCCAAATCTTCAGAAAAATATTTCAAGGGTCAAAATTCATTGGATTAAAAAGTTCTTTATATCATTGGAAATATTTTGAAACTTAGATGTCTGAAATGAGTTCGTATGACCCATTTGAGTACTTAGAACACAAGTTATGGCCAAAATAAAGGTCGAAAGTCAAAGTGCCCATTTGACGCTCGACCATTAAGAGTCAGAAATCTCCCTAATAAATGCATTTAGGTGGCATGACAGATATCATTGGAAAGCTCTCAATGAGGGCTACAACATTACTTTACACCTCACCTCAATCAGAGGTTTGCACAAGAAGTTATGGCCCTCCAAAATGTCAAAAATCCCAATTTTGGGAATTTTAGGATGGGAGTCCTAGGATAAGATCACATTTGGATGTAGCCTTCATGACTAATCACAAAAAATACTATAAGGGGGAATGTGGTGGCTTCCCTCAAGTTTGGGTTGTGCTGAGTCTTATTAGTCCGTGTATGCCCTTGCATGGTTCGTCTGTGTAGCCAAAAATGCTCCAACTATTGTAACCCTAGCCTTGGCCTCACGACTAAGGCAAGGGTTTGCAAAGGTGTGGGCCAAGAATGAAGTCCGGGAGCCACATTTTGTGCTCCTAAGAGTGTAGGATAGTGTGAGGGAATGAAACCCCACATTCCCAAATGAACTCCCACTTTGGGAATTGGAGTCCCAATGGACTTTCGAATTTTCAGAGGGCGATTGTAGGGGTCAAAACTCATTGGATTAAAGAATTCCTTATACCATTAGAAATATTTTGAAATTTAAATGTCTAAAATGCGATCGTATGACCCATTTGCATACTTAAAAAACAAGTTATGGCCAAAAGAAGGGCTGAGAATCAAAATGTCAATTTGACTTTTGACCATTTAAATTCTCAAATCGCCGTGATTTTCTTGCGTGTAGGTGGCGTGCCACATACCCTTAGAAAGTTTTCGACAAGGGTTACAACTTTGCTTTAGACCTCACCTCAATATGAGGTTTGCACAAGAAATTATGGCCTTCAAAAGTTGGAAGAGTCCCCATTTCGAAATTTTGGGACTCCCAACTTGGGAGTCCTGAAACAAAATGATATTTGGGTGTAGGCACCATGACTAAACACAAATAATATTATAAGGGGGAAGGTGGTGGCTTCCCCCAAGTTTGGGCCATGATGAGTCTTGTGAGTTCGTGTTTGCCCATGGCTCATTCGTGCACCAAAAGTGTTCCAACTATGCATTAACAAACTTATTGTTTGGTTTGAGCAAATCCATGTGAATAATTGACTCGCTTGTCATTCGTCATAGTCCTAATTTGGAAGCTCTAACACACCCCTCTACCCCTGAAATGTTGTGAGCCAAGGAACGTGCCCTAGTTCATTATCCTTTCATTGTTCACCTTATATTCACATTTGAGTCTATCAAGGAGCTTGGGAACGCGTCCATATGAATAATTAACCCGCTTATCATTCGTCCTAGTCCTCATCCCAAAGCTCCAACAAGCCCTTCCACCCTCGAAGTGCTACAAGTTAGGGAGGTTACCTCAACTCCTCCTTCTGTTGTTTTCACTTTCGGATTCACATTTGAGTATTTCAAGGAGTGTGAGGGTGTATCAAACATTGTTGAGGTTCCTCCCAAAGGACTTAAACCAAAAAAATGTAAAAAAAATTAGAATCATTGAAAGTAAACCAACAAAGTCCCTTTAGCTACAATTTATACCCAATTGTAAAGTCCAACACATGAATCTCATACCACACAACAAATCATGTGCAAAACATGAACAAAACAAAACCACGCACAACATCAATAACAAATCTAACCAACTAGACCTAGTTTTTTGGATTCAAAATGTTACTCACTTATACACAGAGAAATCCAAGCATAATCAAAACCCTTATGAACACAAACTTGCATAATTTAAAAAAAAACTAGTACCACACAACACAAAAGAATGATGTGATCTCAAATCTAAAAAACTAAATTGAATCACCCCATTCAAGAATTTATATCCAATCCAAAAGTCTAAATAATTGGAATCATATTCACATTGGAACCAATTTCAAACTAACTTACCCTAATTTACCTATTGTAACTAGGACATAACCACCTAAAATAGAGTAAAACTCTTGAGATAAGCAATTGAGGTAACCACCATGGTTAGCTAGGGAAATGGACCCAATAGAAATCTATTTCCTAACCACTTACCATCTATCCTTCACGTTGCACTGATGGGTGCTGGCTGTATTGCCTATCACATTGTTAGAATGGGAGTTTTGAATTATTTTGAAAGTTAACTTCACTAAACTAGGATTCAAATTTTGTAATAGCATCATAGGATTGTACATTGTACCTAACTATAGAGAAAAAAAAATCATGGCCAATGAGATTGTTAAAATCAGTGCCTTGAATATTTTATGGGGAGTTGCCTTTGTGACTTAGTACTTACATGTTGCATGCAAACAACATGCAGATTGCAACGAGCTTTTAACAAGAATAAAGAGTTTTACCAGTTACTCAGTTTGCTCCTCATGTTAGCAGACAAGGTCTGGCACATTACTCTTGTGCTATTTGTTTCACATTAATAGTTATTTGTGTGATTTTCCCTAGCTCTAATTTCCATAAATCCTGAAATTTTGAACAATGAGCATTAGGAACAGATTCACAACTCGGGATGTTTTAGGTTGTGGCCCATCTGATCTCCGAGAAAGCATAGCATTTATGCAATGTGACTTCAAGAAGCACAATTCTGCAAGTACAGTGCAGAATTGCTTCAACAACACCAAGAAAACCAGTCACAAGAGTTTGCAGCCTCTTGGTGTGCTGACAAAGAGGGCTTTAATCTTTTCTAACTCTATATGCGACTGTTACAGCTTATTCTTGCAGGTGCCAGAGAGCTGGCTATTTCATCTGAAGGAATTCAGAATCCCTTCAATAATAATTTCAGGAAGCAATAAGTTTGGGACAGTGGTTTCTTAGAGAATCTCAAGCACAAGAAGCACATTGACAGCAAGAGGACTCTTTGATTCAGACCCAGCAAATGCTTCTTTATTTTTTTGTGAAGTGTATGTTGCTTGAAGCAAAACATGGTTTGCAAAAGGGTGCTCCCGAAGAATGGTTTCATATGGTACATAGCATGGTTCAAGGGATGGTTAGCATGGACAACTACCACCACCTGCTGAAAGGCAGATCCATTCTACAGTTTCCTTCACTCCATCTTGGACAGAAAGGTAGCATTTTAAGTTTCCTGTATCTGCTTTAATGAGACATCAGAAAGATGAAGTGACATTTGTATACTTTTGTCAGGGCTTCTGTCCCAATCTTGATATAGCAAGGCAGCTGCAGCACAAGCTGCTACAGAGGAGCTGTATTTCTTCCGCAGTGATGCCAGCAATGTATGATGTGATTCCTGTATTACCACATAAACCAGAACACAATTGGCAATCTGGAGAAAGAATGAGAAGTCTCCAGATAATTCAAAACTCTGCTCAGTGTAAAGCAAAATTCTTTCTCAGTAACATGCCTTTCCCACTAATTGCTAGGACAAGTATACTTCCCTAAAACATGACAAGTCCCTCATGACAAGTTCCTCAAAGAATACAGCGCTACATATGATCAAATGGAGCACACAATGTGCCCAAAACTATAGCAGCTTGTACAGGATGACAAAACGTTCTCACCTTAAGAACCCGAACCTCCTCCTCCATTGCAACTGCTGCTTCCTTCTGAAGACCAGACAACCAGCCATTTAACATCAGGAAGCAAGAGCAATTCACCCTTCTCTCACACTGCTTGAACCAAGCAGGGTTAAGAGCAAACTGTAGACAGGTTAAGGACATGGCCTAAAAAGAGAATTAAAATTCCATTGACAGGTTAGGCTGGGGGTCTGCTAGGGGTACAAGAGGATATCTACATGTTCTCTGCCCTAAAGATCTCCCACCTACCAGCTTGGCCACTTCTATTTCTTCATTTGCACCACTTTAGGTTCCTCAACTTCCAGTAATCTAGCTCTACTACCAGAAGACATTGATTGGGCAGAACAGATACATATCATCAAACAAAGTGTTTCACATGTTCTATTGAATGGTGGCATCCAAGCAATCCCCATCTCTACAGGAATTTTGTGTTTAACTCCATACAGACCTGGCGACTGATTTTGACCTGCAACTCAAGACTTCGTTGACGTTCCTCAGCAAGAGAATGCACTGCAGCCTGGCAATTCTGCTCAGCAGCCCTCACTGCTTTGCGCAACTCCTCCACACAATCTATCAAGTTCACCTACTCACCACCAGTGCACCCACTAGTAAGCATTTGAATCAATGCACAAGGGCCAGATTTGATAGGCATTTGTGAGAGAATCATCTACTTACATCATCCTTGTTTTGGTGGTCACCTCCATTCTGAACTCTGGATTTCCTTTCAGGTCCAGACACTGATGGTCCCAGCCTGTCCCGTGTCAGCCCTTCCCTACGGATACAGCCTGCCTCTGAATGCAAGGCAGATTTTGAGGCACTCTGTCCATTAACAGGCTTCTCAAACAAGAGAGGTTCTCTAAGACCAGAGGGAGTGAATAATGCAGAGGGGACATCATGAAGGACAGTTTGCATTGTGTCATGGGACTCATTATCTGGCGTGATGCTCTTGCCAGCCTGTTGAGAGAAACCCACACCACCCTCTGTTTTGGTCTTCAAGTTGCACAGTGCCACTCCATGATTGTCAGCACTTTTGGCACTCACCTGCTTTTTTGGGACTTGCTCTGCTGCATTGGCAGCAGGGATGGATGGCCTCCTAGCCTTGGATGAAGCTTGCAAACTAGAGGTGCTGGATCCACAAAGTCCTGTAGGACTATTCCTCAAGGCTGAATCACCCTGAGGTGAATCACCGAAAATCACTTGGCCATCATAGATGATAAGGTGATATGTCTGACCAGGAGCATCCACTGGACTTGGCCTTGACTTGGCATGAAGCTGGTGACTGGGATACTTGGGCTCCTGCTCTCTGCAAACTGGATGACCCAACCCTGGATACATATGCAACTGCTTCTTGGTCTTTGGAGGGCCACCTCCTCTCACATCATCACGCCAATGTGCTCTCATCACCCTCTGTCGAACAGGTTGTCCATGTTGTCCTTGAAACAACCCAATGACTGAATATCCAAGACCCAGAAGGCCTACCACCACAGCAAAAAGTAGTGCAACCATACTGGCATTTCTTGGGAGGTGTTTCCACTGTGGTGCAGAGGAAATGGTAGAGAGAAGACCTAGAAACAATGGCCATTAGCACATCAATTTCTGTTACTCAAAAGTCAGCTCTGTTTCATCCAAAGACATGCAGTGGACACTGAAAATAACCAGAAAAAACTGAAGATGTAGGGCTCAAAAACAGAGGAGTCTTGCAAAAAAGAAGAGAAACAATGGAGGTAGAATATAGACTGTCCATATCATGAAAATGGACACCTAATAACCACTGCAACTGAAAATTGCTCTGCTGACTGTTGGGTTTTAGCAACAGCCAGCAAAGAATAGAGTTATGTTTACCTTTTGCACCCATCAAATGCAAGAGCTCTGATACACATATACCAACTTGCTCCTCTCCAGCAGCTTTCAATCCTGATAGACTGTCCTTGAAGGAGACTACAGGTTGCATGTTGCTTGGGACTTCACTTCCACCTTCCTGCAAAATAAGAAACCTTCCTTAGTCTGCCCAACAGCAGAATCTCCAATGTACAGTAGGAGACTGACCCTAGGAACCACCTTAGGGCAGGAACATTGGAAGAAAACAACACAAGCCCTGTGCACACAGTACTAAGGGTCATCCACTTTCCCAGAGTCATTTGCCTCACAAAACAATTCAGATTGATCCTCTTCATTCCTTAAGCTTCTCTTAAACAGAATCAGCTCATATCATAAGCTCACTTACTGAAACTACATGACCCTCAGTACAGAGATACTTCCATAGAGCTTGCCAGGACAAGGAGCCCCAGACACCAGTACTTGCTACTCCATGCATTGTCTGAAACTGCTGCAATGCTTCCTTTGTCTCTGGTCCAAAATACCTGAAAGCAATCCAACAGTCCAATCATTATTAGAGGATTTTCATGACCAATCAGGTTTGTTTCAAGGGAGCTCAGAATTGATCAAATGGCTTACTGTAAATACTCTGCAGATAGGCATAAGAAGGGGTAAGTAAAGCTTGCTTACGCTGTCAAGCAAGTCTGAGTAGGAAGAAAACCGAACCAGTACAATGCTCTCTGTAGAACATAAAATGAAAACCAACGTAGGTGTGGGCTGATTAGAGTGAAGCAAGGAAAGAAAGCTTTGTGCAAATGGTATTGTCAACGGGTGAATGTCTGCTGAAATAGAACAAACACAACCCCAAGCTGACTCTCATTGTCTGTCCGTACATATAACCCTTGCAGAAACCCTGGTTCCTGCAATGGCATCATTGTCTGAGATTTCAACTAGTAGCAATGTGCATTGACATATTGTACATGCCTTGGGGTTGTGGCTTGCCCCCTGAGGACCTGAATGGGTACAACTACCAAAGAGCAGCCTGCATTGTCACATTCCCCCTTAACATCCTGCTCTGCACTCCAAAGCTTCCTCAGAGAAAGTTATATCATTTTACATAACAAGACAAACTATAATCACACCTGCAGATCCAACACCTAAGGTCCATTGTCACCTTCCCACATGTCTCCAGAGAATTTCAGCTCATGAATTTTCTTCACAAATTCAGAAACAGGGATATCATCCTCCACCCTTGTTGTTCGGTCTCCATTACGTTTGGGGCTCTTCTGCACCACCCTAGTTCCTTCACACACCCCAAGCCTCATCATGCAGCTCCATCGCTCCCTCTTCTCCACATCTTCTTCAGAAGGAAACCGCTGCTGCACCTCGGCACCCAACAATTTCCCCCCATTGCCTTTAACTACTGCAGCAGATGTAGTCTGCCGCTCTAGCATGCTCGGTCCTCTCTCTTCGGTTCTCGCCATGCCCCGTCCTCTGCCCACGGTGAAGTCGCGCTCCGAAAATCTGCATTGCTGCCTCGGCCTGGAAGAAGGGGTACAGACTACGCATCCTGACGAAAACTCCAATTTCACAAAACTCGCAAAACCCAAACCTTGCCGACGATTCTCCCGTCCATTACTGTACCACCAAATCCGCTCAGTCCTGGAGGCAATGTAATAATGCCTGATAGGCGTTGCTGCTGCTTGTGCACGGAATTTGGCCACCATGATGGCTTGCTGCTATGACTTCGAATGCGAACATTTTCCCCGCAACAACAAAAAGCTTGGGTACTGCTTCATCATCCCAGTAGCCCGTGTAGCTGAAATAGCAACAAGACAGCCTTCTCCTCCCTCCTCCTCCTCCTCCAACAACAGGCTTCGACAATAAGAAGACCCAGCAACAAAAGTAAAAAAGACATGGTCCAAAAAACCCGCCGGAATCTTTTTGAAGTCCAGAAGAAATCCAGCACCAAAACCAAACAAAACCCAATAGCTATAGTCTTTGGGTTTTAATGCACACGCAAAACTAGTTAAGAAGAAGCTCCTGCTGAAAGCATTTGTGAGCAACAACAAACTCACCGTTGCCGGGAGGAGCTTCAACCCAAGTATCTAATGCAACGACCACAACTTGCCAAAATATTGCCGCCATAAAACCTCGTTGAACCCCACACCCGATTTTTTATAAAAAAACACCACACACACACACACACACAAGAATCTATTGCAGTCCCGCCTGCAAAGCTCCTCAGAGCTTAACTGCACACTTGGTGCATACAAGACGTACGCTTGCGCATCGTGGTGTTACCCGTGGTCACGCTTGCACACTGCTCACTTGGAGCGCGCGACCACGAGTTTGAATCAGAAGGCAATCTCCCCGTCAACGACGACGAGAAAGACGACGATTGCAAGCTAATAGGTATCCCTGGTAAAAAAAGAAACAACTATCTACTACCTATTAGAAGAATAATTATATTTACTTGAGTCTCTTCTTTTTTCATTTTTTCTTCCTTCCAATTTTGTGATGGTATCAAAAATTTGACGATTTTTTACAGAAACTTAAGAAATTAGGTACTCTAGTTACACTAGAAAAACAAAATTCTCCAAAATTTTCCCAATTCTTTGCAGAGAAAACGACAAACTTGTTTGAAAAATAAAAAAACACGCGATTACCATGGGCCTGCAAAAGTTATTAGCTTTGATGAACCCCGCCCCACCCCGGGCAGTGAATAGTCACTCTCCCCCGCCAGGAAGCACAATTTTTATTTTTCTTTGCAAGGAAATAGGTGAAAATATTATTTTCTTGGGGCGAAAGGGCACAATTTTTTCTTTGCAAAACAAATGAGAAGAAAACTATTTGTTTCGGGTGAGCCTAGAGAGCACAATTTTCTCTTGCATGAAAAGTGAGAAGGAAATTATTTTCTTGTGGGGGTGAAATGGACAATTGTTTTTCAAGAAAAATAAGAAGAAATAGCTATTTAATCGATCCTAAATGGACAAAATTTTTTCAAGAAAAAAAAGAAGAAATAGCTTTTTAATCGATCCTGCTCTTGTGGGGTTTATTTTCCTGGGGGAAAGGACGTTATTTTTTCTTTGCAAACTCATTTTTGGCTGTTTTTTTCCCCCAAGGAAAATTTAGTATTTAACATGACGATAATCATCCTTGTCATTTGGGGGTGACTTGAGGAAGGGAGGGGAAAGCCAAAGATTGAAAATTCGCAAATTGCATACATTCATACCCAATTCATGGCCCAAACTTGGCGATTGGCACTGTGTACACATTACAAAGCCCAAGTACTGTGGCAAAAAGCACGCATCCATACCGGTAATTAACTTATTGGATTCTGTTATATAATATTTCAAAAAACTAGAGCATTGTTGGCAGGCCATTTAAGTGGATTATCTACCAGTAGGCCAATCACATTCAGAAGATAGCCATCTGGCACAAAGGATGCTGCAAAGAGTTCCATCATCATAGTACATGAACAGTTTTGGCATAAATTCAATTTTTTTCGTTTTGTCAAATTTTTGAAAAAATATTTATTACTTGTGTCGAGATTTTTATATTTATTATAAAATTAAGAATCTGCAAGTTTTGGACTGTTGGTTGAAGAATTGAAGATTTGAGACAGTCTAGAAACACTAAACAGTCCCATAAACATAATAAGAATGTGATTATTATTATTTATAATCATTACTTGTCGAGAATTTCAAAATTAAAAACCAAGTGATAAAGTTAAGATTTAAAGATTTAATTAATTATTCGACAGTTTGTTGCTGAATCCAATCAAGGAGTACTGTATATTTCCACATGATTTTCTTCCTCTTGGCTGTAAATAACATTTTTGTTTTCTTTCTCTTGGCTGTACATAACATTTTTGTTTTGAAAAGAAGAATGATCACACACACATATGTACAACTTCTGTCTGTAGGATTTGTAAAGGTCAAGAAAAGGCAGTTTGGCTACTGCAGTGCACAGAGAAACTTAGTAAGTCTGTCCCAATCAGTATTTTTTAATGAATTTTGTGATGCACCCAAAGCGACCAGCATCCATAGGAAGATTTAGCGAAAGTGACGATCACCTATAAGAAGATATAGCCAAATCTGGTCAAATCTGGCTAAAAATCATATATAAAAGTACAAATTTTAGTCATACTTTCCTACTTTGGACTACTTACTGCAACCAATCATAGAAATCTGAAATTTTTACTCTTTCTATCTTTGGCTTTGGGTGATTGAAATCCTGGAATATCACTTCGTTTTGCATTTTTCATTTAAATTTTTTCTTTATGACAAAAAATTGCAATTTAAAAAAAGTGAAAATGGGAAACCCAGGCTGGGCCCAATGTCACTTATATCTGTACTATGGAACAGGCCGGCTCCATTCCACCCCAGAACATGCGGAGTGCAGTTCAGGTGGAGACGGGTTCTACAGGGCCTGTTCTCGAGCGTAATCAGTGTTCGTCACCGTTGATTCAGTTCACAAGACAGTTGACAGCCGTTGAGGTACATGACCGGTGGAAATTTCAGCACCAAAAGGGGAATTTGGAGATGACTGCCTGTCCCACCTAAGATAAACTCGTGAAAGGTACTAATACTACCTACCTGAATAGAAAACCAAAACTGGTTAGGTTTGCATGTAGTAGGGTACGGACCGCTGACACTACTATCGGATCAGAAGATACACTTACTAAGGCGGGTTTCGGAACTTTGGGTATCAGTACTTACATCCTTAACTGATGATACTGTTGATTGGATGCCATAATGGTATGAATTATGAAAGTAGAACTAGTTTTCTTGTGCCACTTAATTTCCAAGAACAGAGGCTAGGAGAGTAACAAGCGGCTCTGCCACGAGAGGCTCTGTCCTGAAAATAAGGTATTACATTTAATGTCCTACTATGAACTGACGTTATATTGGATGAAAGTTTTTTGGCTTCACGAAAGATCATGAAATTATTTTTTTCACGTTTGTACTAAGAAATAAAATTTTCTAACCCTCATAGAATCCATTGTGGATATTTAGAAATTGAAACCATAGTTCTATTGTCTTTCCTTTAACCATACAAATGAATATAAAGTTGTAAATAATCATATTGTTTAAGAAAAGTCAAAAAATTTCAAACTTGGATAATGTAGATAATTTTTAGCAATGTGCATGAGATATTTCAATGTTTGAAACAAACATCAATGTTGAATGGATATAATTTAGATGAAAATATTTTTATTCTTAGTCTCATTTTCATTTTTAAGTTTGAAAAATTTTATATTTATTTTTGTCACATTTTGGGTTTAGGTTTTCCATGAAAAGTGTTTTGTTATGGTGTTTGATGGATGTATGTGTGGATAAAAAATCGTCCAAATTTTTGTCTATCTTGTTATTGATATTTATGGTTTTTTTTGCATATGGTCCATGAAAAAAATGAAAAAATATAAATTCAAGTCATAGGTGCTAACATTTGGGGAGTAATTAATGAGGTGGAAATTGCAACATTTACATACATATAATCACAAACATTATACTTTAAATAAATGGAAACACTAATGGGTTTTTGTTATACATTGGACATGTGTTTGGTAATTTGTCAAAAGTTATTATTTAATTTCAAGATTAAGTTTAGTTTAATTAGGTTTAATCTTAATTAATTAAGTTAATCTAATTTAGTTGTTAATTTAGCTACAACTAGCTACAATGTGAATAGATTTGAACTTTTTTATGTTTTAAATATAATTCCTTGTGTGATTTCAAATCACTTTTTGTGATTTGAAATTTCAAAGAATTATTTTTTTTTCTACTTTGCAATTTTTCTATGTTTTCATTATTTTTCATTTGCACATCTTGTGTGGTTTCAAGTTTTAAACTTGGATTTCTACATTTTGTTGTTTATAGGTGAGTTTTTTTTTATCACCAAAAATCAGTTAGTTGTTTTTGCGGTACAATTAAACTATATTTATTTAGCATTGAGTTTAGGTTTTTTTATGTGTTATGCATGAAATTTGGTTATTAGCAAGTGCTAGTAATTTTATTTTGTTTTTGTCGTTACATGTTGGTTTTTGTAGGAATTTGGTTATGGTTGTAACAACCATTCATTCGCATCTTGTTTTATTTCTTGAAATGAAAACCCTTGTTTAATGACAACAATGATTTTATAAAGTTTTTTGGTGATTATCGTCAAGCACTCCATGGGGAATTAAACCTTTGAAGGTACCCTAGAACATGGAAAGGAAGCAAGTAGTGGGAATAAACCCACCATCACAACTAGCTACAAACGCCCTTGCTTATTAACAACACTCATGAGGGATGTGGGCCTTCCCCATGGTCACCTTCATTACATGATCAAAAGATGTTACTCCAACAACTTGGGTAGAAGAAAGGGCAATGGTGTTGTTGTCATTGTTGTTGGTAAAAGGTGGTGACACATGTAACAACCCAATAACAAATTATAGGTGGGGAGCTCCCCTCTTCATCCTTGTTTTTTTTATTTTTGACGATTATCTGTAATAGCATAAACGGAAGAGAAAAAAAGAAGAAGAAAAATTAAAATGAAAATGTGGGGGTGGTGATGTCAGCAAAAGCATGAAGCTCCACAACGCCATCGCTATGAACTCCACGTTCTTATGGGCCTTCCCCAAACCTACTAAGCTTGGTGGGTTGAGAGGTTCGCAAGGTCCAAAAAAGGCCTAAGATAAGTTTGTTTCAAGGGGTCCAATTTGGGCCTCCCTTTTTATTTTTCATTATTTCTTTTTATGAACTTAAGGTGGCAGCAATCTAGCCCTACCAACATTTTTTTACATTTTTTTCATCCATGTGGAAGGTTTTTCATTCATTATTTGGATGTAATTGGTTGTTCATCCATCTAGGATTTTCTTTTTTAGTTTTCATTTTTCATCTATGTGGAGGTATTTTCATCCATAAGTTGGATGTGGCAATTTTTGTCCAATGTTTTCATCCAAACTATAACCCGAATAGTAGGCTAATGATTGTGCATGGGTGGGTTAGTCAGTGAAGGTACCTATTACCAAAGAGCACACAAATTTCCATTTACAATTGGCCAAATTTTGTGCAATTCGACCTCTAAAACCGGACAATAATTTGTTTTTAAATTAATTTTGAATTTCTTCATAAATTTGTAACTTTCTCATACATAATTGGATTCGAATGATTTTTGTGTCATTGATTTCTTTGGCAAAAATGGCTTTGTGAAAAAAACCTACAAAAAATTTTAAAGTTCAAAAGTTGGGGATGTTAAAGGGGTAGGATGATTACATGATTTAGACGAACATAACATTTAAGATAGGGACTACTCATGGAGCATTATAGTTTTGAATTTTGAATTCTTATTGGTTTTGAATCATGACGATGTGATTTGGGACTACCCAAAGAGGGAAGATTTGTGAAAGAGGAAATTTTTTTGGGGGATTTTTAGAGATAATTTTGGGAAAATGGGAGGAGCTATAGGGACTTTCTAGTAGAAACCACGAGTTTTGTTTTGATATACCACAAATTTTAATTATTGTTTTGGATTTTTTCAACAAAACATGGGATTTTTTTGTAATTTTGATTCATGTTTTTAATAATACAAAAAAGTACAAACTTTTAGAGTGAATTCTATGTTTATATCATTGTGTGAATTTTCTACAGTATCATAATATGATGAAATAAATTACAATATTTGTTTATGGAGTTTTTTATAATGTATTCTGAAGTGAAATTTTTAGTTATATGAAATTACCATAAGATAAGTGTTTTAGTGAATGGAAATGTTAATTGTGTTGAAAATCAAGGCATAAATAGTGAATGTATGCATGTGAAATGCAAATTTGTTGTTATAGTAGTGTGGAATAATTATGCAAGAATTAAATTTCACTTCTAACATTTAACGACCATCTTGTGGGGAATTTTTTTCTATTTTTTTTACAATAATGAGAAGGTTTTTTACAATTTTTATTGTTATAATGTAGATGAGAGTGTTTAGATGAATAATGTTGTTTTTTCAATTCAAAATTTAAAGGGGTATGTTAGAAAGTAATAGAAGTCTAAGCAGTTGACGTTGTAAATAATACCAAATGATCTAGACTCTGAAAATGAAGAATTGTGAAACAAGATGAATCAAATGGTGACTCGAAGTTTATAGTGACAATTGGACTTAGAGGTAAATCAACAAGTTATTGAAAGACAAAAATAAAACAATCTTGAAAATGGAAAGGAATATGCAAGGCTTCTAAAAACCCCATATTGGAATCTAATGTTGGACAAATGAGTTTTGAAAACAAATTACAAACTTGTAGGGCACATGTCATTTTTACGACAAGAGGTGGTATGGCATGAAATATGGATTAGGGGTCTTTTGAGAAGGCACAATTAGAAATGACAATCTCCACGAAGTGAGTAGTCAACTACTCACCCAAGTGAGTGGGTGCAGTATATTTTTTAGCCATAATCTATGGTTCAAAGTCAAAGAAATAAGAATGAGGCAGGTATTTTTGTAATATCTTATTAACTATAGGAAATATCAAGTCCAAAATTAGTGAATAGCTGTGGAAGGAATGTTATATGAGGTATATAACCTAGGTTCGCGTATCAGTCTACATCTATAGAATACTATGAATTAGTGGAAGACTAGGAGGTGGAAGAAAATATTAATATCGATGTGGTTGAGGAGACTAAAGAAAATTATTTATGATCATTTGAATATGCAGAGGCACAAGTGAATGTGTTGGATGAAGTACCACAGTCATACTCACATCAAGGGAATCCAGAGTTGGATCAAACAAAGTACATAGCCGAAACATGGGATCATGAATCTATAGATTGAAAGGTAGTTAGATTACTTTCAAGGGTCAATGCATTTTGTGAAGAAGAAGGACATGCACTCATGGATTATCCTTTTGTGCCTTTTCACATCAGAGCAAATATTGTTAAACATGTAGAGTTACAAAATGTGGTAGGAACATTAATGGATCAACCACAAGAATCAGAACTAGGAATTCATGTAGTCTAGAATAGATTGAGAGGCATGGAGTTAGGAAGCCAATTAGGACCACAAAGTTGACATATTCATCCATCTATTCAAACTAGGAGCAAAGAACCAAAAGTGTATTCACATCCACATTCAGCACCACAGAGGATACCAATGGGTAACCACATAATCGAACATCGTAAACCTCAAGTCAACACAATTTCACCAATCATGTCAGCATTGGCAATTGTTGAAACTCGAAGGTAACTTTCTAGAATAGTAGTTACCCAATCATTTAATGAGGGTATAACAACCACAAGAGTTGAAATGGTTGTTGCGCCCACCATGGATGTTATCAAAAGGGGAGTACTAATTAGATTTGCAACAAAATTGGGTAGTGGATTGGGTGGAATCTTGGCAGGAAGGAAATTAAATGAAAATTCGACATTACTAACAACAACTAGAGTTGTTGGGACACTTCATATGGTGTTTACCAATTTGATAATGATTATTCATGTGAATAGGATTACATATCAATCATTAATGAGTTCAATGGTTATTGGAGGGTACAAAAATGCAAATGCAACGAATCTAAAAAGAGGATATCAAGAACCATCTATTGTAACTACACCAATTCTTAATCACAGAGATGGCCATTATGTTAGGCCAAACAAGGTAGCTTTTAAGTATCTTGATTTCAAAAAAGATGCTAATCCAAATGCTCATGTCAGAGTGTTCAATTCTATAGTAAAAGAAAATGTAAAAACTTCTAAAATATATATCATTAATGTGTTTAGTTATATGCTAAGAGATATAACATTAAATTGGTGTCATAAATTACATGTTAAAATTCCCTAATTGTATTTTTTTGAAGCTTACATAGGCATTTTGCAAACATCATTAGAAGACTAAAAATGACGAGCAAATATACATGGAGCTAAAAATTATGAATTAGGAGGAGACCGAAAGGGTGGAGGCTTACTAAGAGAGGATTTAGAAGCTAGTTCATGGTTTACAAATACCAACCACAAATATTTTTTTGATTACATTGTTTAGAACAAGTTTGTAATCATACCTCATAATTGTGATTGCGAAGATGAAATGGTTAACACTACAATAGCATAAGGAGGCGGCAATGTTTGTTAATAAATAGGAGAACTACTCAAGTGCAAACATAAATCTTTATTGAAAGGAAACAACAACAAAATACTCACAACACAAAACACAACATCAAGAACTCTCCAAGGTTCTTGTCACAAGAAATACACAAACTTGTGTAATGAAGAAAAGAGAGCCAAACCATCAACACCAAGGTATTTAAACTAAAAACAAACCATAAATGACCAAACTAAAATAAGTTAGGAAAGTAACTCAACCTTGTGAAAGTAACCTAGTTACTTTCCTACTCCAATAACTAATGAAACCTAACTAGTTGAGCTTAAATTCTCAACACTCCCCCTCAAGCTCAAATCCACTTCTAGTACACCAAGCATTTTTCTAAACTTCCTTAGCTTGTCTGTACCTAAAGCCTTTGTGAAAATGTCAGCAACTTGATCTTCGGTAC
>Ga0116228_10001025_pt1 | contig 22741 bp, 14 predicted proteins | sample S1TSphfallax_2_FD_89694 | JGI IMG/M metagenome (GOLD analysis project Ga0116228, IMG submission 89694) | Host-associated microbial communities from peat moss isolated from Minnesota, USA - S1T2_Fc - Sphagnum fallax MG | ecosystem: Host-associated > Plants > Peat moss > Unclassified | place...
ACCACCTGCACCAGCATTACTACCTAAAGCCAGAGCATTCGTAGAGGGATTAGCAGAGTTGAGGTTATAAACAGTTGCTCCTAGACCAATGGCTGTAGAGCCAGTTGCTCCAGTATTCACTGTTGCTCCAGTACCAACAGCGATAGTATTTTGGTCGCCCGCAGTAGCTGCATTACCATTAGCAATAGAACTAATACCATTAGCTGTGGCTTGGTAGCCAGTAGCGGTGGAATAGTTACCACTAGCAGTAGCACTGTCACCATAAGCTGCTGATGAAATTCCGTTAGCAGTGGCTCCATTACCAGTAGCAGTAGCATTATTAGCATTAGCAGTAGCACCTGTACCAAATGCCAGTGCATTGGTAGCATTAGGTGCAATAGTTGCTCCTAGACCGATGGCGGTAGAGCCGGTTGCTCCAGCATTCACTGTTGCTCCATAGCCGAGGGCGATGGTATTTTGGTCTTGTGCTTGGGCTGTATTACCCAGAGCGATCGCATTAGGACCACCTGCACTAGCGTTATTACCTAGAGCCAGAGCATTCGTAGAGGGATTAGCAGAGTTTAGGTTATAAACATTTGCTCCATTACCAATTGCTATAGAGCCAGTTGCTCCAGTATTCACTGTTGCTTCAGTACCAACAGCGATGGTATTTTGGTCACCCGCAGTAGCTCCGTTACCAGTAGCAATAGAACTAATACCATTAGCTGTGGCTTGGTAGCCATTAGCTGTGGAATAGTTACCATTAGCAGTAGCGCTGTCACCATAAGCTGCTGATGAAACGCCATTAGCAGTTGCTCCATTACCAGTGGCGGTAGCATTATTAGCATTAGCAGTAGCACCTGTACCAAATGCCACCGCATTGGTAGCATCAGGTGCAATAGTTGCTCCTAAACCCACTGCTGTAGAGCCAGTTGCGCCAGCATTTACTGTCGCTCCAGTACCAACAGCGATGGTATTTTGATCTTGTGCTTGCGCTATGTTACCCACAGCGATCGCATTGGGACCACCTGAACTAGCATTACTACCTAGAGCAACAGCATTGGTGGAGGGATTATTAGAGTTCACGCTGTAAACATTCGCTCCATTACCAATAGCTGTAGAGCTTGCTGCTTCCTGATTAACTTTAGCTCCCACACCAACAGCCGTAGAATTATCTCCTAATGCTTGAGTTTGAGTACCTAAAGCAGTTGCATCTCCACCAGATGCTTGAGAATTGCTACCAAAAGCACTACTACCATCCCCATTATTATTTAATGACGCTCCAGTAGCTTGAGCTCCATTACCTGTGGCTGTAGAGTTATTTCCTGATGCTTGAGTCTTAGTACCTAAAGCAGTTGCATCTCCACCAGATGCTTTAGAACCGCTACCAAAAGCACTACTACCATCCCCATTATTATTTAATGATGCTCCAGTGGCTTGAGCTCCATTACCTGCGGCTGTAGAGTTATTTCCTGATGCTTGAGTCTTAGTACCTAAAGCAGTTGCATCTCCACCAGATGCTTTAGAACTGCTACCAAAAGCACTACTACCATCGAAATTATTATTTAATGATGCTCCAGATGCACTTGATAATGTACCAAAACTAGTTGCAAAATCACCTGCTGCACTTGCATATGCACCTATAGCTACTGCTGTATAACCAGATGCACTGGAATTGCTACCAACACTAGTTGTATCATTATTTGATGCACTTGTTTCTATACCAATAGCAACCGAAGAAAAACCTGATGCACTTGATCCTATACCAATAGAAATTGCACCACTACCTGTAGCATCTCCCCCATCAGCATTATAGCTTTGAGCGTTAGCACTACGAACTTCCGTCAACATCAATCCAGCCGGTAAAAAAAGGCTAGTAGCTGACAGAAACAGTATTTTCCGAAAAATTTTACTCTTAGATCGTAATTTAACCAAACCCGAATAAATTGAACCCAGACTCATATAAGTACCTCTTCCGCGTATTGATTCTTACTTTGTCTTTACTTGATAAAATACTGTTTTCCAGTTCGGTCAAATTTCAAAGTACAAAAACTTACTAGTATGCCCAGCTAAATCTCTTCGATCCTTGACAGTTCAAGACTATGGGAGTTAAAGTTTGCTACTTAGTAAATTTACTCGACGGCTTGACCCATCTAGGGAGTTTATATTACCAAATTAAAGGTACTCTGGGTATATCAAGAAAGGGACAAATGATTAAATTTATACAGAATTTTACGCTATATTAACTTATTGATAATGTATCAAGGTACAAGTCCTAGATTTGTTTTAACTAGTATTAATGGATCTTTGTTAAGAACGGCGGTGTAATCCTCTTGTTCAGCCAATCTCTGTCTAAAGAGGGAGGAAAACTGATAGAGATTATAATTACTATTAAAGGACATTCAGCAAAAGTACGCCTACGCTTCAGTTTGAGGCAACTAACTCTTCCAATGTCGATACATAAGGAAGAGGAAAGGCTGATTGAAAACTCTCTCCCTTCGGGGCCGTGCGGCTCTGGTGGGGGAGAGTTTTGCTAATTTTTGTCTTCCACGAAGTACTGTTATTTTTCTTGAGCCAGTTTGGCTTTAGCTTTTTCCCAAAGAGCGTCTAATTCTTCTAAGCTGTAATCTGTTAAAGGGCGATCGCTCAATGATTCAATTTTTTGGACTCTTTGAATTAAGCGTTGACTGGTTCCTTGTAAAGCAGCACTAGGGTCAAGCTTGTACCAACGAGCTAGTTGGATCAGCGCAAACAGCAAATCGCCTAACTCCTCTTCTTGTCTTTCAGGAGTTTCTTGAGCGATCGCTTGTTCTAACTCCTCTAATTCTTCAAAGAACTTTTCCCAGACATGATCAATATTTTTCCACTCCAAACCAGATGTAGCTGCTTGATCAGAAATTTTTAACGCTGCTTGGAGAGGAGGAAGACTGCGTTTATAGCGACTGAGGCGATCGCTCAATTTTTCCTCTGCGTCAGTTTGTCCTTTTTCCGCAGCTTTGATTTTTTGCCAATTTTCTTCAACTTCAGCTAAACTTCCCACCTGTTGATCACCAAACACATGAGGATGACGGCGAATTAACTTTTGAGTAATCCCTTGAGTGACTTCTAGTAGAGAAAAATTGCCAGTTTCGCTAGCGATTTGCGCATGTAAAACCACTTGTAATAATACATCTCCCAATTCTTCGGCGATGGACTTTTGATCGCCAGTTTGAATTGCGTCCACTAATTCATAAGCTTCTTCGATCGCATGAGGAATCAGCGTTTCTGAAGTTTGCGCCACATCCCAAGGACAACCATTTAGGGGCGATCGCAACTGCGCCACAACATCGATCAATTCCTGCAAAGCTACCAAAGTCTGATTCTGAGACATCTGACCAATTCCTTCCGAAATTATCTACTGCTTTTTCACCCGGCGAGGAGTCCGCCTAACTTGACGTTTCTTCATTTTGCCATGATTTAGCCATCCTGAGAGTCCTTGCTTCTGAATGCGTTTGTAAGCGGAATAACTCCAATCGCTGAAAGAATGGCTCATCGCTCCTGCTTCTAAACCCATCCACAGAGCAGTAAATTGTCCAGAATGTAAGACGAGCGATCGACCACATTTTAGGGTTAAGTCTGGCCAATTTACCGCCATATTGCCGAATTTGACTAATATGACTAATATGGGTATAAGTAAAATTATGATCCAACTTATCAGGTATAGTATTCGTAGCGTTGTGCCAATAATCAGACCATGAGATAAAAAAGAACGATGACGCAAGCGTTTTTGATAAGGTAACCAGATCCAGCGTAAAAATCCCCAACGTTTAAATTGGCGAGAATGAATGTCCAAGTCTGGACCAAACATGAGTCCACCAAAGATGAACCCACCAGAAACCAGTAAAGTCAGATTACTACTGTGGGTTGATAATAGAGCGATCGCTGTGACGGGTGGTAAAGACCATAAAGTAATGCGATCGTGTGTTTGTCCAGAAGGCATTTTTAGTAGAAGTGGGGAAATGGAGGGGCGATCGGAGTTTGGGATTCCATAGAGTTTATAGTGGTTTACAGTATATATCTAAGTTAAGAAATAATTATCGCAAAAAGACTTGCTATATTATCAAAGGCTATGCTATATTAAATAGAGTCGAGATTGAGGGTGGTTAGCTCAGTTGGTAGAGCGCCTGCCTTACAAGCAGGATGTCACTGGTTCGAGTCCAGTACTACCCATAGATTCAGTTGTGGTGGACTAATGCCCTCTTTGAATAATTTTAGCGGCGTTGCTGAATTATAGGACGATTTTGTTTAATACGAAACCAAGTTTCAGTCTTTCCAGTCTCTAATTCATCCCGTATTTATGCAACGCCTAGAAGCAAAAACAAGAGCATTGCGCGATATTGTTTATTTAGGTTATGAAACAAAAGCTTTGTCAGGAATTTTTATCCTACTTGACGAATTGGAAAAGCAAGATTTTAGTCTGTCTAAAACCATCACCCTAAGATATTTATCAGCTTTACGCGCCTTGATTGATGCACTACCAAAGTATCTTTTTCTTATGCTTGCATTAACTACGGATGCGCTTAATCGCTATCGTGAGATGCTCCCAGCTATTAGAGGTCGTCTTGCTAATGAAGTTCAGATTTTACCTTTAAGAACAGAAGAAGATGCGATAAAACTTTTTACATTTTACTTGGAGAATGCAAAAAAAGAAGCAAATAATTTTGCCAAAGATAAAGGTTTACAACCAGGAAAGGAGTCACTTCTCAATGAGGATTCAGTGAAACTTTTGTTCCATCAATTGTTTCAACGTAGTACTATTCAAGGTGTTCGACAGCGTGAATATCTAAATGAGCTTTATATTAGAGCGCAAAAAACTATAGAAAGCGCATTAGGTTGATTATATGTGTTAATGATGATTCTTCTTTCTGAATTTATTCACCAAATTTTACTCATATTCAGATTAAACCCTGATAGTACTGGTTCAGCGCTGACTGTGGAGGGTTTGTCTAAACATTGTTCTGGTTGTCCAGGACGATAAATATAAACTTGGCGATTTTGGCGATCTATTAGCCAACCTAATTGTATTCCGGGTTCTTGGATATATTCTGCCATTTTGTCTTTTAATTTTGTCAGTCCGTCAGAGGGAGATCTCAATTCAATGACAAAATCTGGACAAATGGGAGCAAATCTTTGTTGTTGGAGTGGTGTAAGACTATTCCATCGGTCTAATTTCATCCAAGAAGCGTCGGGAGAACGTTCTGCACCTGTGGACAGTTTAAATCCAGTACTGGAGCTAAAACTTATACCTGTACCATCTTGTTCTGACCATAACCATAATTGTCCAGATATATTGACTTCTCGATTACCTGTTTCTGATCCCGTGGGCGACATGATGGAAATTTCTCCTAGCTGATTCCGTTCAATGCGCAAGTCGCGGTTGAACTGACAGAATTCAAAAAATTGCTCATCTGTCATTTGCATTGACGGTGGAATTTGTAAGACTAGGGGGGTGGAAATCATGACTGATATTCCTAATTGATTGACTCGGTTAAATTCATTTTGGCGTAAGTGATGTGAAAACGCCAAGGAAATATTTACTTAGAGATTGTTTGTAAACTTATGCCCTCACCCTAAATCCCTCTCCCTATGGGAGAGAGACTTTTGATTTTCCCCCTCTCCCCTTGGGGGCTAGGGGTGAGGGCGATTTACTTATTGGGTTGAGGAGTTAAACGAAGATAGGGTTTAACTTCTGTGTATCCTTTGGGAAATTTCTGTTTCAGAACTTCTGGATCTTTCAAAGATGGAACAATCACACAATCTTCCCCATCTTGCCAATTAACTGGTGTTGCTACGCTATAGTTATCTGTTAGTTGTAAAGAATCAATTACGCGTAGTAGTTCGTCAAAATTTCTGCCAGTGCTAGGAGGATAGGTGAAGGTAAGACGTAGTTTTTTATTAGGGTCGATCACAAAAACCGATCGCACCGTCAAGCTAGGATTAGCGTTGGGGTGAATCATGTCGTAGAGTTCAGAAACTTGCTTATCTGCGTCTGCCAAAATTGGATAATTCAGAGTGGTACTCTGGGTTTCTTCGATGTCTCCTATCCATCCTTTGTGGGAGTCTACATTATCAACGCTTAATGCGATCGCCTTCACATTGCGCTGGTCGAACTCTGGTTTCAGTTTAGCGACTGTACCTAATTCAGTGGTACAAACAGGCGTAAAGTCAGCTGGATGAGAAAACAGCACTACCCAGCTGTCTCCCGCCCATTCATAAAAGTTGATATCGCCGTGTGTAGAGGCTTGAGTAAAATTGGGTACTATATCACCAAGACGGAGGGTCATGTTGGCTTACCTGTATTAAATAGAAAAACTATTATATCTTACTCTGAGATCATGAAATAAATCTCCTATTCCAGCATCGGATTGTTGTAGATTGCCAGAAAATTTAGGAGAAGATACGGAAAAGTTACAGAATCAACCTTCACTGAAAATCCTGTCCTACCACTACAGTCACATCTGAGGAAATATCACCCACAGAAGAAACCTGTACTTTACCTAATCCTAAAGCGCTGCTAACTGCATCAGCTGCTTCTGGATTAGCATGTTGAGCAATAATTTGTGTATTTTGCGGGTCTTCTGCGATCGCATCAATCTTGTAATCGAGAGCAGAAACATGTCTAAAACCGTGTTTGAGTAATATGTTAGCTACATGGGATATGGATTGACGGTTTTGAGTGGCGCTGACGACGGAAATTCTGATAGCTTTAGGATCATCTAATGTAGGATTATCTGCTACGGATGTTAATTGACGCTGATTAAAATAGCGCGTCACAATTTTTTTAGTAGCTTGGGGATCTGCAATCCAGTAACTTAGTTTATACTCCTCCTTGCGACTAAATCGTCCTGGTAGCATGACTAAATGCAATTTATTCTGTTTGCTGTTAACTACAGTTTGAGCTACTCCCAGGATTTCTGCTACAGAGAAATCCGTGTCTACATTGTCTTTAAATACCTCGATAATTTTGGGTATTTTGGCAAGAGTCTCAGGGGAAATTAATTTCCGCAAAAGCTCCTTTAGTACTGCTTGCTGTCGTTGTACCCGACCTATATCACCCAAAGCATCATGGCGAAAACGGACATATTCTTGCAGATGCTCTCCATCCAGTTTTTGTCGTCCTTGGTCAAACTGAATGAATAAATGCTGAGATTTATCTATATATTTCATTGGCTTGGGAATATTGACTTCCAATCCGCCCAAAGCATCTATCAGGCTAGAAAAACCTTCAGTATCAACTCTTAAATAGCGATCAACAGGAGTATTTTCTAACAATTGGCTAACAGCCGAAGCTGCTAATTTGGCACCACCACGCATATTAGCATCATTAATTTTATCAACTTCCACTCCCAAAGAATGTACTAGGGTGTCTCTGGGAATCGACAGGACATTAATTTCATGAGTATTAGGTATTAAATGCACTAACAGCATTGTGTCACTATTTCCAGAAAGTGCTTCTGCTGGAGTAAACTTTCCTTGATGTGGATGTCCGGAGTTGTCAATCCCCAAAATCATAATATTGATCGGACGGTCTAAAGTAGCTGGAATCACACCGGCTATGCTATTGGGGCTATTGGGTAAATGAGTTGTGGTTGATTTACGCAGTGGAGCAAGGCTCATGAACCCAGCAAATACTGCTCCTGAAGTGAAGCAAAATAACCCTAAAATTCCTAAAAAGGATAACTTGTGGAAAAAAATAGATTTACCAGTGGGATTCTTACGTTTCATGAGGTTGCCTTAAATTTATGATCATAAATTTCCCGAAAGCCCGAAATAGCCAATTGTCAAAAATTAAAAGACCTCTTGTTCTTTGCTTGTTGATTAGGGAGTAGGTTACTACTGATTCATTCAGTAAAAAATCTAACTATAACAATAATAAAAAAAATCTTGGCTTTTTTCCCAGAACAACTTGCTCGAAAACCAATTCCATGCTTCATTTATAAAGATGCCATATATCGGACATAAGGACGTAACATGAGGGAAAAAGTTCCTCGATACTTTAATGAAAAGTGAATTTACTCCCTTGACAGCTTCTAGACATTTCATAGGTTCTATAAGATTATGCAGCATTTTTTGATGGCGAGCGTGAATGGTGTTAGCGGTAGTGAAGTTAATCTTGATTTTATCCATCTGAGTTGGCCAGAAGCAATCTTTTTGGGCATTGTTCAGGGAATTACGGAACTCCTTCCTATAAGTAGCACAGCCCATTTACGCATAGTACCTAGTCTATTAGGGTTACAAGACCCCGGTTCCGCTTTCTCCGCCGCTATGCAGTTAGCTAGTTTAGCAGCTGTGTTGGTTTACTTTTGGCAAGATCTGCAAAAATTGACTGGTGAAACTCTCAGAGCTATTACAGGTCAAGATTATAAATCTAGCTCCTTCAGGCTAATGTTAGGCTTGGTATTGGGTACTTTACCTATAGCGATTTTTGGTCTCCTGCTTAAACCTATCCTTAACAGTCCTAACTCACCTCTGCGAGGACTGGTAGTTATTGGCGCTTCTTCAATTATCATGTCTGGGCTGTTGGCGATCGCCGAAAAAATCGGGACAAGGGAGCGGGACTTTAGACAAATCACCCTGTGGGATGGAATTTGGGTAGGAATTGCGCAAGTAGGCGCACTGATTCCTGGTGTTTCTCGCTCTGGGTCTACTCTAACTGCTGGATTATTTTTAGGTATGGAACGTGAGACAGCAGCGCGATTTTCCTTTTTACTCGGTTTACCAGCTGTGATTCTAGCAGGAGCAGTAGAACTTCACGCCTTATTGAAAGCTGGACTAAATGCAGATGGTTGGATAGTTTTGTTGATTGGGTTAATTTCTGCTAGCATTTCAGCTTTCTTAGCAATTTGGGGTTTATTGCGTTATTTGGAAAGTCGCAGTACTTGGATTTTTGTTTTCTATCGGTTTATCATGGGTGTTTTCTTAATAGTTGCTGTAATGAATGGCTGGTTAAAAAATTAGATCCAAATAGATCCAAATAGATCTAAATTCAGAATTAACTACGTGTGCGTGTTAGATAAAACCAGTCTGGATATCCCTCATATAGTATGATAATTTGTACTAAGCAAGTACAAGTTAAACAGGAATTTTTTCTCTATGGGGCATCTACTATCCTCACTATTTATTTCAATATCAGTTAATTTGGACAGTTTTGCGATTGGCATTGCCTATGGTGTAAAAAAGATTAGAATAGGTATACTTAGTAATTTGGTTATTGCTACAGTTACTACATTAGGTACATATTTATCTATGACATTAGGAGAACTTATCGGGAGATTTTTACCTAGTGATGCAGGTAATATAATAGGTGCAACAACTTTATTATTTATAGGTATTTGGGGGATATGGGAAACATTAAAAGCTGAACGCCAAGAGAAAAAACAACAGATGAGAAATTATGCTAACGATATTTCTTATACTACATTTATCGGAAAACCAGAAAAAGCAGATTTGGATGACTCTAAATTTATTGATGTTAGAGAATCTATTCCTTTAGCATTTGCATTAACAATCAATAATTTAGCCGGTGGTGTAGGTGCTGGAATAACTGGTTTAAATGTTTATCTAACAACTTTTATGACTTTTGTTTTAGCGATTTTATCTATTATCTGTGGTTATTTTTTAGGTGAAACATTTGCCAGAAAACTATCTGCAAAATTCGCAGGTATTTCATCAGCAGTTCTGATCATTTTTGTAGCAATATACGAATTTTTTACTTGAAGCTGTAGTCCCAGGTAGTTGTCTAGTCTTTTACAGAAAATCCTCGATATTTTGGTAGAGATCTAGCCAACTCCACATGAAAACTAATGCTATCATTTTCAGTAGGACTCTTGACTGACAAACGCCAACTACCAGGCTGTAACTGCCAAAAGAAGCTGTTATGGGACTGCGTAAGTAATTTTTCGCCATTCAAATACCATTCTACAGGTTGATTATTAGCTCCCAATACTTTAAATTCCAATTCTTGTTTGTCTCGATCGCCTGGATAGAGCAAAAATAAGTCTCCGTTATGGGGTGATATGATTCTGAGTTTATTCCCGAAAGAATTGATTAAATGATTGGCGTTTTGTTGTCTCGATAGCCATTCATCATAATCAGATGATAGGGAAAAACTATCTGGATGTTCATAAGTAGCTTTATCTTCGGGAAACAGATATTCTTGTACTATGGACAAGCAATTAGCTGTAGGTTTTAGTCCAGTAGTCGCACAAATGGGTAATTGCTCTAATCCGCTCGGTGGGGGAAAATCTGCTGGATCACTGTTTTCATGTAAGCGGAGCAAAATTCGGCTCCATAATGGTGCTGCTCCCGTTACGCCAGAAACATGTTCCATAGGGGTACCATCGAAATTTCCTACCCAGGTAGCAACGGTATAATCTGTCGTAAACCCGACTGTCCAAGTATCGCGGAAATTAGAGGAAGTTCCAGTTTTTACCGCAGCCGCAAAAGGGAGGTTGAGGATGGAATTGACACCAAAGGCTGTAGCTCGTCCATGGCGATCGCTCAACATATCAATAATTAATTCCCAGATACGACGATTTCCAGATGTGGAAATTATGGGGACAGATGGAGGTGGAAGATTAGGAAGATCAGATGTAATCAGTGGAATGCTTTCTCCCAAACGAGCCATAGTTACATAAGCTCTAGCAAGTTCCCATAAACTCACTTCACCACTACCTAAAGTTAATCCTAAACCGTAATATTCTGCTGGGTGGTCGAGATGGGAAAATCCTAATTCATGTAATCGATTTAAAAAATTTTGTACCCCTACTTTGGACAATACCCTAACTGCTGGTACATTCAAAGAATTAGCCAGAGCAATTCGTACTCGCACTGGACCGAGAAAATTTTTAGTGTAATCTGTAGGACTATAAAGCTTTGCTGTCGGAATAGCGTAATTCACGGGTACATCTGCTAAAATCGTATTTGGGCGGATGACACGATTTTCTAAAGCTAGTTCATAGACAAAAGGTTTGAGAGTAGAACCTGGCTGACGGAGAGCTTGTACCCCATCATTTCCACCTAATTTAGTCTGATTGAAATAATCAGGCGCACCAACATAGGCTAAAACTTCTCCCGAATGGTTATTAATCACCAAAGCTGCTGCATCGGACACATGATTATTGGCTAAATTAGATATAATTTGCTTTACTTGCGATTCAACAAATTGTTGTAAAGGACGATCTATTGTTGTGTGAACGAGAAATGATGCTGTTTTTCCCGCTTGTGGTTTCTGGAGATAAATTTGATTAGCTAACCAAAACAGAAAGTGGGGCGCTGCGATAATTCCCTGAGGATGAGATTGAAATACTACTTTCTCTATATAAGTGCGGTCAGCTAAAGATGGTGTGATATATCCATCTTGTACCATCCGATGCAGTACATATTTTTGTCTGAGCTTTAACCTTTCCCAATGTTCATAGGGATTGAAATAAGTAGGATTATTGGGAATTGCTGCTAATAGAGTTGCTTGAGCCAAGTTTAAATCACTGGCTGGGATCGAGAAATAAGTCCAGGCTGCTGCTGCTACACCATAAATATTTCCTCCCATAGGTAGACGATTTATGTAAGCAGAAAGAATATCATCTTTATTCATTCCCGCAGCTAATCGCCAAGATAACCAAATTTCACCCAACTTACCTGAAATATGATCAGTGGAAGGAGATAACATTCGTGCTAACTGCATTGTAATTGTCGAAGCGCCAGAAACGATCCTCTTTGTCTGAATTGCTTCTTTGGTAGCACGTAATATGGCTTTGATGTCTAACGCCCCATGTTGATAAAATCCACCATCTTCAGCAGCTAGAATGGCTTGGATAAATTGCGGGGAAACTTTGTTTAAAGCTACTACTGTAGTATTTTGCTGATCCCGTGTTAGTAGAGTACCTAAAGCTAGACCATTACGGTCTACAAACTCCATAGAAAATTGATTTTGAGCTATATCTGTAGGATGTACAGGTGCGAGATCAGGTAATAAGCGGATAGTTAAACAAATCAACAGTATAGTTAAAATAACTTTCACAAATCCATAGTTTAAAATCTGTGAAAGTTGTTTTAGAGTTAGTTTCATCTTATTCCAACTATTACGTTTCTTGAATAACATCTCCCACATTGAAGGTTTGACCTGCTACTGTAACTTGATCGCCAGTGAATAACTTACGTCCTCGTCTGGTTTCAACTTCACCATTAACCTGTACATCACCATTAATAATCATCAGTTTGGCTTGTCCTCCAGTCGGAGCCATACCCAAGAATTTTAAAAATTGGTCAAGTTTAATCATGTTGCTAATTATAAAATCAATACTACTCCCCTGCTAAGAAAGCTCCCTTCGTTCCTCAACCCAACCTACGTAACCAGGTTGAGTTAAGTTCTCCTGCTAAAGCAGCTTTCACTTGCTCGTATTCTTGTAGTATGTGGGTTGATATTAGATTAGCACTTTTAGGAATATTACTGCTAGTAGCAGTTAGGATTTCTAGTTCGTTACACAGGTAGGATAAATGTTTAGCTCCCAAAGTTTCACTGCTGGAATTTAGGGAGTTAATAGCACGACGTAAAAGTTCTAGATCGGATTGAGCGATCGCATTTTCCATCATCTGTAAAAGTTTAGGAGTCTCCGCCAGATAGCACTTGATAATTTCCGCAACTAGCTCTGTATCATTTCCTACTCCTTGACATAATAGTTGTAGTGCTTGGATGTCAATCCCAGATGGCTGACTCAGTGGTGATAGTTCATATTGTAACTGCGATCGACATTGCAGCAGAGCTTGAATTAATTCATGTATACGAATAGGCTTACTAATATAATCATCCATACCTGCATTCAAACAAGCTTGCCGATCCTCTTGCATAGCATTGGCGGTCATGGCAATAATTCGGGGACGATTGGTGAGAATCCACTCTTGGCAAATCTGACGAGTTGCTGTGAGTCCATCCATTTCTGGCATCTGTACATCCATCAATACTACATCATAAATTTTCTGGCGTAAAGCAGTTAGGACATCTTTGCCATTGATCACGACATGGGGGCAATATCCCAATCGTTGCAATAATAATACTGCAACTTTCTGATTTACCAGATGGTCTTCTGCTACCAAAATCCGTAGTGGTAACTGCTGTGCTATTTGTTTATCAGCCAAGGGTGAATGCTGTGCATCTGTAAAATCAGCAACAATTGTGGATTGGTCAGGTACAGTAACAGTAATAGTAAAAAAGAAAGTAGAACCAGAACCTACATGGCTTTCAACCCACATTCTGCCGCCCATAAGTGTACTTAATTGGCGACTAATAGCCAGTCCTAATCCTGTTCCACCATACTGACGAGTAATGGAAGCATCAACTTGACTAAATGGTTGGAAAAGCCGATCCATTTGTTCTAGTGAAATTCCAATACCTGTATCCCGAACTGCAAACTGAATTTCATAAGTGGATGGAATATTATCGCTCTGCTGGCTGAATAACTGGCTTGTAACTTCAATCGCTACCTCACCTCTATGGGTAAATTTAACCGCGTTACCCACTAAATTGACTAAAATTTGCCGCAGACGAGTAATATCCCCCATAATTACGCCTGGTGTTTCAGGAGAAACAAGATAGTGTAAATTCAGTCCTTTTTGATCAGCCGCAGTTCTCAGTAAGTCAAGGACTTCCGCCAAACAATTATGCAGATTGAAAGCGCAATGTTCTAAATCCAACTTTCTCGATTCAATCTTAGAAAAATCCAGAATATCATTGATAATTGTCAATAGAGCATCACCGCTACTGCGAATTGTGTTGACAAAATCTTGTTGTTCTTCGGTCAGGTTTGTCTCCAGGAGTAATCCAGTCATGCTAATGACTCCATTCATGGGAGTACGGATTTCATGGCTCATCATCGACAAAAAGTCGCTCTTAGCTTGATTTGCCTTTTCTGCGCACCGTTTAGCTTGTTCTAGAGCCAAGTTCTGATTTGTCAGTTTCTCACTTTGATTTTTTTCTAGTTCTAAAAGATGAGATTGCGCCAGAGCAATACCAACTTGGTCAGCAATCTGCTCAAATAGTTCCACTTCCTCTATTTTCCAGTGTCGGTAATTGTCATAGTGATGAATGACTATAATACCATTCGGCTCACCTTGGAATGAGGTACGAACTGCTAGCAAGGACTTGAGGTTTTGTAAGTAAGGAACAAGAATAGGGGGAATGGTGATCTTACTTAATTGAACGTCTCTTGAAAAATCCACTGAGATAAGGACTTGATCTTGTCTCAGTAACTGCAAAATGAAAGGATTATCTACTACTGGAATATTCAATCCTAAAAAGGATTGAATCTCAGATTTACAGTACTCTCCCATTATTGGGATCACAGGCTGAATCTCAGCTTTATAAGCATGAATTATACAGTGATCGGGCTTAAATGCTTGTCCGAGAAGGTTAGCAGCAGTTTGAAAAATATCTGCTTCATTCAGGCTTTTACGAATTTCTTGAGTGATATTTTTGAGTAATGCTGCACGTTTAAGTTGGACTTGTAGGGCGATCGCTAATCTCCGATTTTCTGCTCCACTTTCATGTAACAACTTTTCTGCTTCTTTGCGTTGGGTAACATCTTTCATAAAGCAGTGATGTCCAATCAGGTGATGTTTTTCGTCATATTGAGCTATTATCACCAGTTCTTTGTAAAAGATTGAGCCATCTTTACGAATTCCTCGTGCGTCTAATTCTACTTTACCTTCTACAAGCATTTCCTCGTAAGCAGCCACCATCTTGGCTAAATCATCAGGATGCACTGTTGTATACCAGTTCATACCTAGCATTTCCGTTGGTTGATAGCCTGCAATACTGGCATACGCAGGATTCACAGCAATATAATAACCTTGAGTATCAACCCGCGAAATACCGGAAACGGCATTTTCTAAAGCAGTATTCACTTCAGTTAATTGGGCTGTACGTTGTGCTACCTGAATTTCCAATTTATTTTCTATTTCTTTTAGGTTAGCCTGTGTTATTTCTAACTCAGCTACTTTAGACTGCAATTGAGTATTGAGAGTTTGCATGTTTTGGTAAGTTTCTGCTTTTTGGATGGCGATCGCCAAATGAATAGATATCTTTTCGACCAAGTCAACTTCCCATGCTTGCCATTGCCTTGGCGAACTACACTGGTGAATAATCAGCAACCCCCACAGATTAGAGGAGCTAGTTTGCAAAATTGGCACAACTAATTTTGCTCGCACCTGAATTTGCCTGAGGAAATCTACTAAGCATGTTTCAAATGCTTCTTTTTCTATGTCAGGAATAATACGGCTTTTGCCTGTAAGATATGCTTCTTTGCATTGTTGCGGAAAAATCTCTTCTGGTAAGGGATATTCCAAGATCCTTGGGTAGCCATGGAGGACAGCTTCCGTAATTACTCTACCTATTGTGTTATCATCAATACAGTAAACCAATGCCCGGTCTGCCCCAAGTAACTCACACACTTCCTGAACTGCTGTGTTTAATACCGTGTCTAAGTTTAACGACTCGCGAATCCTCAAAGCAATAGCTAGTAATATTTGTTGTTGTTGTTTGCGACTCTGCTCTAACTGATTTTCTAACTTGACTCGCTCTAAAACTAACTGAACTTTTTGACGCAAATATTCTGCACTCAGTCGGTCTTTTAGTAGATAATCTCTGACTCCTTGTTTTATAGCTTGTACAGCAATATCCTCATTACCCTGTCCTGTCAGCAGCAGAATAGGAATTTGTTGCTCAATTGACTGCTTTAACTGCTTAATCACCTCTAATCCATTATAATCAGGGAGCAAATAGTCTAGCAAAATCAGATCCGGTATGGTATACTTACAGAACTCTATTGCATGTTGAGCCAATGCAAATTCCACAATGTGGAACTTATATTGACTATTTAACTCCAGCGATCGGCGATAAAATACGCGATCTGTCAAGCAATCATCCACTATCAGGATTGTTGGGTTGTTATCTGGTATCATTGGTCTGGATTTATCTCAATGCGACCTGAAAAGCTTTAGTACACTCCTATTTAGACCATTGGTATTAATTACAAACTAATACTATTATTGTCATCTTAGTAGGAGATTTGATGGCACAATATCATCCTCAAGATAGAGGAAAAATTGTATCCCACAACCTAACATAAATAAAATGTGCAATCAATGTATTCTTGTCTTAGTTATCTACAATTACTCCAAACCTAATGGACCAGCCGCTTGATCAAACTCTTTTTCACAAGCTGTAATCCAGCCATAGACGCGAGATTGGTTACTCAAAGTGAAAGCTTCATGTTCTAATGCTTCTCTAAACGTTAAGTCATTGGCATCAATCAAGTCAAAAATGTCGTCAAATAGTTCTGGAAGCAACAATTCGGTTCCGCCAAATTTAGCTATGGTTTGTCTGATTTCAGAACTATTGTAGCGAGTAAATTTGTTGTCATCACCCCAATAAAGGTTTTTAATCACTACATAATCAGCGCGATCGCCACAAAAATCTACCAATCGTTTTAGTTGCGCTAAACTTTCTTTTACACGACTTAAGACAGATACCATAGTAATGCGATATCCTAAACGTTGAGCATTTTCAAACAGGAAAATGTCATTAGCTAAATTCTCAAAGTATTCAGCAGCACCAGCAGGCATATCTACTAAAGATACTTGAGGAGAAAACTGCTTCAAATCATCTTGTAGAGCATCAGCACCACCACGTTGATTTAATTTTAGTGTATTAACTCCAGGTGCTAGTTTATGATAATGTCTATATAATTGGGGGTTTGACTGATCGCATTCATAAGCAATACATTTAATATTTCTTTGTCGATAAACATCAAGTAATATTCTAGCTACTACACTCTTACCTGTACCACCTTTATCACCAGTTACAAGAACTAATCGACCTTTATACTTAGGTTGGTTATTTGACTTTTCACTCATACTATTACCTATTTTCTTTACCTCAGAGGGTGATTCAACCACATCAATTTCAGTAATTTGTGTTATTTCGATAGATTGACTATTTTTAGCTACTTCCTCGACATCATCAACTAGAATAAGTTCATCTACTTGATATGTATTCTCAATTGGGGTAACTTCATCAATAAAAGCAGCCTCATCTACCGGAATAATATCTTCTACTGGAATAATATCTTCTACCGGAGCAATATCTTCTACCGGAGCAATGTCATCTGCTGGAATAATATCTTCTACCGGAGCAATATCTTCTACTGGAATAATGTCATCTGCTGGAATAATATCTTCCACTGGGATAATGTCATCTGCTGGAATAATATCTTCTACCGGAGCAATATCTTCTACCGGAGCAATATCTTCTACCGGAGCAATATCTTCTACCGGAGCAATATCTTCTACTGGAATAATATCTTCTACTGGAATAATATCTTCTACCGGAGCAATATCTTCTACTGGAATAATATCTTCTACTGGAATAATATCTTCTACCGGAGCAATATCTTCTACTGGAGTAATATCTTCTACTGGAGTGACATTTTTTATACGAGTAGCTTTTACTGGTGGTTTGCTATTACTGACCCTTCTATTCCCTTTGAGTGCCATTGAAAGTATCCTTAAAATTACTTGAGTGTTTAAAAAAAATATACTCGTTTATACTAACAAAGTTACAGGTCATTATCTTACTGGTATCTCCAATGCTATCAGAATTCCAGTGACTTTACATTACAGCTTTTGTCCGGGATAAATTGATCGAACTTCTCCATTGCGACGGATAACAGCTTCACCTTTACTCACTTCAACCAATGTCCAACCAGTATTGCCAATACTTTCTCCTACACTTATACGGTTAGTTATACTATCAATGTTAAACAAAGCCGCCGATTTACTACCTAATTCTAGTAGTCCATCCAACCGCGCTACAGAACTAGGTGCTTGAACTTCAGTTATAGGTGTTTCTATTGCGGGTCTTTGTATATTTGCTCTAGCTATAGGTAATTTTGGTGGTAGGATTTTTGAGGTCTGTGGATAAATGGGTAACTTCATCTGGACTGATAGAGGTCTGATTCCTGGGATTAGTGATTTTTGGGGTGCTGATAGAGTAGCTGGTTTTAGCGGATTGATGAAAGTATTGTCAGTTAAAAGCTTCTTTCCCTGTAAATGAATTGGTGGTAAAGGGATTAATACAGGTTCTATAGCTCTTGGCTGATGATAGGGAAAATAAAATCGCTCGACTACCTTGGGAGGACGACTCCGAATTTCTGCTGTGGGACTAATGGTTAAAGTTGGTGATGAATCAGTATTATGTAGGTTATGAGATTGGGAGTCAGGTAACGCCAAAGTGTTTGATTGTCTGAGATTGACATTAGGAAATCCAGTTTTTACAGATGCTGTCTGATTTGCATTTACGTCTTGACTCTCTATCACTTCTAAAGCATCCAGCATATAGCTAACTAAAGCAGTTTCTACATCTGGCTTTTCGGTTAGAGATGAGCCTGTTTGAGTAGCTGACCTCTCTGAGACGGCTAATTCATCGATCCACTCATTCAGCCATTCAGATTGTGTCGCATACAAAGCTATGACCATTGTGACAAATAATGTTGACCCTGCAATCAGTACTTTAGCCAATACACTAATATATTTTTGCTCTGTCTTCTGGCTGGGTGTATTTACAGAGGGAGTATGGATTACTAGCGTACTTGCTGGATTTGCCGATTTTTCCTTGGCAGGTGGCAGCATTTTTAGCCGTTTGTCTAATTTTTTGGGCAAAGCTACTTTAGGCAAATTTACTGTTGCGGTTTGCTGGGGTAGAGAATCTTTATTTGTAGTAGGGTGAGACAACTTCCTGTCTACATCTAGGATGTTATCAATATCTGTAAAGAGTTCATCCATCAAGCCCTCAGCATAACTTTCTATTGACCAAGGCTCGTTGGTGATTAAGTCATCTGTCGCTTCCGCGATGATTACATGGTTGCTGGCTTTTGATGTCATAGGATGCTTTGGTTAGTGGTATTAAATCCCACCGCGAACTATAAATGGTAAACGATGCCAGAACAAAGAGTTATGTCATCGATCATACCAGTTTATTCTATTTTACGACCGTTGACCTTAAAGATACTTATTGATTGGATAATACTGGAAAGGTTTTTTGGTGAATAGTTTTGCGAGTTTCTAAATAAATTAATAACGCATTGATATCAGCCGGATTAACTCCGCCAATCCGTGCTGCTTGACCGATAGTTAAAGGTCTAATTTGAGCGAGTTTTTCTCTAGACTCTTTAGAGAGGGTATCAATAGCTGTATAGTCTAAATCAGCAGGTAATTGTCGGTGGGCTTGACGAGCAATTTGTTCTATTTGATTTTGCTGTCTGGCTAAGTAGCCAGAATATTTAATTTCGATCTCAACTCCAGCTTTTTCTGTTGGGTGAAGTTGGGGATTATCTAACCCATATTTTTCTAAATCGCTATAATGCATTTCTGGACGACGCAACAAGTCCGCTAAAGTGATAGAGCCTTTGATCGCTTGTTGGGTTTCGTGCCAAATTTTCTGTCCTATGGGATCGTTTTCCTTGATTCTTGTGGAATACAGACGTTCTTTTTCGGCGGCGATTTGGGCTTGCTTTTGCGTAAATAAATCCCAACGGCGATCGCCCACCAAACCAATTTCCCGTCCCAAAGGAGTCAGTCGCTGGTCAGCATTATCAGAACGTAACAGTAAACGATATTCAGAGCGACTAGTCAACATGCGATAAGGTTCCCGTAAATCCTTAGTACATAAGTCATCCATCAAAGTTCCGATATAACTTTGTTCGCGGGGAAAAATGATCATTTCTTCACCCCGGACAAACCTAGCCGCATTAATTCCTGCTACTATACCTTGAGCCGCAGCTTCTTCATAACCAGTAGTACCATTAATTTGTCCCGCACAAAATAACCCTGCCACTTTTTTAGTCATTAATGTGGGATAACACTGCGTTGCTGGAAGATAATCATATTCCACCGCGTAAGCAGGACGTAACATCACACAATTTTCTAAACCAGGAAGACTCCTTAACAGAGTAACTTGCAGATTTTCCGGTAATCCCGTGGAAAAACCTTGGATATACAATTCCGGAATTTCCCTACCTTCCGGTTCAATAAAAATTTGATGGCTTTCCTTATCCGCAAAACGGACAATTTTATCTTCAATACTAGGACAATAGCGTGGACCCTTAGCCTCTACCCAACCACCATAAACCGGAGAAAGATGTAAATTTTCCCGAATTAACCGATGAGTTTCAGCAGTAGTCCGGGTCATATAACAAGGCATTTGTTCCCGTTCCACCCAAACTTCCGGGTCAAAACTAAACCATCGTACCTGCTCATCTCCAGGTTGTAATTCCATTTTGCTATAGTCTACAGACCGCCGATCCACCCTAGCTGGCGTTCCAGTTTTGAGTCTTCCAGTTTCAAATCCTAAACGTTCAAGGGTTTGAGTTAATCCTTCTGCTGAAAATTCCCCAGCCCGACCAGCCGCCATTGACTTATTTCCTACCCAAATTCTCCCACCTAAAAATGTCCCAGTGGTGAGAATCACGGCTTGACATTGAAAAGCTACGCCAAAATAGGTTTCTACACCAATAATGCGATCGCCAGCATCCAGAATTAAATCCGTCACCATACTTTCCCGAATAGCCAAGTTTTCCTGATTCTCGACTATCGTTTTCATCACTGCTGCATATTCCCGCTTATCAGTTTGCGCCCGTAAAGCCCAGACTGCTGGACCTCGTGAAGAATTGAGGACGCGTTTTTGTAAATACGTGCGATCAGCCATCTTGCCAATTTCTCCACCCAAAGCATCTACTTCATGGGTTAATTGAGATTTGGCTGGACCACCTACTGCGGGGTTACAAGGTTGCCAAGCAATCTTGTCTAAATTCAGAGTTAACAGCAACGTGGAACAGCCAAGACGAGACGTAGCCAGTGCTGCTTCACATCCAGCGTGACCAGCACCGACAACAATCACATCAAAAGCGTCTTGAAATTCTATGTGGTTGTGCATGGTGGTCATAAGCGATTTTTTGCCTTTCTTTCCTATTTTAGTCTATGAGATACAAGACTAGCTGAAATCTGAACCCAAATTACAGCAGGACGATAATACTTGTTGAATAGGCGATTGTTTCCAGGCGATCGCCTATAACAACATTTTACCAACTCCGATTCACGGAATTAGTAGTTCCACTTCCTGCGCTTTTTCCTGGATGTCCAATTCTCTATATATTTTTAGGCTCTCAGTTAAAAACTGATGGGCGGTTTTCTGGGAATCTCTCTTGAGATGGATTTCGCCTAGTAGTTTGTATGCTGCGGCTTTCAGAGTGGGGCGATCGCGCTCTTGAAAAACTTGCAAACATGATAGAGCCATTTCCTCAGCTTGGTCAAGATTTTCCAAAAGTTGTACATCAAGATAAACACGAGCAATATCAAGAGCTTGTTCAGCTTTATCTACAGTTTTACCCAATTCGTCCAAATAGGTTAATCCTTGATGGTAGTATTGTTCAAATAAACCGATATATTCTTGTATAGTTGAATTTTCATTAGATAAAAGATGTAGACGTTGTGAGTAGATTAAACTGAATGATATATAATCATAAGCGAGATTTTCCTTATATTCACCTGTCCTATCTATTTCTATGGACTGATATATATTTTCTTCGGCTTGTGTTAACAATTCAGCGACTTCTATTAGATTTGAAGTCTGATTAACTAATAAACGTTGACAGTTAGCTATTCTCCGAAAACATATAGATTCATATTTACTTAGTTCCAATTGTTGATAAAGATCACGGCTTTGAATATAGTAAGTAATCGCCTGTTCATATTTACCCCACCCTTGATAAATCCTTCCTAGCCAATAGTAAGCATTAGCAAGATTAGCTTGGTCATCCAACTGCTGTCGAATTGCTAAAACTTGGTTTTGACAATCAACAGCTAGCTCATATTTACCCCACTCTCGATAACAATCACCCATCCAATACCACCGGTTAGCTACATTTGTATCTTTACCTAATTGTTGATAAAGATCACGACTTTGGATATAGTGAGTAATCGCCTGTTCATATTTACCCCATTCTTGATAAATCCTTCCTAGCTGATAGTAAGCTAGAGCAATTCTATTTTGGTCACCCAACTGCTGTCGGATTGCTAAAACTTGGTTTAGACAATCAACAGCTTGCTCATATTTACCCCATTCTCGATAGCAATCACCCATCCAGTACCACAGGTTAGCTACATTTGTATCTTTACCTAATTGTTGATAAAGATCACGGCTTTGGATATAGAGAGTAATCGCCTGTTCATATTTACCCCACCCTTGATAAATCCTTCCTAGCTGATAGTAAGCATCAGCAAGATTAACTTGGTCATCCAACTGCTGTCGAATTGCTAAAACTTGGTTTAGACAATCAACAGCTTGCTCATATTTACCCCACTCTCGATAGCATACACCCATCCAGTACCACGCATCAGCTACATCTTTATCTTTACCTAATTGTTGATAAAGATCACGGCTTTGGATATGGTAATTAATCGCCTGTTCATATTTACCCCACCCTTGATAAATATACCCTAGCTGAAAGTAAGCTAGAGCAATTCTATTTTGGTCACCCAACTGCTGTCGGATTGCTAAAACTTGGTTTAGGCAATCAACAGCTTGCTCATATTTACCCCACTCTCGATAGCATACACCCATCCAGTACCACGCATCAGCTACATCTTTATCTTTACCTAATTGTTGATAAAGATC
>Ga0116228_10001026_pt1 | contig 22711 bp, 15 predicted proteins | sample S1TSphfallax_2_FD_89694 | JGI IMG/M metagenome (GOLD analysis project Ga0116228, IMG submission 89694) | Host-associated microbial communities from peat moss isolated from Minnesota, USA - S1T2_Fc - Sphagnum fallax MG | ecosystem: Host-associated > Plants > Peat moss > Unclassified | place...
ACCTCCGGAGATCACATCTTCTTAAAGCTTTGTGCTACTCAAGCTTGAGAGCTTTCCCAACCTCCGGAGATCACATCTTCTTAAAGCTTTGTGCTACTCAAGCTTGAGAGCTTTCCCAACCTCTGGAGATGGAGTGAGCTAGCTGGAAATGAGGTGGAAGAGGTAGGAGGGGGAGGTAGGTAGAGGGGGGGAGGGGGAGTTAGGTAGGAGGGGAAAATTTTGGGGCAGAGAAGGGGGCTGAAATATCCCTGGGCAGGGGAAGAGGATGTGTTTTTGGTTCATCCCCAAAACGGATTGAATGGTGTCATCCTGGCGCATTGGTGGCTGCTGGTTCACTCCAGCCCTGTTTGAGTAACAACCTGCAAGTGGGTTTGTAGTAGTTAGGTACTGTAATAAAAAGAGAAACTGAGCTAACCAGTGCCATGGTTAGCTAGTCATCTGGAACCCAACAGATAAACTGTTTCATGACCACTTACCATCCATCTTTCAGGTTGCACTGGTGGGCGCTGGCTCACTCTGGCCCGTCAGGCAGTGGGAACAGGCAGCGAGCGCAGCGCAGGCAGTGGGAATAGGCAGCGAGCGCAGGCGGCGGAGGACGAGGAGATGGCGAAGCGCAGTGAAGAAAACACGAAGCAAACGCTGCTGCACAACGGCGAGGAAGGAATCTGTCTGCGAGCGAGTAGGAGAAGGAGTTTGTGAGGAGTTGGTGGGGGTGCAGGCGATTCACCGCCTGTTTTCATGCAAAGGGATCATCACGGTGGTGGTGCTTCGTTAGTCACGGAGATGGCGAAGAAGAGGAAGTCTGAGTATTCGGGGCTTGATGAGGTGGAGAAGACGCTCCATACCTCCTTTTGCACGGCCGCCAACTCCATCTCACATCTCTACACGCAGGCGCAGCACCAGCAGAGGCATGCTTTCCAAGCAGGCGAACGCCATGCCGTGGTAAGCAACAAGGGAATATAGACAGCTTTGAAGCCTTTGGGGATGTGTGCATGTAGGAAGCTCTAGCACTAGTGTCTCGCATCTTTGCGGCTTGAGTCTTCTATGGTTTTGGAGTTCTTTGTAGGAAGGAAGAATATAGAGGCAGATGTGAACCTCCATCTCATTTTCCAAATTTGTGGAGAATGCGGGTGGCTGGAGTGTAACCCTAATTTTGGCAGCGGAAAGATGGTTTCTTGTCTTCCTTCGATGGATGTGTTGAAGGCGCCTTTTATATTCATGCAATTCTGGGCTCTCAGTTATTTTATGGTCGGGAAGGGGTTCTGGCTTTAAAAACAGCTGTGAAAGAATCTAACTTATTCATTGGAGAATTCAGCCAGGGCTTTAGAAACTAGGTTTCCAGTTTGATTGTGGTTGGTATCAAGACAGATTGTTTCAGAAAAGACTCTGTCTCTAGACAATTGATCTTCGAGTTTGGCATATGTGTGTGATGATGAACAGGTCTAGTAAGTCATGATATTCTTACATATTTTTTTGAATTTCTGGATGCAATTTTGGATTCCATGGAGGTTTCACAATGACTGCAAAGTTGTCTATCAACAAACAAATTGTGTTGCTACGGTACACAGAATCAGCTGATGTCTCTGAACATTGCTGTTGAAAAATAATTCTTTTTAGCTGTGTTAGATCTTCTGTTATGTGAACTCTGTGATTCTGGTTGATCTCTGTGTGAGAGGATGTGTTTGTTGTGCAACTGGTTGATATGTTGAAGTAAATCATTCCTGCAGTGGGAAATTGTTTAGGGTTTAGGATTGTGGACTGACTGTGCTGTGCACAGGTCAAACTGCTACCTGGGGAACTGATATGATTTGATATGTGGCCATGAATATCCTGCTTCTCAAAGGTTGCAGTGACACTTACATTTCTGCATGTGCTCATATTGCAATTGTCTAAAGTGAAACTGCAATGCTGTTATGCATGTAATTCTGAATTGATCAAGGGCAACTGTAGCTCCATTGACATCTGTGCTGGTTTTTACCCTCTTGTCAGCATAGTCTAACCACAATATGGGTAGTAGCTGAGGGCAAAAAAATGCAGAGAGCTGCTTGTTGCCATCTGACCAGTGCTATATGGTTTCTGTAACAGGAGAAACTTTACTTTTGGTTGCTGAGGGAGCAGCAAGCTGGGTCCAACATATCAGTAGGGCAGATTTTGGGCTATCTTCAGGTTTGTCATCAAGTCCCCAATTGCTGCTTGTGCCACCTATGCTACTTCTGGTTGGAAGTGTTGAGTCCCATCTCTAGCTGCTTTTTATGATCATGGTCAGAAGCAGCAAGAGTCATTTGTTGTCTAATAATCAAGTTTACTGTTGGAGGCTGAGCAAATACACTGCAGCCTGTTTCTTTTCTTGCTGAATTCATGGCTTGCTTATATTGGTGTTGGATCTGCAATAATCAAGTGTGTACTGTTAGAAGGTGAGGGAGTACGCTGCAGCCTGTTTCTTTGCTTGCTGAATTCCTGCATGTTTATATTGGTATATTGGATCTTGCAGAGTGAAATTGAGGGGGTGAGTGGAGATGACACAGCAATGTCACCAGGACCTCAGTCTCACCAACAGCAGACTTCAATACAACAGCAGCAGCAAGCTGTGGCAGGTGCAGTGGGGTCCATGGCAACTTCTGGGCCAGGGCAAGCTGAAGCACCAGCAGTGCCTGCAGATCAAAGTAAAAGTTCTGTTTTCACTGGTGCCCTTGCTAGTCCCATTAGGTGGGACTTGCCTGCCTTCAGTACAACTCTGGCGGGGTATGGACTGCCAAATCATAGTGGCCATCTGGGCAAGAGGACTGGTATGGGCTTGGAGCAGCATGCAGAGCTGGCTTGGGAGGATGAGCAAACTGCTGCACCATATCATGATGCATCTTCCACTGCAGGGTTTGCTTTTCATCAAACTCAGCACCAGCACCAGCAAGGCAGAGATGGGCAGTCATTTGGTGAAAATGATGCAAGTATGGACATGCATGGAGGTGAAGTTGGAGATGGCTACTTCCGTTGACATTGGTTTGGAGGAGCAATCTGCTTTCAAAAGATGGCAGTATTGCTACATCCACTTTCACATATGGGCACATGCTGAAATATGGTTTGGGATGCTGAAAGCTCATCTTACAGTAGTCTTGTTCAATGAGCCACTTGTATGTGGCATGTTGCACTGACTCAAAAAGTGTCAGCACAATACTCTATTTTCACATCATGAAGTCATGCACAAATTCAGCTGACAAGAAAAAAGAAATTGTCTGAATTGATAATCAGTATCTAGAGTTTTGGTTGGGAAAACCAAGTAGCTGACCTGTTTTTGGCAAATGAAGAATCATACAGATTGCAACCACAGCATTTTAGGGGGCTTCAAAACTCTTGAATTTTCTAATTTAATGGCAACAAAGGTTGAACAAAAATAAGGATTGAAAACATTGATGTTTGTACCTGTTCTGCTCTCCTTCTCTTGCAGCTTGCAAAAGTGAGACCTTCCAAGTAATGGATGCCTGTTACAAATGTCAAAAGTAAGGGTTATGGGCATCATAGCACTGTTGATGTATTTCAAGGTTGATGATGTATAGTGTCCTTTTTTCTTGGCAACAAACTTTTGCCAGACCTGCTCTATGCTAGGCAGCTTATCTTTCATCCATGGTGCCCATAGACACCACCAAGTATCCTATGTATGCATTTCAATAAAGCCAAAGGCAGAGAGAAAAGGGAACCCATGTCTTGAAATGTTGACAAAATCTTTTTTTGATTTCAAATGTCAATAAGCCATGGGCACAAAAAAAGGGTTCAAATGTTGAAAATCTCTTATTGATTGACAACGGAGGAAGTAATAATAATCCATTCATGCATGAACAATCTCCTGCTTATTGATCCATCTTTTAATTGTGTTGGGGGGCCTCCAAGCTTTTGGAATTCAATGCTTGGTTTGGCTGTCCAATCCAACCCTCACAGCTCAAGGAAAGGGGCAAAATAATAAGCTTTTGTGGAGGCATTATTAATGTATATAAGGCCTTAAGGTACACTCCAAATGGACTAGGAAATCCCTCTGATTGCTTTAATAAAGGCTACGAAGCTTTTTCAAAGCTTTTTCTTGCCCTATTTATTTAGGTTACCGCCATAAAGGTTTCACTCTAACAAGATTTTCTACTTACCGTGGAGCACAAGTCTCCTTTCCTTCTCATTAGCTTTGGAATTCTTTTTCCGTTTTCCATAGGTGTGTATAGAAACACAATCAATCATAAGTTATTGATGGTAGTAGCAATGACTCAGAATGGGCACCTGGGCTTGTTTGCTGTCACCCAAGTATAATATATTATGCACAAGATATTTGCTTACTTGATCATTTGCTTTTTTCTAGCCAAATTGAAGGTGGTCTACATGTGCATGGTGCACGATGGTTGGGTGGGTGGATTGTTGTTGATGGCTTTTAGATCGGAAAAAAAAATTAAAACTAGATCATGGGCGATGCCTTGCGTCTCAAATAAGAAGAAAAAAAAAAGAGATGAAAATTAAAAGAAGATTGATCATGGGGCCATGCATTGTCTCACAAAAGAAACAGATATGAAACTAAAAGAAGATAGATAGTTGGTGGGGCCATCCATGCATTGTCTTGAAAAACAGAAAAAAAGGTCATGAAATCAAGTAAAAGAAAGACTTTGGGCCATGGTATGAGAAATAAAGCGTTTTAGAAAGTGGGCGGGCTCTTTAAGGTGTTGTTGGCTTTTGTTTCATTGACTACAATGTGTAGGACCACAAAATTAGGAATTGCAGGAGGCCCACTTCACTTCTGCAGTCTTGGAGGTACGTTTATTTATTTTTGTTTTTGCCTCTTTGTTTACTCCATAGGTCTGAGTGCAAAAGTTTTTTCTACAACAATCTGTCAGTTTGTCAATCTGTACGTATATGCCAGAGACCCAAGCCAGAGAGTACTAATGATCACAGCTCGGTATGGGCTTTGTTGTCACTCCAGCTTCCTTAGCAACTTCACGAGCATAGAACTTGGTATTTTGTAATTTCAAAGTTTCCAATTCTTGTCTTTAAGAACCAACTTCTCTTCACGTTGCAAAATGTCAACTTTTTTACTCTTTGCTTTTTTGAAGATATATATGTATTTGTCTAGAGAAGCGGGTGACTCAGCCCCTTCCAAACTTTGTCAATGCGAAGTCCTGTGAGGTGCCCACATGATAAGAAAGTAGAGTAAGTTAGTACCGTAGTCTAGGGTCATTTCCCTCCACATTGACAAAACAAATAATGCTTTTTTCAAAAAATGAATTCGTTTTTTGATTTGTGAAATTGTATTTTTTTCCATCATCTACTATGATATTGTGAGATGAGTAATGAAATTCTTCAAAATGTATCCTATGATAATAATTATGATGATTTTGAACATGTTGACTTCATATTTGCACAAATTTTCATTTCCCTATTTTGAGGATTATTTAATGACGAAACTGACCTTAGAATAAGGTAATAATGAGAACCAAGATCTGACATGACAACAACAAACTTACTGCAGGTTTCATGGTTTTCTCCAAAACACAATACTCTTTCTTCTCCAGAGTCAAATTAGATTCTGAAATCCACAGATTTCCTGATAAATCTCAACTGCCATTGTGGCAGTGTTTTTCTTGCCAACCCTAAACCCTAGCCCAAGAGACAGATCAGACAATTTAGCCAAATTTAGCTACATACAAAGAGATGGAATTAAAAAAAAAGGATTCTTTGATCTAACTCAGCTACCTACTGTAACTTATCATAAAAATCTGGCAATTTTGAAATGTTTTTCTGAAATCTGGCTGATTTGGGTTTTTTTTTCTTCAAGAAATCATATTTTTCAGGTTAAAATTTGCCAAAATTTTGCCATTTACTAAATTTCTACATTGGGTCCAAATTTCCATATTGGGATTTTCTGGGTAGCCAGCCAAACCATGTTTTTTTTCTGTTGGCGCATTTTTACATCCTGACGATAGAATGGAATGAGAATACTTTGTTTATTATTTCCTTGATTTTTTGAAGCAAATCGCCATTTTTGACCAACAATTGAATTTTTTTTTGGCCATATTTGAATACATCTTCTAATGTTGGGGCAGTTGATGCCCACATTTGGACTGCTTGCTGTTTTTAGCACTGAATTCTAAAAACTTGTTGCCATCAATTGTGCCATAGTGCAGATGTGAATTTTTTTAGGATTTAGAGTTTTAGGGTTTAGGTAAATCACCAAATTTCAATATTAGGTCCAAATTTTTATATTGGGTTTTGGTAGCTAGCCAACAATATAGAAAGATGCTTAAAGTTTTTACTTGCATATCTATTAAGATATGTGTTTGTTTGTTTGTTTATTTGGAGGTGACAACTCTGTAACCTTTACAAACTGTAGGGGTCCTTGCCTTGCTTTTGGTATTCTCAAAAAGCCCTTGACAAGATGGTGTGCACTTGTGTCACTTGACAATTTTCACACCAACAAATCAAAAGTTACTAAATTCAAAGTGATTTTCATCTTTGAAAATTAAACTAGAACTAATTTAGTAAGGTTCCACAAGAGCTCTGAAATTAAGCCCACATCAAAAGGAATAGTATTGGGATTGGTGACATTACAGGAGGTTTGGCCAATGGCACAAGTGCCCTCTACCGGACTCATAGGCCAATTTCATCATTCAAAATTCCATTGAATAGTGATGGGAATCTTTGTGAAAATATGACACTAAGGTGATGAAAGTTGCCACACTCATGACAAGCTTCAATATGGACAATTTTAACTACTCATCAGTGAACTTTTTTTTTGGTTGTAAGTTTTTGCCATTTTGTGAAAAATAATTTGGAGAAATAATATTTGTTCACAATTTGATTTTTGGGCCAAAAATCACCTCAATTGCTTACAATATATAAAAGGTGCTCAAGATTTTCTACTTTCATATTTTGAATATTGCCAAATTTGGCTACTTATATCTACGGATGATTGAGCAATGTCACAAAAATGAAAAAACAAAAACACTACTATTCATATGACAATCTTATGTTAGACTATTCCAGATCACAGAAAGCATAATAATTCCAACCAGCCATATTTTTTGTGTGAAATTTCTCACAAGCGCAAAAAGGGAATATTCAGTTTCATATTCCTTTCTTTATGGGAAAAATCTCCAAATTTCGAGAAATTAAAAGAAAACATTTTCACCACATTTCAACCTAGATTTTAGAGAAGGGGAATGTTTGGCACCTGTTTTTCACTTTTTGGACAAGCTCTAAAACCTTGTGACCATTTAATGTTAAATCCCTCTTGGGATGCTTGCATATGATGCAACATTATAAATTTGAATTGCAAAAAAGAACAAAAAAACACCCATGCCAATGTTACAAAATGAACTGATCTTTTGATAAAAATGATTTAAATTTTTTTCTCAATGTGAAAACTGACCCTAGGTTACAATAGTGTTTGGTTATAGCCAAAATTTGACAGTTTTTCATCATTGCTTGGCCTTCATTAAAAAAGATCAAAACCAAAAAAAAACTCATGGAGGGGTGGCAGTGTTATTTTTTGTAGCCAAGTTTCACACCACAACAACCAAGAAAAAAAAAGAAAGGAAGATTTTGTCGCAAATGCTTTTTAAAAAAATTAAAAAATTCGTCAAAAAGAAGTAAAATATACCTACCTAGAGAAAATTCTGATTTTTGAAGAGATGTTATCACTTTTTCACTCATGTCTTCACCACACTTTGTTGGCCTTGCCTACCAAGGCAAGGATATTGTGTTCAGATTCATTATAGAGTATAGTAGCTTAAGGGATTTTGGCCCTTATGGAATATGTCTATTTTTGAAAGATGATATTTTGGCTTGTGTTGAAACTTGAGATTAGTTATAGAGTTATAATATCTGAGGGATGTTGGTTTCTTTTAGAGGGTCTTTTGAAAGTTATAGTTTTTGCATGGTGAAATATTTGAGTTTTCAGAATTGTTTTGTTTAACCTTAAGATTCTTTTTAATGTAAATGGCAAGGCCACAGTGTGGCACACCCCTTGATATTATTGTTTGGAGAAAGAAAACGAACTTATTTGGTGAGAAAAAAGTGTATGTAGTCAATAAGAAATTGATAAATCTTTCTTGGGATGCTCTGCCTGATTGGGATATTTCAGAAGTTGAGAAAGAAAGAAGAAAAACAGTGATGAGGTAGGTGGGTGGGCACAGGGCACTAGGTGGACCTACTGGGACTTCCTTCCTTTCCTTTCCTTTCTTCCTTCCGTATGTAAGTGAGGTAGGTCCGTTGTACGTGTTGTGGTGGCGTGTGCGCACGTTCTCCGTGGACCAGTCATGGAGCCTTTTGTCGCCTTTCTCGTCTCTGCACGCTGAGTGAGTGAGTGCGCACTAAAATTACGCCGCCTCCATCGCTCCTCCTTCCCAGGAGTGATTTCCATTTTGAAGTTTTTGTGGCGAAAATTCGCCATTTTGCTAATTTAAAAAAAAAGAAAAAAGGTCCCAAGCAACATGATCAGGAGAACTTGTTTTTGGAAAATTCCCAAAGAACTCATCCCATTTTGAGGAAGAAAGTAGTTATGAAATTGTCAAGATTTTTTGAAGGATTTGGGCAGATTTTTAGCTTTTGAAATCGCCATATTTAGCCAATAGATTTTAATGGTTCGTGACCATGTCATAGGATGTAATAGGATTCCTAGGTTCTTCTATTTTCTATTTGTCTTGTAGTCAGATTTGACTTAAATCCTCTTGGGGTTGATCTGAGCAACATGAGGAAATTGAGAGAAAAAGACCATTGCTCCCCAATTTTTATTTTATTTTGTCAATTTTGTGATGTAGCCAAAATGACAATGATCCATAAGAAGATTTAGCCAAAGTTGGTTACAAAAGATACATATATGGAAATAAAAATTTCAAAACATGCTTCTATATTTTTGGCTATCAATACACTTTTAAACCATCTACAAAAATCTGGCGATTTCTTTTCTTAAAATTTGATCAAATTTTGGGTATTGAAAATCTCCAAATTTAAGCAGTTGATTTTAGCAGCACTTTTAATTTTTCAATATAGCTTTTGGCTATACATAGCCAGCTCCCCCCCTCCACAAAAAAGGAGCTGCTCCTCGCCCTTTTTCCTTCACCTTCATTATGGTTATCCAACTCAAAGGAAGCAAATAGGAAAACAAGTACCTACTTTGTCCTTGAGCTGCTGATCATTTTAAGTGAAGAAGTGGTGTGGTTGTGAAGAAGTTCACAAGAGGTTTGAACTGTGAAGGTCTTTGTGTGTGTGTGTGTGTGTGTTTTCTTTTTGCAGGTGTGGAGTTGATCAAGCTTACACAAAAGGAAAAGGAGTTCCAAGTTTACTGTAGTAGGAAGTCTATCAAGCAAACAAGCAAACAAGCTCAAGCAAACAAGCTCAGAAGAGGACTCTTATCATTTTAGCTTTTGGTGGTGGTGTGGTGTTGTTATATGGATCGGGAGTTTGTTTGAAGGAGTAGTTTTTTGTGTTTTTTTGGCTGGGCTGTGGGAAGGTTATTATTAATCTCAGAGTCAGTCAGTCAGGCAACTTGCAATATAAGATTTGGGACGGAGAAAAGTCATGTCGAGGTACATGACGGAGGTATGCACACGTTTTTTCTAGTCTAAATCACATGATAAAATCCTTTGTTGTTTTTGTTGTGTGATTAATTTGCAGAGGCAGGGCGTTGCAGATGATCTGCTGTGTACAAAAAATTGTTTATTGTCTTCCGCTCATGAGTGTTGTCCTTTTTTAGTGTTAGGACTCAAGAAAAAGCCTCCTCCTCTTTGGCAACTGGGGAAAACTGAAGCTGGTTCACTAGCTAGGAATCTCCATAACACTAGTTCCATTTTTCTCTGTTGGCCAACAGTACCCATCTGTTGTTCTGAAGTATCTTTCCCTGCAGTGTCTTTTGCAAGTGTCTTCTCTGTGCCGGGATTAAGCGCTCTTGCAGCAGCAAATCAAGTAAAAATTGCAGCTTAGATCATGCAGGACTTGCCATGTAATTTGACTCTGGTATACTAGTACATAGCGCTATGGGTGATTGTATCACTAGTCGTCAGAATGGGTTTGATCTTTGAACGTTCATGTGGACAGCTCTTTTATGGCAAGCCAGAGCCAGCATGGCTCATCAATAGCCGCCGCCGACAGTATGGAGATTCTCAGTACTCTGGAGGCTCTTACAGTGGTCAGCCAAGCTTTGGTCCTTACTCTCAAGGCTCTGCTCTACCTGTAAGCTCATGTTCTCACTCATTGACAGTAACAAATAGTAGTAGTAGCAGTAGTAGTCTTGGGTACCAACCACTAGGGTCTCACTTTCTGCAACCACATGAGTGCTCCCTAGTGGGATTGAGGGAGAGAGGGACCAGATCTTGGCTCTGTCTTTCTTGTATCCCCTTTTGGTCATGAAAAAGTTAGGCCAACTCCAGCCCTGCATATTGGGAATGTCCACCACCCACCCATGGGTTTTAAACCCATTGTATAAAAGCATGAGGCGAACATTATCATGAATGGAAAGCACTGCTAGAAATTTCTTAGTGTAGTTGCAGGCTACTGTGAAAACGAAAAATTCCTTGGAGTCCCCACTGGAAGTATCTTACGTTTTGAAGGAGGAACCTTATGATTTAAAATGTTCGTTCATATGAAACATAAGATTCCTTCCTGTTGTTTCTTCCTGTTTTGCATTTCTAGTGGTGCTTTATGCTTGGTAAGGCCCTTGGACAAGGGCGTAACCAGGATGCTGGTATCAATCTTGGCTGCCACCTTGGGCAGTACCCTTATTCTGGTAATGCCCTTGTCCTCAGGTCTTACCTACCACTCAAACATCCATATATCTGGAGGTCTAGGAGAGGGAGGGTGCTTACACCTACTCCTTAAGATTGGGAGGCATAAGTTCCCTCACACTAGTCTTAAGGAATAGGTGTAATACTGAGCTCCTCTTTTCTAGGAGGGATGGACTTTTCATGGATATAAAGTACCCTCTAAATTCACTAAGAGATTTCTCCAAGGGCTTCATTCCGGTTTGTTAGTTGCCTCAAATTTGATGGAATTTGAGTTTGAATAGTTTGGTATTAATCCAAGCACTAATGTCTGTTTTGTTTCAATGGGAGTTCTGCAGGACACTGTTCTAAGGGTTCCTTTGATCAATTTGGAAGATGTTGCAAGAATCAAAGATGCCTTGAGTGTTGAAGGTGATGATCATGATTCTCAAGACCCTCTTGCACATTCAAATTTTCTTTGAAACTATATTCCTTTAGTGTTCCAATTTTCTGAGATTGATGGGTTAGATGAGAACTGCCATGGGTTTTTGCCACCATATGAAAGATAGAATATGGTCTGCAAGAGTCATCATAGCTTGATGTGAATCCACAATGCATTCACTGGAGCTGAAATCAACCATAGTTTTGAGATCTCCACAAGTTGTGACCTTGGTGGAGGTACATTGTATACCAAATATAAAGATTTGTTGATGTGTGGGTGAGAACCAGTCTTGGTATGGTATATTGGCCTGCTGCACATGGTATCAACACTGGTAGCAGGAACCCAACCAGGCTCTGATATAACCTGAGGCAATAGCAGCCTGTTAGGGACCTGAGGTGATACCAACCTTGTACCAGTGTTATACCCATTTCAATACCACGTACAATATACCTGCCTCATACCAGCCAGAAATTGATCCTGTACCCAATACCACGACTAGGCTGGTATGAATGCTTTGAAAGGTACGAAATACCAAGACCAGGTTGGCAACCCAATATCGTGATGGGGCTGGTATGTTCAACAGTCAATACACATGAATTGTGTGAACTGTTGTTAGCTTTCTGTTACTAGCTTTCTGTACATGGTTCATTTCTGATCTAGACTGAAGTACAAATCTGTGTTGACATTGAGGAGTGGGTACTAATGTAGCTTGACTGTATGACATTGACTCCCCCTTTAGCTGTCAATTATACAGAGGATTCAATGTTGATAAATCTGGTATGGGTGGTTGTCTCTGGACAGGGGTTTACAATGTTGTCTGTGACATTCCAGAGCAGGCAGTGACGGTGTCATCAAATTTGCCACCACAAACAATTGTGGGTCTTGTAAGGCGAGTCTTTCTAAATGCACACATTGTGAACTACATCAACCCTTACTCCTCAGGTGCCGGAGCTCCCAGAACATATCCTGCTGAGCCATCTTTTGGCCTCTCTGGGCAGCCTACTAGAGCATATGATGACAGCTATTCTTACTGGGGACATACAAACTACACTCCAGCTTATGAATCAGCATACAGAGGCCGTTCATATGATAATGAGTTCCGACCATCCTATTATGCTCCTTCTTCTTCTTATGGTTATCCTTGACAACCTATCTGTAGATTTTCTGTACAAGTTGCAGGTGCCATGAGCTTCTGACAAAACCCAACAATTCTAAGTTGGGAGGTTTTGTCTGTCAATGTTAGAATCTGCATTATAGCCATGAAAAAAGTTTAGTAGCTGCACAGACAATGAGGTCTTGATCATACAACACCTTCTGAAGTTGAAGGCTAGAACTTGGGTCTTTGCATAAAGTGGTTTGAGGGATTCACCCTGCTACAAGAAGACATGAATTTATTTCTGTGTTTTGTTGATTTAATTGTTCCAAAGTCTCTCATACTAATTTCTTGACTAGTAGCTGGCTACTAATTTTGAAGGAGATGCAAGTTGGGAGTAAATATGTAGATTCTGACAAATTTATGCAGACTGAATCCATATGGGTGTTTTTTTAGCAAACTTAGATCAGTGTGAATTGTAGTCTGCATATGGAACCTGGATCTAATATTGAGTAACTCTTTTGTGGTGATTGAAAGTACCAAAACTAGTTGTACCATGCCAATTTCATATGCAATCAAAACTTGAATAGATTTTCTTGCTGCCGAAGCAATTCTAGTCATATCTATGATTTAAGCATATAATCTTAGATCTGAAATGAGCATATGATGTTAAATTGGAAATACTGACCTTGGCAATGTTTCAAAAATTTTGAAACCTTGATTTGAAAAAAGCAGGTCAAACCAAAAAATAGGTTCAGAAACAAAAGGGGTATCCCTAGTAAGTGATGAAACAAGCTCGAAAAGAGTGACAAGCCCTCTCACCTGTAAAAGAGTAACAAGCCCCTCACTTGTTTGTTGGACCATCAACAGTATGTATGATAGCAACTTATCTATCACAAACTTACCAATTGACTACATCTCCTCCTTACAATAACTATGTTTAGTGGACAAACAAATACATATTAGATGATATAAAGCTACCCAATTGTGGATGTTGTAACCTTTCTTCATAAAGAGAAACAATTGAGATCTCCATGGGTTTACAAACTTTTGTCCATCCACTAAATTCACAAATTTGACACGTGTTATTGAGGTGTCTCTGAAAATCATTCCAGTGGATACAGTCAGTGGGCTCGATCTATGGGACCATGCAAAGCTTAAAACATATATATGTTCAAGAGTACACACCAAAGTTGCACAATGACTGCAATTGTAGCGCCATGCACCCACACCATACAAAGGCTAGTTGTTTCATACACCTCAAAAAACCCAACAATAGCATGCATAGGTTCTTGAGTTTCATTTAGAGAATTGATTACCAAAGCAAATTTGTTCATGTCACCTTTAAACATCCATAATCAAAACTTGTAGGAACAACTGCTGAATTTGCAAGATTTGACAAGATCATACAACTTGGTGACCATAGTAGGAAGCACTCCTCCACAATTGTGAATGAGATGAAAATCCAACATGAGGGCATGAGTGTAAGAATAACTTTCATAGCCCAGTGGAAAGGACTTTATAGCACTTGAGGATATTGTATAAAATCTTCGAAGAACTTCTATTTCACCTCATCATGTTGTTTGTGAAGATTTGTGGCCCCACAAAATTTTGTCAGCACACTACCAATTACACAACCTTTTTTCCTTGCTTCGTAAGTGTGACTTGCATAATCACCTTCATACTAAGCTACAATTTTCTAGCAACAACCAAAATGGGGTGCACACACTCAACATGTGTCCTCATAACACTAACCGCATTAGTTTTGTTATATTTGTTAAGCCCCTTTTTAAGAATATATCTCTAGGGAAGAACATTACCAATTGCTTGTTCCAATCTTCAAATAATACATTGGCAATATCTTATGGTTTACATGGTTAAGAAGTAGATGGTCATTAACAACAACAAAAAAAAACCCAACAAATAGATCCATGATTAACGTGTGGTTTCCAAATTGTAATTCAATGAACTTTTAAAGCTTCATTGGTTGCATAGCCTCTGTTGCTTCAGCATTACCAAGTTCAAGTTACACATTCTCAACATCTAACAAGTTATTAACAATGTGTGTTAGTCACATCAAGGAAGTCATTGTCAATGTTATCCACACCTTCAACAACAAACTACCTTTTGCCACCACACAAGGCATGAAAAAAACTAACCACAACAAGGACCTCAGCACACCTCCCCTCACTAGTTCAAAACAAAACTTTGAAATACCAAAAAGAAAAAGGCAAAATGGCTCACCTATTGCAAAATATAGAATTGCAAGCAAAAGTGCAAGTGTTGAACTTTCAATGCCTCTCAATACTATGTTTATTAGAAAGTCACAATGACATGGATTTACAACATAATCACCTTGGTGCAGAAAACAAAATTACAACAATAGTAAGAGTTTGAAAGCTCCAAGCTCATATTTGGTATGAACACATAACACATGCACAACAATTGGGAGCTTGGATTTGCTACGAACACACAACAAATTAATATTGCCAAATTGCAAGCAATTTGCCCAAGGGAAAATTCACAAATGCACACAAAAACATTTGCAAAACTACAAGAGATATTATGAGCTAAAAACCTTACACCAATGAAAAAATGTGACATTGATTCAAACCTAAAAACTTGCCACTACATCAACTCAATTGACATTCATCATTGTGAAGAAACACTAATGTTTAACACTACCATTTTGTCATTATTTGTAGATGAGATGCACATCTAAGGCAAATGTAAATACATCTTAGGTCATTTGTAGATATGCATCTATAAGAAATAACACCAAATTTTAGATGTTGCACAACTTCAAGATATGGTTCTATCCATGATTCTCTCCATATCGATCAACTTGCATGTTGATATTTGATGTTAAAAAAAATTGAAAACATTGATTAACACCTATGAGATTTTATTCTCCCTTTTAATTGCCCAATTTTCATGTTAAATTGAATGTTAAGCACACATATTAGATATGATTCCTCCTTTTAACCAACCAATATTCGTGTTGAAGATGTTCACCTTGTAGACCAATTGGTAGGCCTTGTTAATTCAATAGACTTAATAGTTGATAACACCAAGGAGTGAGCAAGGTTTGATAATGCAACCACCCATGGTTGTGGAAGACTAATTATGCATTTCTACCAATTGGGGTTCTCCTTTCTTAAATTGATCATAAATATAATCCAAACAATGTGCTAAGCATAAGTACAACTTTTAGACATTAAATTTATTTTTTAAATTATCTTTATTTTGGGCTTGTTTCAGATCCTCACTAAACTCACTCATCTTCATCCTCGCTTTTGATCTATCCATAAAGCTCATCAAGAACGAGGATCACTGTTCAAAACTAAGGGTGAGCTCCCACAAGTAACAATCTTAATTTCTTTTTTAACTAAGTTATGATCCATCTAGGTTACAGTCACATAGATTGGGAAACTATTTAAGTAGGGGGATAATTAGATTAAGGCCTACCTAACTCTCTATCTTCTTAGAGGGTACTCCCTTACCTACCCATGGGTTGCCTAATTACTTACTCACCTACCTAAAACCAACCTAGGAACCTACTTAAGAAATTATTTAGGGGGCTACCTAAGTTAGGGGATATTTAAGGATTATATAGGAGGTTACATAAAGCCTACTTGGGGTTATGTAGGGGGCCTACTTAAAGAACCTAGGGGGTTACTAAAGGACTACCTAAAGACCATCTAAAGGTCTACCTAAATCATGAGTTTTTAAAGATAAGGACTATTAAAAACTTACATAGAAACTATTTAGGGTGCTACATAAGGGTTATGTAAAGACCTACCTAAATTAGGGGATACCTAAAAGCCACTTAAAGAGCTATTAATAAGGTTTACATAAAAAATATGAATCAGCTCTAAGTAGCTCCCTATGTAGGCCATATGTAACCTCATGTTGCATTATAAATTAACATTAAGCAGCTTCTTAAATAACCCTAACTTAAGAAATCCCTAACTAATCCCACAAGTAGGCTCTATGTACCACCTTAAATGTCCCATAACCTAAGTGGGTCTTAGGTGTCTCCCTAGGTAGCATCCTAAATGGACACTAAATAGTCCCATAAATAATCTTTAGGTATCCCATAACCTAAATACATCCCTAGCTGTCTCCCTAGGTAGCACTCTAAATAGATGCTAAATAGTCCCGTTAATAATATTTAGGTGTCCCATAACCTAAATAAGTCCCTAGGTGTCTCCCTAGGTAAGGTCCCTTGGTAGGCCCTAAGTATCTCCCGAAATGATCTGTAGGTATCCTCTAACTTTTAAAAAAAATCCATAACTAACCCCTTAGGTAGGCTTTATCCCAAGTCTCCCTTAAGTATCCATAACATAAATAGGCCCCTAAGTAGATAGGTAAATGCAAGCAAAAAATAAAAAAATGAAAATCATCTTGGGTTAAGGAAAAAATTTAAGAAAATCAAATTTCTCCTCTATTATTTTCACATCTACTTCAGGTTTAGACCCCTAAGGTCTACACTGATAGTACCCACTTGGAAAAAGAGGTTGGTATTAACTAGTGCATCAAGATCTGGTAGACCTCAACCACATCTTGACTTCTTGGCATAACAATAAATCCGACAAAACTCATTTTGTGTTTAAAAATCCCACCACAAAGAAAGAAAGAAAGAAAGAAAGAAAGGGCAATGATCTTCCTGATGACTTAGGTGGAACCATAAACACCACCCAGCCACAAAGCAGGAACAAAATTACCACTGCATGGAAGCAAGAACACAGTTGAAAATAACCACCCTACCAACCAAAATGAATGGAGATGCAAAGTACTCCATTACACAAGCTTGTTCTTATCTTTAACAATTACGAAAAAAAATCATAATCTCCTATATACCTACATTTAAACAAGTTAATAGAGTTACAGGTGTACAAGGTTGCAAGGTTACTGGAAGATAGAGTAAAACCATGAAACAGAATAAGAAGGGAAAGAAAATAAATAAATAGAACTCCAAGTGTGTATGCAGAGTAAACAGACAAACTAACCTTTGTGTAGAGGGTGAAGAAGATTTTGGAGTGCACAAAGAACATGGGTCATGGTGTCGTTTCTTCTCTGTGACCAGTTCAATGTCAGCTTTCTAACCAGTTCCATGTCTTAATATGTTCAATCTAGAATCGTAAGGATCGGGCCTTATTTATATCAGTAGCCAAGTCCCTATGGTGCTCAAATAACTGGGCATATAGTGGGGAGACTAATCTAGCAGTGGGGCCAAGACCTTCTCTAGCATAGGGTGGTAATGAATGATTAGAGAAACTTGGATCCTTTGGAGCTTCCTCTCGTAGTTTTTTCTGCATTAAGAGTTGGTCAGCAAACCATGATAATCGCTCATCATTTGTTTGCTGTAGAGATACTTTCTCTCCAGATGCATTCCTCATCACTGCTGGACTTTTCAATAATTCGTCACTGCACCAAATCAAATCTTTGATGTTTTCTTGTGTTGTACAGTCCATGACATATGTCTTCTTTGGAAGCCCTGACATCTGTTGTCAATCATACCACCCCTGGTTAAAGAATGACATTGAGGGTACTGGTCTCTATTGTCTAAAGAGCCTTCTCTGAGGACGACTTGCTTAGAATTGTTTCAACCATCCACATGGACAGACAGGAGACTAAGAAATGACACATAAGACTAGTTTTGGAGATCTTTGGAGATCCCCAAGCAAGGGACAAAGGGCACCATGGGCAACCCTTGTAGAGTGACATACAAACAAGATTCAATATCTTACAACAGTTGGAGTGAACAGAAAGAATCTGTACCTGGATTCGGAGATAATTTTCCTCACACTTGTGGCCAGCATAGGCAGTAGCTAATTGATAGTCAACTGTGTCTGCAGAGTTTTGAAAGTACTGATCAGGACAATTCACTGCATGTGTGCACAAGAGATCCTAACTACACATAAATGACCAGATTATTCAGTGTTAGGCTACAATTTGATGCTAGGGTACATTGAATATGTGACACAAGTACCAGATGCTGCATTTTATTTACAGCTCAGAAGTAAACATTTGCCTAGAACAGTTTAGAGCTCATGTTTACAGCAATCTCATACACCAAAATGAAAAACTCCCCGGTGATCAATTGAGGCAAGAGTGCCTACCAGCTGTGCCATCCATCATGATATTCATAATGGGACGAACCCAACCAGTCATTCCCCACTTTCTGGCTCTGCTTAACTCATGTGTTTTGTCCATTTGGCCTGCTCCTATGGATAAGATCTGCACCATCAGAATGAAAAGAATAAGAATTTTTGGTACACAATCATGCATTGCAAACAAATGCAAGATAAAACTTTCAGCTGAGCAGGTCAGATTTCCAGGCTTAAAATAAAAGAATCCAGAGTAGTGATTAATGGAGGACTCCTTTGTCATAGAACTGGAAATTTCACAGTACAACTTGGCCACTTGGCCACAGATAATGCAAGCTCCAAACAATAAACAATGAAACATCCAACTGGAATGCTCTGCCTTAAACATCCAGTCCACTATTACCAATGATGAAGAGGCAAAGAATGTAGAAGATTCCAGTAAGGGGAATCCAGAGGCTTAGAAGTTATGAAGTGGTGATTGCTCACAAGGTTGGGTGGTGTAATTAGCTCAATTTAAGATCTCCAAGATTAAATTCTTGATTCCAGGAATAGTACCTATAATTATGATAGAAATCTACACCAGAAAGGGAATGGAACATATACCAGAATGTCTTGAAGACTAGTGGTGTCTGGAAACTCATCATTGTTGCTCAATGCATGAGTGGTGGCAACCAAAGCCTGCAAACATCAAAAGTATCAGTTGCAGAACAGGTTTTCTCAGAGCACTGAAGTAGGCATGACCTGACACAGAAGACAAAAAATAGACATTCCCATAAAGTTGGTATGCTCTACTCTGACTCAAAATGAGCATGAGAAGACTCTGCATGGAATTAGCTGACATAATGCTCCTCTCCAAAGTTATGTACTTGCTGAAGCTGGAGGCCCTGATGGGTCAGAGTTTCCTACTGCAGAGAATGCTAGTGTCTTAATCACTATAGTCATCTGAACAATGTATACAACCCTCTCCAATTCATCCAGGTCCATTTTACATGACTTAACACCAGGTGCTCATACTCTTAAATCCAAATCCTAAACTCTAGACCTTCCAAAAATCAGACCTGCACAGTTCAATGCACATTTACCAACTTGGAACATGTGCTTTTGACCAAGGACAGTGTTCTAGCCCAGTAGTCAACTGATAACTTGATTGAACTTGTGGATATACAGAAACATAAACCTAGATAAACCATTTTATTTAGACATACATATGAATCACCCATATGAGCTTATAGCTGAACCTCGTCATTGGGATGAGGGATGGACTTGGGAAGAGAAGCCATGAAATCCTTGATGGCATAACTAGAGTGTGACGACTGAATCTTGCATTTACAATACTGTATCTCCAAGCCTTCAGTTTGGGGTTCAAGGTCAGGCAATCAGGCAGGAGTGCTGACCGGGTTATTTTGGATTGCACCTCCATCAATGAGAGTGCCATTGACTGTACCATCAACTGAGGTGACATAAGCAGGTGGAAAATAGGTTGGTGCTGCTGCAGTTGCACGACACACCTCCCATAGTCTTCACACGATAGCAATCAGCATCAAAGAAAATTCAAATGTGTAAAGCTTCTCAATTAGCTGCCTCAAGTACAGATTTCACTGCATGCACGAACACACTCCAAATGCATGTATGCTGAAGCAGAAAAAATTCCAGAGAAGCTCCTCTACCTTGAACTGGTTTCAAAACAAGGGTAGAGAAATGGATAAAGAAAGCTAAAATGCTGGATAGATAGGACTGCATCTAGTTATTTGATTAGTGACTCAATGCATAAGCTGATGGTTAAGTACCAGAGTTATGCCAAAAAATGTGTCCCAGTAGATCTACTATCAAAATGACCACAAGCTACCCTACTAACAAGAACAGTAATTTGAAAGGCACAAATCAGACCTGAAGTTACGGCTTGGGTCTTTCATGGCAGCATGTCGCATGAAGAAGAATGGGGTGGCCTTTGAGATGTCAAACGAGGTGACAACAATGGGTTTAAGTGTGTCAAGCAATGTAAGTGCCTCTCCATTCCTAACTGTGTAAAGCTTCAGGAGATTCTCAAAACGCCGGGCTGAGTACTTGGGACGGTATAACTGGCGCAAGGAACCATGGAATGGGTCATACCACCGTGATTGAAATATGTACTTCCCATGTTTTTGGTAAAATTCACAGCACCCCTCTGCCGTAAATAAAGGTTCACCTTTTTCATCTGGGGTGACTAACATTGTTGATAACACTGCTCCTGTACTTGTCCCTGAGAAGAGATCAAAATAATCAGCTAAATGCACCTTTGCAGTTCCCACCTTTGCCTGTGAAAATGAACACAATTCAGAAAAGAGTTCAATGTCAGGTTTCATGCCACTGCACTGCATGGATTCATCTATTTGCACTATGATGCAGCTTGCAGATCAATTGTACCACTATTATAGTAGTGTGTCCTATTTAGAAAAAGCACAACATGGAACAGCTTGTGTATTGCCCCTACAATAGAACACTTGGAACTGTAAATGCCAGCAAAGAGGATATAAGAGCAATTCAAGAGTTGACCTGAATCAAGTGTTCAAGACGAGTAAGGATCCGGGCAGCTATGAGACCACGCATTCCACCTCCATCCAAACTTAGTATGCAAAGCTTCTTCTGATCAGCTGGACGACCTTGACCAACCGGAAGATCTAAAATATCACTATCCCATGGCTGCAATGCTGTTGGAGCTTCCAACCTGTTGCCATCAACTGGCCTTAACTTCTCGGCATCAAGCCATTGGATGCCCATTGTATCATAGCTTGATAATCGAGAAAGAGCTCCCTCTGATTCTGATTCCCTATTCATGTCTGACTCTGATTCCACTTCCTGGCTTTCATCTATTGAGCTTGCATGATAAAGTTTTGTTGAAGGGGGGGCATGCTTCAGTCGAGTGGGCTTAGGGGCAGGTCTCAGATTTGGTATGTTCAGCCCCATGGATGGTGATAATTCAGCTCCCTCAGGGACCAAATCATTCATGCCTGGACAAGCACCAGGCAACATTTTACTACAAATGTTTTCTCATCAACACTGGGAGAGAATTGGAATTATGTAAGTAACCATGGAAACATCTGGTTCTTAACCTCTCAACTCTATGCTTACACACATTTTTTTATTCAAAACATATTGTTCCTTATGGTTGGAGGAACAACACTATACTCTTGAGCTATTTGTGTTACCCATCTTTGACCACATGGAAACTTGTTTGGGAATCTCTGGATCTATGCTATGCTGGGAATCTCTGGTTCTATGTTAAATGCAGGGAATCTCTAGATCTTTGTTAAATGCTGGAAATTTCTGGATATATGTTAATGCTGGGAATCTCTGGATCTATGTCATGCTGGAAATCTCTGGATCTATTGTATTCTGGGAATCTGTTTATCTATGTAATGCCCTGACTCAATCTGTTAAGACAGTTCTGCTGTCACCAAGAAACAAGCAAAAAACTGCAATGCCTTTAGGAGGGCTTTGAGAGCAGGATAAGAAATATATGTTATGCTGGCAATGTATGTTAGTCTGTGAATCTCTGGATCTATGTTATGCCCTGACTCAATCTGTTAAGGTAGTTCTGCTGTCACCAAGAAATAAGCAAAAAACTGCAATGTCTTTAGGAGGGCTTTAAGAGCAGCATCAGCAATCTAAATTTCAAAAAAAGTCTCTGTACAGACAGGACAAAGTGATCCAACTTGATTAGCTAACAGCTCTGAAAAAATCCATTCACCCAATGATATAACACAAGAGATTCTTCACCAAGACAGGATGCAAATCTGCATTTCCCTTAACCAAACCATGAAATCCTTCCGCGTGTAAACTACATGAGCTGTGCATGGAATAATAACCTGTGTCTGGAATTCTAAATCAAGCCCTAAAACACAATTGAAGAAGAAGGAGCTTGTACCCGGTGTGCCTCGCGGTACAAACAGGAATATGACGGCCTGGCAGATTTTCTATCGAAAGAGATTTCAGAGTAAAATTATGTCGACATACCATGAATTAGGCGTGGTGTTTCTTCCTCAGAAAGATTTGACGCCGTCCGCTCCATCTTGAAAAGCCCTTTATGCAGCTGCTCTCCAATCCAATTGCGCTCTTCTTCAATCGAAATGACCAGGGGAAGAAAAGGAAAAAACGAAAAACAAAAACTGTAGCTTACTTTACGATGTCTTAAAGGTCACGACAGAAATCCGAGCAACTCCATCTGATGCGAAAGAAAGAGTCTGAGAGGAGGCGGCGCTTTGCGAACACACGTCTTCGACAAATTCAAATTGCTTGCCAATACCTCCTTGTCGCCCATGGTTAACGACTAGACCTACAAGAACGAATAATCGAATCCAAGAAA